>UMGE01000937.1_pt1 | contig 16104 bp, 14 predicted proteins | sample 1965191 | NCBI WGS metagenome assembly UMGE01 (sample SAMEA4836065, study PRJEB28245) | human gut metagenome | biome: gut microbiome; material: fecal sample | place: Denmark | collected 2008 | reverse complement strand
CCCGCGGGTGTTCCGGGACTAGGTGCATCCCCGGGAGTTTGGGCCAAAAAGAAAAACCGCCGGATTCTGAAAGAATTCGGCGGTTTGAGCAAGAAGCAAAAGTTAGAGCAGGTTGGCTGTGAGCTCGGCAACCATTGTGCTCGATGCGATCACGGGAACATCTACCGCTTCCGCACAGATGTCGCGCAGCGTCTTGGAATAACCCATGCAGTCGAGCACGATAACCTCCGCGCCTTGATGAGCGAGTTTTCGTGCGGCTTCTTGGAGTTCTTCTTTAGAGGCCGTGTAAGGAGAGGCAGCTGCAAAGACGGGAGGCTTATCGAGTCCTTTCCATTTATTGAGCTCGCTTTGGGCTTGCTCAATGAGCGGCACCATAACGCCGACCTGCAGTGGGTTGAGGAGCGCAGCGAAAACGGGCGGAAGCAGTCTGTCGGGTTCGATGAGGCGCACTTTCTCTGTAGTCAGCCCCTCAAATTCGCCCGTACAGAGCAGCACGATCGGGCTGCAGCCCGCTTTTTCGAGCTGATGGATCTTTTCCTGCAGAGCCTTGCGGACGGCAGACTTTCCTAAGACGACTGCGGTACCGTCAAGCATGCGTGAGGTGAGGAGTCCTTCACTTCCCACCGGAGCGAATTGCTTGTCCACTTCCGCTTTGGTCAATCCGTCGAGACATCCGGCGTGCACCACTTCTGTGCCGGCTGGCGCAATGGCATTAAATACCGGCGCCAAATCAGGGCGGGGAGCCTGACCGATGGTAAGCGTTGCGAATTTCTTCATGATTCACCTCTTATTTGTGGCGAAGGCCCGGAATGATGGAGGAGAAGAAGCTCAGCAGCGCGTCGCCGGCGATGAGACCGGCTGCAAGCACTTCCAGCGGACCGCGGGCATCTGGCCCCTTGATCTTAAGCACAGCGATACGAATGCCCAGACCGATCAAAACGGCCCAGCCAGCCATCGGATTGTTGATAAGAAGGCCAGTGGCCAGCAGCACGCCCATTTGACGAGACGGGCCGCCGATAAACTGAATGAGGGCGCCGGGGATGGCCCAAATCAGCAGTGACTTCGCAATGTCGAAAGATACGCCAGCCTGAATAGCGGCGATATACACCTTGGCAACCGGCGGTACAAGTCCCTGCGAGAAGAAGTCCTGATAAACAAAAGCGACGACCGGGATGGCGATGAGGAAGGCCATGGAAGCAGCCAGGAACTGCTGACGGCGTCCGTCGAGTTCAAAGGCGGGGTTCTTCCCGTTGCCGCGAAGAATCCACCCGGCCTTCAGGTCATAGCCCATATCGGCAAAAGCCGGACCCGTCGCAGCGGCAAAGCCGCACAGCATGGCCAGCGCTTCCGGCGGAAAGCCGATCAGAATACCCACAAGGAGCGTAATCAGCGCTACAGCAAAGGCCGGGAACCAGCCGGAATGCATAGCGGCAAGACCGACGATCATTTCATGCACGAATGCCGCAAAAGCTGCATAGAACATGAAGGCGATGAGCCAGCCGGTGATACATGCCGCTGCCGAAAGCGATCAGGACGGAGATCAAGGCAAAACCGATGGAACCGATGCCGATCGTGCGGCCGATCTGTTCATCTTTATGTTCAGGCATTTCAACGCCGTGCTTGGCGGCATGTGCCTTTTCCGCGGCTGCGCGTTCGTCGTGCGCGTCATCCTTTTTGCCGCGCATCAGGAAGATGATCTGAATCAGTGCGACCAGACCGGCGCCGGCCATGATGCCGTGCGGAATATAGAGCGCATTGATGTCAATGCCAAAGACCGGGCTGCTGTAGCCGCGCAGGAGAAAGCCGATGCCCAGCATGCCGAGTGCCCAGACATTGCCGATAAAGGCTGTACCCAGAGCGGCCGTCGGGAACTTGAAGAAGGATCCTAAGGCGCCAAGAAAAATGCCGATGCCGAGAAGGACGGCCTGCTTGCCGCCCTGATCGCCCGCTTTAATGGACTCCGCAGCAGCAACGCCGTGCGGCCAGGCACCGGTAGCCGGGAAAAGCTTGGTATTGAAGAGCTTATAGAGCAGGAACCCGTCGAGCAGCATGGCGAGCGCGACGCCGATAAACATCGGCACGACCATGTCGGGGCGGCCGAAGAGCCAGGGAATGGCAATCGGGAGCAGAAGCGAGTTGGCCGCACCGAAGGTGGCGGCAGAAGTGGCGCTCTGAGCAAGGTTTTGCACATGCACCGAGCGATAGTGGCCGAAAAACTTGAGCGGCACACGGGCCACGATCATCGCCGCCATAGCGCCGATGATGGCCGTGTTAGGCGTCACCCCGAGGCTGACGAGCAGCTGCACGCCGATGATTGCGCCGAAAACGCAAAGAATCACGAGCAGCACAAGCGTTGCAGGATCCCAGACCTTTGGGTGCTGCTGCAGCGGAGGAGTTTCTATTTCTGACATAGCTGTTCCTTAATGAGCAGTGACCGGATGCCGAATTCCGAGGTTCGGCATCCGCAATGACGGATCATTGTTGTGAATACGCCGGGCGCGGTATGGAATTAGTGTTGGCCGCTGCCCTGAAAGTGCGTCATTGAGCCGTAAAGCTTGGTGATGAGCTCAAATTCCTTCTTGTCGTAGAACGAACACTCGTTCTGCGTGAAGGCCTTGGCCACCTCAATTGAATAGCGCACGGCGTCATCGACATCGACGAGGTGTGTTGCGCCTGTGCCGCAGCCGGGGACGACGGTTTCCGTCGTGATGGCAATGCCGACGACCGGCACATGTGCGGCAACAGACGGCTGCAGGATGGAATTCATGTGGTAGAGCCCGTTGCCGTAGGGCGTGATGTCCTGCTGAGTGATCGGGAAAGTGGCCGGAAGCTTGCCGGTCGTGACGCTCATGATGTAGAGGAGGTCTTCGGAAACGCGCAGGATATAGCCGTCGAGCACCGTGGGCGAGATGGCAATGCCGTTGTGGCAGATGATCTGATTGCCCTTGGTCGTGTCGATCGACAAAATGGCATCCATTGCCGGGTCAATTTCTTCCTTATTGAGAACGTCCATCGTCACGGGCGAATCCATGAAAGGAGCGGGCTTGTGCGGTAGCGTCGGCGCATCCGGACAAATGTGAGTGCCTACGATCACGTCGCCTTCGAGTTCATCACCGCGCACCGTCATGCGGGCGAGCTTGGCAGCAATGGCTGAAGCGGCAAGTGCGCCGTCGCCGTCAGACGTGAAGCCGATGCGTTCTGGGCGGGCACCAAGGCCGCCGAGGCGGCCGACGATGCCCAGCGTGGGAGCCGTGCCGCCCTTCGTCTTGCCGTTCTTGCCCGGAATAAGGAACTTCACGAAGTCGGTGCTGCCCTTGGCGCCCGTCACCGTCGTGCAGGTGGCTTTGACATTGCCTTCGGCGGTGACATATTTGACGACATCTTCGCCGGTAACCCGGCCGTCGTCGAGAAGATCCGCGAGTTCAATGACTTGTTTGAAAGACATGATTGAATTCCTCAGGAGAAGTGTTTGATAAAAAAGTTAAAGATCAAGCGGGCCTTGTACTGACGAAACGGCAAAATACCGATCGACGGCAGCGCCGCCCGCCTCAATGGCATCAATGATTGGAACGTTCAGATCCGGGAACCAGTGAGCAATGCCCATGGTTGAGAAACCGGTGCAGGAAAACATGATGACGTCGACTTTTTTGGCGAGCTCCTCGACGCATTTCTTCGCGCCCGCACGCCCCCAGTCGGTGAGGAGGTCTCGAGTATCTTTAACGCCGTCAATGCCGACCGCTGTAACCATTCGGTCGCCGAGAATGCTGCGGGGCACGGAAGGCACGTCGCCGGCGATGAGGCTTAAAACCCCGACACGGCTGCCCATCGTGAGCGCCATGGCTGCGGCGCAGCTTCCGGCGCCGAATATGGGGATACGGCAGACCTTGCGTGCAGCTTCAACGCCCGGATCAATGGCGCAGCTCACGAGAACGGCATCTGCGCCGTCCTTTTCGGCTCGAAGGCATTGTTCGACGATGCGCTCGACGCAGTCCTTGGCAATCTCCTCATTGGCGATGCCCTCGGGCTGGTTGGGGATGCAATAGGTGCGGGTCGGAATGCCGTAGAGCTTTTCAATGATCTTGGCGTGCTTTTCAAGCACTTTTTGATCGGTTGAAGAAAAAACGCGGATCACGGCAAGCGTTTTGGGATGAGTCATGGCAAGCACCCTATGAAAGGATTAGGAAGCGGAAGGATTGCCGGCTGTCTGGAAGCGTTCAAGCGTGCCGTACAGACGCGTGAGAAGCGCAAATTCAGCTTCGTCAAAGAAGTGCAGCCGACCGGCGGTGAATTCTTTTGCGGCTTCAACCAAGAAGCGCACGACATCGTCAACATCTTCAACATGAGTTGCGCCGGTCGCGCAGCCCGGGACGGAGGATTCGGTCGTGATGGCCACGCCGACGACGGGAACTTTGGCGGCAAAAGCGGGCTGCACAATGGAATTCATGTGATAGAGCCCGTTGCCGTACGGCGTGATGTCCTGCTGCGTGAGCGGGAATGCAGCCGGGAGTTTCCCGGTGGTTACGCTCATCAGTGAGAGCAGATCCTCACTCATGCGCAGGATGTAGCCCTCTTTGATGGTGGGTGAGAGGGCGAAGCCGCGTTTGTTGATGATGCGGTTGCCTTTAGTGGTGTCCACCGAGAGGATGGCATCCATGGCGGGGTCGACTTCATAGCGGTTCTTAACGTATTGATCGACGCAGGAACTCATAAAGGGCACCGGCTCATGCGGACGCGTGGGGGCGTTTTCACACACTTGAGTCGTTACGATGACGTCTCCCTCGAGCCGGTCGCCGCGCGGCTGCATTTTGATGAGCTTTGCGGCGGCAGCCAGCGCGGCGAGTGCGCCGTCGCCGTCCGAAACAAAACCTTTGCGGGCCGGACGGGCGCCGACGCCGCCAAGCCGCCCGATGATGCCGAGTGTGGGGGCGGAGCCGCCGCTGATCTTCCCGCGCGTTCCAGCAATTTCACAACGAATGAAATCGGTAAAGGTGCCGGGTTTATCGCCTTCGACGCGTTTGACCGAAACCTTCGCAGAGCCAAGCGCCGAGAGATATTTGGCAACCTGCGCTCCAGTTGTTCGACCATCGTCGAGGAGCTCAAGCAAATCAATCACAGAGCGAAATGTCACGGTGTTTTCTCCATTTCAAATAAAACTAGATGCTTTTACTTACTGCAGCCCGCCAGGTGAAATTGCATCTTCCTGAGAGAGAATGAGCTTTTTGAGTAATTTTTCAAGTGTTTTCTTTTCGTTTTCAGAGAGGATGGCAACCAGCCGTGCTTCTTTTTCGGTATGTGCTTTGTGGGCTCTTAATGCGAGGACTATTCCGTCTTTTGTGGGTTTGAGTATGGTGCCTCGACGGTCGTTGGGATCCGGCAGACGACTGATCAGTCCCTTCTCCTCAAGACGATCCAGACGACGTGTGAGTCCGCCTGAGCTCACCAGAATGCGGGTCTGAATGACCTTGGGCGTAATATCGATATGCGGATTGCGGACGAGGGCAAAAAGCACTTCGGCTTCACCGCGGTTGAGATCAAACTCGGCAAGCGTTTCGTCTACAGCGCGTGCAATGTATTCGCCCATTCGCACCAGCCGCGTTACTGACGGCACGCACTTGAAATGCATGCCTGGATAGCTCGCGTCCCACTCCAACTGAAAGGTGTCGACAAGGTCGCGTGCCTGTTCGGTTTCAGCGGTTCGGTTCTGATCAGTCATTAGATACCTCGACAGAAAGTATCTTCGTAGAAAGATACTAGGGATCAAAAAGAGTGGGATATACAAAATTACCCCACTGTTATTTCACAAAGCAAATAGTTTAAATGAACCTATTTGCGTTGCTGTTGTCGTGATTAAATGGTAAGCAATATCTGTGCCAAATTGAATAAATGAAGAACGTTCTCTGGCGATTTTGATTGTTCCCCCTTGTTTATAGATCGATTAAAAATCGAAACAAATCGCATCCCATATACGCGAAAAGAAACCGCCGAGTCCGGGAGCGATATGGACTTGGCGGCTTCGAGGGGAAATAGAGTGTCAGGGGGCAGTTTGCTCGTCAGGCACCGGGGCGTTCAAAGACGAATTTTCCGTCCACCATCGTGGCATCGATCTTCGTGGAGCGCAGTTCAAGCGGGTCCATCTCAAAGATATTCTTCGAGAGCACCACAAGATCGGCGTAAAAACCGGGCTTGAGACGTCCTTTGACGCCTTCTTCAAATTCGGCGTACGCCGATTCAGCCGTGTAGGCATCAACGGCGTCATAGATGTCGACGCACTCTTCAGGATGCCAGCCGCCTTCGGGCTGACCGTCAAGACGGCGCCGCGTCACGGCGCAGTAAAGATTGTCGATCGGGTTCATATCCTCAATCGGCGAGTCCGTGCCGAAGCTCATATGAATGCCGAGTTTCTTCATCGTGCCGAAAGCATAGGACGTAGAGGCCAGTGCTACGCCGACGCGGGCGTCGACGATCTTCGTGTCGTAGTGCAGGAAGATGGGCTGCACCGCGGCCAGGATGTCGTTCTTCGTGAAGCGTTCAACGAGAGGAATGTCGGTAATCTGCACGTGATTGACGGACAGACGATAGGGGTTCTTTCCCTCGGTGCAGACCGCGTCATAGGCATTGAGCACGCGTTCAATGGCCGCGTCGCCGATCGCATGAATGATCACCGAACACTTGTGAGCAACGGCTTCGTTCACCAAGCCCTGAAGCTCATCGACAGTGAGTGTGGCGATGCCGCAGGTCGAAGGATCATCATGGTAGGGGCTGCGCATCAGGGCAGTGCGTGCGCCAAGACTGCCGTCAACGAAGAGCTTCAAAGGTCCGAAGCGGTTCATGGGCGAGCCTTGACCGGTCACATGGCCGGCCGCAAGGAATTCGCGGTATTCATCAAGGTTTTGGAAGCTCGACTGATGATAGACGCGCGTGATGGGATGATCCGCTTCCACGCGGTTGTAGGCTTCAAGCACGGTGGGCCAGCTGCCCGAGCGCAGATCGCAGGTCTGCACTGAAGTGACGCCGGATTCTGCAGCATGCTTCATGGCAGCACGAATAAGGTGCACATTCTGTTCAACCGTGCGGTTGCGGAAAAGCGCGGTGAGCTTGGCCCGGGCATTTTCCGTGAAAACGCCGTTCAAATGACCGTTCGCATCACGTTCTGCCGATCCGCCTTCAGGAGGCACAAAGGTGTCGTCAATGCCGGCAAGCGCCAGAGCAGCTGAATTGGCGGTGAGCAGATGCCCGCAGGCACGCTCAAAAATGAGCGGATAGTCTGTCGAAATATCGTCGAGATCAGCACGCGTCAGGAGACGATTTTCATCGGTGAAATAGTCCTGATTCCAGCCCATGCCGTGGAGCACCGCGCCGGCAGCCGGCTGATGCTTGGCGATGTATTCACGGGCGATGCGCTTCACATCGGCAATGCCCGAGGCATTCTGCAGACGAATATCAGTGAGTGCAATGCCCGTGTTGAGCAGATGTTGGTGCGAATCATTGAAGCCGGGAACAACCAAACGACCGCGGGCGTCGTAGATTTGAGCGTCAGCAGGCGCCTGGGCCGCAACAGATTCATTCGAACCGACGGCGCGGATAATGCCGTCAACGCTGAGGAGCGCCTCTTCAAAGTGTCCGCGGTCGACATAGACGCGGGCGTTGCGGATGAGTACAGAAGACATAAGGTCAAGTCTCCAAATGCAGAAACGGTTGCCGGTCTTTTCGAAGAAAGGGTGCTGCCTTCCTTCGGCCAAGACCGGTTGATTGCAAAACACTATTAAAGGTTCTTCTTGGCGCGTTCAAGCGCATCGTGGCGACGACGGAAGAGCACTTCGTAGATCACCAGACCGATCAAAGGAACGATCAGGCCGAGGGCGGCTGTGACCGGATCCTGCCAGATCGTATTGACGATCAGCGACAGCATGAAAATCAGTACGAGGATGATCGAGAACGGATAGAGCCAGACCTTGTAAGGACGCTCGAGCGTCGGGTACTTGCGGCGCAGGACGATGACCGAAAGGAAGGTAAGACCGTGGAAGATCAGGCCGCAGATCGCCACAAGACTCGTGAGTTCGGAAAGCGACCGGGAGCAAACGAGAATCATGGCCATCACCATGCTGGCGATCTGCGCGTTGATCGGCGTGCGGTAGGTCGGGTGGAGCTTGCCCAAGAATTCAAAGAGTGCGCCGTCACGGGCCATCGCGTAGTACATGCGCGGAAAGACCATGATGCAGCCGTTGAGGGAATTGAAGATCGCGAGCATCATGGCGGCGCCGACAATCACCATGCCCCAGGTGCCAAAGAGCGTATCGGCCGCAACCGTACCGAGGTAAAAGTTGCGTTCCGAAATCATCTTCTGGATGAGATCGTAGGGGACAACCTTGTAGACGGCAAAGTTAAAGAGGACGTAGAGAACCGCAACCCCAATGATTGAACCGATCAGCGCGAGCGGAATATTGCGCTTGGGTTCCTTGATTTCTTCGGCAATGGTGTTGAGGTTGGTCCAGCCTTCATAGGCCCAAAGCGTGGCGAGCACCGCAAAGGCCATCATGCTGAGAATCGTTCCGATGGAAGGCGTTTCTACGCCTTCGGGGAAGCTGAACCAATTGGGCGACTCATTGCCCATGGCCAGACCGCAGATGATGATGAGGGCGATCGGGAGGAGCTTAAGCACCATGAAGATGTTCTGCACCATCGAACCCTGACGAATGCCGCGGATGTTGATGAGCGTGAGGAGCAGAATGGAGCCGAGAGCGATGGCCTTTTGCGCGAGCTCTCCCATGGGCACCATGCTGGAGATGGCGGCAGCAAAGGCGAGAGCCAGTGCGGAGATGGAACCCGCTGACGACAGGAAGAAGTTCGTGATGCCGCACATGAAGGCCACACGTTCGCCGTAGGCTTCGCGCAGGTACACGTAGTAGCCGCCAGCCTTGGGCATCATGGCGCCGAGCTCCGCAAAGCAGATGCCCGAAAGGAGGGTAATCAAGCCGCCGACGGCCCATACGAGAAGCGCCAGACCGAGATTGCCGCCCGAGCGTTCGAGGACGATGCCGCCGATATAAAAGATGCCTGAGCCGATCATGATGCCGGCAAGGACGGAAATGCCGCCGAAAAGACCAACCTCGCGGCGCAGACCGATGGTTTCGGTCGAGCCGCCGGAAGCGGCGGAGGGTGTTGAGGAAGCTGCCATGATTTTTTTGTAGTGACGGATTGTTGGGGAGGGTCGAAACTGAAAAAGGTTGCGCCGCAATCGTGCGGGAGCAGCCTTCAGATCTGTAATCCGTTTGTTGCGGCGCCGCTCTTTGATAAACGCCGTACTCTGCGCGGCGTCCGTGAAAGATCGGGCGCGCGGAGACGGAAGCCGTTCATGAAGAAGCTTCGCCGCCGATAGCGCCTCCGAACGTCTGACAATGCAGTGTTCGGGAGTCATCGTCGTCTTTCGGCGATGACCAACTGACCGTCCATGCCTAGCCGGTCGTTTCGGCAGTTTGACCTTGCGACGCTCTTCCTATTTTTGGGTGCCCCCGTCGAGCGGCGTTCATTCGCACTGCGCCTCTATTCAGCATGAGTAAAAAATTACCCCCAGCGTGCGGTTCTGTCCATATTTGGTGCGGGGTAATCCAAAGAAAAGGCGCCTCTAAAAGCGCCTTTTTTTGTTTTGATCGGAGGATAGGTAGGCAAAATGCTGTACGCCGCCCCTGCGGTTATTTGCGTCCTGCTCGATTGATGCGACGCTTCCCGAAGGCGCTTTGTCCGCCGTTCTGCGCTGTCGAATTGAATTTGACGGCTAGGATGACGCCGACAAAGAATACAAAGGCCGCAAACATCAGTACGGCAGGCTGATCTTCATTGACACCGATGGCCGTTCCCATAAATCCGAGCATCCAGCAGATGGATACGGCGAATTTGGCAGCCGGGTCGAGTTTTTTGGGTTTTGCAATGACGGGTTCAGGAGCATTGGGGTTGGCCGACGACTCCATCCGCGCCAAGGCGGCTTCTCGGCTCGAATCCTGCGGCGAAGCCTTGGGCATGCCGGCTTTTCGGCGGAAGGCCGCGATCAGATCTTTGAGACTGATGCCGTCATCGGCTCGTCCGGCAGCGTTTGGCGGCAGACCGATGTGGTGATCGGCCGTCATGGGCGGCGTGATGCCGTCAAGATTTTTCTGCGAGCTGGCCTGCAGCGATTCGATGTAGTCCACAAAGTCGCCGTTTTTAGGTTCAAGGTTGAGCGGGTCTGACGGCATGCAATGAACTCCTTCCTTTGCCTTTGGCCCGACGGATGAGCGAGCCTGCGGCAGCGTTCCTACCGATGATGATAGCGGATCCGCTCTTATCGTTCGGATATTCGCGAATGCAATGCAAAAGGCAGGCTGGACGCTGCTGCCGTCCAGTCTGCCTCTGAGTTAAATAAAGGGGAAAAACAGATTTTTTAGTGTGTCAGGCAGCAGCCGTCTGAACGTGCGTCTGCGGCGCAGTGCCTGCGGCACGATCCACTTCCGCCGCCATGCGGTCGAGTTTGGGCTTCACACGCATCAGACGCATACCGTTGGCAACCACGATGAGGCAAGTGCCCGTATCGGCAAAGACAGCCATCCACATCGTCGCGAATCCGCTGATGGCGAGGATCGTGAAGATGATCTTGATGCCGAGCGCGAAAGCAATGTTCTGCACGAGCACGCTGTGGGTCATACGCGAGAGACGAACGAGCGTTGCCACCGACGAAATGCGGTCGTCCATCACGGCAATATCAGCAGCTTCAATCGCGCTGTCGGTCCCGCGAACGCCCATGGCAATGCCGATGTCGGCTTGTGCGAGCGCCGGAGCGTCGTTGATGCCGTCGCCGACCATCGCCGTAAGACCTTGTCCCTGAAGCTCACGAATGCGTGCAAGTTTGGCTTCAGGAAGCAGGTCAGCATTCACGTTCTCAAGTCCGAGCTTGCCGGCGAGCGCATGTGCGGCGCGTTCATTGTCGCCCGTGAGCAGCCAGGGCGTAATGCCTTCGGCTTTGAGCTGGGCAAGACCGCTTCGCGTATCAGCCTTGATTTCGTCAGCCATGACAAAGACTGCCAGTACGCCGAAGGTATCCGCGAGCGCTACGCTCGACATGCCGTTTTCGCTGGCTCGATTGAAGGCGTCGGCGACCTCATCCGAAGAGAGCCCGCGCTTATCAAGCGCCGCGAGGTTAAGGAGTGATGCACGTCCCGTTCCGATGCGGCCGGTGACGCCTTCGCCCGGAAGCGCCGTGAAATCTGCCACCGGCTGAATCTCAGCGTGTTCTTTCTTGGCTTCACGGACAATGGCAGCCGAAAGCGGGTGCTTATTCATGGCGCCGAGGCTGGCGGCGAGTGACAGTACCTGTTTGCGGTCGGCGCCGCCCAAAAGCGTGATGCCGGCGACTTCAGGCTCCCCCTTCGTGAGCGTGCCGGTCTTATCCAAACCGATATTGGTTAATTTGCGCGCTTCCTCAAGGAAGAGACCGCCTTTAATCAGCAGACCGCAGCGCGTCGCAGTAGCGAGCGCCGATACGATGGTGACCGGCGTGGAAATGACGAGTGCGCACGGGCAGGCAATAACGAGCAGGCAAAGTGCCTTGTAGAGCCAGCCGAGCCAGTCGCCGAGGAAGAGCGGCGGCACGATCGCAACGCACAAAGCCACCACGAACACAATCGGCGTATAGACCGCGGCAAACTTGTCGACAAAGCGCTGTACGGGCGACTTGGAGGACTGAGCATTTTCAACGGCTTCAATGATGCGGGCCGTCAGTGACTGGGAAGCGGCAGCCGTCACCGTGACTTCAATCGTCGACGTCAGATTCACCGTCCCGGCCCACACCGTTGCCCCCGGTCCTTTTTCTGCCGGCATGGATTCGCCCGTCACCATGGACTGGTCGAGCGTTGTAGTGCCTTCGACAATCTTGCCGTCAAGCGGAACGCGGTCGCCCGGCGCAATGCGCACCTGTGCACCAGGGCCGACGGACTCGACTTTCATTTCAACATACTTGCCGCTGCCCTGCGCGACGAGCGCCTTTTCAGGCGCAACACTCATCAGGTCGCGAATCGAGCGGCGAGCTCTTGTCATGGAAAGCTGTTCAATGGCTTCGCTGATTTCAAAAAGAACGAGCACCATGGCTGCTTCCGGCCAGGCACCAATAAGGACACCGCCCGTAACGGCTACGGCCATCAGGGTGTTCATGTTGAGCGTGCCCTTCATGACACTCTGGATGCCTTTTTTGAAGGTTGTGAGTCCCACCATGAAAATGGCCAGGACGGCAAGCGCAAGGGTGATGCCTTTGACGAGGAATTCGTCAAGCGTGATGTAGCCGTTGTCGGCAGCCACCTCAAAGAATTCGCAGCCGAGCGCAATAATCAAGGCGAGGATATAGCGCTTCCAGGGGGTACGGTCTTCAAAGACGGTTTCCTGTTCACGCGCCTTCATGACGGTCGATTCATAACCGGCAGCACTGATCGCAGCCTGTGCGGCAGCCGCAGCGGCCGCTGGCACCGCAATGGTGCGGTTCATGACGTTGATTTCATAGCCCTTGATGCCGGCGGCATTGAATTCGCGTTCGATTTCGCCCGCCTCAACCGGGCAGTCCATTTCCGGAACAGAAAGAAGCGTCTGCCCTTTGGCTGTGCTCGCGGAAGCTTCGGCTTCCAGAGTGCCCTCGTATCCCGCAGCCTTCACGGCGGCCAGCACGCCGTGGGCGGTATCGCCGCTCGTCAGAATGCGGCGATTCATGATGTCGATTTCATAATCGGCAATGCCGGCTTTCTTGAGTTCGCGCTCGATTTCACCGGCTTCAACAGGACAGTCCATTTCCGGGACTGCAATGCGGACGCGATTGTCGGCTGCCGTATCCGCAGCATCGATGGAACCTTCATAGCCGGCCGAGCGGACAGCAGCCATGACGCCTGATGCAGCGGCAGGGCTCGTCAGAATGCGGCGGTTCATGATATCGATCTGATAGTCGGTGATCCCTGCTTTTTTGAGTTCGCGCTCGATTTCACCGGCTTCGACGGGGCAATCCATTTCCGGCACCGTAATGCGTACGCGGTCAAAGCTAGGATCGTCACTCCAGCCGCTCGAGGCTGCGACGTCAAAAGACTGGCCGGTCTTGCTTACTGCGGCAAGGATGGCGTTTTTTTCAAGGGGAGAGCGGTCTGGGACATTGATCTTCACGCGGCGCACGGAATAATCCGGCACGGCACGAATGTCGCTTGAGAGCGCTGCGAGGGCGTGCTCCACCGGACCGAATTCGACCGGGCAGCACATGTCGGGGAAATGCAGGGTAAGCGTTTTCATAGTTCTGACAATTGATGAGTCATCCGTATCGGACGACTGTGTTTTCCGTTTGATGAGCATTTCACACCTTGAAGTCGTTACAATGTCAAGCACTTTTTTGAAGGCAGTTTTCGACCGTGGCGCAGCGCTTCTTTTAAAGTAGTTTGCAGGCTAAGGCCGGCGAGCGCACTGTCGCTTGCACAATTACTTTCACGGAGTCCTTATGCGCATCCGAGAACTTGCAGAGTTAACGGGGAATACCCCGGAAACGATCCGCTACTACGAAAAGCAGGGGCTTTTGCCTGAACCGCGCCGTGAGTCCAATAACTATCGTCAGTACGGTCAGATTCATGTGAATCGGCTCGATTTCATCAGGCACTGCCGTAATCTCGATATCGGACTGTCTGAAATTCGAGAGCTTCTTGGAGCGCTTGATGAAGGCAGCCGAGAGGGTGCAGAACTCGCCCATAAGCTTATTCATCAGCACATGGAAGCCGTCGACAGACGCTTGAAGGACTTGCGGGAACTGCGCCGTCATCTGCTCGATCTGGAGGCGCACTGTCAGGGCAAACACTGTGATGCACGCACTTGCGGAATCCTTGCTGAACTCCAGCAGCCAGAGCCGGACTGTCCCGGACATGCAACGGCACTGCCCGGCCGACGAAACAGTGACGCGAGCGAATCGCTTCGCTGATCAGACCGTTTTTATGTTTTCTGCTTTTTTCCCCGTTTGATATGACAGAGTTTTTCAACGTCCAACTTTCCTCCATGGGTATGGGCCTGATGGTGCTGATTCCCGTTTTGCTGGCGCTTTTCTTTTGGGTGATCGGCCGCGTTGTGCCGCCGGCTCGTCGTCCTGCCGGACGGCCTGCAGGACTGGGCGGACTGCTTTGCGTTGTGCTGCTTATCCTTTCCGTTAAGGCGGCACTGTCGCTCTTTGAGCTCGGGCGTCAGGCGGGGGAAGCTGCCAATGTGCTTGCCGTTTCCATTGATTTTGTCGGTCCTGTTTTGAAAAGTTTGATTCCGGCGACCGTCAATGCGATTGCTATTCTGCTGGCGCTTTTCCTTTTGGCTTTCGGACGCCGTCGATTGACGCTCTTTACGGCGCTCGTCTGCGTCTGGATAGCGGGGCCAGCTTCTGACGGTCTGAATGCCGTCATCCTCGGTGTTCCTTACAACATGTCTTCAGGTTTTTACGGCATTTCATTCTTTACGATTCTGGTGACGCTTTACCTGCTCTTTTCCGAGCGTTCAGCCAATACCTACGGGCTGCATGGCCGCACAGCGCCGGAGAATCCCAAGGCCTAAGCGGCGGCCGGGCGAAAACAACGTATCTAGAAAGAATGCAGGATGCCGGCTGACGCCGGCAAGGCCTAAAATATCGGTTTTCCCGCAGAAAGCGCATGCGGCAGTACGTCCTCATCGATCAAGAAGGATGCCTGCCGCTTCTTCATTTTCCGCTTTCACTTTATTTGACAAGAGGCACTTCACCAATGACCCAAGCCGTGCTCATCCGCAATGCGGATCTCTATGCTCCTGAACATGTCGGCATGCGTGACATTCTTATCGCCGGCGGCAAGATCATCGCCGTGGAACCGCATCTTGAAAATGTGAATATCCCCGGGATGGAAACGGTTGATGCAGCGGGTCGGCGCGTGACGCCGGGCCTGATCGACCAGCACATTCACGTCACCGGCGGCGGCGGCGAGGGCGGTTGGGCAAGCCGCTGCCCAGAGCTCAATTTCTCCTCCTTGGTCAAAGGCGGTGTGACGAGTTTCATGGGCGTGTCCGGCACCGACAGCATGTCGCGCTCAATTGAAAATTTGCTCGCCAAGGTGCGCGGACTTACCGTTGAAGGTGCTTCGGGCTGGATGTGGACGAGCAACTACGCTTATCCGCCGGCGACCATCACCGGATCGGTGAAGGGAGATCTCTTTGCCATCCCCGAATGCTTGGGCGTCAAGATTGCTATGGGCGACCATCGCTCGTCTTTCCCGACCGATCAGGAAGTGCTGCGGCTCCTTTCAGAAATCCGCGTCGCCGGCATGCTTACCGGCAAAACAGGCTTTCTGCATGTGCATTGCGGTGATTGGGGGGATGCGATTTTTGACCCGCTCGAAGCTGCGATTCCGAAGGGCATCCCGGCCAAGCATATGCGTCCGACGCATGTTGCCCGTCATCCTCAAGTATTTGAACGAGCCTGTCGCTTTGCAAAAATGGGCGGCTTTATCGATATCACCACGGGCGGCGGCTGCTGGATGGGATCCGCTGCGGACGCGCTTATCGCGGCGCTCGAAAAGGATGTTCCGCTCGACCGCATCACGTTTTCTTCAGACGGTCAGGGTTCGATGCCGCGCTTCAACGAAGCCGGCGAGATGGTGGGCTTTGGCGTTGGCTCCATTGACTGCGACTTGGAAGCGGTGCGCTCTACCGCCGAAAAGATTGGTCTTGACAAAGCGCTCCGTCCGATGACGGCAACCATTGCCGATGCATTGGGATTGGCTGCCAAGGGCCGAGTACAGCAGGGCAAGGACGCCGATCTGCTGATCTTCGGTGATGAGCTTGAGCTTGCCGACGTCTTCATGAAGGGGCGCCGCATGATGCAGGACGGCAAAGTGATCGTGAAAGGCGCTTTTGAAGCGTGAGCGGCCTGCCGCAGTCCATCGTGACCGCAATAATCCGGCGTCCAAAGTGCCTTGCTTCCGGGAATCCCGGTTAACCGGTCTCTAGTCCGGGAAGCCTTCCGGACGCCCATTTCATAAAGCAGCGTGAGCAATATCACGCTGCTTTTTTTATTTAAGTGCGCCCGGCAGCGCACGTGTGATTGTGTGGTGAAAG
>UMGE01012952.1_pt1 | contig 16413 bp, 18 predicted proteins | sample 1965191 | NCBI WGS metagenome assembly UMGE01 (sample SAMEA4836065, study PRJEB28245) | human gut metagenome | biome: gut microbiome; material: fecal sample | place: Denmark | collected 2008 | reverse complement strand
ACGACGACTATGTGGACGAGGACGACCTCTATGATTACCGCCGCATGGACGGCAGCTCCTCCTATGATTCAGGAGATCTTACGGAAGATGATTACGACGACAGCAGCGAGGAGCCTGAGAAATCGGAAGCAGGCCGCTCTACCGCTATCATCGAGGAAGATACGCTGGAATAACACAGCGGTTTAAGACCATGTATATGAACCAAAACAGAAAAACCCCGGGAGCATGACAGTTCATGTTCCCGGAGTTTTTTGGCACTTTATTCTGTATTTCATTTATCCGTTTACTCTTTTTTTCTTCTTTTTAACTCTTTTTGACTCCTTTATTCCTCCCAGGCCAGAAGGTTAATCCACACAGGCTGGTCAGCCAGCTGCTCATCCATAATATAGGCATGGCTGTCATCCTCCTGGGACATAAGCTGATACTCCCCACGTTCCTCTATATAGATCCAACGGTCATCCAACTGTACCGTACCGTCCTTTACTTCCAGCATCCAGGTGGATGTCTCTCCCTCCTGGTTCAGGGTGGTATAGGTTACCTCTCCCTCCAGCCTGTCACCGGAAAACCTTCCTGTCTTGCACACATCTCTGGCTTCCCCTTCCGGGCTGGTCTCATAATAGCAGTATCCTGTATGGCCCAGGCCCTCCATCTTCCCATCCTTCCACAATCCCTGGGAGTAATCATACCTGGGGGCATCCAGTTCAACCACCTGAAGGGCCGTACATTCCCCCTCCGGCCTGCCGCCCTTAAAGGTACCGTAATACAGGGTCTTAGGCATGGTAAGGACCAGCCCCTCACCCTCCATGGACTGGCTGAATGACCGGCCGTCATAAAGATACCGCGCCCCATCCATGACCTCATAAAACAGGGTCACAAGCTCCTCCTCACCGCTGTCCATAACCTGGGCGGCAGTCTCCAAATCCTGTGCCTCTAGTGCCTTTACGATTTTGTCCAGAACCGCCTTCTGGGATTCTGTCACATCCGGAAGGATCTCTGCGTCTTCCCCTCCCGTCCGGGCCAGGTCCTCCCCTGCGCCTTCTGCCGCCTGCGCAGCCCCTGCGGGACCTGGATAAGCCCCAGCCTTCCCCGCGGGACCGCCATCTTCATCCGCCGGACCTGCCTGGTTATACATCCGGCCATAAGCGCTGCCCGCCGTTCCTGCCTGGTCATAGGCCCTGTCATGCTGCCCCCAGAAGGCACTGATTCCCAGTACCGCTGCAAAAGCAGCGGCAGCAGCCATATCTGTCCATGTATTATTCCTGCCCTTCATGGCATACCATTCCTTTCCTGTCATTTTTCCTGTTATATTACCTGCTATATTACCTGCTATATTATCTGTTATTTAACCCCTCATCCTGCCTGCCGTCTAAAAAATCCATGCAGCACCTTAAAACGTCCAGGCCTTAGCCAGTAACTTAGCGCCATTTCGGATTTCCTCCTCGCTGAGACTGGCATATCCCAGCATAACGGTTGAATCAAACAGCTTTTCCTCCGGCTGTATGAAGCAGCCTGATATCCCATAAACCTTCACTCCCAGTTCAGCCGCACGGGCCACCAGACTTTCCTCCGCCTCTCCCTGCCTGTGGGTCAAAAGCACATGCAGCCCTGCATATTCTCCCCTGATTAAAAACCGGTCCTCCAGTTCCTTAAGCCCTGCCATCAGAGCATCATGTTTTCCCTTGTACAGGGCTCTCATGCGGTTCAGGTGTCTCTCATAATATCCCTGGGTTATAAACTGATAGAGAATGTTCTGGTCAATCCTGGACACCGTGGAGAGATAGAAACCGGCTCTTTCCCGGTATGCCTCCAGCAAATGCTCCGGCAGCACCATGAATCCCACACGGATAGCCGGGGCTATGGACTTGGAAAATGTTCCCATGTAAATCACACGGCCGCCCCGGTCCATTCCCTGCAGCGCGGGAATAGGCTTTCCCTTGTATCGGAACTCGCTGTCATAATCATCCTCTATCAGATACCGGTCTGCACCGCTGTAAGCCCAGGCCAGCAGCTCCTGCCGCCGCTTCACAGGCATGACAATCCCTGTGGGATACTGATGGGAGGGCATAACATAGGCCACATCCGCGCTGCTGCGGGAAAGCCGCTGCACATCCATTCCATGCCGGTCCATGTCCACGGGAATCACAGGATATCCCTCGCCCTTAAGCACTCTGTATGCCTGCTTGTATGTGGGGTTTTCCATGGCGATTTTCCTGCCGTTTCCCAGAATCTGGGATAGGAGCATCAGCAGATACTCGCTTCCTGCGCCGATGAGTATCTGTTCCGGCCTGCAGTCCACCCCCCTGGCGGAATGGAGGTAATCTCCTATGGCAGTCCTGAGAGCCCTTTCCCCCTGGGGGTCTCCTGCCGCAAACATCTCCTTGTTATCATCCACCAGCGTATTCCTGCTGATTTTCCTCCACGTATTAAAGGGAAAACTGTCCAGATCAATTCCTCTGGGAGAAAAATCCACCTGGTAACGGTCCTTTCCGGTGTCTCCCGGCTCTACAAAAGAACCGCCTCCCTTTTGCCGTACTTCCACCAGCTCCTCTATCTTGCAGACAAAATAACCCTTGCACGGCAGTGCCTCTATATACCCTTCAGACAGCAGCTGGTCATAGGCCATCTGGGTGGTACTGCGGCTCAGCCTCAGGTTCCTGGCCAGTATACGGGTGGAAGGCAGACGGCTACCGGCCTCCAGCTTTCCCTGGCGGATTTCGTTTTTTATGTACTGGTAAATCTGTTCATAGAGAGGACTTTCTGACTGACTGTCAAAGGGTACTATCAATTCCATTTTCCGCCCCTTCCTGCCGCAAACTGGCATTATCATTTGTATTTGAAATAAACATTTTAATCATACCAGTCCAAAAGAGAGATGTCAATATATTTTTATGTTTATTCTGTTAATTTGTATTATTCAAGCAAAATACAAAGATTATTTTGAGATAATATACTATTTTTTCTGATTTGTATATTGTAATCACCACGGTATGGAATTATAATAAAAGTAGGAAGACAATCCAATAAAATCAGTTGAGAAAGGACGGATGGACATGAGCGAACAGACTCTGAATATGTTAAAGAAGCTATCTCCCAAAAAGGAACATTCACTGGCTTTCCGCTGTTTCATAGGGGCTGCGGCCATTGTGCTGCTGACCGTGTCCGTGCACATCCTGGTGTTCACAGCCATAGAGAAGCACAGCGAGATAAGGAACCTTCCGGAATGGTACCAGCTGCTGGCAGGTCTGTCTGTGGATGCGCTTTACCCGCTGTTCATAGTGTCCCTGGCATCCATCATCAAGCGGGTGTTCCGTATACCGGTACACCGTCTGGAGCGCAAGGTTTTCAAGTTTACCTATCTCTGCCTTGGACTTATCGCCGCCTCCAGAATCAGCATGTATGTGGGACTCTATGTATTCTTTATGGCTTTGTTTGCGGCAGGCACAGCCATATATATCATCATCGGCATACGTTTTCTCTACGAACTGTTTAAATACCGCTTCATATCCTGCCGGTATTATTAAATGGCGTACTATCAGATTACGCGTTATCAGGTGATCCGTCACCGGATTATGCATGGAATACAGTCATTAATGCGATAAAGAAAATGCCGGGGACCTTTTTCATCAGGTTCCCCGGCATTTTCTTTATCGCATTAATGACTGCTTTGACTTATCTGTTATTACCTTATGGTTCATCCTATTTGGGAAGCTTAAATGAGCTCTTTAAGGATACAATCCGGTTAAACACCGGCTTCTGGGGCGTGCTGTCCTTGCAGTCCACACAGAAGAAACCGTTGCGCACAAACTGATAGCTGTCATAGGCCTCTCCCTCTGCCAGGGCCGGCTCTACGTAGCACTCCTGTAACACAACCAGGGAGTTGGGATTTAAGTTCAGGCTGCCGTCTTCATTCAGCTTGCCCTTCTCCTCGTCCACAATATTCTCATAAAGGCGGCACTCCACCTGTCTTGCTGTAGGAACAGCCACCCAGTGGATGGTTCCCTTTACTTTGCGTCCCTCAAAACCGGAACCGCTCTTTGTCTCCGGATCATAGGTGCCGTGTACCACGGTAATGTTGCCGTCGGCATCCTTCTCACATCCTGTACACTTCACGAAATATGCGCCCATCAGGCGTACCTCGTTGCCGGGGAACATACGGAAATACTTTTTAGGAGGCTCTTCCATAAAATCCTCCCGCTCAATATAAAGCTCCCGCCCAAACGGCACCTTCCTGTCTCCCAGCTCCGGATTCTCCAGATTATTGGGAACATCCAACATCTCCACCTGTCCTTCCGGATAATTGTCAATGACCAGCTTCACCGGATTCAGAACAGCCATCATACGGGGCTTCTTAAGCTTTAAGTCCTCGCGGATACAGTATTCCAGCATGGCGTAGTCCACGGAGCTGTTGGCCTTGGATACGCCAACCATCTCCACGAACATCTTGATGGCCTCCGGTGTATATCCCCTTCTCCTCAGAGCCGCGATTGACACCAGACGCGGGTCGTCCCAGCCGTCCACGATGTTATCCTCCACCAGCTTCTTGATATAGCGCTTGCCGGTTATCACATTGGTCAGATACAGCTTGGCGAACTCAATCTGGCGCGGCGGATTCTCAAACTCGCACTCCTTCACCACCCAGTCATAGAGAGGCCTGTGGTCCTCAAATTCCAGGGTGCAGATGGAATGGGTAATGTGTTCAATGGCATCCTCAATGGGATGGGCGAAATCATACATGGGATAGATGCACCACTTGTCGCCTGTGTTGTGGTGGGACATGCGGGCAACGCGGTAGATAACAGGATCCCTCATGTTGATATTAGGGGAAGCCATATCAATCTTGGCTCTCAGCACCTTTTCTCCATCCTGGTACTTTCCCTCCTTCATCTCCTCAAACAGAGCAAGATTCTCCTCCACGGAACGGTTCCTGTAAGGACTCTCCTTGCCGGGTGTGGTAAAGTCTCCCCTGTACTCCCTGATCTGGTCGGCTGTCAGGTCACAGACAAACGCCTTTCCCTTCTTAATCAGGAATACGGCGCACTCGTACATCTGGTCAAAATAATTGGACGCAAAGAAAAGCCTGTCCTCGAAATCAGCTCCCAGCCACTTCACGTCATCCATGATGGACTCCACGAATTCAGTCTTTTCCTTTGTGGGGTTTGTATCGTCAAAACGCAGGTTGAACTTGCCGCCGTACTTCTGTGCCAGGCCGTAGTTCAGTAAGATGGACTTGGCATGTCCGATGTGCAAATAACCGTTTGGCTCCGGCGGGAAACGGGTCTGGACATGGTCATAAACGCCCTCTGCCAGGTCCTTGTCAATCTCCTGTTCAATGAAATTCCTGGAGACTACCTCCTTTTCCTCAGTTTCCATTACGGTATCCTTGTCTGCCATAATTGTTCCTCCGTTACGTTGCTATTGTGATAAATATAATTATTAATCATAACACAATTCTTTTATCAGTGAAAGGGGAAAATACATTTTGCAGTGGAAATCTTGTCCTATGTCTGCTATACTATATTAATGTGCTAAATTATGTACAAATATGAGGAGATTTACCAAACCATGAAAAAAGCAGCAAAATTCGCTCTGATAAAGACCATCCCCATATTCCTCGGCTACCTGTTCTTAGGAATCGCCTTTGGCCTCCTGTTGCAGAAATCCGGTTTGAGTGTGTTCTGGGCCTTTCTCATCAGCACCCTGGTTTACGCGGGTTCCATGCAGTTTGCCCTGGTGGGCATCCTCACCGGCGGCTTAAGCTATGTGACCACGGCTGTCATGACCCTCTTTATCAACAGCCGCCATGCATTTTACGGACTCACCTTCATCGAGCGCTTCAAGGAAATGAGAAAGACCTATCCATATATGGTATTTTCTCTGACGGATGAAACTTATTCCCTGTTATGTTCCATGGCCCGTCCGGCTGACTTTACAGACAGGGAATGGAAGGCAGCCACCTTCTTTACCGCTTTTTTTGATCAGTGCTACTGGATAGCCGGGTCAGTGCTGGGCGCCCTTATGGGTGAGCTCATTACCTTTGACACCACAGGCATTGATTTTGCCATGACCGCCCTGTTTGTGGTCATATGCGTGGACCAGTGGAAGGCGGCAAAGACCCATATACCGGCTGTCACCGGTTTTATATGCGGCGCACTGTTTCTGGTGCTCATCCGCTCTTCCAACTTCATCCTTCCTGCCCTGGCAGCTGCCGTAGCCATGCTGCTGTTCCTGCGCAGGACTGTGGAACAGAAAATGGAGGAGGATTAAACCATGACCCAATCAAATTATGTACTAATTACCATACTGGTTTGCGCTCTGTGCACCCAGGTAACCCGTTGGCTTCCCTTCCTTCTCTTTGGCGGTAAAAAAGAAGTCCCCGGGCTGGTCCGCTACCTGGGAACCATTCTCCCGGCCGCCATCATGGCCGTGCTGGTGGTCTACTGCCTGAAGGGAATCACACCTTTAGCCTACCCTTATGGCCTGCCGGAGCTTATATCCGTTGCCGTGGTGGTGGGACTCCACCTCTGGAAGAGAAATACCCTTGCCAGCATTGCGCTGGGAACGTTGTGCTACATGATGCTGGTACAGTTGGTATTCTGATGAGGCTCTGACCATGTTCCGGCTGTGCTCTGACCAACCCCTATATAAAAGCCTGTTCACGCTGTATAATGTGTGAACAGGCTTTTCTGCATCATTTTATTTTATAATAATTTTATTTCATACCCATTTTATATGCATTTATTAAATCTCCGCATCCGTCCCTTCCGGCTCCCTGCTGCAGACGTCATTCCCGTCGTTCAGCGCAGGCCTGATCATTCCATCCTTCAGCAGGCCGATAAATACCGGCACCAGCTCCGGATCAAACTGTGTTCCCGCGCCCCGTTCCAGCTCATTGACAGCGAATTCCACCGACATGCTGGGTTTATAGCTGCGCTTGGATACCATGGCGTCAAAGGAATCTGCAATACAAAGGATTCTTGCTGCCAGAGGTATATCCTTCCCTGCGATGCGCCTGGGATATCCCCTTCCGTCATACCGCTCATGATGTCCCAGGACAGCGGGAATCACATAATCCATGGAGGGAAGGTGGCGTATGATTTCCACGGATGCCTCCACATGGCGTTTCATGGTACTGTACTCCTCGTCCGTCAATTTTCCGGTTTTATTCAGTATGTTTTCCGGTATCCCTATTTTTCCGATATCGTGAAGCAGGGCCGACTCCTTAAGAATCTCCTGGTATTCCTCGCTGGTTTTCAGGGCCTGTCCCATGGCATGGGCATAATAGGCCACATTCTTGGAATGCTGGAATGTATAATGGTCCTTTGCGTCAATGGCAGCTGTCAGGGCATAGATGGTGGGAGCATACTCAGAATACATGCTTCGGTGCTTCTTTGCCAGTCCCTCGTCTGTATCCCTCACCCCGATGATTCCGTCCGAGTATACCCGGATTCCGTTCTTTCCGGAACGCTTCACATGGTATACCGCACAGTCTGCGTTGGATATGAGCTCATTCATGGACGCGGCTGCGTACGGAGCCGCGCAGATTCCGCAGCTGACAGTCAGGGGCTTTAAGTAAGTGTCCGTACAGTCCAGATTCATATTCTGGATCTGCCGCGAAATGTTCTCAGCCAGGTTCTGCGCTGAATAGATATCATAATCAGGCAGGATGACGGCAAATTCCTTGCCGCTGTAGCGTCCGCAGTATCCGTTATCCCCCACAGTCCCCTGTATGATACGCGCAATATGCACCAGTGCCTTATCTCCCTCATGATTGCCGTAAAGCTGGTTGTACAGCTTAAAATCATCCACGTTGAAGATGACAAGGGCCAGGGAGGTCCGCCTGCATTTTTCGTAATTTTCCTCCAGTGTCTGGCAGAAATATTTCCGGTTCAAAAGTCCGGTAAGCTCATCTGTTCTGGCTTCCTCATATGCCTTTTCATAGAGCCTGGAGTTCTTCACCGCAATGGAGCTTACGGATTCAATGGAGTTAAGGAATATAATGTCCTCCTCAGAATATCCCTGGGTACGCATCTTTCCCCGCTTCTCCCTGCCCCCTAAAAGCACCAGACCAGCCAGGTCGTTCCCATCCTTAAGAGGCAGAATACACTCAATCTTAAGGACTTCCATCTGGTATTTTTCTTCCTCCCACATGGACTTATATTCCACGGTCCTGCGGAAATCCTTAAGCAGCAGACAGGAATCATGGCTTTTAAGCCAGTTGATAAGCGGCGCGCTGCCTGCCAGGGAAAAATTCTTGTCATCCAGGGGACTGCTGCTGAATACAGCCGGATAATTCCCCTGGGAATCCCTGATGCAAATATAAATCTTCCTTGTGTGCAGGGTATTTCCTATGACGTTCACCAGGGCATTCAGGATTTCAGTCAGTCTGAGGGATTGGGACACAATGGCGGTATATTCGCTGAGCCGCTCTGTCTGGCTCACCTCCTCCTTAATAAAAATCCGGTCAAAAAATCCCTTGGCCACCATATAAATCAGCAGAGTGACCAGCATGGTCATAGTAGCCACAATCATGACGCTGAAAGGAGCCAGCATCGGTATATCCCTGCGGATGATGCCGTCCAGGGTCTGGGCCACATTGTAAAAGGCCAGGGCGCTTACAGCCATGGCAATGATATAGCAGTTGCCTCTGGATACCAGCAGGGTCATGCGGAACACATGCCTGGAATAAAGCGTATAGAACATCACCCCTGCATTCAGCACCCCTGACAGGATATCAATGGGAAATCCATTGAACAGAGGCACGGCCATATTGCCTGCAAACAGCAGGAGTATGCCTGACAGCAGCGGAACCACCTTGGCCTTCAGGGCCCTGTTTTTCCGGCTGCTCCATATGATGGCGGCCGTATGTATGATTACCAGGAAACAGAGTCCGTACATAATGCTGGCACGCCAGTCCATATGATAGACAAACACGGCGCCGGCTCCACTCCACTCAATGGCAGGCGGCTGGACCAGGTTTCCTGTCCATATATTATAGAGATTCACCAGAAGGATAAGCACCAGCCATATTTTATGGGAGCTTTTCGCCTTATGGCCGCAGAAATCCCTGATAAAACAGAAAAACGCACATGGCACCAAGCTGATTCCTGCCAGCGAAACATGAAACCACATCTCATAGGACGGCCAGGCCCGAAGTCTCATCAAAAGGGAACCGCCGGTCCACAGAATCATGGCGCCCAGCACAGCGATAAAATCACGAATCAGCCGTGATTTCTTAGCCGACATAAAAGCCAGCATAAGAAAGGTATAGAAATATAAAGCTGTTATGGATATAAAAACATAGCTTCTCATACAATCAGTATCTCCTAATATCTCCTGTGCCCGTCAAAAGCCGCCTGCATCTTTATCATTTCCTGTATATCGTGGATGGACGGGTTGATATGCCGCAGTGTCTTTCCTGTCTTTTCCCGATAGGAGGCAAAGGTGCCGCACCGCAGGACCGTTATCTCCAGCGGGTCCATACCCAGTATCCGTTTCAAATCATGGTAATCCTGGTCCACGTATTTAAAATAAATGGTCAGGTGTTCCTTCAGAAGTTCCCTGCTTACGGCCCGGTTCACCACGCAGCCCGGCGCCAGTTCCACGTACATATGGAGGTATGGCCTCCCTCTGTCCTCAGTAAACTCCTTAAGGGCCGCCCAGTCTGTCACATCAATTCCGGAAAGGCTGATAACATTCTTAATGGAATTTTCCGAAATCCTTGTAAAACCGGCGATATCAATAATATCCGGTACCCGGTCGATGTACTCAAACCTGGGAATCCGTGTCTCATCCTCCTTGCTGGTAAGTCCCAGACAGCGGTAAACATCCCCTACCCGGTACCGGGCAAACGCCCCGCCTTTCAGCACGGTAAGGACAATTTCATACACCTCTCCGGCTGCCACCTCATCCATACATATGGTCCTGGGAACATAGGAGGGATCATCCAGATTCTTGTACATTTCCGTTTCCGGTATAAATTCATAAAAGCATGCATCCGGAAAAAAGTACAGTCCATTGCGGTTCCATGTCTCTGTCCCGATAAAACTGGGCTCTGTCCCCGCAAACACCTCCACGGGCCTGATGCCCCACAGTTCCTCCAGGTCATCTTTATAGCAGCGGTTATCTGTTCCGGCGCACAGAAATCCCTTCAGCCTGAACAGGTCCTTGGGCATCAGTCCCCGTCCTTCCTTTTCACACTGTTTCTTAGCCTTAAGATACCGCAGAGTCATGGAGGGGGGCATGGTGAACAGCTTTTTAAGGAAAGAGCCGCCCTTCTTACCACCCTCGGACAGGCTGGCAATACTCATGCTCACAAAATAAGCCACGCTGCCCATGCCAAAGAAGAAATCAATGCCCTTTCCCAACCCCATCTTGAATCCCTTCTTATTCCGCTCGGAAAAGGTCATGTTTACGGCCTCGTCCACCGGAGGAAGAAACTCTATATGGAGCTCGTCCGACAATCCCAGGGGAATCAGGCCCGTGATATAGGGCAAAGGCGCCAGGCCATACAAAAATGTATCTCCGATTCCAATGTCAAAACTTCCCCTTCCCTTGCTGGTTGCCATCATCAGGCAGGTCAGGATATTATTTTTATAGGTCTTCAGCATGCCGCTGGTGTAGGGTGCCACCTTAATGGGATGCTTGCCGCCCTCCCACGTGGTCTGTATCCATATAATGGGTTTATCAGGAAGCATGTCCTCCTTCTTAAGGAGAAGAACATCCGCATAATCCTCATAGGTAGTCAACGGCACCATGGCCCTAAACTCCTCTATATTCTCCGGTCTCTTGTCCTTTAGAATTTTCTTTCCAAGAGGGCTGGCGCACCAGAGTCCCATCTGCTCCTCCAAAAGCCTTCTCTGGATTTTCATATAAGACGCCATGTCCAGGTCCAGAAATCCGCAGTATTCCTGCCATATCCTGTCATACTCCTGATTGGTCAGCTTTTCCTCAAATGTCATTCCGGTTCACCGCCTTTTCCACAGTCTGGGTAATAAAAATGGTACCTGCTCCCGGTACTCCCTGTAGTCAGAAAATTCCTCTACAAATATAAGCCTGTCCTGATACCAGGCATACAAAAGGTTCAGAAAAGAAAGACAAAGGCTGAGCATCACCCGGTTCATATTCCCGGTGGACAGGCCCACGCAGAAAAAGCAGCCAAAAAACCACCAGATGCCTGGATGACGGCACCAGCCATACATACCTGAGCGGCAGACCTTGTGCCGATCCGCCTCCTGACAATACGTATTGTCAAAGGGCAATGCAAAATACAGCGTATAAACCAGTATGGCCAGAAAAATTGCGCCCGGAAGGAGCCAGGCTGACTGTACCTTAAACCCTGATGAGATACAGGCATATACCATCCTTCCTCCCACCACAGCCAGCAGCAGGTTTCCTGCTGCAAAAAGGGGTACAAACCACCTTTTCTTCAAAAAAACACGATTCCAGTCATACAGGAAAAACATCCCAAAGGCTCCTAATCCAAAGCCCCAATCCAACATCTATATCCCCCCTTCCCAACATATAAAAAGGAGTCCGCTCTCTTCATGATTCCAGACTCCCAACCGTATCTAAAATAAATCCTCCCATCTGTTCTCAACCCTTGGGAAATTATGTAAAGTATCATGTAAATAGTAACTATTTGCCGAATAGTATAAATTCTATCATAAATATGCCGAAAAAGGAAGGGATTTGTGCAGGTATTATTTATCTTTTCTTATAAATAATTAGGTTATTTTGTAATCATGCTAAATTTATTGTTTTTTAGATACAATTATTCTCCCCTCGCCTGTTTAAGGATACCCTGCCAGGATGATGATTGATACGGACAATTACAAGGATAAAAGGATAAGTTGGGTTGTGGCGCCAATGTTCCTGTGGCTGCGGCAAAAAAAGAGACAGCACAGGCTGTCCCTCAAAATTCTTACCACATAAAATTTCTATCCTTTAGAATTCCTATCCTTTAAAATTCCTATCCCTTAAAATTCCTATTCCTTAAAATCCATCTCCGTTGTAAATTCCTTGCCGCAATACGGACAGGTGACACGAACCACAGGTCCTTCTAATCCGTTTAGGTTTTCGTACATCTCCTGTAAGAATTTCAAATCAGAAGCAAACAACTTTTCTATTGTTTCAACCGTTACCAGCGGAAGACTGCCCAGTTTTATGATAACATGGGATAATATAATAATTGCCGCATAATCCGGGTTCTGCATTACCCTTGGGTCCCTCATTGCCCTTATTTCGTCCATTGCTGTTGCCAGGCGCATAATCCCGTTCTTATGAAAATTTCCTTCCTCATCCATATACCCTTTCGGCAAAGTGAATTCGTATTGTGTCTGCAGCATAACCTCTCCTCTCCTTACGTGTTAATATTTAAAATATACTAATACTTCCAATATAAACCACAGGGAATAAAAGAAAAAAGCCTGGTAAACACCAGGCTCTCCACAAGCTGCTGACGGGAATCGGACCCGTGACCTCCGCACTACCAAAGGGCAATAATTTTGAATACGATACGGAAAACAACGTTTTTACGTTACTTTTTGTGTCGTATTCTTACTTGTTTTTACTTAAAAAAACGTATTTAGACACTAATATACAGTGCATTAGTAGGCAAATAGTAGGCAAAATATATACTATGACATACTTAACTCAACACCCTTACCTTTGTCTCTTCCTATTTAAAGCATTTATATAATTATACACTAAGACCTCATCCTGAGTTCCCATGAGATTACTTTTAAGTAAACTTAGCTTGAAATTTTCATATTCATCCTCCTCCATATCTGTAATCATCATAAAAATTTTTACAAAATCTTTTGTACAATCATCCATGCTGTGCCCTCCTTTAATGGTTGAACGGGCCAGCTCTTTTATTCCCCTGCTCTGTCCCTATATCGGGACACTTTTTAAATTTTACTGCTGATTCAAATAAATCGACAATTCCTATATGTAACCCTTCGGCTATCAATTCGGCTTCATGGAAAGTCATGGATACCTCGCCTTTCTCTATTCTACTTAAGGCTGACTTTGACAATCCTGTAATTATTTCCATCTGCCGAAGGGATAAATTCCTTTCTTTTCTTATTTCTTTCAGCAGTATCTTCATAAATACGAATATACCACTTTAGACCCAAAATACCACTGGAAATATATACCAGTTATGGAAAATAAACGCAATGATATAATAAACTGGAAGGAGCTGATACATATGAAAGTAATACCAGAAATGACGTTTGGAAGCCTCACGACAAAATGGTCCTGGAAAAGTAAAGACCAGAGGATATGGAAATGCACCTGTAAGTGTGGGGGATATTGTTATGTCAAGGAGAATGCTCTTGTTGATGGAATGGTAAAAAATTGCGGAGCAGAATGTCACCCGGAGATGAGACACAACACATTAAGGCGGGCCCGGTAATCTGATATGCTCCCTCTTGAGGAGACAGTGAAATAAAAAACACTGTCAAATCAGGGGGAGTATATCACATCCGGTACCCGCCATTAATCTACAAGCTTAGGAGCAACTATTAAATCTCCAACTGCAAACGTGAGCTTAGGATTGTCACACAACAGCTCAAAGTTAATTGTATAACAATAAAGTGTGTCTATATTAAATTCATAAATATCCTCTATTTTCCTTATTTCTTTACTCTTTTCTAAAATAATTTCGGAACCTCCGCCATCTGGAGTAGTTATAACTAGTGTGGCGCTGAATGTTTCGTCAGGCATCAAACCACTGACTATTCCAAATTTCCCCGAAACAGATTGATCGCCATCTGTATTAATAAAAAAAGTTGAATTTGTATCATCAAGCGAATTATACATAGTCACGCAATTTTTCAAATATGTATCATTTAATAATTTTATCGTATCTATGTACTCAGCATGATAGAAAAAGTCTTCATCAGATATGCTCGCAAAACGACTATGTGACTTTCCATATTCAGTATACTCATCTATCTGATTCTGCAATCTTTGATTTCTCTGTTTTAAATCATTATTTTCATTTACTACAGTTTGATAATCGTCCAAATAAATTTTCACTGGTTCACCATTGGCATATGTAGTTATATAGTTCTGATTAACCAACGAATTTCGTACCGTAATAGTATACATGAGCCCGCTACCCAAAATAGCTCCTGTCACCAAAGAAATGATTATTCCCTTGGTAATATCAATGGTGAATGTCTTCATTTTCATATTTATACCCCCTCCTCTAAATAGAGTATACTTTTACTTATAAAAAGTCAAGTTGTATGAGAAATACTAATTGTATCAATGTTTCCTACCCTACATGTGGTACATATAATGATGTTTCTCACTCTGCTTGCGGTTTATGTAAAATAACAAGGCCAAACTCCACCTTGAAGTAAATATAATCCTCGCCCAAATGATTAGAGCCAGAAAAAAAAATCTGGCTCTTTTACATCTAAAATTCCCCTATGTACTGCTCACCCCCTGGTGCCACATACATAGCGCATTCCAGCGGATGCCCGGCCCGCGGCTCAAAATAGTAGTCCTTGCCATCAATTACATGCCAATTGGTGAGTGCGTATCCGTCAGGGTTGAAATAGTACTTATGGTGGTTGATGACCTGCCAGCAGGACTTATAATAATCCGTGGTGCTATATGCATACCACCATCCGTTAATGTCATGATGCCAGCCAACCTCATACGTGGGTGCCATCTTAGCAGCCACATCCCGCTTGAACTGCTCCCAGTCACCCGGGTGGTCCACAAACCACTTGGGGCATACTTTCCTGGTCACATCATAGTGCCGGATGAGTCCCCCATGCATCGGGTCCAGTCCCCAGCGCTTACAGATATCCGCACACAACTCCACGTAGGCTGCGTAGGTGCCTGCCATGAACTTCCCCGTTGCATCTGGATGGCAGGCTTCTATGGATATGGTGTAGGCATTGGCTGAGTTAGTGCACCAGCTTATCTCCTCCTCCGGTATCATCTGGATTATTTCACCCTGCAGCCCAATGATGTAATGGGCGCTGGCCTTGGTGGTATGGGTAATCCGTAGATTCTCAAAATAATTCCTGTTGGCCTGGGCTGATGTCCCAGGATTACCTATGTAATGGCAGGCCACGGCGGTTGTGCTGCCACGCCTGGTCCCTGGCCGATTGTAGTTGCTGACTGTTAAATACTGCTTATCTATGTTCATTTTCTCCTCCAATCAAATAAGGCCCAGGGATGTCCCCAGGCCATGAAAAGTTGTGGCGTCACAAGTTGCAATATCGCAACAATTACTGATTACCCTCTATGAGCTGCTTAAACGCCTGGTGTAGGCCCGTACTTGCCAGCCCGCTAAAGGCCCCGGCCAGGATGATATCCGGGCTTACCCCGCCCATAATCCAGATGTTGAGAGCTGCACCCAGCAGGGCCACCATGGTGGGGATGTATTTGTTATCCAGGTCTTTCACCCACTTTTTGGCTATGTAGCCTGTAATCAGGCAAATGCCCACGATAACCACCACTGTGTAATTGCTAAAAAACGATAAATCCATACTCTATACCTCTCTTTCTGCCGGCTCCTCCGGCATCTTCATAAGTTTGTCCTTAAGCTCTGTTGCCACATCATTACCGCCCAGGACATGGTATGCGTCATACATCCGCTTAACATTCTCTTTACCATATATCGGGCAAAATGTCTTATCCTGATAATGATTGTAGGCCTGTATGATACGGTCCCTCAAAAGTGCCTGCATACCATCATGGAGGGCCGCTGTCTTTACGGATTCCTCCTTTTGCCTCTTGAGTATCTGACGATACCCAAATCCTAAAAGGGTGGAGATGGCTACAAACAACCATTCCACCCAATGAACACTTATGTATTGTGCTATCACATCCATGATGTCTCCTTACTTTGTGTAGTCCTCTCCGGTAATCTCCTTGTAGTCCGCCTCGGACAGTTTACCCGCGGCCACCAGGGCCTTAAGCCGGTCAATGTCCCACAGCTTTGGGTAATACTTTATCGCTAATGCTTTCACATCCATGGTCTCATCTCCTCCTATAAATCAATACCGGCCATAATAGCCACGTAATCGACATCGGCCCTAAGTTTATCCACCTGCACCCCTACACCCGGCTGTGAGAGCGTCAGGAGCGCCACACGACCATATACGGCCTCGGCGGTGACGGCACCGTCCTCCCCGTACTGCTCTGGCGTGATAAGGTAGTTGTCATCAATACTCTTTGGGTTATCCAGCACCGTATAGCCATCATATACGGCCAGGGTACTGCCATCCTCATTAATGGTCTTAATCTGCTCCGTGGCTGCCGCATCCGCAAACAAGGACACGATATCCTCCAGCGGCTCCGCTGTCTGAAAGATAAGCCTCAGCGTGCTGGGCGTGAAGGATGTGCCGCCGATGACCAGCGGGTACTCCTTCCCGTTTTTCAATA
>UMGE01009069.1_pt1 | contig 16864 bp, 22 predicted proteins | sample 1965191 | NCBI WGS metagenome assembly UMGE01 (sample SAMEA4836065, study PRJEB28245) | human gut metagenome | biome: gut microbiome; material: fecal sample | place: Denmark | collected 2008 | reverse complement strand
CCATGGTAAGATCTTTGGATTTCCTGTAATATTTCACGTTTTTCGCCTGATTTAAGGAAGATCAGGAAATAAAATGTTAAATCCGTATCCCGTCAACCGGCAGCACCATGATTACAGCCAGATATATGCACGGACTGCAACCGCTCCCATCATAACTAAAAACATGATTCCCAAACCAGCCATGTCACTCCACAACTCTTTCTTCATATCAATACGCCTCCTTCATATGCCTTATCACTTCTTTGGATGACATTATAGCGGCACCATAGGGTTTAAAGATTCCATATCCAAATCATGGGCTATATATAAAGATTCCATGAGGAAATGTTTAAATCATTGACAGAGACTGCAAATGCCAAAATGTGAAAAAAATGTGAATTTAGCACTCAACCCTTGACTTTGCTAATAATACGTGTTATATTACACATAGAACAAAGGAGGAGGAAAGAAAAAGATGAAATGAGATGTATTTCATAAATTCCTTTCCATCCGGTTCCAGTACAATCTATAACAGCCTCATAGATTATTAAATAAAGGAGAGATGACATATGTTGATGCCTAGTATTTTTGGAGAAAACTTATTGGATGACTTTTTTGATTACTCATTCGGCAGCCACAAGACATTCGATATGATGAATACCGATATCAAGGATACTGAAAATGGCTATGAGATAACCATGAACATGCCCGGTGTCAAAAAAGAAGATGTAAAGGCAGAGCTCAAGGACGGATATCTGACCATACAGGCCACAACAGATTCCAGCAAGGATGAGAAGGATTCCAACGGAACCTACATCCGCAGAGAGCGTTATACCGGTTCCTGCAGCAGAAGCTTCTATGTAGGTGACGCAGTGACCCGGGAGGACATCAAGGCTAAATTTGAGGACGGCACCCTGAAGATGCTGGTTCCCAAGAAAGAAGCAAAACCGGCCGTGGAGGAGAAAAAGTATATTGCAATCGAAGGTTAACATGATAGGTGACAGACCGAAACATACATGGCTCCCGGAAACAGTTTTGGGAGCCGCACAGAAAACAAAGGAGGAATGATGTATGTTAATGCCCAGTATTTTTGGTGAAAACATGTTTGATGAATTTTTCAGGGATCCATTTTTTGACGACAGAGATATGAAAAAGCTGGAGAAAAAAATATATGGACGCAGAGGCAAAAACCTGATGAAAACCGACATCCGTGAAACAGATACAGAATATGAGCTGGAAATGGATTTGCCGGGATTTAAGAAGGACGAAATCAAGGTATCCCTCAAGGACGGATATCTGACCATCTGCGCTGCCAAAGGCTTGGATAAGGATGAGCAGGAGAAGAACAGCGGCAGATATATCCGCCAGGAGCGTTATGCCGGCAACTGTGAGAGAAGCTTCTATGTGGGCGGGGACGTGACTGACGAGGATATAAAGGGTGAATTCAAACACGGCATCCTGAGACTGTCCATTCCCAAGAAGGATGCAAAGTCACTGGCAGAGGAGAAGAAGTATATATCCATTGAGGGATAACCCTGACATAACAAAACAGAACCCCGCAGTTCCGGTGATTGTGGCATCACATCATTGGGGCCGCGGGGCTCCTTTTTTATGTCCGGTATTTTCTTCATTCTCCTGATTATGTGCAGTTTGCGGGCATAAAGCCCGGCAGCAAAAGCAGAGTCATCGATATTAGGAATTTTGCAAGGGAAAATTAAGAGTTATCTTCCCGCACTTATTGTATACTTTTAGTATAAACTGGAACAGCACAGGGAAAGGATGATATATGGGATAATGCAACAGGAAAATGGGACGGGCCGGAAACCATTAGGTATATGTCACAAAAAAACTGGATGGAGACAGAAAGCATTTCCCGGCTTTGCATTTCCCGCCTATCCGTGGATACGGTGAATGTACAATTAAAAAACCGAAATCACTTTTATACCACGTCCGATCGGATGATGGACCAGTTATTTACAGATATGTCCGGCAGGAACTGGACCCTTCTTCCAGGTCAGGTACCGCCGACAGGCCCTCCTGATGCAGTACTGTCTGTTTACAGGATGGAAGGCGGGGACGTATTTCTATCATGCTATCAAAAGGAAGAGACAGCAGTCATCTGGACAGCTCCTTTTGTCTATAATATTGCCAACGATATGAGAAGTCCTTGGAAGCGGTGATTCAGGCCATTGGAGACATCCCATTCTGATGAATTGATGCTGTATTTATGCCCATGTCTTTGATATAATGGAATAAATCTGCTTATACTGACAGTGATTCACACCTAACGAGGAGGAGACAAGAACATGCTTTTAGTGGCTAAAAGAGACGGGGAAACCGTGGAATTCCAATTGGATAAGATAACGATGGCTATCAAGAAGGCCTTTAAAGCAACAGGTAAATCATACACGGCTGATATTATTGAGCTATTGTCGCTCCGGGTCACCTCTGATTTCCAGGAGAAGATAAAAGACAGCCGGATTAGCGTGGAGGATATTCAGGACAGCGTGGAAAAGGTTCTGGAGGAATCCGGATACACTGATGTGGCCAAGGCATACATACTGTACCGGAAACAGAGAGAGAAAATCAGGAATTTAGATAAGACCATCCTTGACTATAAGGATGTGGTGGATAACTACGTAAAGGTGGAGGACTGGCGCGTCAAGGAAAATTCCACCATCACATATTCTGTTGGCGGGCTGATTCTGAACAATTCCGGCGCAGTGACTGCCAATTACTGGCTTACGGAAGTGTATGACAGGGAGATTTCCGATGCCCATGTAAACGGGGACATCCATATCCACGATTTGTCCATGCTGACCAGCTACAGCTGCGGATGGTCCCTCAGGAAGCTTCTGCTGGACGGCCTGGGCGGCATTACCGGGAAAATTACCGCATCCCCGGCCAGGCACCTGGCCACCCTCTGCAACCAGATGGTAAACTTTCTGGGAATCATGCAGAATGAGTGGGCTGCCTCCCAGTCATTTTCGTCCTTTGACACCTACCTGGCTCCCTTTGTGAAGGCGGATAACCTGTCCTACGATAAGGTCAAGAAATGCATGGAGGCGTTTGTCTTTGGAGTCAACACCCCCAGCCGCTGGGGTACCCAGGCCCCATTTTCCCACATTTTCATGGACCTGAAGGTGCCAGGGGATATGGCTGATGAAAAGGCCATTGTGGGCGGCAGGAGAATGGAATTTACATACGGGGACTGCCAGAAGGAAATGGACATGGTGAACCGGGCGTTCCTGGAAACCATGCTGGAAGGCGATGCCAATGGCCTGGGATTCCAGTATCCCATTCCGGCTTATGGGATAGGACCGGATTATGACTGGTCGGATACGGAACAAAACCGGTTATTGTTTTCCCTGGCATCCCATTACGGCACCCCGTATTTCGTCAATTACATGGGAAACGGCATGAAACCGGAAGATGTAAGGACTTCTTATGAAGGAATCCGGCCGGACTTCCGTGTGCTGCGGAAAAAATCAGGCGGCTTTTTCGGGTACGGAGAGCATACGGGTTCCGTGGGCGTGGTCACGGTCAATCTTCCCAGGATTGCGTACCAGTCAAAGAACGAAAAGGAGTTTTTTGCCCGGCTGGACCAGATGATGGACCTGGCTGCCCGTTCCCTGAGCATTAAGCGGAAGGTGATCTCCACCCTGTTAAAAAATGGACTTTATCCCTATACGGCCTGTTACCTCACTGATTTTGACAATCACTTTTCATCCATCGGCGTCATCGGCATGAATGAAGCAGGACTCAATGCACCGTGGCTGAAGGCCGGCCTGGAATCCGAAGAGACAGAGAAGTTCGCTGTCTCTGTCCTGAACCATATGCGTGAAAAGCTGATTGGATACCAGATGGAGTACGGTAATCTCTACGGCCTGGAAGCAACGCCCGCAGAATCAGCTACCTTCCGTTTCGCCAGACTGGACCGGGAGCATTTCTCCGGGATCCGGACAGCCGGTCATGATGGGGACAAGCCTTATTATACAAACAGCACCAAGCTGCCCGCAGATTATGACGGTACATTGCGGGATGCGCTCATAAACCAGGATTCCCTGCAGCCGCTTTATACCACAGGCACTGTATTCCATGTGTACATGGAGCAGGAACTGGAGGACTGGAAACAGGCAAGGGACCTGCTCTGGGGAATGATTACAGAGCACCATATTCCCTGTTTCACACTGTCTCCCGTTTACACCATCTGCCAGACCTGCGGCTACCTGCCCGGCAGGCAGGAGACTTGTCCGAAATGCAAAGGAGCTGCGGATGTTTACAGCAGGATTGCGGGCTATTACAGGCCGGTCCATGACTGGAACGACGGCAAGGCACAGGAGTTTAAAAACAGGATTATGTTCCATTTGCATGATGACAGGAGAGACAGCGAATAAACATGGATGTTTATGTGGCAAATGCGTTCAGCAAAGATAACAAGGGCGGAAATAAGGCGGGAGTGGTCTTGCAGCAGGCCTGCCTGAATGAAGCAGAAAAAACAAAAACAGCCTTTCTGCTGGGGTATTCAGAGACAGCCTTTGTCTTTGACTCAGAGCTGGCTGATTTTAAATTAGAATACTTTACCTCTGCAGGGGAAGTACCTCTGTGCGGTCATGCCACAATCGGGACTTTTACTGTGATGCGGCATTTAGGGATGCTCAAAAAACCGGAGTACACCATTGAGACAAAATCCGGTATATTGAGAATACGTGCGGATGAAAGCGGCCTGATTTTCATGGAGCAGAATATCCCGAAATTCTACGAAAGGCTGGATAAGGGGGATGTGCAGGCATGCTTTGATTCAGACGTCATCACCGATACCTTACCTGTGCAAATCGTATCCACAGGTTTAAGGGATATCCTGGTTCCGGTAAGGGAGCCTGAGATTCTGGGCAGGATGACGCCAGATTTTGCCGCCATCACCAGGCTGAGCCGGAAGAAAAAATGCATCGGCATCCATGCGTTTTCCCCTGCAAAAGAGAGGGGATTGGCCGCCATATGCAGGAATTTCGCCCCGCTTTACGGCATAGATGAGGAATCCGCCACCGGCACCTCCAATTGTGCGCTGGCCTGCTATTTATACGAGTACGCATCCAGGCAAGATCAGTATATCTTTGAACAGGGACATAATCTTAACAGCATTTCCAGAATATACGTTAATCTGGACACCGAAGATAATACGATTACGGGGGTATGGGCGGGAGGATACGGGTATTTGTCCTGTGTGAGAAGTGTTGCGGTTTAACCATCCATCTTCCCAGCTATACCAGACAGATTTCACTCCATGGATATTGAGAAGGATTACAATAATATAGAAATCCTGCCCTCTGAGGATGGACGGTATTATCTGGAGTACCGTCTGTATACATATGGCTCTGAGCCGCAGTATCATGTCAGCCAGGATACCCTGACCTTCCGTTGTATCCAGAATCCCCAAACCCAGATGAATGTGGCGGGTTTCATGGTATGTAACACAAACGGCACCCGAGAGCAGGGCGTTGTGAGAGTCTACGTGCCAAATCACATCATCCTATGGAAACGTAAACCTGACAGGACGGAATATAAATGCTTCTGCGTCTGACGGAGATACGGCCCTTTCCTTTACAGCAGGAAAATAAGTTGTTGGTCCATGAAGTATATGATACAATCTGTTTATGAATGACAGAAAATGACAGGAAGGTAATTGACAGATTATGATAAACAGAGAAGACATGCTGGAGCTTACAAGACGGATGACCCTTTCCCGCACCTCCTTTACCAGGATTGCGGGATGTTATGTGGACAGGGACGGGGATTTTGACGGAAGTTTTAATATTAATTTTCTGAAATTATCAGCATCAGAACGGACAAAGAAACTGAAACTGGCTAAGGAAATCCCCTTTGCAGCCACAAATGTAAACCTGAGAAAATACGAATATACTCAAAGCGCACGGAAGCCGGGAAGTATGTGGCAGCTGCTCATGGCCATGAACGAATGCGGCCTGAAAAATGATGCCCTGATGGATACCTTTTATGATGTTGTCATGGAGCATTACCGTGCGGACAGGGAGTATGCCATCCTTGTGTTCCATGACCGTTATGATATCCCGGCAAAAGGTTCTGACAGGGAACGCCAGTGGGAATCAGAGGAAGTATTTGAATATATGATTTGCGCCGTCTGCCCCCTGAGCGGAAAGTATGAGCCGGATAAACCCGTATGCGGATTTTTGTTCCCTGCCTTTACGGACAGGAGCGGGGATCTGAATCACATTGATGTGTTTCAGGCGGATGCGGACAGGCCTCACAATGAAATACTGAAGCTTTTGGGAATCAATTGACAGAGTTTGGACTTTCGGATACAGAGAGCAGCATGGATTGGAAAATCCGGAATCAGACTACGTTTGTATGATATTGATTACGCCGGCATCTTCAAAAGGAGACCGGACCTCTGACGTGTTTAAAAATTTTCATCAAATAATTGCAAATAATTGCAAATTACTCTTGACGCTATACTTGTCATGTGTTATAACACATATATAACAGATAGGGTTATGGAACAAAAAAACTATGAAACCGTCGTTTTGATAATGTTTGTCCCATAAGAGAGAACCCGAACCAGCAGCGAAAAAAATGTAATACAACCAAGAGATAATATAGTAGCGAAGGTATGCGGGGGAGCATTTGGGTGTTCTCCCGTTTTTCTCTTACCTAAATATCCAAAGGAAAGAAGGGGAGCATGAATGATGAAAAAAGATTATTATGATGTTTTAGGTGTCAGCAGGACAGCAGATGCCGCGGCAATCAAAAAAGCATACAGGAAACTGGCAAAAAAGTATCATCCGGACAGCAATGTGGGAAATGTCCAGGCAGAAGAGCGTTTCAAAGAACTAAATGAGGCCTATGATATACTGGGTGACAAGAAAAAGCGGGAATTATACGACCAGTATGGGCATGCAGCATTTGATGAGACAGCCGGAGCTTATGGAAGCACAGAAAGCAATGGTTTTGGGAATGGCCCCCATTATGCCTACAGAGATATGAATAATGGCTATCGTGAATATCATTTTGAAGGCGGAGAGGATATGGACGATATTCTGAAACATATTTTCGGAGGTTCCGGTGCTTTTCATAGAGGAACCGCCAATGGATTCCGGGGTAACGGATTCAACAAAACCTATTCCAGACATGGATTCCCGGAAAAGGGGGCAGACATCCAGAGAAGCATAGAAGTCAGTTTCGATGAAGCGGCCTTTGGCTGCAAAAAAATAATCCGTCTGCAGGACGAAAACGGACAGGTGCAGTCAATGGAGGTAACTATTCCGGCAGGCATTGCGGACGGCAAAGTAATGCGTTTAAAAGGAAAAGGTATGGCCGGAACCAATGGCGGGGAGCCTGGAAACCTGCTCCTGAACATAACAGTTCATGACAAACCGGGATTCCGCAGAGACGGCCAGAATGTTTATACAACCGTTACAATTCCGTTTACAACAGCAGTGCTTGGCGGCGAAGTCAAGATTTCCACGATTTATGGTGATGTTATATGCAAGATAAAGGCAGGTACACAGTCCGGAAGCCAGATCCGTCTGAAGGGTAAGGGCATTGTGGTCTCAGGAAATCCAGCTGTACATGGCGACCAGTATGTGACAGTAGAGGTGCAGGTTCCAAAGAACCTGACGCCAGAGGCAAAGCAGAAATTAAAAGAATTTGAACAGCTCTGCAATGAAACTGGCAAAAGTACCCATGGCGGATATGCCGCTTAAAGATATATGTTTTTAAGGCTTAAAGTTTAAAAAGGAAGGAATGTTAAAAAAAGAAGGCAGCATTCATGCGCGGAGTATGAAACCCCAGGTATGGATGCTGCTATAAACTGTGAAATGAAGATTGCGTTAAATGTTGATTTTACGAGTGAATTTGTATAACTTGGTTTGAATAGAGCGGTTTATAACTATTCGCGAAAGCACGGTAAGGACTTTCACGAAAATGTCTGGCGAAGCCAGTCAGGGAAATGGTAGTTGACAGCGCGCGACATGGAATATTCCCGTAGGAGCGCGCTTGTTTGTCAACTATTTGTGAAAGCCAGACTTTCGCGAATTAGTTATAATCTATATCAATTACAAAGTTCATCCATTGCCATTTTATACAATGACTTATTCATACGATTTAAACCATTTTCCAGGTTATCCTCTACAAATTCAAGGCTTCCACCATCAGCCAAAATGACAGCGGCGAGAGTAGGCATGACCTGCCTTTTTATCCAGGTCTTTTTCTCGTCCATGGTCTTTTCATACTTTGGGACGGTTATCTTAAGTGATGATACTCCATCCATAAAATCAGCCCAGACGGGATATGTAGAACAACGAGAACGATTGATATCGTCAAGCTCAATCATCCGCATGTAATGCCCCAGGACACCAACAGCAACAGCACCCAGGGGAATACCAGATGTAAGCATTTTAGATACACTAACCGCCCGGTCATTCTTAAGTTCAAGCTCCCAGCGGACCCATGGGTTATCAATGTGAGTACCAGTTGCAGAAAGCTTGCGATTGCGCTCTAACTGCTTATCATAAACCCTCAAAAAGATATCACTTGTACGACTGCCAAAGTATACCGTATGGCCTGTTTTACGGCCGGATACTTCGGATTCAACCACGTTACGCATGTTACGGAACTTTGAGACAATCTGAGTGTTTGAGTAAAGTCTGCAAACATCATCCGTTGAGAAATACTTACAGCCGATATCGTCTATCGCAATATCAATCCTGGTAACATGACCGTTGTCCCGTATGCGCTCCAAGAGAGCCACCATAAAGGTACTATCAAAATCTATGTCGTACCCCTCACCGAAGGGGGTATTTATTTTCAATGTTTCCGAAAAGCTACGGACCAGTTCGCCTATAGCAGAGCCGGCCACGTCCACATGGATACCCATATCCGGGTTACCATCACAAAGGACGCTAAGGGAATAGCCGTTAAGCCGAAACATGGTCCTGTAGCCACGGGCACCCTTTGGCATCCGTGTAAAGTCCTCCGTGGTATATCCCAGCATATCCAGGACATCCACCAAATCATTTATTGACGTGACCGTGAACGACAGCCAGTCAACCGACACAACTAACCCATTAGCCAGGGTTATCAAGTTTCCTTCCATTCCGACCTCCACTGTATTTAGTACCCCCGTATTACCCTACGGGGGTTTTACAAGCCATCCCCAGCAGGAAAATGGCAGAACGTAGGTATTACACGTAATGACGAATCTAAACCGCTGTCTGGCCTGGCACGGAGAGCGAACAAGGAAATGCGGGAATCACCCGCAAGGGGGCTGGCTGAACCAGGACAGAACAGCCAGCATAAGGAGAAGTGCGAAAAGCCGACTACTACTTACAGATAGCCAAATCGCAGACATAGCCACGGTTATTGTATTCAACATCAACCAGCATACCGGGACGAATCTCAGAAATACACTTGAGATTCAGATTGTCACTGACAAAAATAGAGGATACAGATTCACCTTCCACCTGCGCATCCTTAAACGCAGAATGTAATGTTACCCCCTTAACAGGGTTGCCAGTCTTACGGCTCACATAGTCAACGGACTGAATACCTAAAACTTTAACTTTCATGATTTTACCTTCCTTTCAATATTCTATTGTCAACGTACCACCCAGGGCATTTACATCAACCTGGGAGGGCAGTATTTCTGCCTAAATCCGACAATGACGGTTTCCAATGCACCGACAACAACCACTTGAACATAATAGCCTTTCCTCTGCGTTTCACGGGCTGGGAACCGTCCACCAATCAAGGGGGCCGCATTAAAGGGGAAGGGGCTAGGCCCCTTGCTCCGTATCAACCTTATTAAGTTCGTTCCATAAACCTTGCAACTGAACAAATACAGCAGAAGCAACAGCGCTTTCAGCGCGCCCCTCACCAGACATACAACGAACCATTTCAGTACATGAATAATCAAGGTAACGCCGAAAAATTTCTTTCTCCTTTTTTGTCATTTCTCTTTCCCCTTCCTTTTTTGCTATGAATCTGATATACTTATGTTGAATTAGTGGCTCCATTCTCACTGCTACATCCCGTGTTCTCGTTGCTATGGAGCTTTATTAACTTTGTAACTATAGTATACTACATCTTGCGTAAGATGTATATTGACATCTTGCACAAGATATAAGTTTTTTATTGTACATCTTACACAAGATGCATGAGGGAACAATAAATGAGTAATTTCAATGCGACAAAATACAAAAATGAATTTAACAAAGAATCATATGACAGAGCCAGTATAAATTTTCCTAAAGGACAGAAAGCCATCATAGAAGCACACTGGAAAGCAAAGGGGTATAAGTCCTTGAATGCCTATGTAAATGACTTAATTACGAAAGACATGGAGCGGGCAGGAGAGAAAAGCAATAAAACGGTTAACATAGGGCGGGATAATATTGGCACAATCAACATGTAAAGAGAGCCAGCCGTCCAGCAGAACGAACACAATTATAACCATAATCGTTTTAGCATTCGTTTTAGCAATCGTGCTAGGAATAACAAAAAGGAAGTAACAAGGGGATTAAAAATACCAGTCCAGACCATCCCCCATGCACAACCCATGCAAAACCAGATAAACCAATGAAAATGTGGACAAACAGAACACGAACATGTTAAAAACGTAGACATAAAAACCTCCAATCAGGACAGCCCCGGCCTGCGGCGAAGCCTAGCAGGCCGGATACACACATCCAATCACTCAATACCAAGGAACGGTATCTTGCGCAATATAAACATGGTGAACTTCCAAACGTGTTCAAAGTTCACGACTATCAACAGGACAGGCAGAAGTATCTTGACCATGGACATATCAATGAACACACTAATGATACCCATGCCGCCCTGTATACAGGTAAATAATTCATCAATCACGGATGTTACAGCAGACGGCATATCAGGCAGATTAATCCAACCAAAGACCAGTTTTAACAGGGCCGCTACAAGGTCAAATACAGCTTGTAAAATCAATTGCGCAACACCTCCTCAAATTTCCTATGCATGAGGGAGAGTAAGGCGCCAATCATGATTAGATTGCCGACAAAATAAAGCTTATTCTGAATGCCTTTTCCCCAGTCTGTATTAAGAAAATCAAACTGAACCGTCTGGGCCGGAATAATGACCGTACCGTCCACCCATTTAAACTCAGGGAAGGGGATACCAGCAGAAGAAGAACCAGCAGACGTATATATGTCAACCATGCGCACCAGCAAATCAAACGGGAGCATGAGAAAGCCCAGCCTGTCATTAAAGAATTGATACATACCGTCAAACCAGGATTTAAAGTATTCATCCGAAGGGATAAAGAGGGACTTAAGCCCCTCTATGATAAAGTTCCCATGAGCTTCTATGGCAGTTGTAACCTTGTCTGTATTAGCATTGTCATTGTCTATTTGTTCGTCCACCTTGGCAATGCTTTCTTGGTGTTGCTGGTTCATTTTGTTATAGAGGTTTGTAAACTCGCCGGCGAGCTGATTCCAGAAGGATGTAAGCTGAAAACTAATAGTCTGAATGGTATTCTTAATAAGCTCAATTATTGTGTCACCTTGTTCTACCTGCCGGGCTGTATTATCAGCAAGAGCATCACCAGAAGAATAAGAACCGCCAGCCGTAGTTACATCAGGCGAAACAGAACCAGAAACCTTTGTAAATGAAACCGTAAAAAAGCCGCCAACGGGAGGGATGATACCAGAAGAATAAGCACCGACATTCAAATAATCTATATTGCCAATCTCAACAATGGTAGATATGTTAAAATCACCGGAACCCTGTGAAAAATCAATGGATGTCTGCTGTTGTTGCATACCAGCGTTCTTGTTATTTTTTCCACTCCAAACGAAGGCATCAGTATAAGTAAATCCACCCGTATTGGAACCAAAATGGACATTCATATTATACTTACCAGCAGATGGTAAATTACTCTTAAATAAACGTATCTCAATTTCAACTGATTTAACAAAATCAGACGGCCTAGGGATACTTCCATAACCATCCGCATTAAGATTAACAGAAACATCCTTGACCCTATTCATCATATCGTAATACCGTAAATTCAGCTTACTACCAGTGAAATCAATCGTACTTGAAGAGTCCCCACCATCAGACATAAGGGCAGGTACATCCAACGTATCAAAACCATCCGATTCCATGTATTCCTGGGACGGTAACACATTACTGGATGCAGCAACTCGCTCCGCATTACTACTAGATGCGGTATTTGCCCACGAAGAAAAAGGCATGGACAACGTTAAACAGAAGAGTAAGCACCAGCACAAACAGGCACGCATAAACCGCATATGTATAAACACCCCCATTCATTGACGGGTATAAATCACCGACATTGCTATATACAAGATAACCGTTTGTCGTTAATCGAAAGCTTCCCTCATAACCGGATTCCAACTTCCAGACACTATAGTTATTAGTGCGGTAATAGCGGATATAACTTAAATCATCCCCACTAAATACATCACCAGAAAGATTAATTGCATCACCATATGCCATACGATATTCATAGTCATTCACCCGAAAGAAAACATATTGTGTATCATACGGAAGCTTTACAAGCATATCCTTAAAGTATTGTAGATACGTTGTTGATATGGTACCATCATTAGGGGATGGATAGGCCGAAGCAGGAGCCACGCTGTTAAACGTAAGAATATTTTGAACCGTCCGTTTAGCATCAGACCGTGAAGCATTGGAAGGGGAAGCAACATCCCAATCATCCTCATCCTCATCCGTTTCAGCCAGTTCCGGATACATGATTGACATAATTTCCTGGTACTGGTCAAAGTCTATATCATCATCCGAAACAGAAGATAACCAGCCGTTTAAATCAGGTACCGTATTTTCATCCTGAACCGAATCAGCCGCCTGATTTTCCTCAGTAAGCGTGTACTCATCCGCAAAAACGTTGCTACACCCAAAAGCAGAAAGAACCAAAGTACATAATATAACATGTTTCCACCTCATCATCATATTTCAACGTGACCCTTAAAGGCCATCCCTAAGAACATAGTCACCAGACGCTGACCCAATGCGAACACCACCGCATAAGGAATAGCCGCCGCAACCACATCTGCAAACAGATTAATTGCTTCCTGTACCATCAAGACAACCTCCTTCCTTGCCATTCTTTTTTATAACGCTTCATTTTTGCGTATGTATCATAGCTGTCATACAATTCAGGCTTATGGAACCAAAAGAACCGCTTTACTGATTCCGTGATTAGCTTTCCATCCTTTTCAACCGATTTTGCACCATCAATCAAGGTATTAATCTGAAGGATTTTGCAGAAATTGGAACAAAGCACCACATTTCTAATTTGCTCCCGGAACGGTTTTGCAAGCCGCCCGTATACCTGGGATGTACCTATGATATGCTTCCTTTGTTTCCTCTGCTGGCTAACCTCAATCATAACCTCAATGTCAATGTTCTTTGATTCCAGGCTATTAAATTCCAGGTGAATTTCATCAATCAAATAAATCACACCATAGTAGCCATTTTCCAGGTTCTTAAGACAATCCAGGCCGTCGTATTCGACCACCTCAGTAGCAGGAGAGAGGCCACTAATCTGGACATTGGTGCACAGGATAGCCCGGGGATATTCCTCACATAACCGCTTAACATACTGCACAGCGGACAAGGTTTTTCCAGACCCTTGTTCTCCACAAAAAACAAGCAATCCTTCGGGCCTAAAGTAACCGGGATGTGATTTATAAAAATCGTGGTTATGCTTAATCACCTTTACGACATTGACCGGATTTAAACTACCATCCAATAAGTTAGTTTCCATAAACTTTCCTTTCAAAAAAGGGGCCTAACCATGGAAGGCCAGACCCCAAGAGACTAAATTGACATACGGCCCTTACGGAATGCCGCCATAAGAGAACGAATCCCCTTACGGACACCCCACCAGGTAAACACGATACCAATACCGGCGGCGACAAATGTAGTAAGAGCACCCATAATAGTACTAATGGATACCTGAGCAGTGAGAGCCGATATAACCCCGGACCAATCAGTCGGGCTTGCAGGACTTCCCTCAGCCGCAAAGGCAGGAACCGCAAGCCCCACAGATACCAGACCGGAAGCAATCGGCAACGCACCATACTTCCTCACAGAGTTTAAAAGTTTCATACAAAACCTCCTTATTTATATTACAAACCAGCCACACAGAAGCAGTAACCGGGTTGTTTGCAACACATAAAAACACCCTGTCAACTATTCGCGAAAGTCTAGTTTAACGAATAGTTGTCTTGTTCTTTTAGGGTATGGTTCGCATTTCATTACGTTATCTCTATTAAGGCTTGTTTGATTCTATAATCCAACTATCGCTTCGCTTTCGTTAAACTAGGCTTAAATGCAATAAAAAGCCATTTCTGGCTTTTTAGTACTGACTTAATGCAATTACAGCACCCGAGTAATCATAATCCAAAAATCTTCGCAGATATGCTATTGTATCAGAACCTTTAATATCTTCTTTGATTGCTTGTGTGTTTACTGCATGAGCTTTAAATTTATACATTCCATCCCTACTCGACCGCCATATTGTTATATCAGGATATTTTGTATCTCGCCACGCCTTACCATCCTGCATTAATCTAGTTGGATAATTGTCCTGCATGAAGCTAATTAAGTCTGCATTGCGTGCTTGCTCTTTTTGTTTATTGCTTACTTTCATTGTTTTCCTCCTCTAAATTATGTATTAAATCTTCGTTGAATTGTTGCATAACCTCTTGCTGTTGGCTTAATTTTCCAATACTGATAAGATTGGGATTTATACGGTATGTTTTTGCGCTAATTTTGATTATACAATTAGTTGCCTGTAGCTTTTTCATGACTCGAACAACTGTTTGTTTACTTGTGTGAACAGATTTTGCAATTTCATCATATGTTCCTACAAAGGTATTTGCTGTTGAAATTGGGATATTATTATAATTAGCATTTGCCAATATATATGAAAAGACCTTGCTTTCTGAATTTCCAATCAATCCCATTATTTTCATAAAATCTTCAAGAAAAATTTTATGAAACTGGTTTGCACTTACCATTAGCGTTGAAGCAATAATTTCATTACCATCTTCGTCTTTTAATAGTGTACTGCTATCCATCAATTTTTTTATTTTAAGATTCTGATTATGGATTTTATCATCAGCAATCTTCCACTGAATCACGTACTCATTTTTATTTTTCATTTTGGTTTTACCTCCCTGTGGTGATGGGCATCACCTTAATAAACGTTATTTGTTTCTCATAATATATAATGTTAGATTGGTACTAAAAAAGTTCTGTTTTTTATACTTTTATAGTATTTTAAAAAAACTTTTTTATATTTTAGTACTAAATACGTGACAAAAATTCGATTTTAGTACTAAATACGTGACAATCCAGTACTAAATACGTGACAAAAAAGTCTGGGAACTATTGATTTTATTGGAATTTTTATGTCTATAGAATATATAGAATCATAGAGAAGGCTTCCAAGCACTCAATGAGCCTGCTGGCAAGCACATATGAGTCTGCCGACGGGCACATATGAGTCTGCTGACAGGCATATATGAGCAGGCCTGCGCCTCATGTGAGCCTACGGCAATTCGATAAAATAAAAAAACAGGGAGTGGCGGAGCCTCATGTGAGGTGGTTCCACCTCTATGTGGTAAAACCTCATATGAGGTTTTACTCAATGATGGCAAAGTAATAAAACTTTGCCTCAATGATGGATTTGGCATCATATAAAAAGAAGCTGTTTCCAGCTTCTTAGTCTTTCATATATTCGATTAAATCTCCTACTCCACAGTTAAAGTATTCGCATAATTTACAGACGAGGTTTGCATCTATTCTTTGAAATTCGTCTCGACAGTACCGATTGAAGTTCGAACGTGGAATGTCTAATTCTTTGCAGACTGTATTTTTGCTTTTACCTTGGATTTCTAACATTTCATTAATTCTCATATGCAAATAACCCACGCTCTCACCACCTCTCTGAATATTTTTATTATATCCAGTTAATCCACTTCTAGTAATTCACAATATAGTGAGGTATAATATAGTGAGGTATTTAATAAGGAGGTGTGTTATATGGAGAATGGATTTGAACGCATAATAGCAAAATTGAAGGAATACGAGCAAAATCATAGGAAATTGATTCTTTTAGAACGCAAAGAATTGATTGTGAAGAATTATGAGAACCTCACTTTTGAACTTGAAAATGAGGCAGAGTTTTCTTTATGGGAAGAAGAAAACTCTATCCATATTACTATTACAGCAGATTCTTTATTAACTTGTGATGAAGCGCATTCACTCAACTTTCTTTTAGGAATTGCCAATTATTCTGAACTGAAAATTGTTGATAACCAAATTGTTATATATCTATGGTTTAGGTGTTGGGAATGGATTGATAGATAAACTTTATTCTGATGCTGGTGGTGATGGGCGATAGCCCCATCACCACTTGTTAACGCTCATAATCATCATGGTGCATAACATTCTTTAATGTTTTTTCGGCAGTTTTTTGTAGTGGCTTATCTACATCAAGCAAAAGAGCTTTCGTAGCAAATTCTTTAAGCTTCTCATCATCATGTTTTATGGCATATACTCGTATGCTCTCTAGACTTTTTTTATAGTGCTTAGCTTGTTTGGATAAAGATTCCGTTCTATTACGCATTTGTTCAGCCTCATCTAGTACTTTATTAGCTTCTAATATGCTTTCTTTAAATTGAGTCTCTATTTCTGAAATAGTACCTTCACGTTTTTTTGAATATAATAACACATCTTCACACTCTGCAACTTTAGAAACGAATCTGTCGTATTCACTAGTACAGCATTGCCAAAATAATAATGAATAGACGTTGCT
>UMGE01019291.1_pt1 | contig 17217 bp, 8 predicted proteins | sample 1965191 | NCBI WGS metagenome assembly UMGE01 (sample SAMEA4836065, study PRJEB28245) | human gut metagenome | biome: gut microbiome; material: fecal sample | place: Denmark | collected 2008 | reverse complement strand
AAAATAAACTATAATGAGAAAACTATTACTCAACCTTTTTCTATCCACAGTAGGTCTCCTGTTTGCCGGACAAGCATTCGCTCAAAAAGAAATTGCTCCGGGAATCATCAAGCTGCAAGCGGGAGAAATTGACACTTTTACCCCTTATTCCTTATTCGGCGGGAAACCTGCCGTAGAAGCAATGAAACAACTTCCGGCTGCCAAGCCGCCCTTCAGCCCCGACGAAGTGCAAATAAAGATAACCGACCGTGGCTGTCTGATCGAAGTCCCTCTGGAGGACAACGAACAAATATACGGTTTCGGACTTCAATTCGAAACTTTCGGTCAGCGTGGCCTGCGCAAGCGCCCGATAGTAAACGACAATCCGCTGAACGGACTCGGATATACACATGCTCCGCAGACATTCTACGTCTCTACCAAAGGATACGGTATTCTGGTCAACACGGCACGGTATACCACTTTCCTGTGCGGCTCCAATCAGAAAACCGAGCATAGTCGTCAACTACAAACGGAAGAAAGAAAGCACATTGCTACCACCACGGAAGACTTGTATAAGAACAGAAGCAACGGAAATAAAGTCCATATCGACGTACCCGGCGCCAAAGGCATTGAGGTATTTATCATCACCGGACCGGAAGTGCTGGATGTAGTCAAGAGATACAACCTCCTCTCCGGCGGCGGATGTCTTCCTCCGATGTGGGGACTCGGATTCAAATACCGTGTCAAAGGAGATGCGACGCAGGACTCCGTCATGCGTTTTGCCAACTATTTCCGCGAGAAACAGATTCCGTGCGACGTACTGGGACTCGAACCGGGATGGCAGACGGCCACTTACTCCTGTTCTTATCGCTGGAGCGACGACCGTTTCCCAAGGCACAAAGAAATGCTGGACCAGTTGCAGCAGAAAGGATACAAAGTAAACCTGTGGGAACACGCGTATGTTCACCCTTCTTCCCCCATCCGGAAGGCGCTGGAGCCCTACTCAGGCGATTTCCTTGTATGGAACGGACTGGTACCGGACTTCATCCAGCCGGAAGCACACAAAATATTTACCGATTACCACCGCACACTGATAGAGGAAGGCATCTCCGGCTTCAAACTGGACGAATGTGACAACTCGAATATATCCTTTGCTTCCGCCACATGGTGCTTCCCGGATATGGCACAGTTCCCTTCGGGCATCGACGGAGAAAAGATGCACCAGGTATTCGGTTCCCTTTATGTGAATGCGATGGACAGTATCTATCGTGAAAAAAACACCCGCACCTATCAGGATTACCGGTCGTCCGGTATGTTCATGTCTTCACGCAACGCCGTACTCTATAGTGATACATACGATCCAAAGGAGTACATTCAGGCACTTTGCAACTCGGCATTCGGAGGACTGTTATGGTGTCCCGAAGTGCGTGAAGCACATTCTGCCGAAGATTTCTTCCATCGTCTGCAAACGGTGATTCTTTCTCCGCAGGCTATGGTCAATGCGTGGTATCTGCAATACGCTCCGTGGCTGCAATTCGACCGTGGAAAGAACGAACGTGGCGAGTTCCTGCCGGAAGCAAAGAGGTATGAAGAATATGCCCGCACACTGATTAATCTGCGTATGCAGCTGATTCCTTATCTGTACAGTGCTTTTTATACATATTATAAAGAAGGTGTACCTCCTTTCCGTCCGTTATTGATGGATTATCCCAAAGATGAACGTTTGCGCACTATCAGTGACCAGTATATGATGGGAGACGGATTGATGGCTGCCCCTTTATACCAGAACAAGAAAACGAGAACGGTCTACTTCCCCGAAGGAACATGGTACAACTTCAATACCAATGAGAAATATGAAGGCAACCGTGAATATGAGATTACGACGGAATTAGATCAGTTGCCACTCTACGTCCGCCAGGGAACGTTATTGCCATTGGCCGCACCTGTCCCCTATGTGGATGCTCAAACCGTATTCGATCTGCATTGCAAAGTATACGGCGCTCCTTCGGCAACGTTCCTCCTTCTCGAAGATGACGGTATAAGTTACGATTTCCAAAAAGGACAATTCAACGAAGTAACGCTGGAAGCTGCAAAAGGAAAGGTAAAACTTAAAAGAACAAAAGAATACAAGCAGAAAAGATATCAACTGACAAATTACGAGTTCATCAATTGATTTCTTAATTAGTTTCACTGCTTGAAACTAGAGTTTCATCAGTGAGAAACTGTAGTTCCAAAGGCTTGAAACCAAAAGTTCCAAGCGTATGAAACTAGAGTTTCAAGTAATGGGAACCAAAGTTTCAAGCAATGGGAACTGTAGTTTCATACCTTAAAACAAACTCGGCTTATTAATAGCTGAAATGAATGACAGCGTGACGGCAAATCTTTCCGTCACGCTGCTGTCACAGGTTGCTGTCACGGTCTTATGATTTAATTATCAGACTATTGTCACAGGTTTAGTGACAGATGACAGCAATTTTTCAAATTTATATCTTTATGTAGGCGTTGAGTTCAAGTCATAAACGCAGGGAAATCTGACTTTCTTCCCCTCGGTCCGGCATACGAAGGCTGCAAATACCGGTCGCCTTATCCCAGCTCCACACCATACTTTCAGTGTCATCGTCCGGATTCTCTTCCAGACGTTCCGGCTTCACCTTCTTTACTTTCTTGCCTTGTACGGTAATTCCTTTGGGAGCCGTCTTCAGATACATACGGAAAATAAAGTTTCGGGGAGCGGGCACTGCATACCCTTTTCCTTCACGGGCACCAACCGAAAGAAGATAACCACCCTCCTCCGTCCGGAAGCGAACGGGAGTTTTGGCAAACTCATCCCGTTGATAGCCGAGGTCTTCTCCCTCATCTTCGTACAAAGTGAACGAGGCCTCTTCTCCGTTCCTTGCCGGAAATACTTCAAAGATCAGCGGATAGACCGATTTCTCATGCGTGTAGTTCATCACCGGCATGGTGGGGATAATGGAACCCTGCTTTACAAACATCGGGATGCACGACAAGGGAGCTTCCACGGTAGTCCACTGTTCTCCGGTATAGACTGTTTGTTTATTGTTGTAGTCAATCCAAGTGCCTTCGGGCAGATAGACATTCTTCGTACGTGCCCCTTTCTTCACCACCGGAGCTACCAGCAGCTCTTGTCCGAACAAGAACTGGCCATCGGTAGAGAACGTTTCCATATCCGCCGGATATTCCAAAAAGAGAGGACGCATGATAGGCAATCCCGTATCGTGAGCTTCGCGGGCATACGTATAAATATAGGGCAATAAACGATATTTCAGTTCGATGGCCTCCTTCGCGTTCTTTTCCGCTTCCGGACCGAAGAGCCACGGTTCTACCGGATTATCTCCCTCATGATGAATACGGCTCAAAGGATTGAATGCACCGAACTGTATCCATCGGGTATAAAGTTCCGCCATGGATGGATAGTCTTCGATGTCTCCGCAATACCCCGTAATGTCACAGGTAGTAAACGGAATCACTCCCAGCCCTGCGGAAAGAATCACCGGAATCTGATTAGCCAGTTGCCCCCAGCCCTGCAATACATCGTCTCCATTTCCGCAATCTCCCGTCCAACCGAACGTATAACGCTGCAATCCCGCATAAGCGGCACGGGTCATCTGAAAGACGCGACGGTTCGGATTCCGTTTCTCGAACTGCTCTTTGACCACTTTATCCCAAGTCAGTCCGTAGACATTATGGATTTCGTCGTGCATACCCAGGTGATGTTTCATCACAAGGCGTTCGGTCTGCTCTTCGTTGCTCCATGCGGGTTCTCCCATATCCGTCCAGAAGCCGGAGATGCCATCGTCAATGGGTTTCTGCTGATAGGTTCCCCACCAGTCGGCTACGGCAGGTAAGGTAAAATCCACTACCCCACAATTTCCGCCCCAAGGCCACGGCATGTCATAACTCTTCCCGTTCGTGCTGTCCTTGACAAAATATCCCAGACGGTCCGCTTCCTCCCATTGCTTCTTGTTGGCTTGCGAGATGACCGGGTCTTGCGATACGACTACCTTGAATCCCATTTCTTTCAGGTCGGCAAGCATCTTTTTCGGATGCCCGTAGTTGCCCTTCCGCCATTCGAAGTCCTGTAGATGTTCCGTCCAGCCGATGTCCTGATAGATAATATCACAGGGGATGCCGCGTGTCCGGTAGCCTTCGGCTATTTCGCGGCTCAGTTTCTCGCTTGTCAGCAGGCCACGACATTGCGCAAAGCCCAATGCCCATTTCGGAGGCATGATAGGTTTGCCCGTCAGTCCTACATACTGACTCAGGATTTCCTTATAGTCCTTGCCGAAGATGAAGTAGTAAATCATCTCCCCGTCCGGCGCCTCGAAGCTGTAATAATCACGGCTTTCCGTTCCGAACTTAAATTCTGTCTTATACGTATTATCAAGGAAAATACCATACCGGTAACTGCTCATAAAGAAAGGGATGCTCTTGTAAAGAGGGTCTTCCACCACACTGTAACAAGGTTTATCGCTGTTCCACATCTTGTAAGATTCTCCTCTGCGGTCCATCTTGCCGGTCTTCTCCCCAAGCCCGAAGAAATGCTCGTCACGGCGAAGCGTTTTATATTCCACCTTCTTCGTGCCTTCGCTTACGTGTCCTTTATCGGCATAGTCACTGAAGAGGAGTTTCTGATATTTGTCGAATATCTGGATGCTCATCGGCGACTTGTTCACCCGTATGCGCAGCTTCGAGGTAAATATCTCATAGCAGGCGGCCTGTTCGTCCACATGAACCGTTCCCACATCTTCCAGTTCTTCATTGATCACGGCAAAGGAAGCGTTTCTCCGTTGCAGCTTCCCGTCCGGCGAGAACCAGATTCTTACCACGGAAGGACTGCAAAGTTGCAGTTGCAGCGCAGCACTGTCCGCCAGGTGAAAAGTCACCTGACGTCCCTGCTGCGTAAAAGAGGTACATATACTTTTTGCGTTTTCTGCCCAGACCAACGCCGGAAACATCAGACACAACATCCACACCCCAAACTTATATCTAATCTTCATACCTATCGTTTTTAGTTATTCCGTTGCAACTGCCTTATTCAGCTACAATCATTGTCCAGTATTTCAAGGCAGGCAGTGTGAAGGAGACTACCCCGTTCTCCTGCGTAAATGCCAGTTCCTGCAAGGCTCCTCCGTGTACGTCCGGCGATGCCACCCACAATTTATTCACTTTGGCGGGCAGGTTCATCTGCAAGGCCGCTTTCGTGATCAGGGCAGGTTCGGGCATGGTGCCGTCCACGTCCCGCCAGCTAAGGCTGTTCGCCTGCGAGAAGTTAAGCAGATGCACTACTTGCTTGCCGTCTACCTGCTTGGCGTAGGTAGTGACCGACCCCAACTTTGGAGGCCATACGTTGAGTTTCATTTCTCCGTTGGTACAGTTCATAGTGATACTGTTCTCCGTTCCGCCATCGCGGAGCAGGTTCTGATAAGACGTGAGGAAGTCGTAGTAGTGAACCATTGCCGTTTTCAGTTCCTCGCTCATCGTCAGGTTGTCGTTCGGGAAATATTCTTTGCACAGCATATGGTCACCACCCAGTTCGAGATGCGAGCCACCCAAAGCGAACATCACCGCATCCGTCAGCAGGATGCCCGCTGTATTGAACTCTCCCCGATGATCCGCCTTATTATAGTTCATATAGGCAGCGAAAACCGTATTCAGCTGATTATTGCCATACACTCCGTTTTCATACAGGACGGCTTTCAGATGGGTAAAGTCCGCCTCATCCGCCCACATCTCATTATAGAAGAAATCTACTTTGCCGGTTTCTCCGATCTGACGGGCACCGTAGCGGCTTACGGCATTCATCACCAGACTCTTGTCGGGATGCGCCTGCTTCATGGCTTCGATAAAAGAAGCATATCCTTCACGGAGGTTGACCGGCGTACCGTTGTAGTTGTAAAGTGTTCCCCGCTTGCCCAACTGGTCGATCTGATAGCCGTCGAAGGCGAAGTTCGCATACACGTCGTCATTCCGTTCCGCCATATATTGCTGCCATTCCTTGTCAGAAGGATCTACCAGATAGATATTGCTCTTCCATCCGCTTGGCAGGTCGTGACTGTCTTTCGTGGTATGCGAAGCGTCCTTAAACAGATACCATTCTTCTTTCACCCCGTCGGAAGCCGCATCCTTCAATGCCCCGAAACAAAGATTATAGAACATGGACTTCATTCCAAAATGTTGTTGTGCCTTGATATAATTCTTCACAGAGCTTGTATGGACAGGGCGGTTCGCAATGTCGAGATATTCCTCGTCCAACTGCGTGCGTGTGCCGCCCAGCGGCCAATGATGTTTATTGTGCCAGTCCTGAAACTGTACCCAGTTGATGTGATGGCGGTTCAGATAAGCCATCTCTTCCAGCGTTTTCTCTTCTGTCTTGTCTCCGTCGAAATCTGCCACGAAGCCATATCGGGGGAACCGTGCCGGATGGCTGGATACATCTACCGCAATCGTACCGACGATGACATCCGTACCGTTTTCCTGCCGGTAAAGTTCTGCCATGTATCCTTTGAAATCGGTGGAAGGAGCCTTCCATGTCCAGTTCGTACCGCTGACCGGTTCTTCTCCGACTATTTCTCCCAAAAGGCGATAGCGTACCTTTGTTCCGGCAGGCAAGGCATCGGCGGCAGTGAAAGTCACTGTCTCGTTCGGTTTATAAAAAGCCTTGTCAGTTGTCAGTTCCACGCATAAGTCCGATGTCACCGGAGTTACTTCGGTCACACTGCCCGACGCTCCTCCGTTCTGTGGGTTCGATTCATGATCGTCGCTGCAAGACAGACACAGGAAGGCAGCCACCAAATATATTATCTTCTTCATCTTGAATACTTGTTTATTGTTTTACAATCGAAATCGTTTCTTTCAACTGGTCAATCGTAATCCGATACGAGCCAGCTTCCTGAATATTCCATTTATTGTCCAGACTGCCGAGGTCTGTATCCGGATACATATTCTTCAGTTCCGCATCCGTTTTACTGGTAAATAAGGCTGTCTCCACTTCACCGGTCGGTGCCTTTCCGCTCTTGTCCGCCATCAGCCAGTCTCCGTTCCAGTCGGACTGCTTGTCGCAGGAGATCTTCATCTCCCCTGTATTCAGTGTACCGCTCCAGGTAAAGATGTAAGGGCTGTCGGCACTTTTAGCCATCGGGGTGGCGTTGTCGATGCTCCATCCGTTCGGAGTGGCATCGCCTACCAGATACAGTCCTTCGTAGGGGGTAAACGGACGCATCAGCATCTTTTCCTTTCCCTTGGCTGTGAGGAACAGCACTTTATAGGCCTTGCCGCATTCGCTTTCCTTCATTTGCCATTTATTGTCTTCACCTCCCAGTACAACTGAAGTGGAAGTATACGGAGCGTTCCCTTCGGTGGGATGGAAGAAAGCATCCGACTGACCGAAGTCCGTCACGGAAGTAAACTTAAAATCACCGTCCGCCTTCCACGGAATCACGGCACCATAATGGAACAGATTCATCTGAACGGCATCTTTAGACAGTGCCTCGAATCCCCAGCCATTGTCGCCGGTAAAGGAGCCGACAATATAGAATTCTTCAAAGCGCCATCCGATGTTTTCCGTTTCGGTCATGGTCATTGTCAGGTCGAGCAGGTCTACCTTGACTATATAGGTCGCTTCCTTGCTGACTGTAAACGGTTCGTCCGGTTCGTCGCCCGATGTGCGGTAGATAAGCCGTAGTTCTTCTCTGGCAGCGGCATCCCGGTTGTAGGATGGAAGAAATTCTCCCAATGTCGTTATAAACTTGAATACACCGGTATTCAGCTTTCCTGTCCACGTAAACTGTCCGTTGTCCGTGCGCTCCATAGGCGTCGCTTGATCGGCGCTCCATCCGTTAGGGGCAGCTTCTCCGATGAGGTAAAGCGTCGGAGTAACCGGTTGATAAGTAGTCACATCCAGCGAAACTGTGGCACGCTGCTCCTTTTCTTCCATTCCGGCAACAGTAGCGGTAATGCGTGCTTCCAGCGATACTTTTTCGGCATAGCCGACGCCTAGCTGCGTGTTCAGAAACTGATTGAGTTCTTCCGTTTTCTTCGTCCACTGATAAGTTCCCGTTCCTAAATCTACGGAATAGGCACGGGTGAAGTCGGTTCCCGCCTTGGCTATTTCCAGTGTATAAGAGATACGGTTTCCGCTTCCGTAGTTCGTTCCCGTAGTCCATGAAAGCGTTAACGCCTCCTGACTGTGATTCTTTTCGTTCAATACGATCTCCTGCTGATTCACCGTAAGAGTCAGCGTATCATGTCCCTTGTCCGTCTCCATATAATCCTCGGCGCAGGAAACCATCGCTCCGCCGATGAAAAGAGAGCACAGCATCTGATATATATATTTCTTCATCATATGATCTGTCTAAATGAATGATTGTAAAAGCGATTAATAACCGGGATTCTGAGTCATCAGATTGTTAGAGTCCATCTCTGTCTGCGGGATGGGCAGCAGCAGACGTTCCTTCGTCACCTGATTCTTGCCGATGGATTTCAGGAACTCAATCGCATAGTTACCATTATTGATGCGAATCATATCAAACCAGCGATGTCCCTCAAAAGCAAGTTCCATCCGACGTTCGTGAATAATCTTTTCCCGCATTGTTTCCTGATTCAAGGTAGTCGGCACATCCGTCAGTCCGGCACGCTGACGGACGATATTCAGAGGTGCGGCAGCTTGGTCGGGATGTCCCAGTTCGTTCAGGGCTTCCGCCTTCTTCAACAGGACATCCGCATAACGGTATACCACGAAGTTATTCGGGTTGGTATTATATTCCGGCGAAACGGTCTTCGACACAAGGAACTTCCGGACGTTGTAACCTGTACCCGACCATGAACGTCTGTATTCCATGCCGTCGAAAGCAGGACAGCCTTGATATAACACGGTCACATCTTTGCGCAAATCGCCCGCTTCGTACTCTTTGATAAATTCTTCCGTAGGCAGATTCCATCCGTAAGCGCCTGCCACCATACCGGAGTTGCGGGGTCCCATGAAGGTCGACAGCCATGAAGACTGGTTGTCCCCTCCCCAGAAATCGTATTCCGTACTGCCGGAGTATTGTACTTCGAAAAGGGATTCCGCACCGTTATTGATCGTAGCGTCGAAATTATCGGCATACTTGCACTGAGACAAATCATATCCCATCGCAGTAATCTGGTCGCACAACGTAACGACTTCATTGTAATAATCCCGATGATTGGGCGCCAGCGTCAGGTAAGTATCTGCCAGCATAGCCATCGCCGCCTCTTTGCAGGCACGTCCCTTGTCATTTTCTCCGTAACTGCTCTTTGGGGGAAGCATATCCACCGCATTCTTACAGTCCGATAGAATCTGCGCATATACCTCATCTACCGTATTGCGGGCAATATCCGTCGACTGTCCCGGCTCAAAGGGCTGTAACCGCAAAGGTACGCCACCATAAAGTCGGACGAGGATATAGTAGTAATGAGCACGCAGGAAATATGCCTCACCCATGCAACGGTCTTTTATCTCATCGGAGATGGCAGCCGAAGGCAGATTGGAAAGCACGATATTACAACGTCCGATACCTACCCACGGAGAACGCCATACGTACAGGGCAAAACCGTTGTCGCTCTGCGCTATAAAGTTAGCCGCCTGAACAGTTTCCAGTCCGTCGGTTCCTCCTCCGGCGCCTACCTCGCTGTTGCCGGCAAGGATGTCGAGGCTCCACAGGCGTTGATTATACATATTGGACGACTGCAACGTCTTATAGCAGGCAGTAGTCAGTGCTACGGCAATCTCATTGGTCACTTCCGATTCGGGGTCCACACCGTATTTGGGGTACTTATCCAGAAAATCACTGCACGATGTCAAGGCAAGTACGACAAGTATCATTATAAAAGTCAGTTTCTTTTTCATTTTCTTCCTCCTGATTTAAAAGTTAAAGTTCAAGCCCATACTGAATGTACGCGAGATAGGGTAACGGCTGCTGTCTATACCGTTGACATCCACCTCGGGGTCGAAGCCCGAATATCCGGTGATAGTCGCCACATTCTCGCAAGAGAAGGAGATACGGGCGTTTTCCAGTTGAATCTTTTGCAACCACTTTTTAGGCAGTGTATACGAAAGGGTGATATTTTTCAGACGGAGATACGAGCCGTTTTCCACAAATCGGTCGGATACGCGGCAGTTCTGGTTCGGGTCGCCCCAGATGGCACGCGGCATGGAGTAGCTTGTGCCTTCTCCTGTCCAGCGGTTCAGTACGGCTGTAGTCTGGTTGTAGGCGGCAGCCATTCCTTCGTTGTCCACATTGTTGGCATTATAAATCTTGTTGCCTGCCACTCCTTGCAGGAAAACGGAGAGTTCCCATCCTTTGTAAGATAGGTTGTTGGAGAGTGAGAAGAACCAGTTCGGATTCGGATTGCCAAGAATCGTACGGTCTTCGTCGTTAATCACTCCGTCGTTGTTCAAGTCTCTGAAGCGGATGTCCCCCGGAGCTGCGCCCGGCTGGGTGGCGTGGCGGTTGACTTCTCCCCAGTTCTGGAAAAGACCGTCGGTAACGTATCCATAGAAAACGTTGATCGGGTAACCGGCTTTCAGCATGGTCACGTATGAATTGCCTATCTGGTTGATAAACATCGGAGTTTCGCTGTTCAGGTCCAGAATCTCATTTTTATTGTAGGTAGCCGTTAAAGCGGATTCCCAGGAGAAGATGCCTTTCAGGTTGATGGTACGCAATGTCATTTCCACTCCTTTGTTGCGCATCTTGCCGGCATTGGTGAAAGTCTCGGTAGTATCTTCAAAACCCGAAGTGATGGGGATGGAAGCCTTCACCAGCATATCGTTCGTATTCTTGATATAAGCATCCAGTGAGAGGCTGACACGCGAATCGAACAGGCTCATGTCCACTCCGAAGTTGGCCTGGCGCACTTCTTCCCAATGGATGTTCGGATTGGAGAGAGTGGTAGATACCAAAGCGGTGGAGTTATTGTTTCCGAAAGGATAGACACCCGTGTTGTAGGATGCGACAAATCCATAGTTACCGATTTCCTGATTACCGGTCACACCGTATCCGACACGCAGTTTGAGATCGTTCATCAGGAAGTTATCTTTCGGGAACCAGTCTTCCTGAGAAACACGCCAAGCCAGAGATACGGAAGGGAATGTTCCCCATCGGTTGTTCTTACCAAAGCGGGAAGAGCCGTCACGACGTACGGTAGCCGTCAGCAGGTATTTGTCTTCGTATGAGTAGTTGAGACGTGCCATCAGTGAGAGCAGTGCCCAGTCGCTCTGGCTGCCGCCAAGGCTGTACATCTTTTCTCCGTTGTCCATCTCATGGATATTGTCGAACATGAAAATGTTTTTCTGTGCGTTCAGATAATCGTAGTTATTCCACTGTGCGGAAGAACCTGCCATCACACCTACACGGTGTTTCTTTGCAAAAGTATGATCGAATACGAAGTAGTTGTCCCACAGGTAGGTGAATGATTTGTTATCGCTTTTGTAGCGGGAAGATTCTTCTACCGGATTCGGTTTCCAGTCGTATGCCGGCGTGAAGTTGTCGGCAAACCAGAACTTGGCGTCATAGCCGAAGGTACTTTTCAGTTTCAGCCATTTAGTAAAGGTGATCTCTCCGGTGATGTTCGCGAGAAAGTTATATCCTTTCGTCTCGTTAGTCATCATGTGAAGCGTACCGATCGGATTGCGGATACTTCCGTACCATTGCGCCTCCTGTCCGGGACCGCTCCAACTGCCGTCATCATTCTTCACCGGTTGGGTGGGAAGGGCTTTCATCGCATCACCGATACTGTATGTTCCTCCTTCTTTGACATCTGTGCTAAATGTCAGGTTGGTGGTGAATTTCAGCCATTTGTTGACTTGGGCGTCACTGTTCGCCTGAAAATTGAAGCGGCGATAATTGACACTCTTCACAATGCCGGACTGATCGAGAAAACCGCCGGACACATAATAATGCGCCTTTTCCGTGCCGCCGGAATAGCTGACCGAATAACTCTGCTTCACTCCCGTGCGCAGCATCTCGTCGAGCCAGTTGGTTCCTTTTCCCAATGAAGAAGGGTCTGCCCAGTAAGGGTTGGTGTTATCGTCATTGTTTGAGAGCATATCATTGCTCAATGCTGCATATTGGGCGGCATTCAGCATATCAGGCACTTTAGTTGCATTCTGTATCGCCCAGTTCGCATTGACCGTTACCTTTCCGGCGCCTTCGGCACCGCGTTTACTGGTAATCATCACTACACCGTTGGCACCGCGCGAACCGTAGATGGCAGTTGCCGAAGCATCTTTCAATACATCTACCCGTTCCACATCTGCCATGTTCAGAGAAGACAGGCCTAAGTCGGTAGGGATTCCGTCGATCACCACCAGCGGGTTGCTGTTGTTGATCGTGCCCAGACCACGGATTTTAATGGTTACATTGTCCCCCGGTTTGCCGGCATCGATAATTTGCACGCCGGATACTTTGCCCTGCATTGCCTGACCGATATTGGCTACCGGAGAGTCTTTGATATCTTTGACTCCTACGGAAGATACGGCGCCGGTCAGGTCACTCTTTTTCATCGTTCCGTAACCTACTACAACAACTTCGTCCAATACTTCGGTATCTTCCTGCAAGGTTACTTTCAGTGCGGTTTTTCCGTTCACTGAAACAGTCTGCGTCTTATAGCCGACAAAAGAAATGGTCAATGTGCTGTTAGCAGAAACATTTAATGAGAAGTTACCGTCGATATCGGTAATCGTGCCGTTCGTGGACTTGCCTTCTATCACACTGGCACCGATCACCGGTTCGCCCGTGGCGTCCACTACATGTCCTTTTACTGTAATCTGCTGTGCGAATGCACTAAGAGATAGTAACAAGCCCCACATTATTAATAGGAGGCGATGTTCAAAGCCTTTCGACTTTATACTCTGTTCCATGTACATCAATTTAAAGTTAATATTAGGATTACTTTTTGTTTTCACTGAAACAAAAGTATCCACAATTAAATGCGCTTCTTTTGCCAGATAGCAAAAATATAGTGGTTTATACAGCACAATACAGTATAAAACACTAATAATAAGAATATTACAGAATAGCAACCGTGCTAAAAAAGTAGTGGATTTCTTACTCTTCCACCTTCCCTATTTTCATTACTTTAGCCTCAAACTCATCCCGTTCGCCGAGTGCTTTGTTGCGGACACGTGTCCGGTAATTATAAATAGTGGTCACAGAGTAGCGGAGGAACTGGGCGATCTTGGTACTATCCGTAATCCCTAGACGGATCAGGGCAAAGATACGAAGTTCGGTATTCAGCAGTTCACCCTGCTTGGGCTGCATCGGTTCGACAAGCAACGCATTAAATTCTTCCACAAAGTTGGGGAAGAGTTGCAGGAAGGTCATATCGAAGTTTGCGTAAAACTCTTTCAGCTCTTCTTCGAGGAATTGGGAAGATTTAATAGCTTTATACAACTCCTCTACCCTGCCGGTAGCCGCAATCTTATTCAGGGAACGACGGTATAAGTCCATCTTATCCAAGTAGGTGGAACACTGGTCCATATAGCGACCGATGTATTCCTCTTTAATATAGTTAGCTTCCGAAAGGGTATGGTTCATCTCTTTCAGTTGCGAATTGGAGTCATGAAGTTCACCGTTCAGCTCTTGCAGAAGCGTATTCGTGTCAATCACTTCCCGACGGGCGGCAGCCACTTTCTTCATCTGCTTGTAAACGAAGAATATAGCCACCAGCAGAAAGACGGAAAGCAGACTGATACAGATCAAAGATATCTTCATTTCCTGTTGCTGCCGCTTGGTTTTCAGTTGGTAAGCCTGATCGATGATGGGGAAGACTTGTGAGATTTCCAGGGTACGAAGGCGGGCATTGCAGAGCGTAGCATCTTCGAGCGAGCATTTCAGATAGTTGTATGCACGATCAATGTCTCCGTCTTCATATACAAGAGAGGCGAGTTTCCGTAAGGAAACATATTCTTTGACTGCCGATTTTAAATCGGCGATGGCCGAGAGAGCCAGAAAGTGTTTCTGCCCTTTCTTGTCTCCTTTGAGGCGATAGGCTTCTGACAAGGTATAAGTAATCATCGCCTTGGAATGATCGTCCAGAGAGGGTTTCCGGTAGAAGTCGGTCAGCATGGTTATTGCCTGGTCATATTGGGCGTGTACGGTGCATTTGTCGGCCATCACCAGCACATGGCCCAATGAGTCGGAGGCATTAGTCTGTAAAAGGGAATCCCGATACAGGTCCGTCATCCGGTAATACTCTTTTTTCTCCTTCTCGGTGACGGCATAATCTCCCATCAACCCGTAAATAGTACGATACAAGTGGTAATAATAGGGATAGAGATAATCAGACAGGGTTTTCTTGTCTATCTGTCCCAACTGCTCCAAAGCTTCCTTGTACATTCCGGTGGTTCCCATCACCTCTGCCATATTCATGGCGGCATCATCCAGATAATCCTGTTTGTTCAAATGAGAAGCCAGTTCCTGCTTCCGCTGTGCATATACATACGAAGAGTCCAGATTATAAGCCCGATATTCGTCGAAAAGCCTGCCGCAAAATCCATAACGCTGCTCATCGGAGGTAGCCTCGGACAGCAACTTCTTCAAATCGGAGATGCGTGCCTCCTTTTCTGCTCCGTAAGTCTGACGGTTCTTGATAATTCCGTCAATCTCACGAAGCAGCATATCTGTACTCTTATCATCATTTCTTGCGCAAAGCAAACAGGGAAGGACAATTGTCACGAAAATCAAAATAATCTTTCTCATAGCGCCATATGTATTATATCTGCAAAGATAAAAGTCTTTCAGAAACCGACAGCCTTCTTTGAGAAATTATTGCAAGTCTTGGGAATAAAAACGTGTCCGATCAGTAAGCCCTCAAACCGAAATCAAAGCTCATCTTTTTAGTTTCCCGTACTTCGATTTTCAACTCATTCTTTCCTTTTCGCAAATATCGGCAATAATTACTGATATTGTACTGATTATATTGCCTGGTTTGTTTCACCTCCTGCGAAAAGACCTCCACTCCATTCAACCATACCTTCACATCTCCGGTAGCACGCACCCACAAAGACAAATGGCTGAATTCATCATTGACATCAAATGAAGTTTCCGACACAATTTCCGAACGGGGAGGGCAATCGAAAGGCAAAGAGGTCATTTTCGACTCCTGCCCGTTAAGGCTGACTGCACGGCTGACCGCACTCCCATTCTGAGCGTCGGGCACCAAAGTAATGACTTTCGCCGGATTGACATGATATAAACGATCGTGCATGATATGCAACAAGCCTTCCGGAATTTTAATAACTTTCCGGTCATAAGTAATCAGACCATTTACTTCACCTTCGACATCAGTGGTTTGTGTATAAATCGCCGCACTCAGCCCCTGTGCTATCAATGTCTCCAAATCATAGACCAGACGACCATAGTTATCCATCAGCGCCATTGCTCCATCAATATTTTTATATCCCCAGTTCCGCATACCGGGATTCCACAGATGTTCTTTGATGGCCCATCCATACCCTCCGAATTCTCCTAAGACAGAAATCCGATTGCCATTACAAGCGGGCAAAATCATGGAAGCAGACGGATAATTGTGTACATCATACATATGGCCTACTCCTCTGTCTGTCCAGCCGGTTACTCCGTCAATGATACGGCTTTTATCGTATTCCATTACCTTTTCCACTATTTCTACCGTATTATGCTGTCCCCATCCTTCATTGAAGATTACCCACGTTGTGATACAGGAATAAAAACGCAGACGGTCAATCATCTCGAACATCTCCTGTTGCCATTGGTTAGTATGTGATGCGGGTGCATTCCAGTCCGTTTGCGCATTGGGCTTAATATGTTCTTCGTCTTTTCTTTCGGTAGAGAAGCCGGATACCATATCCTGCCACATCATCAAACCCAACGAATCGGCATAATAATAATATTGCTCCGGTTCTACTTTAATGTGTTTGCGTATGGTATTAAATCCCATATTTTTGAGCTGAACCATATCCCAAAGCATTGCTTCTTCGGAAGGAGGTGTCAGCAAACCATCCGGCCACCAGCCTTGATCCAGTGTTCCATACTGGAATATTGGATCACCATTCAGACAAATACGCTGGTAACCACATTCATCTTTGCGGATACTGACCTCACGCATCGCAAAATAGCTTTTTACCTGATCTATTACTTGTCCTTGACTTAACAACTCAATATTCAGATGGTAAAGTTTCGGAGAAGACGGACTCCAAAGAACAGCCTCCGGAACTTCCATTTCTATCTTTGAGGCTAATTTTTGCTCTGTCGTACCCACTACCTTACCTTCGTCCAGTAATTCCACTTTTACTTTTTCTCCTCCTTTGGCTTTAGCTACACTGATGTCCAGACTAACCGTCTTTTTATGAATATCAGCTGTAGGAAGAACCTGAAGAATATGGGTTGAATTTACAGCCTCCAACCACACAGTCTGCCAAATACCGGATACCGGAGAATACCAGATACCTTTCGGCTCCAACTGTTGCTTGCCACGGGAAATTGACTCCGTATCCGTAGGGTCGATAACAGCAACCTCAACAAGTTGCGAACCACCTTTTCTCAGCAATTTGGTTACATCGAAAGAGAAAGGATTATTCCCCCCTTTATGAATGCCCGCCAATTTGTTGTTTACCCATACCTGACATTCATAATCTACAGCTCCGAAATGCAAAATCACTGTTTTTCCTTTCCATGCGTCATCAAGGGTAAAGTTACGCTGATACCACAATTTCTCGGTAGGCAGAAAAGAACGCTGCACCCCCGAAAGGGAAGATTCGATAGCAAACGGAACGAGAATCTGTCCCTCGAACTTCACTTCTTTTTTAGGTGTATCCTGAGTAGTAACCGCATACTGCCATAACCCGTTCAGATTCATCCATTGCGAACGTTGTAACTGAGGACGCGGATAACTCTGCCATACATTTTCCGACGTAACTTTATCAGCCCAAACTGTTTTCATTCTATTTTCTTTCGGGCTTGCTGCGCAAGCGAACGTATGTGCCATAGCACTTACAAATACTGCAATTAGTAGTTTCTTGTTCATAAGTTCCTATCTTTTCTTTCCTACTGTGTTTTCCTACTTATCTCTATATTCTTTAAAGTCCTTCCGGCGTCCTTTATTATAAGTATTCCAAACCTTCGGGAAATAAAGCACATCACTATGGTCTGCCCACTCAAAATAAGCGTCTTCCAGTTCCTTTGCCATTTCAGGGTATTCCTTTATCAGATTATGTTG
>UMGE01022934.1_pt1 | contig 18443 bp, 15 predicted proteins | sample 1965191 | NCBI WGS metagenome assembly UMGE01 (sample SAMEA4836065, study PRJEB28245) | human gut metagenome | biome: gut microbiome; material: fecal sample | place: Denmark | collected 2008 | reverse complement strand
GTATTCAACTCACTTTCTTTATTGTTTGATCACTTTAATTGTAGAGGATTTGAGTGCATATGCCTATTTTTTTATTGAAAAAAGTAGGCGCTGAGAGGACACGCATCTGGACGGTCACGTTAGCGCCCCAAAATAAATTATAGAACCAAATAAATTATAGAACCATTTTCTATGTCTATATGAAGATAATGGAAGATGTCATTTTTTTAGTACTTCAAAAGATTGCTTTATAAGATGATTCCTTATATAATGAATAGACAGTAAATACAGTCAATTTCAAACAGCAATGAAAAAAGAAAAGACCTGCCTAAGCAGGTCATAGCACACACTGTGCTGCCGGACGAACCGGCGACTTCGTAAAAACGTTATTTGAACTCGATATGTAAATTAAAGGATATTTACATGTTTACTCTAGCATAATCTTAAGGAGATGTCAACATGGGAAAAATGTATTATCTTGGTCTGGATATAGGAACAAATTCTGTTGGATATGCCGTAACCGACCCATCGTACCATTTGCTCAAATTTAAAGGCGAACCGATGTGGGGTGCCCACGTGTTTGCTGCGGGGAATCAATCAGCTGAACGGAGAAGCTTTCGTACGAGCCGCAGACGCCTTGACCGCAGGCAACAGCGTGTCAAACTGGTTCAAGAAATCTTTGCTCCCGTGATTAGTCCCATTGATCCACGTTTTTTTATCAGACTTCATGAGAGCGCTTTATGGCGGGATGATGTGGCTGAAACGGATAAACATATTTTCTTTAATGACCCGACCTATACGGATAAGGAATATTATTCTGACTATCCAACCATCCATCATCTCATTGTGGACCTTATGGAAAGCAGTGAAAAGCATGACCCGCGGCTTGTTTATTTGGCTGTTGCCTGGCTGGTTGCTCATCGTGGTCATTTCCTCAATGAAGTGGATAAGGATAATATTGGGGATGTCCTGAGTTTTGACGCCTTTTATCCTGAGTTTCTGGCATTTCTTTCCGATAATGGGGTGTCACCTTGGGTATGTGAGTCAAAAGCACTCCAAGCGACCCTGCTTTCACGAAACTCCGTCAACGATAAGTATAAAGCCTTGAAGTCTCTGATCTTTGGCAGCCAAAAGCCGGAGGATAATTTTGATGCCAATATCAGTGAAGATGGACTTATCCAACTTTTAGCAGGAAAAAAGGTCAAGGTCAATAAACTTTTTCCTCAAGAAAGTAATGATGCTTCCTTTACACTCAATGATAAGGAAGATGCAATTGAGGAAATCTTAGGAACGCTTACACCGGATGAGTGTGAATGGATTGCGCATATTAGGAGGCTGTTTGATTGGGCCATCATGAAACATGCTCTCAAAGATGGCAGAACAATCTCCGAATCGAAAGTAAAGCTCTATGAACAGCATCACCATGACTTGACACAGCTCAAGTATTTTGTGAAGACCTATCTAGCAAAGGAATATGATGACATTTTTCGAAACGTAGATAGTGAAACAACCAAAAACTATGTCGCATATTCCTATCATGTAAAAGAAGTCAAGGGTACATTGCCCAAAAATAAGGCAACCCAAGAAGAATTTTGCAAGTATGTCCTTGGAAAGGTAAAGAACATCGAATGCAGTGAAGCTGATAAGGTTGATTTTGATGAAATGATTCAGCGTCTTACAGACAATTCCTTTATGCCGAAACAAGTATCAGGTGAAAACAGGGTTATCCCTTACCAGCTTTACTATTATGAACTAAAGACTATTTTGAATAAAGCCGCTTCTTATCTGCCTTTTTTGACCCAATGCGGAAAAGATGCCATCTCCAATCAAGATAAGCTCCTTTCCATCATGACCTTTCGGATTCCGTATTTCGTTGGGCCCTTGCGCAAGGACAATTCAGAGCATGCCTGGCTGGAACGAAAAGCAGGGAAAATCTATCCGTGGAATTTTAACGACAAAGTTGACCTTGATAAAAGTGAAGAAGCGTTCATTCGGAGAATGACGAATACCTGCACTTATTATCCCGGTGAAGATGTTTTGCCACTTGACTCCCTTATTTATGAAAAATTCATGATCCTCAATGAAATCAATAATATCCGAATTGATGGTTATCCTATTTCTGTAGATGTAAAACAGCAGGTTTTTGGCCTCTTTGAAAAGAAGAGAAGAGTGACCGTAAAGGATATCCAGAATCTCCTGCTTTCCTTGGGTGCCTTGGATAAGCATGGTAAATTGACGGGAATCGATACTACCATCCATAGCAATTACAATACATACCATCATTTTAAATCGCTCATGGAGCGTGGCGTTCTTACTCGTGATGATGTGGAACGCATTGTGGAGCGTATGACCTATAGTGATGATACAAAACGCGTCCGTCTTTGGCTGAACAATAATTATGGAACGCTCACTGCTGACGACGTAAAGCATATTTCAAGGCTCCGAAAGCATGATTTTGGCCGGCTTTCCAAAATGTTCCTCACAGGCCTAAAGGGAGTTCATAAGGAAACGGGGGAACGAGCTTCCATTTTGGATTTTATGTGGAATACCAATGATAACTTGATGCAGCTTTTATCTGAATGTTATACTTTTTCGGATGAAATTACCAAGCTGCAGGAAGCATACTATGCCAAGGCGCAGCTTTCCCTGAATGATTTTCTGGACTCCATGTATATTTCAAATGCTGTCAAACGTCCTATCTATCGAACTCTTGCCGTTGTAAATGACATACGCAAAGCCTGTGGGACGGCGCCAAAACGCATTTTTATCGAAATGGCAAGAGATGGGGAAAGCAAAAAGAAAAGGAGCGTAACAAGAAGAGAACAAATCAAGAATCTTTATAGGTCCATCCGCAAGGATTTTCAGCAGGAGGTAGATTTCCTTGAAAAAATCCTTGAAAACAAAAGCGATGGACAGCTGCAAAGCGATGCGCTCTATCTATACTTTGCGCAGCTTGGAAGGGATATGTATACCGGGGACCCTATCAAGTTGGAGCATATCAAGGACCAGTCCTTCTATAATATTGATCATATCTATCCCCAAAGCATGGTCAAGGACGATAGTCTTGATAACAAGGTGTTGGTTCAATCGGAAATTAATGGAGAGAAGAGCAGTCGATATCCTCTTGATGCTGCTATCCGTAATAAAATGAAGCCTCTTTGGGATGCTTATTATAACCATGGCCTGATTTCCCTCAAGAAGTATCAGCGTTTGACGCGGAGCACTCCCTTTACAGATGATGAAAAGTGGGATTTCATCAATCGGCAGCTTGTTGAGACAAGACAATCCACGAAGGCCTTGGCAATCTTACTAAAAAGGAAGTTCCCTGATACGGAGATTGTCTACTCCAAGGCAGGGCTTTCTTCTGATTTTCGGCATGAGTTTGGTCTCGTAAAATCGAGGAATATCAATGACCTGCACCATGCAAAGGACGCATTTCTTGCGATTGTAACAGGAAATGTCTATCATGAACGCTTTAATCGCCGGTGGTTTATGGTGAACCAGCCCTATTCCGTCAAGACCAAGACGTTGTTTACGCATTCTATTAAAAATGGTAATTTTGTAGCTTGGAATGGAGAAGAGGATCTTGGCCGCATTGTTAAAATGTTAAAGCAAAATAAGAACAATATTCATTTCACGCGGTTCTCTTTTGATCGAAAGGAAGGCCTGTTTGATATTCAGCCACTAAAAGCGTCAACCGGTCTTGTACCAAGAAAAGCCGGACTAGACGTGGTAAAATATGGTGGCTATGACAAATCGACAGCAGCTTATTATCTCCTTGTTCGATTTACACTAGAAGATAAAAAGACTCAACATAAATTGATGATGATTCCTGTAGAAGGCTTGTATAAAGCTCGAATTGACCATGATAAGGAATTCTTAACGGACTATGCACAAACTACAATCAGTGAAATCCTACAAAAAGATAAACAAAAGGTGATAAATATAATGTTTCCAATGGGAACAAGGCACATTAAACTGAATTCCATGATTTCAATCGATGGTTTTTATCTTTCCATTGGAGGAAAGTCTAGTAAGGGAAAATCGGTGTTGTGTCATGCTATGGTACCTCTTATTGTACCTCATAAGATAGAATGTTATATTAAGGCGATGGAGTCTTTTGCACGTAAATTTAAAGAAAATAATAAATTAAGGATTGTGGAAAAGTTTGATAAGATTACGGTGGAAGATAACTTGAACCTATACGAACTATTTTTACAAAAACTTCAACATAACCCATATAATAAGTTCTTCTCCACACAATTTGATGTGCTGACTAATGGAAGAAGTACATTTACTAAATTATCTCCAGAGGAACAAGTTCAAACGTTATTGAATATCTTATCAATTTTTAAAACTTGTCGGAGCTCTGGCTGCGATTTAAAATCCATTAACGGTTCTGCTCAAGCTGCCAGAATTATGATCAGCGCAGATTTAACTGGACTCTCAAAAAAATATTCCGATATTCGGCTTGTTGAGCAATCAGCATCTGGACTTTTTGTTAGTAAATCACAAAATCTTTTGGAGTATTTATGAGCTATCGAACAATCGTCATCACGCAACGCTGCAAATTGGACTTCTGCATGAATTATGTAGAAGTCCAGACAGCAGTTTCTAAAAAGCGCATTTTCATTGATGAAATCAAGACCCTTATCATTGAAAATACAGGAGTTGCGATAACGGCCTATTTACTGTCCGAACTGATGAATCGGAAAGTCAATCTTATCTTTTGTGATAAGGCCCATAATCCACAGTCCAGTCTATTGCCGTTGCACGCACGATTTGACTCTATCCGAAAAATCAAGCAGCAAATGATCTGGTCGCAAGAAATCAAAGATGAAGTATGGGATTGTATCGTTAAGGCGAAAATTAGGCAGCAAGCCCTGTTCCTAGATGAACTGGAAAAGAAGGAACAGAGCAAGATGCTCATGTCGTATCTTGATGATGTGGTGTCGGCTGACGCCCATAATAGGGAGGGCCATGCAGCTAAAGTTTATTTTAATGCACTTTTTGGTAATTCCTTTACCAGGGACCTCGATTCGCCTATTAATGCAGGACTTAATTATGGCTATTCTCTGCTTTTGTCTTTATTCAATCGTGAGATTGTCTCTGCTGGCTATCTGACGCAGCTGGGCATCTTTCATGAAAACACCTATAATCCTTATAACTTTAGCTGTGATTTAATGGAACCCTTTCGCATCCTTGTCGACCGCTATGTTTATAATATGAATCCAACAACCTTTGCAAAAGATGAAAAGCGAGAGATTATCAACCTTTTTCAGGAGATTCTCTATATTGATGACTCGAGACAATTTTTAGCAAATGCTATCAATATTTATGCAAATAGCATTTTTCAAGCCCTGGAGAAGTGTGATACTTCCAAGATTAAGATCTATGAAATATGAGCTATCGATTTATGAGACTGTTAGTATTTTTTGACCTGCCAACAATAACGGCGCAAGATAAACGGGAATATCGAGCTTTTCGCAAGCTATTGATCAAGAATGGCTTTTTTATGATGCAGGAATCCGTCTATTGCCGGATGATCCTAAATAAAGGCCAAGAAGAGGCCATTGTTTCCATCCTCCTAAAAAATAAGCCCAAGGATGGATTGGTCCAGCTCTTATCGATTACGGAAAAGCAGTTTTCCAATATTAAGTGCATTGCGGGAAGTTTTGAGACGGATGTACTCGCTAGTGATGAACGGGTGGTGGTTTTGTGAAGCTCCTCATTCCAGATTATCAAATCAATTTAACATGGAAAGATTATTCCGTTCCCACCCTCATTATTGAAAATCCTCATCAGTTCTTCGAAATTATAAATGACTTGGTCTTGCAGATCAAAGAAGGAAATAATGGAAAAGCCATCTATTCTGATAAGGATAAGCCTGTTCCTTTAGAAAAAGCTTTTGAAATTTTAATCGATTACCTATCCATTGATTCAGTTCCCAAAATGCTTCTTACGAAGATCCAAAAAAGAATGGAATTTCAAGCTACAAATGGGCCTTTATTTGAAAACACACAGATTCTGTTAGCACAAATGGAACACCTAGCGGAAGAAATCGCCATGAGTCTAGATCTTGAAATAGATTGCGAAAAATTAACGGTTGGAAATCTCTTAAAAGCCTTGGGAATCACTATTAATTTGGATTATAATGGACTTGGTGAAAAAATCTTTGTTCTTATGGATCTTATTTCACGCTTTGAAGGAGATAAAATCTTTATTCTAGTCAATCTTCGAAGCTATCTTTCTAGTGAAGAAATACAGCTTTTTGTGGATACGGCCTTGGCTCATGACCTTAAATTTTTGCTTATAGATAACCGCCGATATCCCTTGTTTCATCAGGAAAAGAGGGTTCTTATAGATAACGATTTATGTGTATTATAAATTAGCACCTTTTGAATTTATCTACACGGAATGATAATCCGTTGATCAAATTTGAGGTTTGAGAGATATGTAAATTCAAAGGATAATCAAACTCGCTAGGTGCTCGGCCAGCTCCTGCAGTGGTTTGAGAGATATGTAAATTCAAAGGATAATCAAACCAACATTGTGGCCTGGAACAAGACGGCTGAGTTTGAGAGATATGTAAATTCAAAGGATAATCAAACAAAAAATATGCGTGCATTCTACCGGGATGCGTTTGAGAGATATGTAAATTCAAAGGATAATCAAACTCCCGCAGGCACACTTGCACTTGACCATGCGTTTGAGAGATATGTAAATTCAAAGGATAATCAAACCGCCGCGTTTTCGATATAGCTTCTCTTCAAGTTTGAGAGATATGTAAATTCAAAGGATAATCAAACTTCTCACTCTATCATTTTACCACATGTGTTGTTTGAGAGATATGTAAATTCAAAGGATAATCAAACAAGACCTGGAATGGGAAAGGCGACGGCCATGTTTGAGAGATATGTAAATTCAAAGGATAATCAAACAGGTCAAAATCAAGATGTGGTTATATATGAGTTTGAGAGATATGTAAATTCAAAGGATAATCAAACTTAGCCTCATTATTTAAAGATAGGGAGTTCGTTTGAGAGATATGTAAATTCAAAGGATAATCAAACTTGACCTTGCCCTTGATAAGCCCTATCACGTTTGAGAGATATGTAAATTCAAAGGATAATCAAACGGGCAAATTCTTCCGAATGGACGCCCACCAGTTTGAGAGATATGTAAATTCAAAGGATAATCAAACAACCAACCCGCCAGCTTGCTGAAAAGTCCGTTTGAGAGATATGTAAATTCAAAGGATAATCAAACTGTCCGGTTGCCCCAGACTTTCCATCCGCCGTTTGAGAGATATGTAAATTCAAAGGATAATCAAACTTAACGCGTCACACTGGGACGTTAGTTTTTGTTTGAGAGATATGTAAATTCAAAGGATAATCAAACTCGTATTCATGGCTGAATTTCATCCTCCCCGTTTGAGAGATATGTAAATTCAAAGGATAATCAAACTGACATTGGCAATATACTGGCTGAATTCATGTTTGAGAGATATGTAAATTCAAAGGATAATCAAACAGGATTCTGTAGGATGGGGAGTTCGTTTTGTTTGAGAGATATGTAAATTCAAAGGATAATCAAACGGAGGGCAATGTAGTTGGACCAGGCGTCAGGTTTGAGAGATATGTAAATTCAAAGGATAATCAAACAAATGCTTTTGGAAAATCGGCCAATGTTTAGTTTGAGAGATATGTAAATTCAAAGGATAATCAAACAGCTCCTTAATAGGGCTAGTCGCATTTCAGTTTGAGAGATATGTAAATTCAAAGGATAATCAAACGCCGTGGGCGTCCACCTCAACGCCTTTACGTTTGAGAGATATGTAAATTCAAAGGATAATCAAACACTCTTCGTTCAGATCAGAAAGTGCCTGTTGTTTGAGAGATATGTAAATTCAAAGGATAATCAAACCTTGAGAGGCCAGTAAGGTGGCCGAAAGGGTTTGAGAGATATGTAAATTCAAAGGATAATCAAACCCGGAACGGTTCAGACTGCGTGTACAGCGGTTTGAGAGATATGTAAATTCAAAGGATAATCAAACTTACAAACTGTTTGATTGCCTTATACTGTCGTTTGAGAGATATGTAAATTCAAAGGATAATCAAACTCCTGCTGTCCATGCCTCGCCTCGTACAATGTTTGAGAGATATGTAAATTCAAAGGATAATCAAACTAAACGCCACCTTTGCCGTCATTGAGAGCGTTTGAGAGATATGTAAATTCAAAGGATAATCAAACGGACTATCTGACGAAGGCGCTGATTGGCTAGTTTGAGAGATATGTAAATTCAAAGGATAATCAAACTTCTCTGCTTGTTACTAATGCTCCTTGCAGTTTGAGAGATATGTAAATTCAAAGGATAATCAAACATAGGAGGGCATTCGATGAGCCTTGAATGCGTTTGAGAGATATGTAAATTCAAAGGATAATCAAACGATGAGAGATGCTGCTGCTTGCTGGTTTCCGTTTGAGAGATATGTAAATTCAAAGGATAATCAAACCGGCTATTTGCTGATTCGTAAGGCCCCGTTGTTTGAGAGATATGTAAATTCAAAGGATAATCAAACCCCGGCCACTTCAAACCCTTTGGCGTCATGTTTGAGAGATATGTAAATTCAAAGGATAATCAAACTGATCATATACTCTTCAAAAGCCGTTAAGTGTTTGAGAGATATGTAAATTCAAAGGATAATCAAACCTTAATCTCGCCCCCGAGGAGCCGGTCGAGTTTGAGAGATATGTAAATTCAAAGGATAATCAAACCTTCACCTTCTCCCAATTTTACTACATTTGTTTGAGAGATATGTAAATTCAAAGGATAATCAAACACAGTTTGGCGAATTCTTCCAGAAGCTTCAGTTTGAGAGATATGTAAATTCAAAGGATAATCAAACTCAACGATGTTCAAAGCCTTGAAATATGAAGTTTGAGAGATATGTAAATTCAAAGGATAATCAAACAGTATGACGCTTTTTCCCAATGGCAATTGCGTTTGAGAGATATGTAAATTCAAAGGATAATCAAACATATCCCCGAATATATCGTTCCTTATGACGAGTTTGAGAGATATGTAAATTCAAAGGATAATCAAACCATTTTCATCTCTGGTATTAATGGACGTAGGTTTGAGAGATATGTAAATTCAAAGGATAATCAAACAGGATTTCCGTCAGCCACGAGCAATGGTTAGTTTGAGAGATATGTAAATTCAAAGGATAATCAAACCATGCTCCGCATCGACTGCTGAACGTGGAGGTTTGAGAGATATGTAAATTCAAAGGATAATCAAACAATCTTCCGGGATCCAGTACATTTGCTTGAGTTTGAGAGATATGTAAATTCAAAGGATAATCAAACTCAAAATCTAGGTTGCGTTTAATGGAATCCGTTTGAGAGATATGTAAATTCAAAGGATAATCAAACATCTTGCCCGTGATCCGTCGGGCCAACAAAGTTTGAGAGATATGTAAATTCAAAGGATAATCAAACCGACGTTGACGTCAGCGATTTGCCTGACTGGTTTGAGAGATATGTAAATTCAAAGGATAATCAAACAATGAAAGTCAAAGGGCTCCCCAGGGCCCTGTTTGAGAGATATGTAAATTCAAAGGATAACTAAGCGTAAAATGTTTTTCGGTAGGGAAAAATAGTCCTTGCAGAATAAAAGGGAGGCCCCTATTGTTAAGATAGTGTTAACGGCACGAATATCAAAACAAAGGAAGGTCTCCCATGGAAAAGATTGTATCAGATGTCATCAAAATAATAAAAGGGTCTAAGAACGAAATTGAGATGGAAAAGGTCCTCTGGACCTTTCTCCTAAACACCGTTATCGCCATGATTGCCCTTGCCTTTGAGCGAATTAATGATGAGCTCTTTGCATCCCTCAAGGCAGAAGGATATAAGGTACAGCGCAAGGATGCACGCACCATTCAAGGTATCTTTGGTCCTTTGACCTACGAACGGAGGTTGGTGAAGAAGGAGGGAGAAAAGGCCTTCTATCCCCTTGATAGGCATCTGGGGTTTGAGCGCTACCGCAGGTACACGCCCTACCTTGAGTTCTGTGTGGTCAAGCTGGCTGCAAGGTCCGTCTACCGCGTTGTGGAAGAGTCCATCAAGATCCTTTCCCCAGTGATCATCAGCCACCAGAAGGTGGCCATGCTAGTAAGAGACGCCGGCCGGAGATACAGCAAGTATGAAGAGACCATGCTAACCGTTGACGCAAAGCCGGATGGGGAGCTTGTTAAGCCTGACACGCTCTATATCGAAGGCGATGGGCTCTACATCTCTAGGGTAAACGGCAAAGATCCGTCTCTGGAGAGCAAGGAACCTGAGGAAAAGCCCAGAAAGAAGGAATACAATGAGCTGCACCGGATTCAGCTGGATGTGGGCGTGGAGCAGGAAGGAAACGGGAAGAGGCACAGACTTGTAGATAGGCGTGAGTTCGTCGATACAGACCTTGCCAAGGTTCAGATGCAGCTGGAACGCTTCTTGGAAAGCTACTACAACCTTCAGAAGACCATCGTTATCTGCAACAGTGACAATGGACCAGGGTACGTGAGAAGCTCGTTTGAGCGGATGGCAGGAGAGTGTGGTCAGTTTGAGTTCTTCGTGGATCCGTACCATGTGAACCAGAAGGTCAAGACACGGCTCAGCTTCGCTCCCAAGGGCCTTCAGAACGACGTTTTACGCGTCCTGAGACAGTTTTTAATAGGGAGAAGGTGGATGCGTACCTCAATGCGGCAGAAACCCTTGTAGAGACCAAGGAAGAGCGTCACCAGGTCTTCCGCCTTTGAGGTTACTTGAATAGAAATTGGGACATGCTGAAGCCCCATTCTATGCGTAAGGGACTAGAGAAATCGGTGAGGTGCTATGGGACGTGCGAGAAAAGCCCCAGACAGTATTCCTACCGGATGAAAAAGCAAGGCCAGCGCTGGGGAAAGGAAGGCTGCTTAGCCATAGCCAAGGTCCTTGCGGGCCTGCAAAATGATGAGCTTGAAGCAGCGCTGTCCAGCAAGTTCAAGCCCGTAAAAGCACCGAAGAGCGAGGAACTGCGTAAGGCCTTGAGAAGCGCACTGAAGAAATCTCCCATGGTTCCACATGTGGGAATTAGAAATGGGGGAATTGGTGGCTATACGGCCAGCAGTACAGCAATAGGTCACTTAAGTTCCATTTTCCGCATTTAATTAGGCTGCAACACAATCTTATAGGGATCTCCCGAGAAAATGTTGACACATACCCCCGCGCATACGGGGATGAACCTAAGAACCCATCCCGCCATTCCCGTTTCCCAGGGTATTTTCCCGCGTATGCGGGAATGAACCCCATTTTCAGCATTTGGGAATGGTAGCGGCTCGAATTGGGATGGGCTGTCAGGCCAAAGCACTTTTAGTGATGAAGCTGATATTATCTTGAAAGCGGGACGGTGTTTTTGATAACGAAGGTTGAAAAAAACACAAATTCAAGCAAGATATACATTGACCTTGAAGTTGCTGATAGCCAAAAATAAGGGAGGACGTCTATGAAGAAAGAGAATCTCAGCCGTTATGATAGCGAAGTATGGAGCGACAACTCCAAAAATTGCGAGCAATGCAAAGACTGTATTTTTACGACGATTGAGGAATACCAAAAATGTACTTGCGAGATATACACTGATATGTATGATGACCCAAAACCCAATGACGTTATATTCAAAGGAATTCCGTGCAAGTATTATCAACGTTGCGAGTATTCCACGCGCATACGGGGATGAACCTAAAGGGGTGATCATCATGGAGTCTAATTCAAAAATTACGGCTTTACTTGGTTTGTTGATGGCACTTCCCATCACACTTTTTTGGACAGGCGTATCTGGAATTGGCATCACACTCGTTTGTCTTGTGATTTTCCCTTCAGAATACTTCTTACAAGCAACACTTCTTTTTACCACACTCTTTTTTATCGTTCTAAACGTCAACGGCTGGCGTGAACTACGAAGGTAGGCTGCTTACAAGCTAACTACTCCATAAGCATTCCCCGCGCATGCGGGGATGACTCCTTCGTCTGAGCAACAATCGCAGCCGGGTCAACGTATTCCCCGCGCATGCAGGGGTGTCCCTTGTACTAAACCTAGACTTAGCAGCGAACTCCTGTATTCCCCGCAGCTGCGGGGTTGTTCTTTTTGAGAAATGTATGAAAACTTAATGAAGAAAAAGTAAAAATTGGCTGCACTTTGGAAATTTAATTCAACTTCCATCCAGGCCAGATTAGATTGTCTCCTTTCAGCTGTGGTCTCCCACTTATTTAGTCTATGATACGATTTGAGCGCTGAGCATCTACCTAAACACTCCCTCTCCCTTTCTTATCTCCTATAAATCCTGTATAATAAGACTATCCACAACGAACCATCCACATAAGGAGCTTTTTACTATGGAACAAGATAAAAAATTTGCACTGCTCATTGATGCAGAAAATATTTCTCCGCAATATATCGATATCATCCTTTCAGAAGCAAACAATCTGGGGAATGTCATCTATAAACGCATTTATGGTAACTGGACAAGTCCGCAGATGGGGAGCTGGAAGTCGACCATTCTCGATAACGCAATCCAGCCGGTACAGCAGTACAGCAACACAAGCGGCAAAAATTCAAGTGATTCGGCTCTCATCATTGATACGATGGATCTGCTTTACCGGACCCAGCTTGATGGATTCTGCATTGTCTCATCAGACAGCGACTTTACGCGCTTGGCATCCCGCCTGCGTGAATCGGATAAGTATGTCTTAGGGATGGGGGAGAGCAAGACGCCGCGCTCCTTTATCTCTGCTTGCAATCGGTTCCTGTATCTTGACGTCCTTTATGCAGAATCAAAACGGGAAGATATGCCTGAGACCGAACAGGCAGCGCTTCAGGAAGAACCTGCTGAACCAAGAAATCACGCAAAAACCAGCAAAGCGGTTCAGGAAGGCAATAAAAAAGTGCGGGCCATCCGCAGTGCCCTGATCAAACTTACCGATGAGAATTCCAATGATAATGGTTGGATCAGTTCAAGTTATTTGGGTAATCTCGTCATTCGCCAATATCCGGACTTTGACGTGCGTGTTTATGGATATAAGAAATTCCTTGACTTCATCCGTTCCCTTAATATCTTTGAAATCCATTCAACAAGCAACCCGAAGAACATGACGGCAAAGACCTATTATTTCCGTTTGAAATAGAGGAGAAAGGCTGAAAGGTTTCCATGCCTGATGCGAAAAGTTTTTTAAAAAGGTGCTTGCCAAGTATTAAAAACTATGGTATCATCTATATCTGTCAGGTGACTGATTGGCCCAGTAGTTCAGTTGGTTAGAATGCCGCCCTGTCACGGCGGAGATCGTCGGTTCGAGTCCGTCCTGGGTCGCCAATGCGGAAGTAGCTCAGTGGTAGAGCATCACCTTGCCAAGGTGGGGGTCGCGAGTTCGAATCTCGTTTTCCGCTCCATAGGAGTATAGTTCAATGGTAGAGCAACGGTCTCCAAAACCGTGGATCTGGGTTCGAATCCTAGTACTCCTGCCAGAGAATTTTGAAAGACATGCTGCATAGCGGCATGTCTTTTTCGTTATAATTCCTTATTTGTAATGGTACACGATGATGTAAGGTTATAAAATCCGCATTTAATACCGATAATAAGGCGCGCCCTAAACCGCCCTTCGGGCGGGGACTGAATAAATTTTTCGATAACACGGTTCTACGGACTGCTAAGCACAGCAGACTGTGCTTACAGGCAGCCTCGAACTAGCGAAAAGTGTTCCCCGCTACTGCTTATGTGGAGACGTCGGGGGAAAAACGCCTCTTTTCATCCACTACCCACTCCCGCAAGCAAGCTCGCTGGTTATAATCCTGCTAAGAAAGACTATTTGCAAGATCATCGTACACAAAAACGGTTCCGTTACTTTTGCATCCGCCAGATTCTAACTTAGGCGGATGTAAGGGATAATCCGACTCGCACTCTGTGGTTTCACCTTGGAGCACCGGCTTTGCCGGCAGAGGAAACTCTGAATGCTCCTATCGTCGCTGCCCTCTGAGTAAGTTCGCTGCACGAATTTACTCAGAAAGACGGTGATATTTTTTGGGCGACAGTGAAATGAGAGTGTGGTACGCAGCTTCGTATGAATCGTCATGCTGCCATTGCATTCATAATCATAAGAAGCAAGCAATGGAGGCACGTTGCTCTGGATAATCGGCACGATTTGTGCACCGAGGTTCTTCATAGCTGGCCGCCCCTTGCCTTCCTCCTCCCATAATGCTATAATACTTCTATTAATTCCATACTTATGTGATGAACAAGAGAGTACCTTTTGGCTGGTGTCCCAGAGAGCGCAGGCAAGGTGGGAGCTGCGCACAGAAGCGAGAGGGAAGTTCACTTGGGAGCATCCGTCCTGAACAGAGTAGGGATGGCGCAGGCTGCGTTACGGCCGCAATGAAGTACAAATTAGGGTGGTACCGCGAACCTTCGCCCCTTTTCCGGGGTGGAGGTCATTTTTTTTAGGAGGCGTTGGTATGTACGACAAACTGGAGGAACTGCGGGAAAAGATCCGCAAGGACTTAGGCGAAGTCAAATGTGTGGATGACCTGAAAAACATCCGTGTGCAGTATTTGGGCAAAAAAGGCGCCCTGACCGAAATCCTGCGCGGTCTCGGCAGTGTAGCCGCCGAAGAACGTCCAAAAGTGGGCAAAATGGTGAATGAAGTGCGCAGCAAGGTGGAAGCCCGCATTGCTGACCAAATGAAACTGCTTGAAGCCCGCCAGCTTGAAGAAAAAATGGCGTCTGAAAAGATTGACGTGACCTTGCCGGGCCGCAAGGCAGCCGAAGGGCATCTGCATCCTGTGACGCTCACCCTGCGTGAGATCAAAAAGGTCTTCATGCGCATGGGCTTTGAAGTCGCCGAAGGTCCTGAAATTGAAAATGACTATTTTAACTTTGAGGCACTGAACCTGCCTAAGGATCATCCGGCCCGCGACATGCAGGACACGTTCTATCTGACCGATGAATTCCTCATGCGGACCCAGACCTCTCCTGTACAGGCTCGTACCATGCAGTCCCGTACGCCCAACAGCCCCATCCGCATGATCTGCCCGGGCACGGTGTACCGCAATGACTATGACGCAACCCATTCCCCCATGTTCCACCAGGTCGAAGGCCTTGTCATCGATAAAAATATCAGTCTGGCCGACCTCAAAGGGACGCTGGAACTCTTCTGCAAGGAAATGTTTGGCTCTTCCGTCAAGATTCGTCTCCGTCCGAGCTTCTTCCCCTTTACGGAACCGTCCGCCGAAGTCGACATCAGCTGCGTCATCTGCGGCGGCAAAGGCTGCCGCGTCTGCAAGAACTCCGGCTGGCTCGAAATCCTCGGAGCCGGTATGGTGCATCCCAACGTCCTGCGCATGAGCGGCTATGACCCTGAAAAGGTCAGCGGGTTTGCTTTCGGGATGGGCGTCGAACGAATTGCCATGCTCCGTTATGGTATCGATGACCTGCGCCTGTTCTTTGAAAATGACCTGCGTTTCATTCGTCAGTTTAAATAAGGGGGCCGCTTGTTATGTTAGCTTCAATCAATTGGCTGAAAAAATATGTAGAGATTCCGGTTACGCCGGAAGTTCTTGCTGATAAACTTACCCGCGTCGGGCTCGAAGTGGAGCAGGTCCTTCACCTGGGTGAAGGCATCGAAGGCGTCATTACGGGCAAAGTCGTGACTATTGAGCGTCATCCTGATTCCGATCATCTTTGGGTTTGCCAAATGGACCTCGGAAAAGGGGATACGGTTCAGATCCTGACAGGTGCCCAGAACGTCCATCAAGGGGATGTAGTCCCTGTAGCTCAGGTCGGTTCCCATTTGCCGAACGGCATGGAACTCAAACCCGTGAAGATGCGCGGCCTTGATTCCAACGGCATGCTCTGCAGCGCGGGAGAACTGGGCATCGACGCCAAACTGCTTCTTCCCGAGCAGCGCGACGGCATCTTTATTCTCCCTGCTGATACACCTATTGGGGCCGATATCAAAGCCGTCCTTGGTCTTGATGATGTCGTCCTTGATATTGACCTTACGGCAAACCGCGGTGACTGCTTCAACATGCTGGGTCTTGCCCGCGAATGTGCCGCCGTCCTCGGAACGAAACTGACTTTACCGGACTATGCACCGGAAAGTGGGGAAGGAACCCCAGCGAGTGACCGCGCCACCGTCGATATTGTCGCCACCGACGTATGCAGCCGCTTTGGCCTGCGCATGATTGAAAACCTTGAAATCAAGGAATCGCCTGAATGGATGCAAAAACTTCTCCGCGCTGTCAATATCCGCCCCATCAATAACGTTGTCGACGTCACAAACTACGTCATGATGGAACTGGGCCAGCCTATGCACGCTTACGACTATGACAAAGTGGCCGGCCATCATTGGGTCGTCCGCCGCGCTCATGAAGGCGAACACCTAAAGACCCTTGATGGTCAGGACCGCGCCCTTTCGCCGGAAATGATCGTCATTGGTGATGATGAAAAAGGCATTGGCCTTGGCGGCATCATGGGCGGCTTTGAAACGGAAGTAACGGGCGCCACAAAGACGGTCATGCTCGAAGCGGCCACCTTTAACGGCCCGACCATCCGCCGGACCTCAAAAGCCCTGGGCCTTCGCAGCGAAGCGTCCCAGCGCTTTGAACGCGGGGTCGATACCATCTTGAACCATAACGCCCTGAACCGCGCCATCTATCTCCTTGAAGAAATTGGCGCCGGCAAAGCCGTTCACGGTGTGGCTGAATGTTACCCCGTACCGGAAAAACCGGTGGAAATCAAAGCGGCTCCGACGAAACTGGCCGCCCGCATTGGCTGCGACATCGACGCGGCAACGATGAAAGCCATCCTCGAAAACCTAGACTTTACTGTCGAGGAAAAAGGCGAGGACAGCTGGGTTGTCACCGTACCGACCTGGCGCAAGGACTGCGACTGCAGTGCCGATCTCAGTGAAGAAGTGGCCCGTATGTATGGCTATGACAAGATTGAATCGAAGACGCCGGAACTCATTATGGCCCGTGGCGGTCAGGCCCCCATTGAAGATGTGAAGGACATGATCCGCGACACCCTGACCGGCATTGGCCTTGATGAAGTCATGACCTACAGCTTCTATAACGCCCAGGTCTTTGATAACCTCGGACTTCCGGCTGATGACAGCCGCCGCAAGGCCCTACAGATCATCAACCCCATCAGTGATGATTTCCGCACCATCCGGACCACACTGACGCCGTGCCTGCTTTCCACCGTTGCGTATAACCAGGCCCGTCAGAGCGAACGGACAGCCATCTTTGAAGTGGGCCGCGTCTTCATTCCGAAAACCCTGCCGCTTACGGACTTCCCAGAAGAAAAGATGGTCCTTGCCATTGCCATGAGCGGCAAACGCAACCCCCTTTCTTGGAATACGGCTAAAGACGCCATCGACTTCTATGACATCAAAGGCGCCCTTGAAGAAGTCATGGACAGCCTCCAAGTGAAAGGCCTCTCCTATGGACCGACGAAGGAAGTTTTCCTCCATCCTGGAAAGAGCTGCGCCATCAGCTATGAAGGGAAAGTCATCGGCTTCATGGGAGCCATCCATCCGACCGTTCAGGACCGCTTTGGCCTCAGTGCGGAAACCTACGTTCTCGAAGTGGAGATTGCACCTTTCGTCAAGAGTGCTGAACAGATTCCACAGTTCGAACACGTCCCGCAATTCCCGAGCGTTTCCCGTGATATCGCCGTCGTTGTAAAAGCGGGTGTCTCCGCAAGCGACCTTGAAGCCGAAATCCGCAAAGAAGGCGGTGCCCTCCTCGTAGACGTCCGCATCTTCGATGTCTATACGGGCAAACAGGTTAAATCTGGCTATAAATCTGTCGCCTTTAACCTCACCTTCCAGGATGTTAGCCGCACCCTCCAGGATAAAGACGTCGACGACGTCATCAAACAGATCGTTGCCAACGTCCAGGATAAGTTCGGCGGGATGCTGAGAGATTAAGTTCATATTTTAGTCGGAGCAGCCATTGCTTCGATTTGATGTAACACGTGAGCCCATTGCTTTCGGAAAGATAACTCCGAAGCAATGGGCTCATAGCGTATTGTAGGACGGAAAGCCTCACGGTTGAGGGTAGGGGAAAGGGCTGTCAAGCTGTCTATTCGGTCTAGTGCGTTGGTTGTTCTACAGCTCTTTTGATCGGTGAGAAGGTTGTCGAGCTATATATATATATCCATCCTGTGGGCCGAATGGCTGTCTCGAGCCTGCGGATCTGGCTGTCAAGCAAAAAAACGTGACGCACGGCGTTAACAGGTCGAGTCTTTGCCTTACGGTCTTTTGCCTTACAGTCTTTGTCTTACGGTCTTTTGCCTTCGTGTTTTGCCTTAGAGACGGCGAAAGCCGTTCCGCTCTAGTGGGACGGATCGACTCTACGAGTCGAGCTCAGAGGCAAAACACGAAGG
>UMGE01018175.1_pt1 | contig 18678 bp, 19 predicted proteins | sample 1965191 | NCBI WGS metagenome assembly UMGE01 (sample SAMEA4836065, study PRJEB28245) | human gut metagenome | biome: gut microbiome; material: fecal sample | place: Denmark | collected 2008 | reverse complement strand
CAGTAGTCGTTCTTGACTACACCATTATTATACTAGGAGGAACAGGGATGATAGACAGGAATAAAGTGGAGCAGGCTGTCAGGCTTCTGCTGGAGGGAATGGGCGAGGACCCGTCCAGAGAAGGGTTGATTGATACGCCTGAGCGTGTAGCCAGGATGTATGAGGAACTGTACAGCGGCATGGATGAACACCCGGGGATGTATCTGGAAAAGACATTCCGGGCGGAAAATAATGACCTGATTGTGGAGAAGGACATAACCTTTTATTCTGTCTGTGAACATCATCTTCTTCCTTTTTACGGAAAAGTGCATGTCGCCTATGTGCCGGATAAGAAGGTGGCGGGACTGAGCAAGCTGGCCAGGACTGTGGAGGTATTTTCCAGACGCCTTCAGATTCAGGAACAGCTGACAGCCCAGATAGCAGACGCATTGATGGACGGACTGGCGCCCCGGGGCGTTATGGTCATGATGGAGGCAGAGCATATGTGTATGACCATGCGGGGAATCAAAAAGCCGGGCAGCCGGACTGTCACGGTGGTAAAGCGGGGGTGCTTCTGCCGGCAGGAGGACCTGGTAAACCTGTTTTTCCAAATGGTAAGGGGGTAATCAGATGATTATAGGACAAAAAGAATTTGATGTATGGAACAGAACCTATGTCATGGGCATCCTGAATACAACGCCGGATTCCTTTTCCGACGGAGGCAGGTACTGTGACCGGGAGAAGGCTCTCAGACAGGCGGAGAAACTGGTGTTTGACGGTGCGGATATCATAGACGTGGGAGGGGAGTCCACACGTCCGGGATGCAGGCCGGTTGGGGAGGAGGAAGAACTGGAGCGGGTCCTTCCCGTCATCCGGCTGATTCATGAAAATTTTGATATACCCATCTCCGTAGATACCTATAAGAGCGGGGTGGCCCGGCAGGCTGTGGAGGCCGGCGCCGCCATGGTCAATGACATATGGGGGCTGAAAAAGGATAAGGACATGGCTGGGACCATTGCCGAGCTGGGTGTGTGCTGCTGCCTTATGCATAACAGGCAAAGCCCTGTCAGACACCATTTCATGAATACGGCCCTGGAGGAGATGAATGAAACCATTCTCCTTGCAAAGCAGGCCGGCATAAAGGATGACAGAATCGTGCTGGACCCTGGTGTGGGATTTGGAAAGACATATGAGATGAATCTGGAAGTGATAAGGAATTTGTCTGCTTTTAAGCGTTTCGGCTATCCGGTTCTTCTGGGGGCGTCCAGGAAGTCTGTGATTGGCCTTGCTCTGGATCTTCCTGTGGATAAACGGGAAGAGGGAACCCTGGTTACGACGGCGGCCGCCGTCTTTTCTGGCTGTTCCTTTGTGCGCGTACACGATGTGGAGGGGAATAAAAGGGCTGTCAGGATGGCCCGGTCTATTATGGGCGCCCCGGAGTTTAAATGAGGAACCGGAATATGAAATGCAGACATGGGATCAAATCATACAGAAAACAGAAAGGGAGCGGACAGGACATGGACCAAATCAGGATTGAACAATTGGAAGTATTTGCAAAACACGGGGCCATACCGGAGGAAAATGTACTGGGACAGAAGTTTCTGGTATCGGCAGTGCTCTTCACAGATACGAGAAAGGCAGGCAGGAATGACCAGCTGGACCAGACCATCAGCTACGGCAGGGCAAGCAAATTCATGGAACGCTATCTGAGGGAGCATACCTTCCAGCTCATAGAGAGCGCGGCGGAAAAACTGGCGGAGGAACTGCTGCTCATGTATCCTGACAGCCTGAAATCCGTGGAATTAGAGATAAGAAAGCCCTGGGCCCCCATAGGCCTTCCCCTTCAATATGTATCAGTCAGGATCACCAGGGGATGGCATCAGGCATACATTGCCCTGGGCTCCAATATGGGAGACAGGCTGGCGTATCTTACCGGGGCGGTGGAGGCCCTTGGAAAGCTTCGGGAGTGCCGTGTGGGCCGGGTATCCGGCTTTATTGAAACGCCTCCTTACGGGGTGACGGACCAGGCTGATTTCCTCAACGGCTGTATGGAAATAAAAACACTCTATACACCGGAGGAGCTGTTGGATGCCCTTCATGAAATCGAAGCAGCGGCGGGAAGAGAGCGGATCATACACTGGGGTCCCAGAACCCTGGATCTGGACGTGATTTTTTATGACGATCTGGTGTATGAATCGGAACGGCTGAGCATTCCCCACACACAGATGCACAAGCGTGATTTCGTCCTGAAACCTCTGGCTGAGATAGCGCCATATAAGCGCCATCCCATTTTTGGAGAGACCGTGGCTGAAATGCTGGACACGGTCTAAATGCAGGATGCAGTGCAGGTGCAGGATGCGGTCTAAGCCTTTAAGGCCATGGAAAGCGGCTTTTGCAGGACCGGATACAAGGCGCTGGAGATAATCAGGCCGCTGATTCCCTGGATAATGTTGCTGGGAACGCTGGCCAGGGCTGCTCCTAATCCATATAGGAAGATTTCGCACAGGCAGTATCCTCCGGCCACCAGAATAATGTCAATCACACCGCAGCCGGCCACGGCTGCATACGGATTCATGCCTTTGGCCCTTACCCTGCCGCAGACATGGCTTGCGGAGAATGCCACCAGTCCTTTAATGACAAAAGTGATGGGGACATAGATAAAATAACCTCCCAGCAGATCCGCCATGCAGGAGCCGATGCCGGCTGCCAGGAATGCGGATACCGGGTCCAGAAACACGCCGCAGAGAATCACGATGGCGTCGCCGGGATGGATGTAACCGCCTGTACCGGGGGTGGGAATGCGGATGGACATAGTGGCCACACAGGCCAGAGCCGCAAAGAGGGCGGACAGCACCAGTTTTTTAGTAGAGAAACGTTCCGTCATAGGGATACCTCCTAAAGTTAAAGTACTTAAATGTTGATACCTACTATAACGGAAAGGTGGACTGAGTGAAATATCCAGTTAGATAATATTTAACCAGTCCAGATTGACGCCGCTGACGGAAAAATCCGACTTGGGCTGGTGCATCATTTCAGCTGGTGCATTATTTCTGCCATGCATCATACCAGCTGGCCCATTATTCCAGCCAGCGCATCATGGCGGTCGGTTCCTCAAAACGGTGGGTGGATGAGATGCCGTCCGGACAGTGGCATCCCCACAGAGCCAGGCAGGAGTCAACCCCGGCCTGGGCGGCGCACTGCATGTCGTAGATACTGTCCCCGATGTAGAGAATCTGCCGGGGGCAGACTCCGGTGCGTTCCATATATGCAAGCATGGGTTCAGGGTCCGGTTTGTGGCGGACCGTGTCATCAGCCGTTATGACGGTCTGAAAATATTCGGATATCTGAAAAGGAAGGAAGCTGCTGGTGTACTGGGGCATTGTCTTGGAAGTGATGATGCCCAGGCCGCAGCCCTTTTTTTTCAGGAAATCCAACAAAGGTACAATGCCCTCATACAGATAGGCGGTGTACTGATACTCCTGTTCATACTGTTCCCAACGGGGATAAATCTGGAATATCTGTTCGGGGGAATGTATGCCCAGACGTTCAAATGCATCCAGCCCCGGTATGCCCAGAACCGGCGTAAGCCGGCTTAAGTCCCAGTGTTCCCCGGTTATATCCCTGAGGGCTCTCTGGAGTCCGTGGAGCACGGCCCCTGTGGTATTAATCAGCGTATTGTCAATATCAAACACAAAATGGGTGTAGCGCATCATAAACCTCCTTCGCTTACAGCCTGCTCCAGGGACTTTGCCACGGTAAACAGGCCTTTTTCATAATCCTGCTGGTAATCATAGGACAGCTCAATGGACGGGATTGCTTTGGATGGCAGATAAGAAGCGCAGAGACGGCGGATCTCGTCTAACCTTCCCTCCAACAGGGGGTGGCGGTAGAGCACCATCATGTGGGGATTTACCGTCACGGCATAAACTTGTATCAGGCGGGCGTACAGCTCGCTTATATGCTCGGCAGGGGGAAGGCCCAGGCTGCCCTTATTTAACCGTTCATAGACAGGCAGGAAGCCGACCTCACTGCAATAGCCTGAGGCGCCGGTCCACAGCCGGCCGTTAATGACCATTCCGCCTCCGATACCGTTTCCGCCCATAAAGAGTGTGACCAGGGAGCCTGCGTCGGGATGCTTCTGAGCCCAGCATCCCATGGTCAGGAAATCCATATCATTTCCCACTGTCATGGGAATGGGAACCAGGTGCCGGAAATGCTCTTCCAGGTTAAAGCCTTTGAGTCCGATGTATTGATTGGTCTCCTCCACCACTCCGTGATTTACCAGGGCAGCAATCCCTGCAGCGGCAGCCTTCAGGCGGGGATAGCGGTGATGGATATCTAAAATCAGGGCATCCAGCTGTTCCAGGGACAGGATTTCAAAGGGCAGGCACCCTTGCTCCACGGTGTTCTCCCTTAAATCCTTCAGGTTCCAGCATACCCGGTCCGACTCAACCTGTACTAAAAGATACAGGCTGAAAAGGGGATTCAGTTCATAAATGCAGGCGCACCTGCCCCCGGTGGAAGAGCCGGCCCCTTGCCCGGTCAGTTCCCCGTCAGAGCACAGTTCGTCAATCAGACGTCCGACCGTAGGAAAACTTAATCCCAGCTCCCTGGCAATCTGGCTTTTGGAAGCAGATGTATGTTTACTCATGTAAGCTCGTATATGCTCTTTATTCAGTTGTTTTACAGTGACCGGTTCTTCCTGGGCCATGAAAAATTCTCTCCTTTTACATTATTATTAAAAAACTTTTTAAAACAATATTAATAAGTCAATTCTATTTAATCACTTGACGGATAAAATGTCAATAAGAAAATCCTTAAAGGCTCTTGAAAGACTTGACAAAGAAACAGCCAGCGTATATTGTTACAGGGAAAATGTGCAAAAAAGACAGGAGGCAGACTGCGGTGGAACATCTCATATTCAGTCTCAATGCCACCATGCCCATCTTTTTCCTTATGGTATTGGGGGCGTGTTTCAAAAAAGCAGGAATTATGGAAGGTGTCTTTGCGGACAAGGCCAATCAGTTCGTGTTTAAGGTGGCTCTTCCGGTCCTGCTGTTTGAGGACCTGTCAAATTCTGATTTTTTGAAGGTGTGGGATACCAGGTTTGTGATGTTCTGCTTTGTCTCTACCCTGGGAGGAATCCTGCTGACAGTTCTTCTGTCCATGGCACTTAAAGACAGGAGGCTCAGAGGGGAATTCATACAGGCTTCCTACCGCAGCAGCGCGGCCCTGCTGGGGATTGCCTTCATTAAGAACATATATGGGGATGTGGGGATGGCGCCTCTCATGATAATAGGCAGCGTCCCGCTGTACAATGTGATGGCTGTGGTAATTCTGTCCTTTACAAATCCGGAAGGGGCTGTCCTTGACCGCCGGATGCTGGGGAAAACCGCGGCGGGCATACTTAAGAATCCCATCATACTGGGAATCCTGACCGGTATGGCCTGGTCACTGCTGGGACTGAAACAGCCCCAAATCATGGAAAAAACCGTGTCCAGCCTGGCTGGGGTGGCCACGCCCCTGGGCCTGATGGCCATGGGTGCGTCCTTTGACTTCAGGCAGGCATCCCAGAGAGTCGGGGCAGCTGCGGGAGCCAGCGCCATAAAGCTGGTGCTTCTCTGCGCCGTATTCCTTCCGGCCGCAGTGTACCTGGGGTTCCGGGAGCAGCAGCTGGTGGCGATTCTAGTGATGCTGGGGTCTGCCGCAACCGTCAGCTGCTTTGTGATGGCGCGGAACATGGGACATGAAGGCGTGCTGAGCTCCAGTGTGGTGGCAATCACAACCTGCGGCAGTGCCTTCACCCTGACGCTGTGGCTGGACCTCATCCGTACCCTGGGCCTGATATAGTAATGGGACGAGTCCCGGAAGGAGAGAACAAATGAAAGCAAAACTGGAAATCATAGGGTCCATGGCAGCCTTTGGCACCATAGGAGCCTTTGTGAGACACATACCCCTGCCGTCAGGAGAGCTGGCCCTGTACCGGGCCCTGATTGCTGCCGGCGCCATTTTCCTCTGGCAGCTGTGCACCGGCCAGGGGACAGGGATAAAGGATGCAAAGGCAGAGCTGCACCTTCTGATTCTGTCAGGGGCGGCCATTGGAATCAACTGGATACTGTTTTTTGAGGCATACCGGTATACCACGGTTGCAATGGCTACCCTTAGCTATTATTTCGCCCCTGTCATTGTAACCGTGGCAAGTCCCTTCCTCTTTAAGGAAAAGCTTACCGCCCGCCAGGTGTTCTGTTTTATCATGTCCACACTGGGACTGGTGCTGGTGATAGGCGTCAGCAGGGGAGGGAGCAGCAGGGATTTGATCGGGATTTTGTTCGGCCTGGGTGCTGCCGTATTTTATGCGACGGTGGTACTGCTCAATAAAAGCATACGCCATGTATCGGGTATCAACCGGACATTTTTCCAGTTTCTGGCAGCTATTCTGGTTCTCACGCCCTATGTATGCCTGACCGGAGGCTCCCACCTTTTGGATATGGATGCCCTTGGGGTGGTAAATCTTCTGGTGGTGGGTGTGTTCCACACAGGCATATGCTATTGCATGTATTTTTCATCCCTGCGTTATCTGAAGGGCCAGGAGGCTTCTATCCTCAGCTACATAGATCCCCTGGTGGCCATCCTGGTATCCGTGACCTTCCTGCATGAGACCATCACTGTGTTTCAGGCGGTGGGAGGAGGAATGATACTTGGTTTTACGGTGTTGAATGAGGTGAGGATGTGTGCCGGGGGAGGGGACCCGGACCCGCGGGGGGAGCTGCGTCCGTGACAGGCGCAAACGCAGTCCGGGAGGCGGCTCCTCCCGCCACTCATCAGCCACTTACCCGCTGCATTTCCAACGCGTCCGCTGTCTCTTCACCATCTGGGAAAGAAAAAAATATACCGTGTCAATATGTTGTTAAGATGACGCCATATTGATGCGGGCCCGTATATGTTATTGGCATGCCGGTAGTCCGGGCATGCCAATTTTTTTATTTGGAGATAAGCGGTGCAGGAGCGGGAATGCGGAGTGGGTGGGAGGAATGGGGGGCCTTAGTGATTTTAACTGGAAAATCCGGCCCCGCAAAATAAAGACATATTTAAGGACATTATATTAGACAAAATAAAAGACGAATAATAGTGGAAATGTCCAAAAAATAAAATATTAATTGACAAAATATAGGCATATGGATATAATTATGGTAAATAATATTATTGAAGCAATAAAAAATACGCATAAAACTGTCCTTAATTCAAGAAGATTTTAAAGACAAAATGTCCTTAAATATGCGTATGGAACATGTGCGCACAGGTAAAAAGTGAAAAAGCAAAAGATGATTAGGAGGAAATGGGAATGAGTTTTTGGAATCCGTTGACCTGTATTACGGGATGCCTGGTGGTTTATTCGGTTGGTGAATTTTTGTCTAAAAAGACCAAGGGGGCTGTTTCATCACTGTTGTTTGCCTGTGTATTGTTCCTCATAGGGTTCTGGAGCGGCCTGCTGCCCAAGGACATTACCACCCAGTCCGGTCTGGTGGCGGTTATGGCGAATTTTGGTACGGCATTCATGATTACCAATATCGGTACGCTGATTAATCTGGAAGACCTGATTCGGGAATGGAAAACCGTGGTTATTTCACTGTTTGCCATTGCGGCGATTGCTCTGATTTGTTTCACAGTGGGTTCCCTGCTGTTCGGAAGAGAGTATGCGTTGATTGCAGCGCCTCCTGTGGCAGGTTCCACGGTTGCAGGCATCATAGTTACAAGTGCGGCGGAAGCTGCCAACCGCCCTGAGCTGGCGGCATTTGCAGTGCTGGTACTGTCCGTACAGAAATTTTTCGGTATCCCGATTTCCACATTCTGTATCCGCAAGGAGTTAAGAATCAAGCGCGGCAGCGGATTCTTTAAGAGCAATACGGTGGAAGAAAAATCCAGCCTTAAGCTGCCCAGCATGCGTATTTTTAAAGAGACGCCTAAAAACCTGAGAAGCAATACCATCTATATCTGTAAAGTGGCCCTGGTGGCCTGTATCGCTGATTTTGTGGGAAAGGCAACACTGATTCCGGGATCCTCTCCGGCCAACTATATCCTTAACCCGAACATTGCCTACCTGCTGTTTGGACTTATCTTTGCCAGAATCGGATTTTTGGAAAAGGATATCTTTGCAAAAGCAAATTCTTCAGGTATCATCACCTTTGGTCTGCTGCTGATGCTGCCCGGAAGCCTTGCAACCCTTTCACCTTCCGGACTGCTGTCAATGATTGTGCCGGTATTCGGTATCCTTTTAATCTGCTCCATCGGCATCATTGTTATCTGCGGTATTGTGGGCAAGGTGCTGGGATGCTCTCCCTACACATCGGCAGCGGTTGGCGTAACCTGTATGCTGGCTTATCCGGCCACCCAGATTATCACCACGGAAGGCGTTGATTCCTTTGAGTGGGAAGGTGATGAGAGACAGAAGGCCATGGATTATATACTGCCTAAAATGATTATCGGCGGTTTCGTTACAGTGACCATTGCATCCGTTGCGTTTGCAAGTATTATTGGTCCCATTATTTTCTAAAGGAAGGAACGTTTGAGCATATGACAGGTCAGATTGCAATTGAGGAAATTGAGAGAAAAAGGCAGAAAATCGACAGCCTGAGCCAATATATATGGAATCACCCGGAGGCCGGATTCAAGGAATATAAGGCCCAGGAGAAGGTGGCGGATTTGCTGCGTGAGGAAGGATTTCAGGTGGAAACCGGGGCAGGAGGCGTTCCCACGGCCATAAAGGCTGTCTATGGAAGCGGCCATCCTGTCATGGGATTTTTGGGTGAGTTTGACGCGCTGCCGGGACTCAGCCAGAAGGTATCGGTCAACAAGGAGCCGGTGGAGGGACAGCCCTATGGACACGGCTGCGGCCATAACCTGCTGTGCTCCGCCCATGTGGCCGGCGTGATTGGCCTTAAGGAGGAGATGATTCAGAGAAATCTTCCAGGAACCATTGTATTCTATGCATGCCCCGGGGAAGAGCTGCTGACAGGAAAACCTTTGATGGCAAAGGGCGGAGCCTTTGAGGGGTTAGATGTGGCGGTGAATTTCCATCCCAACAAAATCAACGAGGCAACAGTGGGCGTTTCAACGGCAGTGAACTCTGCCAAATTCCATTTTTACGGCAAGGCGTCCCATGCGGCCAATGCACCTGAAAACGGAAGAAGCGCTCTGGACGCTGTGGAGCTGACTGATATCGGTGCCAATTACCTGAGGGAGCATGTGCCTTCGGATGTGCGTATCCACTACACTATTGTGGACGGAGGCGTGGCGCCCAACATAGTGCCGGATAAGGCGGTGGTATGGTATTACATGAGGGCATTTTCCAGAGAAGTGGTGGAAAATGTGTATGAACGTCTTGTGAAGGTTGCAAAAGGCGCGGCCATGATGACGGAGACAGAGCTGGAAATAGAATTCCTTGGAGGCTGCTATAACACCCAGAACAATCAAGTGCTGGCCGGAGTGGTGGCAGAAGCTATGAACGAGATTCCGCAGGAACCATGGACACAGGAGGAACTGGACTTTGCGGCAGCCCTGGATGAACAGACTGCGGACGCTGCCAGGGCAACCACGAAAAAATACGGCCTGCCTGCGGATACACATTTGTACACCGGACCGGGCCAGGTGACCTGCTTTAACAGCTACGGCTCCACCGATGTGGGGGATGTGATGCATCTGGTTCCAACCGCCTATTTCTTTACGGCCTGCACCAACATGGGGGCGCCTGCCCACAGCTGGCAGTTTGCATCCTGTGCGGGAAGCTCCATCGGTGAAAAGGGAATGATTTACGCAGCTAAGGTAATGGCGTTATACGGCCTTAAGCTCATTGAAAAGCCGGAACTGATTGCACAGGCAAAAGAGGAATTTGATAGACAGATGGAGGGCCGCAGCTACAAGTGCCCGATACCGGATGGAATGACGATGCCCTGGTAAGGAGGATTGACATGGTGGATTTTTTAAAGGAAGCAGAGGGAATTGAGCAGGAAGTAATTGGGTGGAGACGTCATGTCCACCAATATCCGGAGCTTCTCATGGACCTGCCGGAAACAGCTGCATTTGTGGAGCGGGAACTTAAAAATATGGGGTATGAGCCGGAGTACATATGCCAGTCTGGAATCGTTGCTGTACTGGACAGCCAAAAGCCGGGTAAGACGCTGCTTCTCAGAGCAGATATGGATGCCCTGCCCATCGGAGAAGAAAGCGGTCTTGAATTTGCCAGCAAACATCCCGGAATCAGCCATGCCTGCGGCCATGATACCCATATAGCCATGCTTCTGGGAGCGGCAAAGCTCCTGATGAAGCACAAGGACCTTCTGAGGGGCAAAGTCAAGTTTATGTTTCAGCCCGGGGAAGAGGGCGGAGGAGGCGCACGCACCATGGTGGAAGCAGGGGTGCTGCGTTCGCCGGATGTGGATGCATGCATGGCCTTCCACCAGGTGGTGGCAAGGGATCATGTGCCTACGGGAATCATCGGATATACCCGCGGACCCATGATGGCCTCCGCCGATATGTTCCGGATCACGGTCCGGGGCAAAAGCGCCCATGGGGCCAGTCCTGAATCCGGGGTCAACCCGGTGCAGATTCTGTGCCAGATATACAATGGCCTTCAGTCCATCGAATGCTCGGAAAAGCCCAGGGGAAGCGCGCTGGCCCTGACCATTGGACAGATTAGCGCGGGCAGGGCAGGAAATGTGATACCGGAGCAGGGATTTATGTGCGGCAGCATCCGGGCTTATGAGGAGAATGTGAGAAGCCTGGCCAAGAGGCGCCTGAAGGAGATTTCAGAACAGACAGCAGCCATGTACGGGGGCCGGGCAGAGGTGGAATTTCCAAGCGAACTGCCAGCCACGGTCAATGACCTCCAGGTGGGCGATGAGATGTTCGGCTATGTAAAGGAGCTGGTTGGAGAGGAAGGAACCATGATGCTTCCCCAGATAATGGGAGGGGAAGATTTTGCGGAGGTTCTGAAGGAGGCGCCCGGCGTTCTGTTCAGGGTCAGCCTGGGGGACAAGCAGGAGGGTTACCCCTATATCAGCCACAACTCCAAGGTCATATTCAATGAAAGCGGCATGAAGCATGCAGTGGCTGCGTTTGCCCACTGTGCGGTCAGATGGCTGAATGCCCATTAAAAGTGAACGGGATGGAAATAAGGGTTAAGACGGATTGACAAAAAAGTGAGACGGACGGGGGGTTCCCCGGTACGTCTCACTTTTTGCCGTTTTGTGTTCTCTCTGTTATCAGCTTTATCAGATACGGCTTCCTGCTGTATTCTGCTGTTTTCCTGTATGTAGTCCGTTATGGAATATGTCCCGCTGATCCGGAACCATTTCCGGCGGATCCAAATCATATCCTGCCGTTCATGAAATAAGTTCGGGATGAAACTGGTAAATCTTTTCCGGCCTTCCCCTTGTAAAGGACGGCTGCCGTTCCAGCTCCAGGAAAATACCAGTGGCGGAAAGCCTGCCAAGGAGGCGGTTGGCGCTGCGGGGGGTAATGTGCAGGGCTGCTGCCAGGGCCTGGGATGTGATGCAGTCCCGGTCCATGGCGGACAGCGCTGTGAGAAGGCGGTCCGCATAGGATACGGAGATGCCGGCTTTTTGGGACAGCTGACGGCTCCGGGAGGTAAGCGGTGCGGAGGCGTCAGGGTCTTTGGAAAGCTGGGGAGCCATGACAGAGGCGCCGTCGGAAAACTGCTGGTTTAAGGCCGTGATGGCGTTCTGGTTCTGTACAATGGTTTTCAGATGTATCTCCTGCAGCAGCAGGGTGACGGATTCCTGCAGTATCTCATATTTGGGATAGACGAAATAGGTGTTTACCCCGGCGTCCAGCAAATCCTGTATGATATTGCTGAAGCGGGTCACGGAGTATTGGATTTTCTTCTCATTCCAAAGGCGTATGTGTTTGAGTTTGATTTTCTTTTCCATCTCGCACAGCTGCTCCAGGGAATAGGTGGAGGTGTTCTGGTACACCTTGTATATGAGCTGGTTAAACTGGCCCCGCTCCAGGTACTGGTGCAGGGGAACTGTTTCCGGAAGCCATTCCAGCAGGTCGAAATACCCCCTCTCCAGATAAAAGTCCTGTTCCTTAAACTGAACCTGGAAAAATGTCTCGTAATAGCAGAGGGCGTTGCTTCCGAAGGAAACAATGGGCTTGGTGAGTACCGGCACCCTGCGGCAGATGGCGGCCCTGGGGACTGGTCCGCTGACCAGGAAACCGTCGTAGGATTTTTCCAATTCGAGATATAATTCCCCTGCATGGGCAAAATCATTGTAGATATAATAAGATAATTCACAGTCAAGGGAAAGGGAATTAAAATAGGACTCCACATAGTCCTTCAAAAAACGGGTTAGTATTACTGCTATCTTCATCGCGGATATCTCCTGTCAATATACTGTCTCCCAAGGGGCAGGGTATTAATTTTCACTCCATTTCCAGAGTATGTCCCGGTTCACGGTCTCGTAGAACATCCTTCGTATCCGGGCAGGGTCCTTAGTCTGTCCAAGTATCCACATGATTTTGGTGACCACGGCCTCCAGGGTCATGTCATAGGCTTCCAGCAGGCCGAATTCCTGTTTGATGCTCCGGCCCACCTCATAGACGGACATGTCGCTGCCCTCATTGGTGACCTGGGTGGTCATGATGACGGTCTTTCCAAGGCCTGTCCACCGGGCGATGGCGCCGTGGTAATCCCCGTCCTGGTAGGAAGGCAGGCCGCCCACCCCAAAGGATTCTATGATGACGGCGTCGTAATGCTCAGCCATGTAATCGAGCAGGGAAGCGTCCATGGAGGGAATCAGCTTCATGAGCCCCACATCCCCGTCCATTTGACGGTAGAAGCAGACCGGTTTTTTATCCCTGTCCTTGTCGTCCAGGTAAAATATAATCTGACCGTCCTGGATGATGGCAACATACGGAAAGTTGATGCTGGAAAAGGCGTGATAGCTTTTTGTCCACTCCTTCTTTCCTCTGGTGCCTGCAATGACCTTGCCGTCAAAGACAATGTTTACGTCGTGGGCGCCGGGACAGGAGGCGAAGAGCAGGCTGTCGGCCAGGTTGGTCCTGGCATCCGTGTTTTCCATGTCAATGGGCTTCTGGGCCCCGGTGATGATGATGGGCTTTGGCGAATGCTGAATCAGGTAGGACAGGGCCGCAGCCGTATAAGCCATGGTGTCCGTGCCGTGGGTGATGACAAAGCCGTCGTATTGGCCGTAATTTTCCTCGATTGCCTGTTCGATTGCCAGCCAGTGGCAGGGCTGTATGTTGGTGCTGTCTATGTTCATCAGCTGGATGGAGTGGATTTCACAGTAGCTTTGGCTGTCAGGCACATAGGACAGGATTTCATCCGGTGTAATGACGGGCTTAAGCCCCTTATCCGTGCGCTTGCAGGCAATGGTTCCGCCTGTTCCCAGTAAGAGTATGCGTTTCATGTAGTGCCCCCTAATCATGTGTATTTAACTTTCTGTTAAGTATAACCTGTTTGCAAAAACATATAATAAAAGCAGCGGCGTCCCTGACTGCCGCATAACCTTTCGTACTGCTTACAATTATATTAAGAATATGATAAATTTACAATCCCTTGATTGATTTTAAATCTGACTATGATACAATAAGAATAAGTAACCAATTTTCTCCATATTCTGTGCAGATGAAAGGAGATTTACATGTCCCTTATTTGGCTTATCGCGTTTGTGGTTTTTCTGGTAGTGGAAGGAGTTACCACATCTCTGACCAGTATCTGGTTTGCAGGAGGCTCCCTGGCCGCGCTGGTGGTGCAGGTGTGCGGAGGCGGTCTGTATCCCCAGCTGGCAGTGTTTGTGGCAGTGTCCTTCATGTTGTTTCTTATGGTCCGTCCATTTGCTTACAAGTACCTGTACGGCAAGCGGACAAAAACCAATGTTGACAGTCTTACAGGCCGTAAGGCCGTGGTCAAGGACCGAATTGATAATGTGGCAGGTACAGGAACAGCCATCCTGGCCGGTGAGACCTGGCTTGCCAGGGCGGCAGAGGAGGGGGATACCTTTGAAGCGGGTGATGTGGTGGTTATATCCGCTGTCAGCGGGGCAAAGCTGCTGGTAGCTGCGGCAAAGCAGGAACATGAAGTTGAAAAAGCATAAAGAAACATAAGGAGGATTCATATGTTTGGAGCAATCGGAGGATTCATCACGTTCATCATCATTGCAGTCATTATTTTATTTGTTCTGTCCACCTGTATCAGAGTTGTGCCTCAGGCCCAGGCTCTGGTGGTGGAGAGGCTGGGTGCCTACCTGGGCACATACAGCGTGGGCATTCATTTCCTGGTTCCCTTCATCGACCGTGTGGCCAAGAAGGTAAACCTTAAGGAGCAGGTGGAGGATTTCCCTCCCCAGCCGGTTATCACCAAGGATAACGTAACCATGCAGATTGATACGGTGGTATTTTTCTACATTACGGATCCGAAGCTGTACGCCTATGGCGTGGAGCGCCCGTTACTTGCCATTGAGAACCTGACAGCCACAACCCTGCGTAATATCATCGGTGACCTGGAGCTGGACGAAACGCTGACCTCCAGGGAGACCATCAATGCCAAGATGCAGGAGTCCTTAGATATTGCCACGGACCCATGGGGCATCAAAGTGACCAGGGTAGAGCTTAAGAACATCATTCCTCCGGCAGCCATCCAGGAGGCCATGGAAAAACAGATGAAGGCAGAGCGCGAGCGCCGTGAATCCATTCTGAGGGCTGAGGGCGAGAAGAAGTCCATGGTTCTGGTGGCGGAAGGCCACAAAGAGTCAGCTGTGCTGAATGCCGAGGGTGAGAAAGAAGCAGCTATTCTTGCCGCCGAGGCAGAGAAGGAGAAGAAGATTAGAGAGGCGGAAGGCCAGGCAGAGGCTATCCGTTCCGTACAGAAGGCTACGGCAGATGGTATCCGCTTTATCAAGGAGGCAGGGGCTGACAATGCAGTTCTCCAGCTTAAGAGTCTGGAAGCATTCCAGGCAGCTGCCAACGGAAAGGCCAATAAGATTATCATTCCTTCGGATATCCAGGGAATTGCAGGCCTGGTCAAATCCATAGCAGAGGTAGCCTCAAAAGATGAGGCTGTAGAATAAAAGGCCGCAGAATAAAATCCAGTGGACAAAAGCCGGTCCATGATATAAGATAGGAATTGAAGGTAGTACCCATCAGCTGACCTAACTGGTGGGTGCTGTTTTATTCTTTATGATTTTTTACGAAAATGTACAGACATGAGGTGCAGGTATGGAGGGAAAGGTTGCAAAGAAAAACCGTATCACGGAAGGAAGCATTTTCGGACAGCTGCTGCTGTTTTTCTTTCCCATATTGTTCGGAACATTTTTCCAGCAGCTTTATAATACGGCGGATGCCATGGTGGTGGGCCGCTTTGTGGGAAAGCAGGCTCTGGCCGCAGTAGGAGGAAGCACCAGCACCTTGATTAACCTGCTGGTGGGTTTCTTTGTGGGATTGTCCAGCGGCGCCACAGTGGTCATATCCCAGTTTTACGGCGCCAGGAAGGCGGATAAGGTCCACTGGGCCGTACATACATCCATTGCTTTTTCCGTTATTGGGGGCATTATCTTTATGATTGTGGGACTGGTGGGATCGCCCTGGGCCCTGGAGGCCATGAAGACGCCGGAGGATGTCATGGGCCATGCTGTTGTGTATATCCGGATCTATTTCCTGGGAATCATAGTCAACCTGGTCTACAACATGGGCGCCGGAATCCTGCGTGCCGTCGGAGATTCCAGGCGGCCCCTGTATTTCCTCATTGCCAGCTGTTTTACCAACATCATTCTGGATGTGCTTCTGGTGGCAGTGCTGGGGATGGGAGTGGCGGGCGCTGCCCTGGCTACCATCACCTCCCAGCTTTTAAGCGCAGTCCTGGTGGTCCTGGCCCTTATGAAAACCGACGATATGTATAAGCTGGAATGGAAGAAGGTGCGCATTGACCAGAGGATGCTCCAGAGGATTGTGCGTATCGGTATCCCCGCGGGGATGCAGTCCGTCATGTACAATATATCCAATGTTATCATCCAGGCCGGCGTCAATACCCTGGGAACCGACAATGTGACTGCGTGGGCCACCTACGGCAAGGTGGACGGTCTCTACTGGATGATGATCAATGCCCTTGGCATATCGGTCACCACCTTCGTGGGACAGAACTTCGGAGCCGGCCGTCTGGACCGCGTGCGCAAGGGAGCCGGCGCCTGCATGGTGATCGGCGTGGCGCTGACAGCGTCCGTTGGAGTGGTCCTGTATAACGGAGGCCATCTGCTGGTGGAGCTGTTTACCACAGACCAGCAGGTCCAGGCCATCAGTATGGATTTGCTGCATTTCATGGTTCCTACCTTTATTACCTACATTGCCATTGAGATACTATCCGGTACCCTGAGGGGGGTGGGAGACGCATGGATGCCCCTTATCATTACGGGCATCGGCGTGTGCGCGGTCCGGGTGCTGTGGATTATGTTTGTTCTGCCTCATTACCACACCATCATCGGCGCTGCCTTCTGCTATCCTTTGACCTGGAGCCTGACCACGGTTGCCTTTGTGATTTATTATTACTTTTTCAGCAGTCTCAGACGCTGGAAGCTTAAGCCGCTTAAAAAACGCTTCGGCGTGTATAAGCCATTCTGAGATGGGAAGACTTTCTGTATAAAATGACAGGAGGTGTCCATATGACCACTAAGGAAGTTATGTTTGATTCGGTGGAGGATGTAAAGCGGTTTGTCCAGCAGAGCGAGAAGCAGCCGGAAGATATCGACGTGTGCTGCGGCAGCTGCATGGTGGACGGAAAGTCCATACTGGGAATTCTCAGCCTGGGGATTCATAAAAAATTGAATGTTGTGATTCATGACTGAGAGGTGAAAAGGACGTTCCGGATTTAAGGGCGTCCTTTTTCAATGGGTTTGCCTGCCGGTTGGTACTGCATTGCTGCTGTATTGCCGATTTGAAAGGAAGGTTTTACAATGAACCGTTCCTGTGATACAATAGACACTAAATATATTTTTACAGACTGGACTTTCAGGATTAACAGACCGTAAAGGACGGAGGCTAAATGCATGATTCAGGATATTGCGCCGCATACATATGACCCTGTATTCAGGAGGAAGAAGCCGGAAGACAGGGATTACCTGCTCCACTACGAATATAATAAGGTAATGCTTCTCAAAAGCGGAAGGGGGAGTGTGATTCCCACCTTCGGGGAACTGGGGGCGGAAGGAGATTTTTCGGCACAGGCCCAGTACCTGTTTTCCATTGATGACAGGGCCTATTACTGTGTGACGGATATGAAAGTGCCGGAATTCGGGGGATTCTATATGGAGCCTCTGACTGTGTTCCGGAATTTTGAACCTCTGCACCAGGCATTTGCGGGGATAACGGGCAGCCAGCTCTACCGGTGGATGCAGAGCAGACGGTTCTGCGGCGGCTGCGGCGCGAAGACAGAACCCAGCCTGAAGGAGCGCGCCCTGGTCTGTCCTTCCTGCGGACAGACGGAGTACCCTAAAATCAGTCCGGCTGTCATCGTGGCCATTACCAATGGGGACAAGCTGCTCATGTCCCGCTATGCCAGAGGCGCTTACCGAAACTATGCGCTGATTGCCGGATTTGTGGAAATCGGAGAGACCTTTGAGGACTGCGTGCGCAGGGAAGTCATGGAGGAAGTGGGCCTCAGGGTGAAGAATATCCGCTACTATAAAAGCCAGCCCTGGGCATTTTCCGATACGGAGATGGTGGGATTTACGGCAGAGCTGGACGGGGATGACACCATATGTCTTGAGGAAGAGGAGCTGTGCGAGGCCGGCTGGTTTACACGGGATGAAATCGTGGAATACGGACCTTATATCAGCGTGGGACATGAGATGATGAAGGCGTTTAAGGATGGAAAGATATAGCAGACAGCTGCATATAAAAGGAGAAGTGACTATGAACCGTAAGGATTATATTTTATTTGACCTGGATGGAACTCTGACAGACCCTAAGGAGGGAATCACCAAATCGGTGCAGCATGCACTGGAGCATTTCGGCATACAGACAGATGATCTGGATAGCCTGACGCCTTTCATCGGGCCGCCTCTGAGGGACAGCTTCAAGAGGTATTACGGCTTTTCCGATGAGCAGGCATGGGAGGGGGTGCAGGCATACCGGGAGTATTTCAGCGTTCGGGGCTGGGTCCAGAACAAGGAGTATCCCGGCATAAAGGAAATGCTGGAAGCCCTGAAGGAAGCAGGGAGAGTGCTGTTAGTGGCAACCTCCAAACCGGAGGAGTTTGCCAAGAAGATACTGGATCACTTTGACATGGCAGAGTATTTTGATTTCATCGGCGGTGCCGATATGGGGGAAACCCGGGTGCGCAAGGCGGATGTAATCCGGTATGTGCTGGAACAGTGCGGCCTGGAGTCGGACAATGAGACAATCGGCCGCTGTGTGATGGTGGGAGACAGGGAGCACGATGTCCTGGGGGCCAGGGAGTGCGGCATGGAATGCGTGGGCGTACTCTACGGATATGGGGACCGCCAGGAGATGGATGCGTGCAGGCCTGCCTGGATTGCGGAGACGGTAAAGGATTTAAGGGATTTGCTTCTGTCACTATAACTTGAGCTCATAATAACCATTCCTATTATGCAATTGACAAATAGAACAATGGTTGCTATGATTGAAATTACTATTAAGAAGGCAGCTGCT
>UMGE01000749.1_pt1 | contig 18938 bp, 18 predicted proteins | sample 1965191 | NCBI WGS metagenome assembly UMGE01 (sample SAMEA4836065, study PRJEB28245) | human gut metagenome | biome: gut microbiome; material: fecal sample | place: Denmark | collected 2008 | reverse complement strand
CCTCCTAATGCTGAATAAACTCTTTCCACCTCATTTATTAGCCCAGAATATTCAATCTCAAAGATTGATAACTTTGGAGATTTTATCAATGAACCACTGTATATATCCTCTGTAATTGATTTTAATAAGGTTTGTCTTTCTCCCATATCTTGTTGTATTATAAATATATTGCATTAATTAATGCATCTTTGTTATTTTCATCCTAAATTCCCGCAGCTGGTCGATAGTAGGATAGAATGTAGGATTCTCCCAGTTCCTTGATATCATTTGTATCATTGATGACAGAAAAGAAGCACAGTCTAGTACTGTAGTTGCTTTATTGATTTGAAATTTGCCATCAGGATATGATTTATTACTAAGCGTTTCTTTCGCCCATGCTAGCAACTCCTGCACGGAATCGTGGTCGTATTTATTTTCTTCTGCCATATCGTTTTTATTTTAGGCAAAAGTAGAGAAAGTTATTCAAATAAAAAAGCCCCGACTATTCAGTCAGGGCAAAATTCCGCCGTCGCGGATTTGGAATTATGGGATTCCACGACAAAGGTACTACTTATTCCTTACCTTATGTACTATCAACACAATTATTATTAAAACTATGATACCTACGTAAACCTTATCTTTATGCAAGTCCCACCAAGATAATTCGATGACTTTTTCTTTCTGATTCATTAAGGCATTCATTTTGTTACTTATCGTATCCAATCGATTAGAAAATTGCTGCAAAGTAATAGATAATGTTTCATAGACTTCGGTCCGTTCTTGCTCCTGTTTGGAAGCGGTGGTAGTACTTTCTTTGACCGGGTATTGTTTTCCGGTTGAATCCGGAAGCGATAAGTAAACTGTTTTATTCTCAATTTTCAGATCACTCAACTTGTCAGTAGTAATTTTCGTTTGCTTATTTACATCCAGCCGTAGTGATTCTATTAAGTTCTGCAGATACAAGAAATCCCCTGAATAGTCAATCTGTTTCTCTGTCTCCATGTTCCGGGAAGCCTTGCAGGAAGTAAACCATGTTCCCGACATCAGGAATATGGTTATATAGATTAGCGCTTTCATGGTCGGATCACTGTATTACGAAGAAAATTAGAAAATTCACTCCTGACATCGAAGCAGGGGCACGCCTTAATATATTCTTTGGGCTCTACCTCTCCGCTGCCGTCCAGATCCGGAGAAGTATCACGGTGTCCGAGTACTTCAATTATAGGGTATTCCTTACAGAGCTTCGCGACCAATTCGCGTAGTGCTGTCCTTTGAGCTGGAGTACGTGTATCTGCAGGTTTTCCAGATGCGTCCAAGCCTCCGATATAACAGATGCCAACACTATGCTTATTATACGAAGACTTTGAAAATCCTTTGGTATTACAATGCGCTCCGTCAATGCTTAACGGTCGCCCATTCTCAACCATTCCGTCAAGGTCAATAATGAAGTTATAACCGATTTGATTGAATCCCCGAGCCCGGTGCATCCGGTCAATATCTTTGGCTCGTAAATCTTGTCCGGCACGCGTGGCCGAACAATGGATGATAATTGCATCAATAGTTTTCATTTTGCGTCTCCTTTTTGTAAGTAGTTCGTTAAATAGGGGATGTTCTTTATAAACTCAACGCTTAATACATAATGCAGGAAAGCTACTACCTTGTAACCATTGCTAGAGTTGGGTAGAATTTCTTTGATATTCCTTAGAATGTTCACCCCGTAGAAATAGAAAACGCTATACGTAATAAATGAAACACATTGTAGCGCACCTTCCGGATTTCCTTTGTGTTCACCAATAAAGTAGATACAGCTAACCAAGGTAAAGAAAATAGTTGCTTCTACGATACACCTCCAAGCCTTTTTAAAAGAAAAACTCTCATGATTGATAAGGAGTGCAGTAAGTAACCCGCAAATGAAATTGAGGGCAAATACAGCAATAAGACTTTTGATCTCCCCAGAAATAGGATTGAGATAAGCAGCTATGCCGGTAACCAATCCAATAAGTAAGTTTTTGAAATAATCCATATCATTTTTATCTAAAATATTAATACTTTATTTTAATACCTCGCTACAATCATCAATAGCTGTCTGAAATACTTGTTTCACTTCGCCAGAGGTTAGCCCATGATCCTCATGTAGCGAGAATCCAGTTACTCCATTTCGAGAAATATTGAAGAAGCCGACAGTCGTTTCATCTTTGACAATCTCGGCAGTAATATCTTTCACCGCTTCGGTACCACGGGTTGACATTCTGTATTTAACTCTGATAGTGTCTGTAACCTTAGTTGTTGCAGTACTGTTAGTTGCTGTGATGTTCATTCCTTGTTTCCTCCTTCTATTAAATCATAAATTTGTCCGTACGTACCTGCAGTAAGATACTCTCCACAAATTTCTTTTAATAGAGCAGCATCTTCCGTTTCAATATCAAGTACTCCACGATTGTTAATAATCTGTTGTAGCATTTTATATGCTCGTAATTTCTTGGAAGTTTCCATATTCTTCTGTGGATTAGAGCCTGCTGCAAATAATGCCTCTGCCACCAAATCACGAAGAGATTTCTTACTTTCCTTACCATTCACCAATTCGACAAACTCCCGACCTCTAAAGTCGAGTAAGTTTCTGTTTAGATTTACTTTCATAATTTTTATTTTATTTCAACGATTAACCCTTTTACTATATGCAAAGTCTTTCCTCGTGTAGAAGGATCTAAAAGTGTAATTGTGCTATCTGAAATAACAGACCAATAACTCCCATTGCCATCACTCGGAAAGAATCCATTTGCCGTTACATCTCCTAGTACCCTTACGTTGCCATCGAAGAAACCCGCATAAATGTAATTATCGGGATATTTAGGAGTCTTAAGATTGATAGAACCATAAATAGCAGCACCTCCTCCAAAACCAGCCCCAATAGCGGAAATACCGAAATTACCATCCGTGGCTGGATTGAAAGTAACATGCACTACACCTTCTTTCGAGGTGGTACTATATCCCAATTTCAGACTGCGGGAAATATCCCCGAAATAATCACCCGCTTTCCAGACTAACCGACCGTTATCAATAGTGAATCCTCCAACCTTTGCGCCGTCCGCATCAATACGTTTCACACGGATATAGTCAGTATTCAAATACCCACCTACAACAATGGTAGTACCAAGTTTTGCATATTCGACTGCATCCTCAAATGCTAATTTACCCAATCCGTCTCGATCAATCTTGGAGTTAATCATTATCTGCAGATCACTATGCAGTGCGGTGATTGTAACAGCACCTTCCAAATTAATTTTAGATGAATGAATCGTCGTTTCACCTGCTGCCTGGTTAATATAAGATATAAGCGTATTGCCGTTTTCCAGTTCTTTAGAAGCATATATCTTATTACCGTCGGAAGTCGTTATCCAACCTGCAGTATCTATCCGCTGCGTCAGGCTGTCAACTCGAGTTACTTGTGCGGAGATTTGAGTATTGAGTACTTTCAAATCGGCTGTACACTCATCGGAATAGCTTTTCAGTTTGTCGTGAATAGCTTTGTTTGCTTCTTCAACAGCTGTATTAAAACTAGCTAAAGCAGAGTTGAATAGAGTAAACTTATCATCTACATTCTTTTTTTCCTCAATAGTCGTTTGTCCATCTGCAATAGCCGTATTTATTGCAGCAATAAGATTATCAATAGCACCAAATAAGGAAACCTTGGCATTAAATAAGGCTGTTTTTGCAGAACCTTCCAAATAGGTGTTTACATATAGTTTGCTATATGTCGCTTCAACGGCAGATTTCGTATTTTTGACTGTATTCAAATACTTCTCTATCGCTTTCGCTTCCGCCCCGTCAATGATACCGTCCGCAAATGCGCCATCCACATAATCATGTAAGCCATCGACTGAATCGGCAGCGTCCTGCGCAGCTTTAGCAGCGTTCGCTGCATCCTCTAAAGCTTGTATTGCTTGTTGCAGTGCCTCGTCAGAATATTCCTTTAGTTTATCCTGTATTGCCTTATTTGCTTCTTCAACAGCTGTATTGAAAGTTGCTAAGGCTGAATTAAACAGAGTAAACTTATTATCTACATCTCTTTTTTCCTCTACAGTGGTCTGTCCGTCAGCGATGGCTGTATTGATAGCATTTATAAGGTTCTCAATACTTCCCATCAATGTAACCTTAGCATTGAGCAAACCAACCTTTGCAGAGCCGGATAAATAAATATTCGTGTAGAGTTTATTATAAGTTGCTTCGATAGATTGTTTAGTGTTGTTGATCGTATTGATATACTTTTCAATAGCTTTTGCCTCTGCTTCGTCTATAAGACCGTCAGCGAAGGCTCCATCTACATAGTTATGAAGTCCTTCCACTGAATCGGCAGCATCTTTGGCCGCTTTAGCTGCATCCTTTATTTCCTGATGAGCAGCTTCCCATTCAGACAGATTTTCCAATCCGGAAGAACCTGCTTTTATTTGAATGTTACCGCCTATCTCACTTTTTACCAGATCGAAATATGTATCACCGTCTGGCGAAAGGATTCTTTCTGTTGTTACGCGGCCCGGCAGAATTTCAGTAAATCCGTATAGCTGAACAAAACTTCTACTACCTTCATACTCGCTGTTAAGCACTCCGGTGAGTAAATGATAATATCCAGTTATCTGTTCCATTTTAATAGCTGTTTCACTCAAGAGGAATGTTCCGGCTTGATTCTCCTTGCCAACTTTAGCATATAGATAATATTTCTTTTCCGGGTCAATTAGTGCCGGAGAATTGTATTCAGCCATATCCCAGTACTTATATTCGTCTGCCTTATGTGAAGAAGAAAGAGAACTAATGCCGAGTGTTAAATGCTGAAGGATTCCTGCCGGAGCGTTCAGTATTCTTGTGCTGGCATTATAAGTAATATTGTGAGATACCTGAACTGGATTCGTTTTTGAATTGACAAAACGAAATTGCAGGCTTTCATCACCTACAAGCAGTTGCATGGTTGAAACGGTTATTGGATTGACAGAGCCGGAGAAGTTCAGCAGTGCATCTTCAAGCATGGACATCGTTTCCTTTGCATCCCGGAACCGACGCTTAGTAAACTGCAGGGCGTCCTTATGCTTGATATCTACCTCTACTTTGTTCGTCTCAATCTTATTCAGATCACTTGAAACAGATATACTGACAGGTTCGTTTGACAACTCTATTTCCGGAGAATATGGATTATTAATATAGCGCTTGATTCCGATCATGCGAATAAGAGAACCTTCCGGATGAAATTGCGTATCATAGAAATCAACATACCCTCCGAGTACTATTTTACCGCCTATCTCCAACCAGCGTTTTTTAGCCCAAATGCCGTCCAATGTCCCGGTAAATATGAATGCTTTATCTTCATGTTCATACAAGTATTTTGCTGCTTCCTTGAAAGCTTCCCAGCTCGCACCTGTTTGTGTGCTGTCATTACAGATATAAGCCTTCGGCAATTGCATTCCGAACACTGCGTATGTATCACCAACCTTCGGGCGCCAGACTTCCGGTTCCGGCATTGTTATCCCATCGATTTCTTGCGGAACAATTTCAAATCGACGTGCCTCTTTCTTGTCTTTCGCTTCATGGATATACTTTACTTCGAACTCCTTGCCTGTAAGCATGCCGGTTTGGAAAATGACAGTCATACTTTCTCCAGCTATGAGACAATCTTCGAAATTCAACTCTTCCGGGATGTCTTTATCTACAAAGTCAAAGAAGTTATTCTTCTTGTTCACTTCAATAACAGCACTGACAGTACCGACACGGGAAGGATAAATAGCTGTACAGTCCAGACTATCTTCCTTTGCTGTTGTAAGTTCTTTATCGGCACGCATGACACAAGTTCCATCCGCATCGGTCTTATAGATACGCGCCTTAGTAGAATCGAAGCCCTCTTCATTCTCAAATTTGATTCCATCAAATCGGATAGTCTTATTCTTTGGAAGTAACAGGTACTTAGATCCGTATGTAGAATAATCAATATTGCGATCTGTAGTTTCTACCAAAATTATTTCGGGTGGTATCTCCCCGGATTCGCGACCAACACCGACCTTAAAACCGTGTCCTTTACCATACGACAGTTTCAAAGGGTTCTCCTTGTTATACTCAACTTTACGCAGATGGATAGTCTTAATTTGTTTTCCTTCAACCGTTTCTTCAATGATCTGCCATTCTGTTTCATATAGTTCTGCAAGTTGATTGAAAGCATCAAGAATATAGGTGTGATTGTAGTTGATTACTTTTTCCGTTCCTTCAATGCAATCACCGACTTTCCAACCGGTACTCCGACGGTTCAGGTTTTCAACGAGTAGACGTAGGTGTTCATGTGGCTTGGCTGTATATGAGAATTTAATACTTCTGTCAACGGTATGACGTACTTTCCACAGCATAGCATCAGCCTCCCCAGTTTCCAGAATCAGAGTATATTCGAAGTTACGTTCACCGTTCTTCTTGAAATTGCTATCCCTCTTCAAAGAATAACGCTTCCCGTAGAAGTCACACCAGGAACCAACCGGAATTTCAAGATATCCGGGATAATCGAAATATAAAGTTAATGAGCACTCCTCCATGATAGCTTCATAAGAGTAGCTTTCATCCTTTACTTCGATTTTTATTTCCTTATCATCATTATATAAAGTTACCATGTCCTTAGAATTATATCCTAAAATATAAATGTCAAATAGAAATGTATTGAATAATAGGCATAAAAGTAAGGAAATGATAGACGAATCATTGATAAAATAATATATTACACACAACATCAACTGCATTGTCACGAAATAAATCCAAATGAAAAATATTTAAAAGAAATCACTCAAAATGTAGTTTAATTCACCTAAGTTCTCTCGGAACAAAATCTGCGCAAATTAGTGCGCAAAATCTTGGACAAAATGGCTATCGTAAATACGAAGATGGACTACTGGTTCAATGGGGATATTTAACTAATTCATCAGCGGGAAGTGCAACTATATATTTTCCTCTTTCATTTTATGATACGACCTATCGTTTTATAACAACAATGGAAACAGTATCTAGCGATCAAGCATTATATACTGCTTTACCTTATAATAAAACAGTTACTTTCGTGTCTGTAATGAGAAAATATGTAAATGCTACAACTACAATAACTATTGGTAGTTCTATTCGTAATTTTGATTGGGTAGCAATTGGCAGATGGAAATAAATTATTGTAACATGAAAATAAGGACTATTAATTTTAGTAGAAATATAGTACTGATTTTTGCCGTAATTATTTGGCAAAGTTCTCTCGGGACTACGTATGCTTTAGCTGATCTATCGAACGCAATGAGCGTAAACCTATCCTTGAACGGTTATGCAAAATTCAATAATGGATTACTTGTACAATGGGGCAGAGTTGGAGGTTCATCTACAGCTTCGTATAGTGTGACTATGCCTACATCTTTTTATAATACTGAATATAAAATATTTGCAACTGTATATAAGCCTAGTAGTGACTCCGCCGTATATTCATCATCTCCTTTGGCAATAAATAAAACAGTTAGTAGATTTTATTTGAATAGAAATTATGCAAGTGGGGGTACTACTGGATTATCACAAGAATCATGGGACTGGTTTGCGATCGGGCGTTGGAAATAACTAAAAAACAAATATTATGAAGTATTGGAAAAATGGATTCTACGATGAACCGGTAGACGGTTCAGTAGAAATAACGGATGAGCATTACAATCAGCTATTAGATGGGCAGTCTAACGGTTTACTGATAGTTGAAAGTAAGAATGGATACCCGATTTTGGTAGAATATGAGTACGACATCGAAGAAGTGCGAAAAATGAAAATATCTGAAATACAGATATTTGACAAATCGACCGATGTCAATTCTTTTGAAATTGAAGGGGAAAGTATGTGGTTAGATAAATCCACACGTGTTGGATTATTTAACTCAATTTCGATTGAGAAAAATGCTGGTAAATCAGATACCGTGTTGTGGTATGATGCTATAAAGTATATCATTCCAATTTCTGACGCTTTATCAATGCTGAATGAGATTGAAATGTATGCATTGAACTGCTACAATGTAACACAATCGCACATCGCAGCAGTCAAATCATTGCAGACTATTGAGGAAATCGAAAACTACGATTATACGATAGGTTATCCGGCAAAGTTGAGCTTTCCGGGATAACCAGTTTTGAAGTTGTATGCTTCAATTTCTTCTTTTGTTTCTAATTGATTGATAGCGTTGATATGCCTTTGTGTTGTGTCATAGCACACAAGGGCATATAATTCTAGTTGTTGCAGCATATTAACGGCCTTCTCGATAGAGAGAATAAACTGCGTATCACCTAGCCAAATACTTGTTTCAGATCGTCCAGTTTCTCTTTCAATACTAATTGAGTTCATAAGCCCTACACGAGTATTCTTATTCAGCCATCCAAATACTCCGTTTATACTGAATTGATTCACTGCTTCAGATGAATCGAACAATCGTAATTCATCAAGTTTTTGCGCTCTGGTTTCTTCGATAGTAGCCTCGTGCACAACTAAAATAGGATATCCTTTTTTGCTTTCAGTTATTATCAAGCCGGTAGATTGACCAGCCAGTAACTCTTGATAATATTCATCCGTAATTTCTACCGAACCGTCTACCGGTTCGTCATAAAATCCATTTTTCCAATACTTCATGATATTTGTTTTTAAATTATTTCCATTTACCTATTGCAAACCAAGTAAACTGCCAACCTGTCCAAGCTATTTCTCCTCCGCTTGCTATATACCTTGTACCTACTTTAAATGAAGAAACTGTTTTAGTATATATTGTTGGAGCATACACTATAATCTCTGTTGTATTAGCTGATACTCCCGTTAGTTGTACGATATAATTCGTATCATAGAAACTTGTAGGTAGATATAATGAGGAGAATCCTACAGCTCCAGCCTTTACTCCCCACTGGATTAATAGACCATTATTGAACTTAATATATGAATTTTGTCCGAAACTTTGACCAGATGATTGAATTGCATTAGTTCCGAGAGAACTTTGCCAAATAATTGTGGCAAAAATCAATACTATTTTTCTACTAAAACAATTCATAATCAAATTGATGTTATAATATTTTCTACTTCCATCTTCCTATTGCGATCCATCCGAATATCTCCCCAGCTTCAATTGTTGGACCTACCGAATAGACTTTGAAATAAGATATATTTTTCCCATTTATCATTTTTACTATCGAATTCATAACAGAAGAAATAGCAGTAGTTACTACAACATATGAGGTATTATAAAAACTAGTAGGAAAGTAAACTATTTGATTTACGCCATTTCCTCCAGTTCCCCACTGAATCAATAACCCATCCGGTAGCTTATAATATCCGTTCTGGGATAGGCTTTTTGTTGTTACATTGGAAAAATCTTTCAATGCGGCGTTCGTCCCGAGAGAACTTTGCCAAATTACAAGCAATAAAAGTAATACCAATTTTCTACTAAATCTATCCATAATCAAATTTATGTTATAATATTTCTATTTCCAACGACCTATAGCTATCCAAAAGAATTTCCAAGAAGTAGGATATACTACATTACCACTTGTATATGTCATACCGCCTTTGAAATAAGTAGTAGCTTTAGTGTTAATATAAGGGCATAAAACGACGGATTCAGCAGTAACGGCATATTCTGCACACATTGATATTGAATAGTAAGTGTTTAAAAAAGACGTAGAAAAAAAATAATTAGTAGCCCCTGAATACCCACCACCATATCCCCACTGAATCAATAGACCATCTGGTAGCTTATAATATCCATTTTGTCCGAGGTCCTTTGTCGTAACATTGGAAAAATCTTTTAACGCACAATTTGTCCCGAGAGAACTTAGTAGCATTTTTTCGTCTTGGGTCATAAACTTTCTTGACGTGCTTTCTTCAATCATTGATGCAGGATGAGAAGCCGGATGAGAGTAATTATTAGCTCCTGCCGCTATTCCGTCCAGTTTTTCCCGTTCCTCGTCCGTCATAAACCTGTGTGTGGCATCTTCATTTATTTCTGACGCTGCATGCTTATGCGAAGCAGGTGCATAATTACCAACCGGTTGATATACTCCTGAATGGTTATGGTTTCCTGCCGCTTTTCCATTCCAATTTGTTTTATCAGAATCTGTTACAAATCGGTGTGTAGCATCCTCGGTCACATCTGTTGCTGTATGCTTATGTGAAGACAGTGCATAATTACCTTTAGGTTGATATGCTGAATCGTGGTTATGATTACCTGCAGCTTTACCATTCCAAGTGCTTTTTTCTGCATCAGTAACAAAGCGGTGAGTACTATCCGGAGTAATATCCGTTGCTTCGTGTTTATGCGAACTCGCTGCATAACTTCCTGCTGGCTGATAGACCCCTGTATGAGTATGATTCGACGGGGACGCACCAACCTCGGAAGCTGTATAAGATGGTTTACTTGCAGCTTTCGCCCATGCAGGCACATCGCTTGCTGGCATAGAAGTTGGAAAATCACTTATTTCAGACTTCTTATGAGTATGCGCTTTAGGTGTACGTGCGTCACTTAGTCGACTATCATTTCCTTGGCAAACAGTTCCGGAAGTTGTGCCAAAGTTCTTATTGAAAGCTGTATTTTTTGAGAATACAGGTTCGTATATTCCTGCATGGTTATGTGTATCCAAAGCTGCTTTCAAAACCTTCCCTTGTTCGGCAGAAAGGACCTTGCCAGTACCACCACTTGTTAGGTTGTTGACAATATCGGAAACGTTGATTTTCTTCCCTAACTCTGTTGCCATGGTAGCGGCGAAGTTCGGATCATTATTAAGGGCATTAGCCAATTCAATAAGCGTGTCGAGGGCTTCCGGTGATCCAGCTACAAGTGCATCCACTGCAGCTTTTACTTTAGCATCAACTCCAGAAACTGCGTTATTGGCGGCCTGTGCTGCCGCATTTGCGCTATCTGTGGCAGCTTTAGCAAGAGCTGTTTGCGCTACTGATGCGTTTTTGGCTGTATTAGCATCATCAGTAGCTTTTTTCGCTAAAGCTGTTTGGGCTTCCGATGCAACTTTGGCAGCGTTAGCCTCTTCTGTTGCTTGTTGGGTTTCTTCTTTGGCAGCATTAATACTTATAATTGCTGCGTTAGCGTCATTAGTAGCTTTCTTTGCAAGAGCAGTCTGTTCAACTGATGCGTTTTTGGCAGCATTTGCATCATTCGTAGCTTTTTTTACAAGTTCTAGTTGTGCGGTAGCATCTCCTGTAGCAGATGTCATTTCTTGTATAATACCGCTATACTCTGACTTACGTTGGGATTCGGCTTCTGCACGTTCTGTTTCAGCAGAGACACGCCTAGTCTCATTTGAGGAACGAGTATCTTCTGCAGCTTTGCGGGTATCTTCATTTTGCTTTCTTTTATTTTCTTCGGATACCCGGGCTGTCTCCGCTGATTTACGTTCTGTTTCAGCGGACTTTCTTTTGTTTTCTTCTGATACTCGGGCTGTCTCCGCTGATTTACGGTCTGTTTCAGCAGATACGCGTTCAGATTCGACAGTAACGCGATTATCTTCGGCTATCACACGTGCAGTTTCATTCGTTTCTCTCGTGGATTCGGCTTCTTTTCGTTCATCTTCGGCTGTTACGCGATCTGTTTCAGCTGTAGAACGTGTTGTTTCAGCCGCTTTTCGTTTGTCTTCTTCCTTCACACGTTCCGATTCTGCAGAAGAACGTCCTGTTTCAGCGGTCTTACGTGCATCTTCATTACTTTTACGTGTTTGTTCATCTGACACTCGTTTATTTTCTGTTTCAACGCGGCTAAGTTCTGCAGATACACGTTGCCCTTCAGCGGTCGCACGAGCTGCTTCCTCTGCTTTACGGGTATTCTCATTTATGATACGTACTGATTCTGCAGCTGACCGGGCTTGTTCTTCATTTGAACGATTTCTTTCAGCATCGATACGAGTAGCTTCATTGCGTTGTCGAGTATCTTCATTCGCTTCTATTTGGGTTCGGGAATCATCGGCCGCCTTTGCTGCGTCATTGGCCTTCTTTGTTGCTGCAACTACGTCATCATAGGCTTTCTTTATGAATTCAAGACTAACTTTTACACTTGTTTGTACGCCATTCACCATTTTAACGCCAATAGTGTACAATCCTACCATGCTATCAGCAAGCGTTAATTCGCTGATTTTTTTCTTTTTAATTGGCATAATTTTTTAAGTCAATATAAAATATTCCATCTTCTGTTATGATAAATTCTCCTGCTTCGGATGCAAGCAGGAAGTCTGTTTCTCCAATCCGGAAACTAGTAAATACAAGTTTCAAGGTAAATTCCCACCATACCCCATTATTAAGAAGAAAATTGTTTGTCTGGCAACTCTTATAATAGCAAGGATAGCTTTCACTCCACTCATCACAATAAAATATACGTTCAGCATCAGAATACTCATATCCTTCATCATCGACCTTAGCAGACAGTTTTGTGAGATCATAGAGTAGGGCATTGCGATTACGCCAGAACGCTTCAATCGTCCCGGCCCGCATCAGGCATTTGAGAGATACTTCTTTGGTTTGGAATTTCACAACTTCACCGTCATAGATTGCTCCATCTTGACGTTTGAAATTCTGCAATAGGTTCTTTTTTACTGCCGGAGTTTTCAATATCTCGGCATTACTACCTGGAAGAACTATTACGCCATAATCGGACAAATCTTTATTGTCTATTTCATAACCCTTTGGCATAGCGATAGAATTAACAGGGTCCTGATATTCATAATTTACTTCATGAGGAAAATCGTTTGCAAAAACTATCTTCGCTATTTCAAGTCTAGGATAAATTGTATAGCTATTCTGTGATAACAAACGTAAACGATATGTTTTACCAAGAATCGGAAAACGGAAATTATGGTATCCCATATCGGAAAGGAGCGCTATTAATCCACCAAATCCCAAGTCATCTCTAAAGCCAAATTCTATACTAATTTCGCTTGTGTCTAGGGCAACCACAGAAAGATCAAATTCTTGTCCGTCTTCCTCCGGCCAGTCGTTTTTCTCCGGATCTTTCAAAGTAGGGAAGGCAACAAGATTATTGTAGCTCCCCTTTATAATTGAAATACCGTGTTTGGTATACATATCTAATTCATCTATTAGTAATTGTCCTTTCATCGCTTCAGTATTATGCCTTTTGTGTTTAATGTATCAATACCCAGTTTTATAGACTCTATGGCTTTTTCAATCGCTTCAAGCCGTGCTGTATGGCTGCTTATATCAGATAGATAAGTGATAACAATATCATTGTATTTCATTATTTCTCCCATATATTTATCCAAATTTGAAAGATATGCGAGTTTTTCCGCTATTTTATCCGAATTAGACTGGAGATGCTTTACACCTTCATTAATTGAATATGTATGAGAGATCATAACAGCAAAACTACCGTCTAGCTTATCTGCAGAGTCTTGCGACATAGAAGCAAATCCTTTCTTTGATGCCTCACGTTCTTCATCATCATCTTTGCCAAAACCATATATTTCTGATAATGCATCGCGTTTAGCTTTCATTTCATTGGCAATCTGTTGGCCTTCGGCTTTCAATGCATTATATTCATCCTCGGTCATACCATCATCCATTGCATTATATAGCTTTTCCCTCCATTCAATCAACCGGTCCATATAATCCTCCTTAAGCATGGAATTAAGAATGGCATTTCTCATATATTCTTCGAAGTTGTCTGCAAAATCAGCACTATCGGCGTCCATATCAGTAAGCAAGTCTTGGAAGTCAGAGCGGAGAGAACTGTAATCAATAAGAGTCGTATCAGCAATTTGTTGTTCTAATACTTCCGCAACCTTTGCGACACCATTTGCTATTTGATCGGCAAATTTTTGTGTATCGGAATCTAGTTGTGACCAAAATATGCCTGCATTCTCCTGAAGCTTTGCAAGTTGATCATCTGTCAAATCAAATAGACCGGTCATACGTCCGCCCATTTTCTTTTTGAAATCATCAATAGACATTCCTAGTGTGTCCGCTGCTTGTTTCCAACCTTCCCAGGACATATCTTCAACTTCACTATATCCCTTCGAGTGTGATTTTCCAGAAGCACCAGAATTTAGATACTGTTGTCCTAAAACCCTAGCATTTTCACTTTGCAATTTTACCATTTTAAGCGCTTTTTCATAGGCTGCATTGGCATTATCTCCTGTAAGAGTTTCAGCTAATTCCAGTTGCTTTTCGATTACTCTATCAAGAATACTGATATAAGACTCATACGTTTCTTTCGCTTTCTCGTATTTCTCCGTTGTATCGTCTTTTCCGAACAAATCAAAGATTTTCATTGCTACCTGCATTGCTGCGCCAATGATCGCAAGAATAACAGACGCTTTTTCAACTGTACTAATAGCGTTCGCTGATGTATTTGCTGCTGATTCAACGCCAGACATAGCAGTCATTGTAAATGCTCCGATATTACCAATCAAAGAGATAATTTCTCCAGCAGGTCCACCGATCGTTTTTCCAAGTTCATCTATTGTGTCCGCTAGTTCTGATATCTGTGCTCTGACTTCTTTCTCTGCCTTTTTAACTTGGTTGTCTTTCTTGACAACCTTATCTTTTGCTGCGTTGTAGTTTTCAGTTTTCTTTTTAACTTGCTCCAAGGCCTGCGCTTCGGATAAATAGGCTTTAGTCGATTCTATTTTACCTGTTTCCGGATTGTATTTAGAGGATTTGATCCCATTCTCAAATTTAGCACCTCCTTTCACAGCCTCGGCTTTTATCCGAGCATTTTCTAACTCGATTTGCGCATTGGCTAGCTCTTCTTCAGCTTCCGCTAGTTCTTTCTTCTTATCAGATAATGACTGAAACGGATTACGGGAATCCAATTCGTCCATGATGGATTGAATTGTACTCGTATATTCGCGAAGTTGATCAGGAGATAGAACTTGTGCCGCTGTACTCTTTGCATTCTCTAATTGCGTTAAAAGGGAATTAAGAGTTTCGGAAGAAGTTTCTTTCAAGTTTTCGAAGGCGCGAACATATTCTGGGGATTCTTTCAACTTATCGTAGTCCAGTTTCATTAACTCCATTCCCTTATTTTTCGTTGCTTGAGCAATGGAACGGTCTATCTGTTCTACCTGATTTGTATCTCCATTCTTCGTAGCTTGTTTACGCTGTTCCTGTAACGTTGCAATATCCTCATTAAATTTTCGTTCAATCGCAAGACGCTGGTCTGTATAATCCTGATACTGATTCAACAGGTCAGATAAATCATCTCCGCGATCAAACTTTGTATTGGTAGCGATTGTAGCTTCTTTTGCTATATTATCGAATGAAGCAAACAGTTTTTTCGTAGATTCTGAATTGATGAAAACATCTGCATTAAAAACCTTCTTTTTATTTTGAGGATTGATTTCAAAAGCAGCTCGTGCATCTTCTATTACTTTCCGTTTCTTATCCTCGGTTTCGCGCTTAATAGCCTGTAATTCTAGCCGATGATTGAGTGCTCTTTGCCTTAGAACCTTTTCACTGCTTTCTTTAAGTTTATTGATTTCAATCTGTTCAAGTTCATTTGCTGAATCTTCTTTCATTCGTTCCTGGTCAAACTTCTGTTTCTCTAACAGGAGTTTATATTTTTCTTGTTCTTCACGTAATTTTTGTGCCTTATCATCTTGCTTGGAAAATGAATCATAAACTTTTAACTCTTTCTCTGCTTCTTTTAGCTTTTTGATGTTTTCTTTGTAGGCAGTAACGACAGTAGCATCAATCCCTTTGAAATTTCCAGCATCCATCAATTTCTTTTGAGCCGAAGCTATTGAATCTAGTGCTTTCGTTGCATCATCTTTTTGCTTGGTCCAAAAGGCTTTATTTTGAATCTCCGACTTTTCCTTTTCTTTTTCATCTTCTTCTTTCGCTTGTTTTTGAATCTTTGCAATATTATCTACAACCTTTTGAGCTGCATCAACTTCTATTTTAGCCCTGCCAAGTTGTATGTCATATTGTCCGGAATAAGTTCCACGTTTTGAATCTTCAGCAATTAAAGCCTGAATTGAGTCATAATTACGTTGAGCCATAATCAATTTGGTTTGTGCTCCAATTCGTGCACGTCTCTGAACTTCTTCTGCGATCATCTTATTTAAAGAAAGGATATCCATCAATTTAAGTTTTTCAATATCCATATTCTTAAAAATATTTGGCATAATGCTTTGAAGCTTATTATATGCTATGACTTTCTCATAATTTGCAGAAGTCTCATCGCGTATCGTTGAAAGTAAATCTGTAGCACTTTTTTTCAAATTATCAGCTTGTTCGGTATATGCTTTGCATGCTTCATTATATTTTCTCTGTACTTTTTCAGCTTCTGTCTCAACCGTTACCACATGGTATATTGCGTAACCGAGCGTTGCAAATGCAGCGGCAGCCAGCACATAAGGGTTGGTTAGCATCGCTGCTGCATTTTTTAATTGTGCAATCGTTTGGGCTTTGAGAGCTTTTGTCAATAAAACACGTGCAGATGTGTTTTTGGCAATCATTGCAGCTTCAACGGCATACATGCCTTTAGTCAATACCAAGTTAGCCGCTTCAACAGTCCGCTGCTTGTTAACAATAGCTGTAACTGTTGCATGTACTTGTTTAGCGGTACTTACAGCCAAAATACTTCCTTTATATCCAGCGAGAGCCGTAGTAACGGTAACTATTAGGGCACCAATAGTTTTTAATGATTCCTGTGCATTTCCATTATCAAATGCCTTATTTATTGATTGTGCGGCACTTGATATTTGTTTTAAAATCTCTTTTCCAAGGGGACGAAGGGTAGCTGTTATATTATTTCCAAGTAGTTTCATTTGATTTTCGGCAGATGAAGCCATTTCTTTAAAGGCTGCTTCTGCTGCACCGGCAGAATTATTAACTTCGTCTAGATCGGAAGCTGCTTCCTTGGCCTTTTCACCAGTAAGCATTAAAGCGGCTTGGAGTGCTTCATCGGTACCCAACAATTCTTTCATTTTGGTTGATGAACCACCTGCTTTGTCATAAATAAGTTGTAATGCTTCTTGGAAAGTACGTCCTTTGAATGCAGCGTCTCCCAACTGGTTGGCTGTACCTAAGATAGCAGCACGTATTTTCGTCATTGCTTCCGAAGTGGGAACACCTTGTTTGGTGATTGATGCTACTGCGCCCAGGACTTCTTTTATATCAATGCCAAATGATGCAGCAATAGGTGCTGCTTGGGCTATACTTTTGCCTAGTTGACCAAAATCAGTCTTACCTAATCGAACGGTGGTAAATAACTGGTCCGAAACTTCCTGGGCTTTAGAAGCATCCAATTTATAAGCATTTAGAACTGTTGTAATAGCATCAGCTGCAGTAGCAGTATCGGTTACTCCACCAACAGCAGCTTTTGCGGATGCTTCCAACACTTTCATTCCGTTGGCTCCGTCATGTCCGGCAGATACGATCTGATAGAGAGCTTTGGCTGCTTCGTTTGCTTCAACGGGAATAGTACGAGTTATCTCCATAACTTGATTCATGTAATCCGTTAAGCTGCCTTTAATTCCATTTGAAAGAGTAGCAACTTCTTTCATGCTTTGTTGAAACTGTTTTTCAAAGTCGTATGCACCTTTGGCAGCTCTGGCAAATGCGATACCTGCACTAATGCCGATCCCACCGAATACATCGAAAGCGGTAATTTCACTGGCCATTGCCTTAATGATTCCCATCGCTTCCTGACGCCCGGAATATAGTCCTGAATTATCTATGCCTGTTGCGAAATACAACGCTCCATCTTTGTTCTGAATACTCATATAGCATTTATTCTTAAAATATAAAGAGGAGCCAAAATTTGGCTATTTCAAGAAGAATAAGCATCTTTGCAGTGTTCTAAGACCAAGGAACAGTTTTTATAAATGCTTTGGGGAGTTGATAAGCCTAGAATTACAATATAAGGCTATCAATTCCCTTTGCTACATAGTCCCAAAGCATTTGAAAGATTATGTTCCTTGGTCGGAATAAAAGGGGAGAGATAGCCTTTTTCTATAATATATAAATCACTATTCATTAGCGCCATGACCAAGGAAAATGAAAACGTATCCATAGCGAATAAAAGTAGCTATACGGAAGAAGAGATTAAAGCTGCCTACGAGAAAGGGAAGAGTGAAGGAAGAATTGAAGGGATGCTCTCTTATCAGAAAAGATTGATTAAAAATCTACAGCAGGATAATGCTTCTCTCAATCAGATGCTTCAAGAAATGAAAAAATAATCCCCTGTATCTTCACAGACACAAGGGACCAAAAACAACTCTAAATCAATTTAATAAAAAAACAGTTAACCTAATATATAAACACAATGGCAAATTACTTTATCTTTTGACCTTCCCGTTAATATCATAATATCTTTTCATCCGGATCTTTTCGTTTGGATTATCAAAACTTGGTAGTTCTATCCATTCATAGTCTCGTCCTTCGACTTCTCCGTCCTCATCTGTCGTTTTATTTCGCTCCCTCATTACAAAGGAGTACTCCTGAAGTAATATCTCTATTAATCCATAGCTACTATCCAGCGTCTCATTAAAAGTCAATCCTAGAGCTTCTTTTACAATAACTAAGAATCTACTTTGGTTGTATCCTTCCAGCTTTGTAGATTTTTCCGAGCGGCTATTATCTCCGTCTCTCGCAATGGGCTCACGTTCCGAAGCATCGTGATAGAGGTACAAAAAGGGTGATATCCTATTCGATATATAATTGCATTGAATAATATGCGTATATCTTCCCATGTGGAATTGTCTGCAAGAGCTTGTTTAAACCATTTTGGCGGATCACTTGGCTTATTATGAATACCTAAGCATACGATATCAAGAAGCAGTTCTCCGTACTTATCCATAATTTTGGGAAAATCTTCTGGCAGCTCTCCCTTTTTTACAATCATCCTATCAATATCTTCTTTTTCAATTTCAAGAAGAAGCGGACGAATTCTAAACCATGTCCGGACGGTAATTGGTTTTATTACA
>UMGE01023957.1_pt1 | contig 19241 bp, 10 predicted proteins | sample 1965191 | NCBI WGS metagenome assembly UMGE01 (sample SAMEA4836065, study PRJEB28245) | human gut metagenome | biome: gut microbiome; material: fecal sample | place: Denmark | collected 2008 | reverse complement strand
CCGACATGATCTGCGTGCTCAATCACGGCTCGGTCGCGGGCCTGGGCACGCACGATGAGCTGTACGCGGCCTGTCAGCTCTATCGCGAGATTTGCCAGTCGCAGCTGCGCCGCGAGGAGCTCGAGGGCCAGCAGGGGAGCACGACGCCCGCGTCCGCTCCGACCGCCCCCGCATCCGTCTGCGCAAAGGAGGGCTGCTAAATGAATCCGTACACCTCTTCCGGCTCGGTCGCCACGATGACGGCCAACGTGTCCGGCAACGATAACCTCAACGACCTGGGTGACGGTCCGCGCCAGCCCGGCGACCCCGAGCGCTACCCCGTGGGCGCGGTAACTCGCCGCCTGCTGGGCTACGTCCGTCCGCACCGCATTTCGTTTACGGCGTCGTTTGTGAGTGCTGCCGTCTCGGTGATTCTGCAGCTCTACACACCCATCCTCATTGGCGAGGGCATCGATCTTATCGTCGCCGCCGGGCAGGTGGATTTCGATGCGCTGCTGCCGCTTGTCACCAAACTCGCGATTGTCGTCGTAGGTGCTGCGGCCTTTCAGTGGCTGCAGGGCTATTGCGTCAACCGTCTGTCCTACGAGACGGTGCGCGACATGCGCGTGGAGGCAAGCGACAAGCTCAGCCGCATGCCGCTCAGCTTTATCGACAGCCATGCCCACGGCGACCTTATGAGCCGTGTGGTCAACGACGTCGACCAGGTGGGCGACGGTCTGCTGCAGGGCTTTACCCAGCTTTTCACCGGCGTTATCACCATCGTTGGCACGCTCGCGTTTATGCTCTCCATCAACCTGACCATGACACTTGTGGTGGTGCTCGTCACGCCGCTTTCCATTTTTGCAGCCGGTGCTATTGCCAAGCTTTCTAACAAAAGCTTTACGGCACAGCAGCGCATCCAGGGCCAACTCGGCGGTCATATCGAGGAGTATGTGGGTGAGCAAAAGCTCGTGGACGCCTTCGCCTACGGCCCGCACGCTCAACAGTGCTTCGACGCCCTCAACGCCGAGCTCTATACGGCAGGCGAGCGCGCACAGTTTATGGGCTCGCTTTCAAACCCCGGCACGCGCTTTATCAATAACATCATCTATGCCGTGGTCGCTGTGATCGGCTGCGTGGGCGTGATCACGGGCGTGCCGGCGGCGCTTACGGTGGGCGGCGTGCAGATTTTCCTGTCCTATGCCAACCAGTACACCAAGCCGTTCAACGAGGTTACCAACGTCATTACGCAGATCCAGACCGCGTACGCCTCGGCGCGTCGCATGTTCGCGCTGCTCGATGCACGCGAGCAGGAGCCCGATGCATCGGACGCCGTGGAACTTGCCGCCCCGCAGGGTGAGGTGACCTTTGAGCATGTGGACTTTAGCTATGTGCCCGACCGCAAGCTGCTGCAGGATATCTGCATCGAGGCCAAGCCCGGCATGCGCTTTGCCCTGGTCGGTCCCACGGGCTGCGGAAAGACAACGCTCATCAATCTGCTGCTGCGTTTTTACGATATCGATGCCGGCCGCATCATGGTCGATGGTCGGTCTTCGCGTGACTACACGCGCGCGAGCCTACGCCGCGCCTTTGGCATGGTGTTGCAGGATACGTGGCTGTTCGAGGGCACGGTGGCGGACAACATTGCTTACGGTTGCCCAGGCGCCACGCGCGAGCAGGTTATCGAAGCCGCCAAGCGCGCGCACGCGCACAAGTTTATCGTGCAGCTGCCAGGCGGCTACGACACGGTGATTGGCGAGGACGGCGGTACGTTTAGCCAGGGCCAAAAGCAGCTGCTGTGCATTGCGCGCGTTATGCTCACCGACCCGGCTATCTTGCTGCTGGATGAGGCGACCTCGAGCATCGATACGCGCACCGAGCTGCAGGTGCAGGCGGCATTCGACGAGCTCATGGCCGGTCGCACGAGCTTTGTCGTGGCGCACCGCCTGAGCACCATCCGCAACGCCGACTGCATTCTGGTCATGCGCGACGGCGAGATTATCGAGCGCGGCACGCACGACGAGCTGATAGCGGCGAGCGGCTTCTATGCCGAGCTCTACCGCAGCCAGTTTGCCCAGTGAGCAAGTCCGTGGGGCAAATTAATCAATCGACAGACGGTGGTTTACATCTGTCGCGTTAGTACTAAGATATTCATCTAATAAATTGCATTAGTGGCTTTAGTTTTGGGGGATACGAGGCAACGTGACTATGACGTGCTCTTTGGTGGTTAACAGCAAGAGCGGTAATACCAGGATGGTTTCGGGCGCAATCAAGCGTGCCCTGCAGGCTGCAGGCGTCGAGTTTATTCACGCTGCCGCGCTGAGCGACGATGCGGATGCAGATCAGGTTGCGCTCGAGGCGCAGGGTGCCTGCGCTGCCGATACGGTGCTCGTCGGTTTTTGGTGCGACAAGGGCGCATGCACGCCTTCGGTCGCGGCGTTACTCTCCGCCTTGCACGGCAAGCGCGTCTTTCTGTTTGGTACTTGCGGTTTTGGTGCCGATCAGAGCTATTACCAGCAGATTATCGATCGTGTGACCTCCAATTTGGCCGATGATGCCGAGCTGGTGGGCTGGGCGATGTGCCAGGGCAAGATGGGCCCCGCGGTCAAGCAGCGCTACGAGGCCATGCTCGAGCAAGATCCCGACAACGCCCGCGCTAAGTTGCTGCTCGACAACTGGGTTGCCGCAAAGGATCACCCCACCAAGGATGATCTGGATTACATGGCTGCAGCCGCCAAAAAGGCCGTGCTGGGAGAGTAGCTTCGCCGTTCGCGGTCCTTCGTGCAAAGCAATACAAATGTGAAAGCCTCGATATTCTCGAGGCTTTTTTCTTGCCACTTGTGGGCGGAACCGTGGCAAGCGTTTGGGGTGACATTTTCCATCACCCCGATGACGAGGCCGTTCTGGACAACACGCTCGCATGCGTTCGCTGGATGTATTCAGAGTGGGACGGGGTTTCCGGATGGATGGGATTTCCAGAAGGTATGGGCTGAGGGCTACGCGGGGTAGCCGTAGAGGCATGAATAAGGGGGTTGAAAATAAACGATACTAAATGCAGTATAAATTTAATGGGGGGGGGTACGATATCTGAGCCGTACAAAATATTAGACCCTCTATTGAGAAGTTGTGTAGGGGTTAGCCGCAGGCGTTGGATAAAGCAGACAAGTGCGGGGACAAATAACCACTTACGGCAAAAATAGTAGCATTTGGCGGAAAGACGTTGATAAAAACGCGGAAGTAGCTACGGTGATTGTTAGAAATAGATTTCAGATTGGCTTTTTCGAACTCATCTATTAAACGTCTTAGAAAAGCGGCTAATCCTTGATGGGATCGAATATGGCCTCGATGGGGATGAAATAATCACGTTGGCAGCGCGCGGATTCAGACGATTTATTTCACTTCTTAGTGGCATGGCGCTCGCGCTTGTCATAGCCCTTGCCGTCGTTTCTTTCGCTCCCCGTGCATTTGGTTACATGCCCTTCGCCGTGCTCTCGGGCTCTATGGAACCCGAGCTCCCCGTCGGCTCCATGGTGTTTGTTCACCAGGTTGACCCAACGAATATTGCCGTGGGCGACAGTGCAACTTTTTACCGATCGGACGGCGCTGTGGTGACTCACCAGGTGTACGAGGTCGACCCTGTGGCGCAGACGATCAGCACGCAGGGAATCGCAAACAAAAATGCAGATGGAATCATCATGCACGACGCCGAGCAGACGCCTTTTTCACGCGTGATCGGCGTCGTCTCTTTTTGTGTCCCTTACCTGGGCTTCGTTAATGCATATTGCACGACGATGCCCGGTTTGCTTGTTGTGGTGGCCGTTCTGGCGCTGCTAGTCGCGGCGTCGATTGTGCTCGATCGGATGGTTCCCGACGAGCCTGCGGGCAATCATGCCCGCGCGCATGCGAAGGGGCGGCGTTCATAGCGGCAGGGGAGAGGTGCCGGCAACGGCAAGGGCCGTTGCCGGGGAAGTCGATTTTCGAAAGGAAGAGAACGATGGAAAACAAGAAGAAAAAGCGCTACGGCATCATTGCCGCCTTGCTGCTGCTGGTACTGGCTGCCGGCGTGGGCACCTATGCATGGCTGACGGCCACGCAGTCGCTGGAGAACGTGTTTACGGTTGGTAGCTTTGGCCACCCGGAAAACAAGCCTGATCCGGACAATCCCGAGAAGCCGAAACCCAATGATCCGAACACTGGCAAGGCCTACCTGTTCGAGACCAAGTGGGTCGACGACTCCAAGATCGTTCCCGGCGCAACTGCCGATAAGAACCCCAACGTCGGCGTCAAGAAGGGCTCCGATGACGCCTACGTGTTTATCTATGTGAAGAACGCCATGGTCAATGACACCGCCGCTCCCGCGAGCACCCCGTACTTCACCCTCAACGACAACTGGAAGCCGGTCGATGGTGAGGTGACCACGTCCGCCGATGGCAAGTATCTGAGCGGCCTGTTCATGTATGCCAAGGGCTCCACGACTGGCGTTCCTGCCGTTCTGAAAGCCAAGGATGCCTCCGATGATGTCTACACCGGCGAGCTCTTTAGCAAGGTTGTGTTCCCCAGCACCTTGGAGGGCTCTATGGTTGCCACCACTCCTAAGATGACGGTTTCCGCCTACATCTTCGGCGACGGCCAGAAGGGCGAGGAGGCTACTCCTGCCGCCAACGCTGTTGCTCAGGCCAAGGCCTGGGCTAAGACCAAGAAGTAATCCCCCTTCCACCGAGATCCCGACCCGCTCCCCAACCCCTATATTCGGGTCGGGATCTCGGTTCTCCTTTGATCGACGATTGGCGAACATAATGCTCAACAATCTTTCCGACAATCAGAAACGCACCTTGGCGCTTGCCGCGATTGCGCTGTTGGCCCTGGCGTGCCTGTGTGGCACGCTGGCTTTTACCGTTGATATGGTTCCGGCGAACAACGTCCTATCGTTTGGCAGCGTGAAGGTACGAGTCTGCGAATACACCCTAAACGAGCAAGGCGAAGAGATTCCGTTTGAGGCCAACGAGCACGGGGACTATCCCGACACCAAGGCCGGGGGCTCTGACATCAGCCGCATTGTGCGCGTGGAGAACGCCGGCGTACAGCCCGAGTATGTTCGCGCTCGTCTGCGCATGACGTCAGTGGCACCCGACGGTTCGAGTGCGGATGCCTCGGGCAACGTTGCCTTTAACGTGAGCGCGGGCGATGGCTCCCCGTGGGTCGATGGTGGCGATGGGTGGTTTTACTATCGCGGCCTTGCCGGACGCGGGGGTGTGCTCGATCCCGGCGTCATGACGGAGAGCCTTATGGACTCGCTGCGATTTGTGGGCGACTACCACGATGCCGCGCGCGGCGGCTCATTCAAACTCGATATCGACGTTCAGGCCGTGCAGGCCAAAAACCAGCAGACAAACGATTCTGTCCTCGACGTGCTTGACGTCGCGGGCTGGCCGGAGGCGAACTAGCCCATGAAGATTAAGATCGTGAACCGAGGTGTGCTCAACAGGCTGATTGCCGTCGCGGCGATTGCCCTTTGCTGCGTTATGGCGCTGCCGGCGGCAGCGCATGCCGAGGATCAGACCGAATTCCATATCACAAACAGGAACGACTTCCTGGCGTGCGTCGCGCTGTCGCGTCAACGCGACACGTCGCAGTGGCGCGTCTATCTCGATAACGATATCGTTCTTAACGATGAAGATATGAACGCCATTGTTGCGAATACGGTCAAGCACCTCTCCTTTGGCAACAAGGACTATCCCTTTAGGGGCGTCTTCGATGGCCAAAACCACACCGTGACGGGTCTTAACTACGCCAACAATATGTTGGATCCCGAGCGCGATACGGGCTTTTTTGCCGAGACCGATGGCGCCACCATCAAGAACTTCCTAGTTAAGGACGCTAACATTTGGGCAGACTTCCGTGGCGGCATTATCGTGGGCAAGGCGGTTAAGACTCACTTCGAAAACGTCATGGTCATGGAGAGCACCCTGCACGTTACGTGTGCCAACAACATGCTCAATGTGATTACCAATGCGGGTTTTGAGGGGGGCCTGATTGCCGGCGAGCTCGACGGTTGCACCCTCTACAACTGCGAGGTCCGTGGTGGCCGCGCCGTTAACAACACGACTTCGGGCGTACAGGCAATCGGTGGCGAGGGCCTGTATATGGCGGCGTTTGCCGGCTACGTTAAGAACTCGACCATCGAGTATTGCCGCGTGACGCCTACGCGCAACGAGGATGGCTCGATTGCCGAGAAGGGCATGACCGACGTTACCAATAAATACGATGTGGCCATTGGCGCCCTGGGCGGCAACAACGTGTACGCCTCGGGTTTTGTGGGCTGCATGGCAGAAGGCGCTAAAGTCATTGACTGCTTTTCAACGGCGAAATGCTATAGCTATGCTGCTTCTTACGTGGGCGTTGTCTCCGTAACGCGCGCTTGGACGGGCGGTCTTGCAGGCCGCATCTTGTCTAAAAGCGGTAATGAAATCACTCGCAGCCATTTCGCCGGCGATTTGAGCTCGCGCCAGTACAACCCCATCGCCGTGATTCCCATCATCCAAAACGATGTGAACCTGGGCGGTATTGCTGCGCGCGCCAACAAGGGCGACGCCACGGTCGCCGAGTGCTACTTTAAGCCGAGCGTGAGCCTAAGCGGCAGCAGCCAGGGTACTGCGGCTAAGAAAAAGATACCTTCGTTTGGCGGCGACGGCACCACCAAGGGCGACAGCTACGGTCCGTGGGATGACGAGCGCTACACCACGCGTGAGCTGTGGGAAGAGCACGACTACGATTTCTGTGCCGGTACCATGCGCTCGACTGATAACGACAATGCCCTGGGTGGCCAGCACACCAATGAGTGGGCGATGGACTACAAGCTGAATATCCCCGTGCACGGCCAGAGCGTTAAGGCGACGATTGATTTTCCCGGCGCGGGCACCGCGACAATCGAGGCGACCAAACTTGGTACTGATCAGGCGACCACGGATCCGTATACCTTTGCGGTGAGCGCTGTGCTGGCCGGAACGGCACAGGGCTTAGCTCAGGGCGATACGTCGGTAACGTTCAGGCAGGAAACCTCCGCAAAGCCCGCGGGGCTGAGCGAGGCGAACGGCGGCTACCGCTTTATGGGCTGGTTCCGCGAGCCCGATGTGCGTGTGAATCGCATTGACCAAGACAACAGCTGGTTTGACGGTAAGACCGATGCTGCTGCTGTTAAGGACGGCAAGCGTGTCGAGAAGAACACGAAGCACGAGGCGTCCTCGAGCTACACTGCCGACAACGGCAAGGACCATGCCAAGAGCGAGGGCTTCAAGGGCAATGACCTCTTTATCGCTTCATACGAGGCGCAGGTGCTGTTCTATAACGTTAAGGGCGAGACGCTCGATTACCGGAGCGGTGTCGCGCATGACAAGTCGACGGATTGGTACCGCTATGGCGTCGGTTTGACGCCAGCTGCCCCCGAGGATCGTGGCAGCTTGTCGACAACCGCGACGTTTATTGGATGGACCACGCAGCCGAACGCCAATAAGAGCATGAATGGCGCCTATGCCGCCATCACCTCGACTCAGTTAGCCGATCTTAAAAATCAGGGAGCTTTTTATCCTGCGGGTAGCGAGATCACCGTTGTCCGTCCAACCGACTTCTATCCGGTGTACAGCGACTACGTGTCGAACATCATGACGGTGTTCGAAGGCAATGAGCAGGACGCAATCGACAATAAGACTCTGCGCGACGGTGTGGGCAAAACTAACGTTAAGGTTGAGACTGCAAAAGATGGCACAAGCACGTATACCGTGCAGGTGCTCGACGTATCCGGCAAAGCTATATCCGAGGACGGCAAGCTGCCCGAAGGGTATCGCTTCTTGGGCTGGTATGAAAACAAGCAGAATGCAGATGGGTCCGAGGTCGAGGTGCGCGTAAGCCGCGACCCAAGCTATAAGCTTCCCGCCAGCGTCGATCTGACCGTCCCGCACACCTACACCGCTCGCTTTGAGTACCGTGTGGATTATTACGTCCGCGCGTACGCGAACGATGAATACACGAACTCGGAACTCCTTTGCTCTGTATGGAACGAGTACGAAACACCGTTTAACGATCAGGTCGGCACAAGTTATGTTCGAGAGAACGTGGTGCACTGGGGTTCCAAGCACGTTAATCATGGCGATAAGAATGCCTATAAGGAGGGCTCGTGCGCAGAGGGGTACTACGACAACAATACGCTAATCGTGGCCCCAATGAGCGCATATTCGCATAACGTGAGAAACGATACGGGGGCGGATACCCTAAAGAATGTCCTTGTGGATACAGATTTCCCAGGTTCTGGAACGTTTGACGAGGAAAAGGTTATTAATGCGTTGCAGTACACGTTTAAGCCATCTAGCGATCGTTATAGCTTGAAGTTTTGGACGCTTGAGAGAATCGGCGGTCGATGGACATATCTCAATACTCCTGAAAAGAAGAACACCGTAAAGGCTTCAATCAATTACACTTCGAAATACCGCATGCGTGCGATGGTGACGACGCGTGTCGATTTTTATAAGAAAGATGGCACGGTCTACAAGGAAACGACACGTCGCTACGAGAGTAATTTGCTCCAAAAGAAGAATGACGAAAAGGATCCCCAGTACACGTACAAGTATCCATTCATCCATACAGATGTTACGGTTGATAACAATTCCGGCGGGGACAGCGACCAAATTACAGATCCTAATCTGACCCTCGAGTCTTCTCCAACCGATACTGAAATGGCTGTGCTGAATTCTGAGGGCGAGCCGGATCCGAGATATAAGTTCTTGGGTTGGATTTCGACCGCCGAGGTCCAGAAGGGTTCTGACGTCTGGAAGTATATCTACGATGTCGAGGACGATTCCTTCACCACTTCTGACCCGGATAAGGCCGAACCGTATCTGGTGAAACCAGATTTTAAGGTCACCCAGTGGCAGGATGCCTATCCGGTGTACGCGAAGTACGACGTTAGGTACACCACCAACCTGCACCGCGCAGGTTTTGATGGCACGGACAAGGTCAATGTGCCTAAGTACGATAAGCACGACATCGCTCCCGTTATCAACGCGGGTACCGATCCTGCTACGGCAACGGTGACCCCTGATATCGAAACTACGGTATACAAGTCCGGCGGTGAGCTATACAAGCTGAATAAGGTCGAAATCGAACTTCCGAATGGCGAGGTTAAGGAGATCGAACCTAACGGCGGTAACTCGTATTCCTATCCGGTGGAGCCCGGCGGGACCTATACATTCGTGGCGTACTATTCGCCGTTGGCGGTCGTGTACCATCTCAATGCCAAGGATGTGGACGGTAAGGTAGCTCAGCAGGGCGATTCTCTCGGCAGCCTTAAGGACGGCATCCCGCTGCCAACGTATAACATTGGCGACATCGATGCCGCAACGAATGCATACAACGTGTTCGCGGGCTGGACGGAAACCAAACCGGCAGTTGGCAGCGGCTATGTCGTTTGGTCGGACGGCCTTCCCATGGTGAATAAAAACACCGTGGTCAAGGCACCTGTGGAACTATATCCGGTTTATCGCCCCAGTGCAGTCAAGGTCCAATCGAATATCGATGGCAATCTGGAAAACCCCGGTTCCGTGCGCTCCCTTTCGCGCACCGACTCTGGCGATCAGATTTCGCTGGAGGTAAAAGCTGCAACCGAGGTTGTTGACAAAGACGGCACCAAGTACGACTTTGTCGGCTGGTCGCGCGACTATGTCAATGACAGGCAGTACAGCCTAATGACTGACGATGAGAAGTATCCCCTTGAGGGCAATGAGCCTTTTAAGAGCGTGACCTACACCGCGGTGTACAAGATCGCGCCGCATAAGGTGCGCTATCACGGTGTCGACGGGTCGGTCATCTTTACGGCGACGGTCGACTCGGGCGACGGGCGGGCGACGTGCGCGGGTTTCGTTCACGACGTCGATGTTCCCAAGATGGATGAGAGCGGAAAACCGGTCTATGACAACGACGGCAATCCAGAGACGGAGAAAAAGTCCGTGGCATACGACCCGGACGCCCACTCCAAGATCGTCGCGCTGCTCGATGAACAGACGGCTACTAGCGGTGGCGTGCGCGAACTCTTCCTTGAGTGGCGATATGTGCCTGCCGATGGCACTGCGAAGTCTTGGGATGAGTTTAAGGACGAGCCGGTTAAGGGCGACATGGACCTGTATCCCGTGACGTATCGCGTGGTCGCCAAGGATACATCCGACCCCGAGAACCACGTAACCATGACCACCGCGCAGCTTAAATGGCTGCTCGATCCCAACGCCGCCAACACAGTCGACAACAGCGCCGACAAAGCACCCTTTAAGGTCTGCTTTGCCGAGCCGTTTATGGGAACGCAGTTGACTGTCACGGTTAAGCAGGCGAGCTATGGCCCCAATGCATCCGTGACGGAGAAACCCGTAAACGGCAAGCTTGTCTCGCTCTACAGCCTGGGCTCGGGTAATGGTTCGTTCGACTTGGCCAACCGCCTGGATTCCAAGACGACGGGCGAAGGGGAGCAAGGCGACGGCAATGCTGTGTTCAACTTTGACCAGACTCATGCGCTGACGATCGTCAAAAAGACCACCGATGCTAGTGCCATGGGACAGACGTTCCGCTTTAAGGTGACGAAGACGGCGGAGGGAGCCTCTCCCGAGACGCGCGTGGCCGAGGTGAAGGTCGATAAGCGGCAGCAGGAAAACGGTGAGACCTGGTATGTCGGCAGCGTGCAATTTGCCGCGCCGTCGGGTTTCTATACCGTCGAGGAAGATACGGCTTGGGCATGGCGCTACGAGGGCGAGCTGAGCACGCCGGGCAAGGCGCCCGGTAAATCTGCCGAGCTGACGATTTCGTCTGCTTCGAGCGCGGGCGATGCGGTGGTGACGTGCGTCAACACGCGCGCGAAGGACAAATGGGTCGATGGCGGCTCGCGTGCCAAGAATGTTTGGGAAAACGGCACGCTGAGGAGGGAGGACAAGGATGACTAAGCGCAAGCGGATCGTTGCCCTCCTTGTCGGCGTCCTCCTTTTGGCCGGCGTCGTCGGCACCTTTGCGTGGCTTTCGGTTACGGGCGTGCTGGTCAACGAGTTTGGCTTTGGCTCGGTGGCGCCTTCGGTGGACGAGACGTTCAAGGACAACGTGAAAAGGGATGTCTCGGTAAAAAACACGGGCTCGGCTCCGGCATACCTGCGTGTTGCGGTGGATATCTACTGGCAGGATAAGGATGGCGCGCGCCTGTGGGATGAGCCGGTTGCCGGCACCGACTACACCATTGAGTGGGGCGATAAAGGCGATGCCGCCGCCACTAACAGCCCTTCGTCTTGGGTTCTTGCGAGCGACGGGTTCTACTACTGGACGTCTCCTGTTGCGCCGCTCGGCAAGACGGGCGTGCTCATCAAGAGCGTGTCCGAGAAGAAGGCAGATGGTAAAAACCTAGTCGTCGACATTTCGACTCAGGCGATTCAGTCCACGCCCGACGATGCGGTCACCGAGGCATGGAACTGTACGGTCAATGATGGCGTGCTGGTGCCGCCGCATGGAGGTGCGTGAGTATGGCGTTCCCGATTCGCAAAGGCGTTACGCGCTCCTTGCGTTGCATGGTCGCGGCCATTCTCTGCGTGGTCGCGCTCGCCGTTCCCGCCCGCGCGTTTGCCGATACTCCCGCGATTGCCTATGACGGAAATGCGCGCCAGCTGACGGTAACGGGGGCGACGGGCTCCTCGGGGGAGCCCGATCTGTTTCCCGCCTTTAAAGATCTAATGCCCGGCGATGCACGCGAGCAGCAGATCGAGGTTCGTGCCACGGGCGTAAAGTCCCAGGTACGCGTGTTTGTGCGGGCCGTTGTCGATCACGAGACGGCACACCTGCTGTCGCCCATTACCTTAACGGCGTCGGCTGGCGATGCGTCTGACGGTTGGCTCCAGACGGGAACGCCGGGCAGCGTGTTCGCCTATCCCACGCAGGTCGCCACGTTCACGAGCGATGGCAGCACGGTGCTCAATCTGCAACTAAGTGTCCCGACGTCGGTGGGCAACGAGCTTGCCGACGCGAGCAAGAGCATTCGCTGGGAGATCACCGCCGAGGACGATGGCGAAACAATTCCCGCGCAGCCCGCTGGCTCCAAAAAGTCCAGTCTGTTTGGCTTGGCCGCGACGGGCGACAGCTCGCTCGCTCTGCTTTTGACGCTGCTAACGCTAGCGATTATCGTTTTCATGGCTGCGCTGATCTTGTCCCGAAGGAATAAACGCTAGGTTCATCTTTAAAATGTTTCGCCCGCCCGGCGGCGGAATATTAGGCTTCCTGCTCTACAGTCCTGCTCGCATGGAGAGCACATTGGATCCATCTTCTAAACGCAACGCCCCCCCGGGCGGCGGGCACGAAGTTCCCTGCTCTACAGTCCTGCGCAAGACGAAGGCCACATTAAGTGGCCTTCTTTGCGTGCGGAACTCGCGATGAACTTCGTGCCCCGCCGTCCGGGAGGACGCCTCTTTATTGATGGGAGGCCTGATAGGTCGATGGTTCCGTGCCCGGATGCGTCCAAAGTGGGACGGGCTTTCCGGATGGGCAGGCTTTCGAAAAATGCGTCCCGGAATTTGCCTTTGAAATGGGATGCAGTTTCCCGATGAGGCACTCGACGGAAAATACATCCCAGAAATGGCCTTTGAGCTGGGATAAGATTTCCGCGGCATCTCGGATTCTCAAAAATGAGACACGCCGTTGGCGAAAATGAGACACGTGATATCGGGCATCGGATGTATCATTTGCAAAAATGAGTCCACTCCACTCGAATAAAGCGAGGTCCCTCATGTACGTTCCACACCCCCGTATCCGTAGGCTGTCGAAAATCCCGCTTGTTGGGACGGCGGCGCTTGCTGCGTTGATCGCCACGAGCGTCGCCTGCTTCACGGCCACGCCCCAGGTTGCCCAGGCGGCAGACGCGCCCGCAATCACCGATATGACCGAGTAGGATTATCAAGCCCTGGGTCTGGGCACGAGCGAGGACATTCCGGCCGATACCGTTGGCCCCTATTCCACTGATACCCCCACGACGTTTGCCACGCGCAGCGAGGTCTATATGGCAGCTAACGGTAGCCATGGCAATCGCTACACTCTGCGCGACAAGCTCGAGAACGTCGAGCGCGGTGACATTGGCGGCAGCAGCAAACTCACCGATGGCTATGGAAGTGTGTGGGGCGCCGCAAAGTTCTGGCAAAACGTCAACAACTTCGATACGAACAGCGATCTCTACAAGCATAGCGACTACGGTGGCGGCACCTGGTCGTACCTAAGCAACAATGAGTCCTCAACAGTACTCGCCAACGACAACAACGGTTTCTCGGGCATTCACGCCACGAGTGTTGAGTTCTGCAGCGACGCCAGCACGGGCAAAAAGAGCCGCGTTGCCGAGCTCCGTGTCTACGGCGACAGTTCCTCCACGACGATTGACGGCAAGTCATACGCCGGAAAGGTTGAGCTGGTCCTCTACTCGTTTAGCAACGGGCGTACGCGCACTCTCGACACACACCTGCCGGTGACGGTCAACACTAATATGATGTACGAAGGCCGTTTTAAGTACCTGGATGCCGGTTACCTGCAAGAGCACGACGCCGTCTTTGATGTCGAGGCGGGCGATGTCGATGGCGACGGCGTCGACGAGCTTTTTGTCTACGCGGGCTGCTATGTCGACGAGAACGGCGTGCGCAAGGCTGTAGTCGACATGTATGACTTGGAGGGCGGCAACTGGAAGCAAAGCGTCGTCAAGATCGATGCCGGTAACGCCGCGGACTACACCACGCACAACAAGGGCGGGAACGACTCCTGGACGCAGCTTCAGTCAGCTCCTGTCGTTTCGCTAGCGGCCGGCGACCTCGATCGCGATTTTTGCGATGACCTCGCCATCGTGGTCTCGGCACCCTACGGCAAGAAGAATATTGATAAGTCGACGCATTGCGAGCTGTTTTCGTGGGATGCATCCAAGGGTGCGCTCGTCCATGTCGATGCTCTGGGCGACGCGGGCGCAATCTCCCTCTCCGCGAACGGCAAGACCATGGTCGCTGCGAATGCGACGTTCGGCACGTTTGCCGCCTACGATGAAGAAGGAAAGAAGACGGGTGAAACCGTCACGGGCCTTATTCTTGCGGGCTATGACTGGCAACGCAGCGCTTTTGATTACGGCGCTTCTGACGGCAGCAAGGGGCTGTACGGCGCGCTGTACCGCTACGCGTATTTTGACTCGGAGTCTGGCGAGTTCAAGCTTTCCGATTGCAAGGAATACAGAGACGGGCTCCTCGCCTCCTATGGGCTGATGCATGTGCCCAACAGCGCATGGAAGGATAGCGCTCAGGATAAGCGCTATCCGTGCACCTTGGCGCCTATTGCCCTTGCCACTGCCAACCTTGACGGCCTGTCCGAGCAGCTGGCGGTCGACGAGGTGCTCGTGGGCGGCGATGTGTTCCGCGACTTTGCCTGCAACACGGCACAGAGCGGGGCTCAGGGCTTGGGGTCCATGGTCGGAACCATGAGCATGAGCGGTCAGCAATACAACAGCAGCAACAAGCATGACCATAAGGGTATAGAGCAGGTGTGGATCAGCGACGTCAAGGCGGGCAGCGTCTCGGGTTCGGACCGCTATAACGAGAGCTTTATCGCCGTGGTGGGCAAGCACCGCGACGAGGACCTGCGCAAGAACGATGACTACTATTGGATGACCGCCTCGCATTTTTCGCTCGACGAGAACGGAAAGGTGCGCCGCGGCGAGGAGCAGGTGATTAGCGAGAGCAACCGTCGCGGCACTACCTACGGCACATTTATCTCGCTCGCGCTGCCCGATGTCGACAACGACAGCGTCAAGATCACGTACAAGGACCGCTACAAGGTCTATACCAACCCGCGCGTGCTTGCCGTGCTGCAGGATGCGCCCTATGTTGAGGATCTGGAGCAGGCATACGGCTATCTGGTGTTGGGCGGCACGTCATACGGAGAGGAAAAGGGCACGGGGACATCCCAGGGCTATACCATTGGCGCCGAGTTGGGCGTTGCCGTCGAGGTGCAGACCGGTCCGCCCCTGGTCGCGATGAATGCTTCAGTCGATTTTGCCGCCGAGGGATGCTATGACTACCGGAGCGAGCGCACGGTCAGCGCAAGCGTAAGCTATGAGTCGCATGCCGGCGAGGGTGACAAGGCCGTGCTCTACACGATTCCGATGGTCTATTACGAGTATGAGATCGAAAATGAGGAAACTGGTGGCAAGGGCGTGATGGCGGCGCCCGTGTCGCTCGGCGCGCAGACCTCGGTCGTTAATGCCGAGGCCTATGACCGCATTGCCAAACAGCACAATATGACACCGCTCAGCTACTTTTTGACCAACCGGTCGGGAGAACCCGGAACCTATCAAACGACGCTCAACGGCGAGACTCCCGTTGGGGATTCCTTTGGCCTGGGCAAGCCTGGCGTAACGCGCGCCTACACGCACGATGGGTTTAACGGCGCCGCCGCGCAGTCGGGGGCGAGCATTGAGCAGACCATCGAAGTCGAGGAGGGCAAGGAGCAGGAGCTCGAGCTCGGCTTGACGCTGAACGGCAGCGTTGTCATGGGCGCGAAGCTCGCAAAGCACGAGTTGTTTGGCGGCCTGTGCTTTGGTGCCAACGCCGGCTTTACGACGGGTAACTCCTCGAGTGAATCGACCGAATACGGCGGCACCGTCGACAACCTGCCCGAGGCCGCGCAGGGCAAGTACGGTTTTGTGTGGCGTCTGGGCGTCAACGCGGTGGATGTCGACAAGTTCGAGGCAGACTCGGGCGACAAGCTCGGCACCAAGGACACCGACCAGTTCTGGATCGTGGGCTATGACGTTAAGGACGTCGAGATGCCCGACGCGCCGGCCGTGACGGGCTTTACGGCAAACGCCGTCGATTCGACCAGCGTTACGTTTATCTGGGACGATGTACTCGCAAACAAGAGTGGCTTTAGCTACGGCGTGGGCATGCTGCAGAGCAATGCGGCGGATGCGGTCGTCAATAGCTGGAAGATTGCCGACAACGCGCAGACCTCGCTCAAGTGGGATGGGCTGCAGCCCAATACGGAGTATCGATTCGCCATCGCCGCCGTTAAGAATGGATCCACGGCCGAAACGGGTATTCGATCGGCGATCATCACGGTCAAGACCATGCCCGATGGCATGACGATGACTGTGAGCGGACCTGCGGCGGATACAGCGGAGAGGTCGGCCCTCGAGTATGACTCTTTGGTCGAGTGCTCGGCGGGAGACAAGCTGACACTCTCGGCGATTGGCCATGTGAAGCAACTCGGTGCCGACGATAGCGAAACAGGGCTGGCACCGACCTATATGTGGTACCGCAAGGGCCGCGGCGAGACAGAGTTTAAGCTCGTGGGTGCCGATGGCAACCTCGCGGCTGGAACGGCCTCAAAGCTCGAGATTGACCTGACCGCAGACGATGACGGTGCGCAGTATTACTGCCACGTGGGATACAACGACGTGGGCCTCGACACCGGCACGACGCTCGTGAATATCGAGGCCGAGGAGACGGCGCCCACAACGGTGAACGCCACCCCGATCCGCACGCGCCGCCTGTTCTCACAGGCAAGTGCGGGCGCCAAGAAGTTCCTGGACCATACGCTGGTAAACACCGCCGGCCCAACCGATTCCGAAGGCTCAAAGGACCCCGAGACTCCTGAGACCCCGACGAACCCGGACAAGCCCAAGTCCGACAACGGAGCTAAGACCGACACCAAGGTCAAGACTACGACCACAGCGAAGAACCTCGCAAACACCGGCGACCAAACATTCGCCCTAGTCGCCACCGCAGCAGCAGCGGGAGCAACGCTCGTAGTGATAGCCCTCATCATGCTGATCAAGCGCCGCAAGACCCACTAGTAGCCAGTCGAACATATCGACAACCCAAAAACCCGGGTAGCCAAAAAACAGGCCACCCGGGTTTTCTGTTGAGTGGAGACTCCGCAAGCGGAAACTGCATCCCACAATTAGCGCCCGGAACGGGACACATTTTCCGTCAAGCCCTCATCCGGAAAATCCATCCCAGTTTGAGCGCCCAGACCGGGACGCACTTTCCCAAAGGGTCCTCAACGGGAAACTGCGTCCCATAATTAGGCCGAGAAATGGGATGAACTTTCCCAATGAGAGCCAACCGGAAACCACGTCCCAGAATCAGCCCCCAAAGTGGGACGCACTTTCCCAACGAGCCTCAACCGGAAAATACATCCCGGAATCCAGCTGAATAGTGGGACACACTTTCCCAATCGGGTCCCAAGCGGAAACTGCATCCCATTCCAGACAAGAATTCCGGGACACACTTTCCGCAAACAAAGAAGGCCACATAACGTGGCCTTCGTCTTGCGCAGGACTGTCCGAGCAGGGAACCTTATATGCCTCCGCCCGGACAGACGTTTCAGTTATGAACTCGCAGCTAGTCGCTATTTGATCTTGGTCGTACCCGGTGCCAAGTTGGGGTCGGTCTCGTTGGCCTCGGTCTGGAAGTGCTCCGTATAGACGTTCTTGCCGTCGCGGAACATCTCGTAGTACTGCATCTTGGCGTAATCCTCGCGCGCCTTGGTGGCGGCTGCTGCGGCGGCGTCGTCACCGGTGACGTTGGAGGAGAGCGCCCAGCGCAGGCTGGCGTCCTCGTAGCCGACCGAGTTGATAGCAGGCAGCGACTCGCGCAGCGTCATGTGCGCTTTCTGGTAGTCGGTCAGCGGTGCGCCGATTAGCTGCATCAGCTGGGTGGACAGATAGTTGGTGGACAGGTCGTCGACCTCGCTCGTCTGGTCGCAGCCGGCAACGTCGTAGTTGGCCCAGATGATGTAGTCGGTCTGCCACAGACGTTCCTGGTGCGTGGCATCGTCCTCGCCGGTAAACCACTTATCGTTGAACTTGGACGGGAAGAACGGCTGATGGTCGCCCCAGAACACCACGACTACCTTGCGGTCGAGCTTGCTCAAGGCGTTGAGGAAGTAGCGCAGCGCCTGATCGGACTGCTCGATGCACGAGACATACTCGTCGACATCGGACAGCGTGCCGTCCTCGACGGTCTTGGCGTCCAGGTCGGTCGTGTCGATATTCAGATGCATCTGCTTATCGACCGGCAGCAGGCCCGTGTCGTAGCCCGAGTGGTTCTGCATGGTCACGTCGAAGATAAACTGAGGATCGGCGTTCTGGTCGAGCAGCTCAAGAATCTTGTCGTAGGTAGCCTGGTCGGTCACCATCCCGCGCAGGGTGTCGGCGCCCTGGAAATCGTTGATGGACAGGAACTGGTCAAAGCCAAAGTCCTTATAGACGTTTTCGCGGTTCCAGTTGGTGGCGTGGTTGGGGTGCATGGCCGTGGTGGAATATCCGAGCGACTTGAACTGCTCTGCCAGGTTCCCGGTCGTCTCCATGTTGTAGATGGTGTACGGATACACGCCCGAGCCCAGGTTGGCCATGGAGTTGCCGGTCATAAACTCAAACTCGGTATTGGCGGTGCCGCCGCCGTAGGCGCTCACGTAGAGCTTGCCGCGGCTGAGGCAGTTGGACAGGTTCTTAAAGTACTGCGGGCCTTCGTAGCCGGCGCGCATGTTCTGGTAGATCGAAAGGTCTGAGAAGGTCTCGTTCATGATGGCGATGACCGTGGGCTTCTCGCTATCGAACTGCTCCTCGGCGGCGGCGCGCTCGTCGCTCTTGGCCGCGTCGGACTTGTCGTAGGCCTTGGTGTACTTTTTGAGCGTGGCCTTGGCATCGTCGACGGAGTAGTCGGCGGGTTTGGGCGGCTTGATGGACTGCGCTGCGCTAATGAAAGCGGGCAGGTATCCCTCGCGCCAGTAGCTCTCGAGCGGGCGCCAGGTGTAGACGGTGATGCCGAGGGTGTTGTAGTAGTCGATAAGCGTGACGTGCGCGGTCACGCCGCCCAGGCACAGCACGGCGACGAGCAGGTTGGTGAGCAGCATGCGCTTGGCGTTGGCGGCGCCCTTCTGACGGTGCGGTGCCACCAGGCCGGCGTACTCGCATAGCAGCATGGCGATGGCGGTAAAGCCCATGGACAGCACGCAGAACAGCGAGATCGAGAAGGTGTAGCCGGTGCCGGCGACCGCAGCGGCGGTGGAGATGGCCGAAAGGTCGCCCGGCTGGATGGGCATGGATTTAAACGTGATGACGAAGAACTCGGCAATGCCCAGGACAAATAGGGCAAAGGCCAGGACCGCGGGAGCTGCGCCGTGGCGCTGGAACAGGAAGAACAGGCCGACCATGAGCGTGGTGATGATGGCCC
>UMGE01005692.1_pt1 | contig 20221 bp, 20 predicted proteins | sample 1965191 | NCBI WGS metagenome assembly UMGE01 (sample SAMEA4836065, study PRJEB28245) | human gut metagenome | biome: gut microbiome; material: fecal sample | place: Denmark | collected 2008 | reverse complement strand
GCCGATCAGCCCGAGCCCGCTGCCGATGCATCCGCCAAGAAGGATGTCGACGGCCTGAAGGTCCTCGTCCTGTGCGCCGGCGCCGGCACCTCTGCCATGCTTGCCAATGCCATCAAGGAAGGTGCCGCGCAGACCGGAGAGAACATCGCTTCCTCCGCAGGCGCCTATGGCCAGCACACTGCCATCATGGATCAGTACGATGTCATCGTGCTCGCCCCGCAGGTTCGTAGCTACTACAACGACATGAAGGCCGACACCGATCGTCTGGGCATTAAGCTGCTCGCTCCCCGCGGCAAGGAATATATCGACCTTACTCGCGACCCCGCTGGCGCCATCAAGTGGCTCCGCGAGAACCTCGACTAGTTCCTCCCTCTGTTGGTGCCCGGATCCCCAGTTCGGGCACCTCTCCCTATTCGTATCCCACAGAAAGGATGACTCATGACCAACCCCATGCAGTTCCCCGACGGCTTTGTGTTTGGCGGCGCCACCGCCGCTTACCAGGTTGAGGGCGAGACCCGCACGCACGGCAAGGGCAAAGTGCCCTGGGACGATTTCCTGGCTGCTCAGGGTCGCTTCTCCCCCGACCCCGCAAGCGATTTCTACAACAAGTACCCGGTCGATATTGACCTGTGCCAGCGCTTCGGCATTAACGGCATTCGTGTCTCCATCGCTTGGAGCCGTATCTTCCCCAGTGGCACCGGCGAGATTAACCCCGAAGGCGTTGCCTTCTATCACGAGCTTTTCGCCACCTGCAACAAAGCCGGCGTTATCCCCTATGTCACGCTCGATCACTTTGATACGCCCGAGGCCTTTTACCAGAACGGCGATGAGGGTTTCCTGACGCGCACGACGATCGACGCCTTTGTCGAGTACGCCAAGTTCTGCTTTGCCGAGTTCACCGAGGTCAAGCACTGGTTTACCTTTAACGAGATCCCTGCAACTGCCGAGGGCAGCTTTATCGTTGGCAACTGGCCGCACGGCGAGAAGTATCGCCTGGACAAGGCCTTCCAGCTCATGCACAACATGATGGTGGCCCATGCCAAGGCTGTCGTCGCCTTCCATGAGGGCGGCTTTGAGGGCGAGATCGGCATTGTCCAGAACCTGGAGCCCAAGTATCCCCTCGACCCCAACAGCGCCGCCGACTGCGAGGCAGCTCGCATGGCCGACGTCATCAACAACCGCTGGGTGCTCGACGCCACCTTCCGCGGCCACTATGCAGCCGACACCATGGAGACTGCGACCAAGCTGGCCCATATCGCCGGCGGCGAGCTCGACGTCCGCGACGAGGACATCGCCGCGCTGACCGCCGCGCTCCCCTATAACGATTGCCTGGGCGTCAACACCTACAAGTGCCAGTTCCTGCGTGCCGCCGAAGGCGAAAACGACATCAACCACAATGGCACCGGCGACAAGGGCTCCTCGCGCTGGTTCCTCAAGGGCGTTGGCGAGGCATGCGTGCGCGAAGGCGTACCCACCACCGATTGGGACTGGATCATCTATCCCGAGGGCCTGTACGACCTGCTGCTGCGTATTAAGAACGATTACCCCAACTACAAGAAGATCTACATCACCGAGAACGGCATGGGCTATAAGGACGACTTCGAGGACGGCTTTATCGACGACGCCCCTCGCATCGACTACATGCGTCAGCATCTCGCATGGGTCCTCAAGGCAATCGACGGCGGCGTAAACGTCGACGGTTACTTTGTGTGGTCGCTGCAGGACCAGTTCTCCTGGACCAACGGCTATAACAAACGTTACGGCCTGTTCTACATCGACTTCGAGACCCAGAAGCGCTATCCCAAGGCGAGCGCGTACTGGTACAAGAACGTCGCGGAGACCGGCCTGCTCATGGCCTAGTTTCCGCCACATACCCCCTGTCGGCCGCATGAGAATCCCTCCACGGGTTCGCATGCGGCCTTTTTGTTTTTGGTGGGCCCGAGCAGGCCGTTCGTCTCAATCTGTAACATCTAGCAGGGATTTTCGGCCCCAATTGTTACAAATTGAGATGAACGGAGGCACCCGGTTCGAAATATCTAGATCTGTAACATCTGACTCGCTTTTGGCCGTCTAACTGTTACAGATCGAGATAAAGACGATGGCTGGGTAGACAAAATCTCGATCTGTAACACCTAGTCAAGTTTTTGGGTCCTAGCTGTTACAGATCGAGACAAACGGAATAGGCCGGGCCAAAAATCTCAATCTGTAACATCTGGTTGGCGATTTCACCCCTACCTGTTACAGGTTGAGACAATTTGATAGTGGAGTCCTCATTTGCGCGTCATATCGCGTAGCGCTGACGCGCTGATTCCCCACAATGACAGGAGGCAAAAGTCCTCCCACAGCGTTTGCTGGCAATCCTGCAGCGTTAGCTAGCAAATGACCTGCGTGTGCTCCTCGATGGCGGCGCGATTCTCGGCAGCGATACCCGGCTCGCACACCACGGCGTCCAAGCTGTCCAGGCGGCAGAAGGTGTAGAAGTCGCGCTTACCAATTTTGCTGGAATCGGCAATCAAGTAGCGCGAGTCTGCCTTGCTAAAGGCGAGCTGCTGGATACGGCCCTCGTCCATGTTGGACGTAGATACGTCGCCATCCAGAATGCCGTTGGCACCGATAAACGCCGCGTCGATGCCCAGCGCACGCAGGGTATCCTCGGCCGTTGGCCCCACAAAAGCGGCGGTGCGGCGACGGTACATACCACCCACGAGGCACAGGTCACAGTCCTCGCGCGCCTCGAGCAGGTTAAACACCGAGAGCGAATTGGTCACAATGCGCAGGCGAAACGCCGGCAGCATCGAGACCATCTGCTCAACCGTGGTGCCCGTACCCAAAAAGATGGTCGAGCCTTCCTCGATAAGCTCCACAGCGCGGCGCGCGATCTGCAGCTTTTCCTCGGCATGCTTAGTGCGCTTTTCGCTGTGAGAATACTCATGGCGCAACATAGCGTGTGGACGGCCCTGCGCACTACGGGCGCCGCCGTGCACGCGTTCGATCTCGCCCAGGCTCGCAAGTTCCTCAAGGTCGCGACGGATCGTCATGTCCGAGACGCCCAGTGCATCCGAAATCTCCTTGACCGAGACCGTTCCCTGTTCCTCGAGCAGCTGCCGAACCTTATCCTGTCGCTCTGCCTTAATCACGATGAGTCCTCGCTGTTCCACGCTCGCGTCAATTCAAACAGTAACGAACAAATTGTATCAGACCCGTGCGCGTCAAAAATGAACACCCGCACAGCTCCAATCATCACTTTTTTGAGAAAAATACCCCCTGCTTTAGTGGGGTGTAGTGATAATCTCACCTGTTCGCGCTACAGTTTGTCCGAAATACCTCGATGTTAGGAACCAAATGATCACTTCCGAGCTTTTCGGCACCGCGCCGTGCGGCACCTCCGTTCATCGTTATACCCTCAACGGGCCCGAGATCTGCGTTCGCATTATGGACTATGGCGCCACCGTGCTGGGTATCGATGTGCCCGATATTCCCGGCAACGTGCGCGATGTGGTACTGGGCTTCGATAAGCTCGAGGATTACTCTGACAACCCCGCCTGCTTTGGCGCGACCATCGGCCCCGTGGCAAACCGCACCGCGGGCGCCACGATCACCATCGACGGCACGGACTGGCACATGCCGGCCAACGAAGGCGTCAACAACCTGCACAGCGATCTTGAGCATGGTCTGCACAAGCGCGTATGGGACGTTGAGCTCGACGAGACTCACAACGCCGTGCGCATGACCACCTCGCTTAAGGATGGCGAGCTGGGCCTGCCCGGCAACCGCACCTTTACGGCCGTGTTTACCGTTACACGCACCGGTGTCTTCCGTATCGAGTATGGTTGCGAGAGCGACCGTGCCACCTACGTGTCCATGACCAACCACACGTACTTTAACCTTGCCGGCCATAACGCCGGCATGGACTGTGAGCACTTCTTTATCGCCAACGCTGCCCACTACTTGCCCATTAACGAGCAGAACATCCCCACCGGCGAAATCGCTCCGGTCGAGGGAACACCGTTTGACTTTCGCGAGCTGCGCCCCGTCGCACCCGGCATGGAGGCCGACGACCCGCAGATTAAGCAGGCCCGTGGCTACGATCACTGCCTGTGCATCGATGGCTATCAGTACGGCCGCAACCTGCGTCGCGCCCTACATGTCGAGGAGATGTGGACCGGTCGTGAGCTGGACTACTACACCACCGCCCCGGGCGTGCAACTCTACACCGGCAACTGGCTGGGCGACGAGCACGCCAAGGACGATGCCAACTATGGTTGGGGCGCCGGCTTTGCCCTCGAGGCCGAGATGTACCCCGACACGCCGCACCAGCCGCTGTTCCCGCAGGGCATTGTGGGCCCGGGTCATCCCTACAGTAATGTGATCGAGTACCACTTTATGAGGCACTAAGCCCATAACACAACATATCGCACAGCAGCGCCCGCCGGCACACCGCCGACGGGCGCTGCTTCATGCCTAAATCCTTCTTTTCGATGCCACCGAATTGGTGACATAACAAAACTATGCCGAATTACTACGATGAACCCACTATGTCCGACCACGCGCTGGTTTATAAAAAATTAGCAGCTCGTTTACCTGCGGTTTTATTCTCTGCAAATTTGGCATGCTCGGCGATAAGCAATTCATCGTAGAAAACCGGCATAGTTTTGGCGGACAGCGCCACACAGATCCCCTACGAAGGCAAAATGATCCGTTTTCCTCCGTCCCCAAGGGATCAGTTGAACAGATTGCCGATGGGATCGGGGGCGGAACTGGGGAGATAGCGGATTTCTAGCTCTATACCGAGCTTTTGCAACTCTTTGAAGGCGGCGATGTCTGTATCGCCTACGGCAACGGCAGGCGTTGCAGAGCGCTTGCCCTCCCCCGCCCGCATATGGCCGATACTAATCTTGGTTATTGGCACACCGCCCTTAACCAGCGCGAGCGCATCGGAGGGTGAGGCCACCATGATCAGAATCAATTGGCGAGGCGTTGCGGTATGAATGACGTCGATGGTCCTTTGCACCGAGAAAAACCGCGTCCAAACGCCTTCTGGCGCCGCCACCCTCATGGGTGCCCATTGGCGCGAATCTGCCGCGATCTCATCGTTGACGATTAGGACAAGGTTGGAACCCACGGCTTCGTTCCACAGCTCAACGTCTTGTCCGTAAATGAAACGGTCATCGATACGCGTGAGAAGGATCTTGGGTTGAGCCATGGCTGCCCCATTCTGTTTGAGACCCATACGAGCGGGACGTCGACCACCAACTCAACAGCTGGTCAAGCGCCAGATGGACGCCGCAGACATCGCGCCTCTAATATTAGTGCATTTAAAGTGAGAAAAGCCATCAGAACCCTTGCGCGGATGTGCGATGTCCCGTATCATAGACAGCCGTTGACGCCTCAGTTGCGTCACCACATGGCCGCCAGCGTAGCTCAGTTGGTAGAGCACCGCTCTCGTAAAGCGGGGGTCACCGGTTCGAGCCCGGTCGCTGGCTCCATTGCACAAGATAGCCGCCTTCGGGCGGCTTTTTTGTTGCCGATTTTGAGTGCGTGCGTGCCAATCCACGTATCGTAACGGCCTCAACCCCCCTACTCAAAAACAGAAAGCCCCGCCAACCGCAATCCCCAAAGGAACCGCGATCAGCGGGGCCCAAGCGCATTCCTCCAAGGGATAACGCTCGCAAAACGAACAGCTCAGCCGAGCGGCTCGTTACTCCTCCCAGTAAGCGTCTGCAAGCAGCTTAAAGCAGATCTTCTTGACCGGCTGCGCGCCATCGCCCGGGAACTCGAGCGTGGGCATGTGAGGCTCGCCGGCAACAAACAGCGCAAACTTGTCGTCAGCAAGATCGCCGGCGATCGAGGCGTCGGAATCGACCAAATCGTAGTCGTCCTTCTCGTCAAACTCCTGAACCAGCGTCAGGCTGCCCGTGGCAACCTTAAAGGCCTCGCGACCCTCGACGTCGATCTGCAGGTCGTGATAGCGCTGATGCGTCTCGTAGTGGGCCTCGGCTTCGGGACGCGTCGTGGGAGCCATGACGTTCGCAAAGACCTTGTCGCCCAGAATCGAATGGCTGCCGACCTCGAGCTTCGCCGGATCGTTCTCCTCGAGCCAGTCGATCAGCACGTCGAGGCCCTTGAGCATTCCACGGTACTCCTCGATATCGCCCAATGCACCGTAAATCATCTAAATCCCCTCTCGGATCGTTTCTTTGGCGGCTACTCGGCAAACGCATTACCGACGCTGTTGCCACCCACATGCGTCTCGACCAGGGTAAGGTCGGGATTGAACACGACAGTGTCGGCGTCGCGCCCCGGCATAATGCTACTGCACTTGTCGTCGACATGAGCTGGCAACCGATGCCGGGGCAGACGCCCAAGCTCTTACAGCTCGGTCACGACAACGCCGTTGTAGACCTCGTCCCAACGGTCCATGACCAGATGGCCGGTCATGGGATCCATGGCATTGAGTTTGCCGCAGGTGTTGGCGGTACGCAGCACCGTCTCGTCGTCGGCGCCGGCAGCAATCGCATGTGCGAAGCCGGCAATGGTCGAATCGCCAGAGCCCGTAGCGTTAACGGCGGGGATATCGGGGGTCTTGGCGCGGAACGCACGGCCATTGTGGAAGCCAACTGAGCCGGCAGCGCCCATGGATACGACGACCCAGGGGATATCGGAGAAGCGGGCGTCAGAGGCGAGCGCGGAACGGAGCTCGTCCACATCGTCGGTGGTAAAGCTCGTGCCCAGAAGGCCGTTAATTTCGGTCAGGTTAGGCTTAACCAGCTCAGGCTTGACCTCGGACTTGAGCGCAGCCTCGAGCGAGGCGCCCGAGGTATCGAGCAGCACCTTGGCGCCGGCGTTCTCTGCAATGCCCGTGATCTTGGCGTAGTAGTCCGCCTCGACGCCGCGGGGCAGCGAACCCGAGATGGTAACGACATCGGCCTTGCTCGCAAGCTCGGCGAACTTGGCGGTAAAGGCATCGAGTTCCTCGGGGGCAATCGTCGGGCCGCTCTCGAGCAACTCGGTCTGGTTGCCAGCATGAAGGATATTGAGACAGATGCGAGTCTCGCCCTTGATGGGCACAAAATCATTCTTAATGCCGTTGGCATCCATGAGCTCGGCCATATAGGCGCCCATATGACCACCAAGCAGGCCGGTTGCCACAACGTCGTCGCCCAGCTGGCCCAGGACGCGGGCAACGTTAAGGCCCTTGCCGCCGGCGGTCTTTTCGGGTGTCACGCGGTTGACGTCGTCGATGACGAGTTCATCGAGCTGATAGCGCGTATCGACAGACGGGTTCATCGTAACGGTGAGGATCATTTTTAGCTCCTTATCTCGCAGGCTCCTTGTGCCTCGCGATACGAGTCGACAAAACGGAATTACAGAATCTCAATCGTGAACGAGCGAACGACGGTCTCCTTGGGCTTGGCGACAAGGCAGCCGCGCTTATGCTCAAGCACGTCGTCCTCATCGGAGCAGGTCGAGAGACCGCCCCAAGGCTCAACCGCCACAAAATCGCCCTCGGGCTTGCTCCACACAATGAGATATGGGAAGCCCTCAAAGCTCAGGCGGACGCCCTTGTCCTCGCCCTTTTTGGAAAGCGTGACCTGACGGCTCTCGAGCACGTCAAAGATGGTCTCCGCAAAATCGAAGAGCTCGTGCGACAGGGGCAGCGTCTTTCCCACCATGGGGTTCTTGGAGCGATTGGTCACGTCAATCAAGCCAGTCGAGGGGACGGCAGTGCAAAGCTCAGCAGCCTCGTCCTTCTCAAAGCGCAGCTCGTAGTCCGTATAGGCCTCGCCCTCATCGAGCGGACACCTAAATCCGGGATGACCGCCAATAAAGAACGGCATGTCCTCGGTGCCCTCGTTGGTGACCTCGTAGGAAACGCGCACGGCAGCGTCCTCGAGCGCATAACGAGCGACAAGCTTAAACGGATATGGGTAATCGCTCAGCAATGCAGCGTTATCCTCCGAAGCCAGGCACATCGCCAGCTCGTTCTCGCTTTGGCTCAACAGCTTCCATTCCTGCTTGCGCGCAAAGCCGTGGCGAGCGAGCTTTACATGATGCCCGGCAAACGTCATGGCGCTGTTATCGCGCAAGCCTCCGCAAATTGGGAAGCAAATCGGTGCCTGGCCGGACCACACGGCGGGATCGCCCTGCCACAGATACTCACGGCCTCCAGCCTCAATCGAGGTAAACGAGCCGCCAGCCGTAGACACCTTAATAGAAATCGAATCGTTGGAGAGAGCGTATTCCATTGTCCATCCTTTCGAACAACTGCTATTTGCTCGCAAGAACCCGTCTCGGCCCTGACCAAAGGACAAACCCGCACGTTCATCGATGCGTCCGGTATCCCAGCCATACAACGGGGTACCATACAGACATTGATGCAATTACAGCTGAAAGGCCTTCTTATGCGAACCATCATCCTCTACGCCTCGCGCCATCACGGCAATACGAAAAAGCTCGTGGACGCCATCGTCGAGGCACACCCCGAGATCGATACCCTCGACGTGAAGTCACTCGGTAAAAACGAGTATCCCAACCTGCACGAATATCATCTGATCGGTGTCGCCACGGGCATCTATTACTCCGAGATCGACAAGGACATGGCACGCGTGCTCACGAACGTGCTGCAGCCGCAGGACAAGGTGTTTGGCCTTATGACCTACGGTGGCAAAAACAAGTGGTACGGCAAGGATATCGATGGCATCTGCCGCATGAGGCAGGCCATCTTTATGGGTGTCTACGGCTGCCCCGGCTTTGATACGTGGGGGCCGTTCAAGCTCACCGGTGGTGTCCAAAAGGGACACCCGACCGCTGAGGAAATTAAGGGCGCCGTCGACTTCTTCGACAAGATCGAAGACGAGTATGGCGATATCATCGTCGAAGAGTACGCCAAGCGCGAGAAGCGTCTAGCATACGAAAAGGAGCATCCTGCGGGAGGTCTTGTGGCCGGCGTCAAGCGCACGGCAAAGAAGATCGCTAACAAGCTGTAACTGTGAAGGTGCTTTTGAGCGTTTAACTCATACGGCGGGTCCGAGCAGATTCGGGCCCGCCGTCTTTTTCTATCGTTACTCAGTAAAGGCGTTGCCGACGCTCTGGCCGCCAACATACGTCTCGACGAGGGTGAGCTCATGGTCGAACACGACAAAGTCGGCGTCGCGACCCGGCATGATGCTGCCGCACTTATCCTCGATGTGCGCGGAGCGTGCCGGCACCTCGGTTGCCATGCGAATGGCGATATCGGCGCTGGCGATGCCCCAGTCGACGATGTTCTTGACGCCCTGGGCAAGCGTGAGCACCGAGCCGGCAATGCTCTTGCCGTCGGCGAGCCAGCACAGGTTGTCCTTCATGATGACGTCCATGCCGCCACTGGTGTAGCTGCCCTCGGGCATGCCGCCACAACCCAGGCAGTCGGTGATGAGCACCGTGTGCTGCCAGCCCTTTGCCTGCAGCAGTGCCTTGATGGCGGCAGGGTTTACGTGCTTGCCGTCGCAGATGATCTCGGCGTAGGTCTCGGGCGTGGACATGGCAGCACCCACGACACCGGGCTCACGGTGATGCAGCCCGCGCTGGCCGTTATAGGTATGCGTAAAGCAGCTGGCACCGGCGTTGATGGCAGCGATGCACTCATCGTAGGTGGCGTCGGAGTGACCGATGCTGGTCACCACACCCTTGGCGTTCAGAGCAGCCGCATAAGCAGCGGCACCGTCGCGCTCGGCCGCCATGGCGCTCTTAACGATGCGACCACCCGCAGCCTCCTGCCACTGATCGAAGACCTCCTCGGAGGGATCGATAAGATAAGCGGGGTTCTGCGCGCCCACGTGCTTCATAGTAAAGAAGGGACCCTCCAGGTAGATGCCCTGAATGCGTGCACCGCAGAAGTCGGGGCCGCGACCCTCGTCCGCCTGAGCGATGGCGGCGCAGGCGTCCTTGATCTGCTCGACGCCATCGGTGAATGTCGTGGGCAGCCAGCTGGTGGTGCCGCGACGGGCGAGCTCGGTCGAGCTGATATCGATGCCCTCGGGATCATTATCGGTAGTTGAGTGGTTGTAGAAGCCATGGATGTGAGTATCGACCATACCCGGTGCGATCCACGATCCCGTGTAGTCCTTAATCTCGCAAGAGGGCTCGTCGGCCTGCCAGGCGCCAAAAACGCCATCCTCGACCATAAGATAGCCGCCCAGCTGCGGGCCTGCCGGCAAGAAGAACTTGTCAGCCTTAATTGCGTACGTGCTCATATGCACTCCTTGCTTCTAAAGCAGTTGACTGTGGTGATGCTTATACCCAGCTCACGTAAAACAAAAAGCGCCCGCCCGCCGTTATGAGCGGACGGGCGCCCTTACAGGGGGACGCGATTAAGCGGTGAAGGGGTGAATCGTCACGCCCTTAACCACGCGGTTGACCGTGCCGGTGGGGCTCGGCGTATCGGGCGTGTTGCCCACGCGCACGGAGTTGAGCAGGCTGATGGCCTGGGCAAACATCACGAACGGCAGAGCAAGGTAGCCCTCGGGAAGCGCCTCGTAGCCCTTAAAGGTGAAAGACTCACCCTCATAGACAGTGGCACCTTCCTGCTGAACGGCGACGGTGTGCTGTGCAATATCGTCGCCACCGATCTCGTTAAGGATGTCGATGTCGTACTGACGGGTGTAGGCATCGTTGTTGACGAACACGAAGACGAGCGTCTTATCGTCGACGAAGGACTTAGGTCCGTGACGATAGCCCATGGAGGTGTCGTAGGAAGTAGCGACCAGGCCGTGAGCAAGCTCGAGGATCTTGAGCTGGCTCTCCTGGGCAAGGCCACCGAAGGAGCCAGAGCCCAAGTAGGTCACGCGGTTGAAGTCGCCAGCCAGGTAATCGGCGATCTCAGGCTCACGAGCGATGACCTCCTCGCCCATCTTGGCGATGGTCTCGACCCACTCGGCCTTCTGCTCGTCAGAGGCAGTGTCGAAAATAAGGGTGGAGAGCAGGGTCATGCAGGAATAAGAGCCGGTCATGGCGAAGCCCTTGTCGTTGGCGCGCGGAATGAGCAGCGTCAGCGCGTTGGGATCATCGGCAGACTCGACGGCGAGCTTGCCCTCGGGAGCGCAGGTGATGTTGAGGAACTTGACGTTGTGGACGAGCTCCTTGGCAACGGCAACAGCGGCAAGGCTCTCGGGGCTGTTGCCAGAGCGGGCAAAGGAAACCACGAGCGTGGGATCCTCGGCGCGCAGGAAGTCGCGCGGGGCGCTCACGATGTCGGTCGTGGCGATGGGCTTAAAGTCGTAGAGATCAGTGTTGCCAGCGTGACGCAGGTACGGGGCGCAGGTATCGCCAACGTAGTCGGACGTACCAGCACCGGTGAAGACAACGGACAGACGGCCCTCGCCCATAGCGCGAGCCTCGGCCAGGAAGGCCTCGATGGCCTCCTTGTTCTCGCGATAGATGTTGAGCGTATCACGCCAAAGCTCGGGCTGCTGAGCAATCTCGGCCGTGGTGATCTGGGCGCCGAGCTCGGTGAGCTCCTCGACACTCTTCTCGAACATTTCTAATACCTCTCTCTAGAAGTAATCCTCTGACGTGCAATTATACACTTCGGTTGGTTATCTGGTAGTAACCAGTTAAATGCAAAGAATCACCATATGGAAACGATGCGAACACTAGTTGCTACGCTGGTGGTAAACCTTGTATTTAAACTGATCGGCACGAGCAACCGAGAGCGTATACTCCACAACCTCGTTTGACTCGTTATACGTAGTCCTGACCAAATCGAGCACAGGCGAGCCCTCGACAATTCCCAAAAGGTGGGCATCGGTAGGACGGGCTATGCTTGCATAGAACTCCTCTTCGGCCACGCGAATCTTTTGCTGAAAGTCTTGCTCAATCACATCGTAAAGCGGCTTACGCTCCAGCAGCGGTCGCTTTAGGGACATAAATTGACGAACCGGTAGATAGCTGCGTTCGACCATCATGGGCATGTTGTCGGCAGAGCGAAGGCGCTTGAGCTTAAAAATGCGATCGCCGATACGCAATCCCATATGCTCGGCCAGATTCTTATCGGCCTCCATCTCGCAAAACTCGAGAATCGTGGTCGCGGGGTCGCGACCCATCGCGCGCATCTGCTCAGTAAAGCTGTAGGACTGCATAAGATTGGTTGCCTTTGCCGAACGGTCGGTCACAAAGGTACCGCGACCGTGCTGCCGAACCACAAGTCCTAAACGCTCCAGCTCCTGCAGAGCCAGGCGCACCGTGGTGCGCGAGAGACCATAGCGCTCCGAAAGTTCGCGCTCGGAAGGAATCATGTCACCGGCATGATATTCATGGTCAATCTTTTCGGTCAGAATATCGACCAGCTGATCGTAAAGGGGCTGTTTGCGCGCTCCGATCGCCATCCTATCCTCCCTTTTGCTCGAATTCGGCTAACTACCCAAGGTGTTAAGCATTATCGGTCTGCAACACCCGACTCATCAAGAAAACAAAAGCCGCGCGCTCTTTCGAGCACGCGGCTTTTAACATACACATGGCTTAAGGGGTCGGGGTGTGAGCCGCGTAGGGACACACCCCTCAAGCTAGAGCCTTACCAGATGCTCGGCCAGAGACCAAGCGGGCCAGCGCCCAGGATGCCAAGGACGAAGAGCAGGAGAATGCCCTTGGTCGGGGTCCAGCTGTGCTTAGCGAACATGTAGTAAAGCAGCAGCGTAAGCATAAGCGGGACGAGCTTCGGGACGATGGTGTTGAGGGTGTCGGCAACAGAGAAGTTGACCGGATCCTCGGTAACGGTGCCGTAGGTAACGGACTCCATGCCGTTGCCCAGATCGGTGACGCCGCACTCGACAGCGTTGCCGTCGGCATCGGAAGCGGTGAGGGCGTTGCCGTCCTCATCGGTCATGGCGATGGTACCGGCCTCAGCGGTCTCGGTATCGATGCCCTCCATACCGGTGAAGTTCTCGGCCTCCTTCTCGGAGACGATCACGGTATTGGCGGAGAGGCCACGGGTGGTGCCATTGGGAATCTGGAGGTTGATCTGGGTGCCACCCATGGTGACGACCAGGCAACCGACGACGAAGACGCCCATGATGGAAGCGGCACGCGTGAAGGCCTGCATGTTGGCAGTCAGAGCGTCAATAGCGCTGGTGCCAAGCTTGTAGGACCAGTTCATGAGCCAGAAGCGCAGAGCGAACTGGACGACGTTGAAGATCACCAGGAAGATGATCGGTGCAGCGGCGTTGCCGTTGATGGCCATGTTGGAGGTGATGCCGGCCGTGATAGGCACGAGCGTCAGCCAGAACAGAGCGTCACCGATACCACCGAGCGGGCCCATTGCGGCAACGCGGACGGCGCGGATCGTGGGGATGTCAACCTTGTTCTGCTCGAGCGAAAGCACGATACCCATAACAAAGGTGACGAGGAACGGGTGGGTGTTGAAGAACTCCAGGTTGTGGCTCATGGAAGCCGCGAGGTCGTTCTTGTTGGTGTGGATCTTCTCCAGACCGGGGATGATGGAGTAGAGCCAGCCAGCGGCCTGCATACGCTCGTAGTTGAACGAGGCCTGCAGGAAGCAGGAGCGCCAAGCCATCTTGTTGAGGGTCTTCTGGTCGAGCTGCGGAGCAGGAGTGAGATCCTCGTAGTGCTCCGGGATCACATACTCATTAGATGCCATCTTCGAAGTCACCTCCGTCAGAAACAGCTGCACCCTTCAGCTCGGTCTGCTGCTGGAAGTCCCAGAAAGCGATGCCGAAGCCGATGAGAGCGAGGATGAGCAGAGCAGGGGTTGCCAGCGAATCGTTGGCAACGGTGATGAGCGCGAGGCCAAAGCCCATGAGGAAGAAGCCCCACATATCGCGGTTCATCATAACCTTGAGCAGGACGGCGAAGCCGACGAAGCGCATCATGCCGCCTGCAGCGGAGAGACCGGTCTGCAGCCAAGTCGGGATGGCGGAAGCGATGGTCTGACCGATGGTAGCGCCAGCGATGAAGAACAGGGTGACGACGACAGCGAAGATCAGGCCGAGCAGAGCCATGGCGAAGTAGTTCAGGCGCTCGATGCCCTTGGTGTCCGCGTTATGAGCCATGTTATCGGCCGTGGACATAAGCGGGGACATAAGCGTGAAGACCAGGGTAACGCCAAGCTGGCCGAGCAGAGCGAACGGAATGGCAAGGCCGACTGCCGCGTTGGGCTCGAGGCCCGTAGCGATAGCGAGAATGGCTGCCATGATGCCGCCGATGACGGCGTTAGGCGGCTGAGCGCCTCCGATCGGCATGTTGCCGATCGTCATGAGCTGATAGGTACCACCCACGAGAAGACCGGTGTTGAGGTCGCCAAGGATAAGACCGATGACGGCGCCGGTGACGATGGGCTGATAGAGAGACTCGAGGAAGTCAAACTGGTCGATTGCCGCGATGAACGTAACAACGAAGACCAGAGCGATCTGGATGATCGAGTATTCCATCTTGCTCCTCCTTTCAAAATGAATGTACGCACTTTGGATATCACGTACAGAACGTCAGGGTTTCACTCCTGACAACGTGGATCACGAGGATTACGAGAAGAGCTTGCTCGTGTCCTCAACAGGCGTGCTCGGAACGCGCCTGATCTCCAACTCCACCCCCAATTCCTGCAGCTCTTTAAACGCAGCGACATCCTCGTCGTTAACTGCGACGGAGGTGGCGACTTGGCGCTTTCCTTCCGACATGTGCATGTTGCCGATGTTTACCTTCTTTATAGGCACACCGCCCTTGACGAGCGTAAGCACGTCTTCCGGTGTTTCGGCCACGATGAAGATCTTCTGGCGCGGGCTCGCCTTGCCAATGACGTCGATGGTCTTCTGCAGGGAGAAGAAACGCGTAGCGACGCCGGCGGGAGCGGCCATCTTCATGAGGTTCTGGCGCATGGTGTTGGACGCCACGTCGTCGTTGGCGACGAGGATGAGGTTGGAGCCCAGAGTGGAGTTCCACTGGGTGGCAACCTGACCATGAACCAGTCGGTTATCGATGCGGGTAAGAAGAATGTTGGGTTCTGCCATGTTGATCAGCTTCCTTTCGATATTTGCTGACGACAGTTACTTAATCTCCTGAATCGCGTAACGCGAAACATCTACGACGGCTCCGGATCGGACTTTGATCTGGACCTTCTCGCCTTCGATGCCTTTGACGGTTCCGTAGATACCGCCGGCGAAAAGAACCTCCTGACCCGGCTTGAGCTCGGTGTGCAGCTCCTTGAAGTACTTCTGCTTCTTCTTCATGTTGATTTGCGACCAGATGGTGTAAATCAAGCCCATGATGACAAGCAGGCCTAAAAGGGCGACCGAGGAGCTCAGGACGTTGGCTCCGAAATCGGCCATTAGATGCCGTCCTCGTCGCCGAAGATATCCTCTTCCTCGGAGTCGGCAACGGATGCGACCGTCTGGGCGGTGACGCCCGTCTGGCCAACGGTCACGGCCTGCTCGCCAAGCTCGGCGAGCGTGGCATTGCCGCGGAGGAACAGAAGCTCAATAACCATGGGAAGGTTGGTGCCAGTCAGAACCTCGACGTTATCGACATCCTGGGCAATCATCATCGACTGGTTGAACGGGGTGCCGCCAAGCAGGTCGGTAAAGACGAGCACGCCATCGCACTCCTCGCGCATAGCGGTAATAGCGGCGCGGAGATCCTCACCGTAGGATGCAGCCTGGTCGCCCTCAAAAGGAACGACGGTAAAAGCAGGCTGGTCGCCAGCAACCATAGCGATGGCGCTTGCAAGGCCGGGTGCGAACTGTCCATGACCGGTAAGAATAAAGCCAACCATTCAAATTTCCCTTCCGAAGGTGTGTACGATCTGAGTCCGATGATTTTCGGAAGCCAGCGGGCGCTCGCCCTTAAAGCTTCTTGGAAAGCGTTCTTTGAAGACCAGTGGTTTCTAAACTGGTAGTAACCACGTGACGTGTTGTTGTCACTATATCACCCCAGAAGAGGTCGCTTTCGTTGATTCATACGGTAAAACGTTTTTGCACCGCTCACGGTGATAAATCGACCGTTTACCGCTCGTTAATACTTCTACCTGCGGTTTTGAAACCGTTTCGAAACGCTTTGGCAAAAAATCGGAACTCTATTCGTGTCAATACAACGCAGGTCGGCTAAAAATAGCGTAAAGAAAAATTGCAGGTCATTGTGAAGATATGTGAATTGGTCTTTTTGACTTAATACCAGTTAGAACCAGTTTTGAGATTATCGGTGAACGGTAGTTTTCGACCGTTCACCGGTTACTTGCAATCGTTTGCAGTTGTTTTCCCATATGAATCGGGGAAACGCGATGGAGCGCTTGCGCGATCACGGGAAGTTTTGACATTTGTCCTCATCCCCCGAACGCCAAACTCCGGCATCCAAAATGAGCTAATAGCTCACGCTAATCGTTTTCAATCATTACTTACTCAGTATACGTAATTATTTATCGTTTATCGTTAATTCTGATATAATACAAGTATCATCCAAAACGCCGATTGGAGGGGTCATGGTCCATCGAAACGCATCTATATCGAATGAAACCATCAGCCGCGAACAGACGATAGCCAAACTGAGGAAGCTCGCTCGCATCTGCAAATGGGCCACAATCTGCATTACCACCGCGCTCGCTCTGGGACTTCTCGCAGTCATTGCGATTGACCTTCTACTCATATTGCCTGGCCTCTCCCAAGGGTCGTGTCTCCAATCCGTAGAACTTCAAGGCGGCGAAGGGCCGTGCCTTGCTATCGTCGGCACCGATGCGCAGACCCCACTTATGCTCGTCGCACACGATGGTCACACTGCCATAGGGAGCCTCTTGATGACATGCCTCGCGCTCACCATCGCGATAAGCGTGCGCAGGCTTTTCTTCAACATTGAAAAGGAAGGCAGGCCCTTTGACCTTGAATGTAACCACACACTTCGTCGAGTAGGACATTTATTTCTTATCGGCGGCGTTGCCGTGAGGCTTCTTGGTGCCGTAATCACGGGAATGATACTCTCAGGATTTGGTGGCAGCTTTACGGATGCGTTCGTCGGCCAGTTATTCGAGCCCTCTATGCTCTTTGCAGGCCTGATTATTTGCCTGATTGCCAGCATCTTCCGCTACGGGTATATCCTGCAAAAACAAGATGACGAGTTGCTCTAGGGGGAATCCATGATTATTCTGCGGCTTGACCGCATGCTCGCCGAACGCAAGATCTCATCCAAAGAGCTTGCGGAACGTGTGGGCATCTCCCAGGTCAATATGTCACGCATTAAGACGGGCAAGGTTTCTGCCATACGTTTTTCAACTCTTGACGCGATATGCCGTGCACTCGACTGCCAACCAGGCGATGTACTGGAATATATATCCGACGATGAAGCCGATAGCCTTTTTGGACTTAAAGATGAATAGCCATAATTAAGCCGCCAATCACGCCCTCAACGCAAAAAGCCCGCTAGAACGTTGTGTCGTTCTAGCGGGCTCAATCAGGTAGATCGGTTAGCGCGCAGTAGTGCAGGCAAACCTTACGCAAACAGGCCGTAAATGCTGATGTTGGCCTTGGCGTAGAGGCCGTTAGCATACTCGGTCCACTTGGAGCTGGCACTCGAAGCCTGCGAGGAATACTGCTGATAAGCAGTATAGTAGGCGGTCATGGCCTGCTTATAGGTAGCGCTATCGGCCGTAAAGGCATCATCGGCAAAGGCCTTGGCATAGGTGCTATCGGCGTCCTTCCAGGTGCCCTTTGAGCTATCCCACTCATCGCCGGCAAGGTTGATGATGTAGTCGGCGTAGTCCTTACTCGCGGTCTCCTCGTTGCCGTCAGCAGGCTCAATCGGGGCGGTCGGCATGCTTGCGGAGGTGTCGCCGACCTTCTTCTTGTAGAGCTTCTGCAGCGTCGCGGACTGGCGGACGATCTGCTTGGCCTGGTCCTTGGACACGCCGTACTGCGTGGCCATGGTCTTGTAGTCGGAGGTGCCGATGGAATCCTCGGCGTACTGCTTCATTTCCTTGGAAGAGACGGTAATGCCCTCGTCCTCGGCAGCGTCCAGCAGAATCTGGTTGCGCACGTAGGACAGGATAACGTCGGCAGACGGAGCGGTGTAGTTGCCGTCGTCGTCCTTGACGGTGTCGAGACTGTACTGGCTCTCGATGGCCTCACGCGCGGTGATGTCGCTCTTCTTGCCGTTATAGCTATAGCTTGCCACGGTCGAATCGAGCTGGTCCTCGGTCAGGGTCGCCGAGCCGACGCCCTTGCCGCCAAAACCACCGTTGCCAATAAAGAAGCCGACCGCGGCAGCGATCACGACTGCAACTACAAAGGCGGCAATCATCGTCTTCTTGTGCTTGCAAGCGTGGTCGTCCACGTCGGAGTCGTTGTCCTCATCCTGCTCCTCGGGCATGAGGTTCTCGTCGGCGGCGTCCGCGGCGATCTTTGCCTCCAGGCGAGCGTCCTCCTCCTCGGCGGTCGTGCCGGCGGCAATATGTTCGGCAGACGTGCCGGCGACCAGGTCGATCTTCTCGTCCTCATCACCGTCGGGGCCTTCGCCGCGCTCGATGATCTGGATGCCGTCGATCTCGTCCTTCTCGTCCTTCTTTTGAATCAGACCCATATCAGTTACTCCTTGTTAGGAAACATAGTCCCCAATAGAATACGCCCGGCAGAGCGCCGGGCGTATTGATTCTTAGGTTATACGCAAACACTTAAGTACTATTTAGGCGTTTGCAGCGTGCATGCCTTAGGCCAGGTGCGCGATAACGGCATCGGCAAAGGCCTGCGTGCCCACGGCGCCCTCGACGGAGCCGGTCTGGGCACGACGCACGTCACCGGTAACCTGCTCGCCCTCGTCGAGCGTGGCAGATACGGCGGCACGAATGCGATTGGCAGCATCGTTCTCGCCCAGGTGATCGAGCATCATCGCAGCAGAGAGGATCTCGGCCGTGGGGTTGGCGATATCCTGGCCGGCGATATCGGGCGCGGAGCCATGCGTAGCCTCAAAGATTGCGCAGTCGGCACCGATGTTGGAGCCGGGGGCCATGCCCAGACCGCCCACCAGGCCGGCGCACAGGTCGCTCACGATGTCGCCGTACAAGTTGGGCAGCACCAGGACATCGAAGTCGTTGGGGTTCTGGACCAGGCCCATGCAGGTGGCGTCGACGATCTTGTCGTTGAACTCGATATCGGGATAGTTGGCGGCCACCTCGCGCGCCACGCGCAGGAACAGGCCGTCGGTCGCCTTCATGATGTTGGCCTTGTGCACGGCCGTCACCTTTTTGCGGCCGCAGCGGCGGGCATACTCAAAGGCATACTCCACAATGCGGCGGCTCTTGGCGATGGAAATCGGCTTAATTGAAATGGCGGAATCGGCGGCGAAGGTCTTTTGACCCGAGCGCTCGACGAGCTGCGAAAGCTCCTCGACCTCGGCAGTGCCCTCATCGAACTCGATGCCGGCGTAGAGGTCCTCGGTGTTCTCGCGCACGATGACCAGGTCGACGTCGCGGAAGCGCGAGCCGTCGCCCGGCTGCGACAGGCAGGGTCGCACGCAGGCGTACAGGTCGAAGTGCTTGCGCAGGGCCACGTTGACGCTGCGGAAACCCGTGCCGACCGGCGTGGTGATGGGGCCCTTGATGGCAACCTTGGTCTCGGCGACCGCATCGAGCACGTGCTGGGGCAGCGGCGTGCCAAACTCGTCCATGACGCCGGCGCCGGCCTCCTGGACATTCCAGTTGATCTGGACACCGGTGGCCTCGACCACGCGGCGCATGGCCTGCGTAATCTCGGGACCGATACCGTCACCGGGAATCAGGACTACATCGTGCGCCATAATCTGTTACTCCTCGTCTTCGGCGTCGTCAGATTTTTTTACGCTAGCACGCTTCTTCTTTTTGGAGAGATCCAGGCCAAAACGTTTAACAAGCATTTCGCAAATCTCGCTCGAACGGGCCTTGAGATAACTGCCCTTGCCGTTCTCGGCGTCGAACTTAAGGCGCAGCGCGAGCTTCTCGGCAACCTCGGCGTCGATCTCGCCCTGGCAAAACTCGTACAGGCAACCGAGCATGTCGCGGTACTCAAGGTCGCCGTGGTAGCACTGGATGGCCTCGTCCAGGATGGGCCAAGCCTCGCGCGAACGCTCGACGCTCGTGGCACCCCACACGCACAGCAGGCGGAAGGCGGCATAGCGCAGCGTGGAGGAGATCTCGTCGAACAGCGCGGTCTCGGCGCCCTCAAAGGCATCGCCCAGCTGCTCGGGGCAGGTGGTGGCGAGCGCCGTCAGGGCATCGAGGGCCTCC
>UMGE01011991.1_pt1 | contig 20392 bp, 20 predicted proteins | sample 1965191 | NCBI WGS metagenome assembly UMGE01 (sample SAMEA4836065, study PRJEB28245) | human gut metagenome | biome: gut microbiome; material: fecal sample | place: Denmark | collected 2008 | reverse complement strand
TTCCCGCCAGTAATGTAAAGTCTATGTAAATTATGTGTAAAATCTCTCCCGGAAATACATATATTTACAAATATCTCCGGGACGGAACCGCAATATTATCCAATTATTGAGTATATATTTTTCTTATTATTATACAATGCCCGCACATCCCATGACCCGGCCGCACTTTAAAGCGCGGTCTCATGCTCGCGGCCGTAGACCTCGATCTGTGTCAGAGCGGGGAAAGGAGAAGGGTCGTCTGCCTTGATAAGCTGCCCGAAGGTAAGCCATGTGATACCCCTGCGCTCCAGACGGATGATATGGGGTTCAACGCTCTTTTCAAGCTCCACTGTCTCAGAGGTTCCGTCGGAAAAAGTAAATGTCACCTTTTTCCACCAGTTGTCGTGAGGGAAGTCAGCCCTAAAGACTTGGGATTATAGGATGTCTTGCCCTCCCCAAAGGGGACCTCATAGACCAGCACATCCCCGGCCCCATAGATGAACGCCTCATCCATGGTATCATCCACCCGTATGATATAGAAGCGGTTCTTTTCCGGAAAGGAAAATATAATCTTATCCCCCTCCTCATATTCGCCCTTCCATGCCAGTACGGCCTGTTCCCTGCCCGCGGCCTCTGCCTTTACCGCATCGTTTTTATCCTTCACTGTAATCTGCATTTCCATATATATTACACACTCCTCCTTTTTACATCAATACTTTTGGGTTCTTTCATTCTACCATGGAGTCCCTGGGAATACCATATACAAAAAAGATTAAATTTTATACTATTTTAAGTATTTTAAAGCATTACCGAATATTCTAATATTTACAAAACTTTTACTTTTTATTCATCAGCGGCTGCTGTTCCTGATGTTATAATAGAAAAAAATGAATGAAGGGGATGATTAGATGAATTGGAATGAAACACTGAGAAACAACATAACACGCGCCGAGGAACTGAGAACGTATATGAGACTTACCAGCCAGGAGGAGGAACACATGACCCGGATCCTGGAACGGTTTCCCATGACAGTCACCAAATACTATCTGTCCCTCATTGACTGGGACAATCCGGAACAGGACCCTGTGTTCAGGATGTCCATACCCTCTGTTCGTGAAACCGACCTGTCAGGCGACTTTGATACCAGCGGAGAAGCGGACAACACCGTGCTTCCCGGCCTGCAGCACAAATACGCCCAGACAGCACTCATCCTGTCCACCCACCGGTGCGCCATGTATTGCAGGCACTGTTTCAGAAAACGGCTGGTGGGAATCTCCGATGACGAGACAGCCGGAAATGTGGACGAGATGACTGCCTACATCGGTTCCCACCCTGAAATCACCAATGTGCTCATATCCGGCGGGGATTCCTTTCTGAACAGCAACCAAACCATACGCCGGTATCTGGAAGCATTCAGCTCCATCAGCCATCTGGATTTAATCCGTTTCGGCACCCGCACCCCTGTGGTGCTCCCCATGCGGATTTATGATGACCCGGAACTTCTGGATATATTGGCCTCCTATACAAAAATCAAACAAATCTACGTGGTGACCCAGTTCAACCATTCCAAAGAACTGACTCCGGAAGCAGTAAGAGCTATCCGGTGCCTGATTGACGCAGGTGTCATTGTAAAGAACCAGACTGTGCTGTTAAAGGGAATCAACGATGACATCCCTATACTCGGAACCCTGTTAAAGGATCTGACCAGATACGGCGTCATTCCCTATTACATTTTTCAGTGCCGCCCCGTATCCGGGGTAAAGGGCCAGTTCCAGATTCCTCTGACAGAGGGCTGCCGCATCGTGGAAGGGGCTAAGAACATGCAGAACGGCCAGGGCAAATGCATCCGCTACGCCATGTCCCATGTCACCGGCAAAATAGAAATACTGGGCCCTGTGTCCGGCGGAAAAATGCTTTTTAAATATCATCAGGCAAAATACGAAAAGGATCTGGGACGCATATTCAGTGAGGCATTGGCACCGGGACAGGCGTGGCTGTAGAGCGGGATTGACCATACCTCAGACAAATTTCAAGCCGCGGGACACTCCCCTGATAAGGGCATGTCCTGCGGCTTTTCTTCTGCCATGGGCAGCTGTCTATGTAATTACATCAGTGACAGATACAGGTTCTTGATATCCTCAAAGGATGGGTCCTTTGGATTGCCCGGGCGGCAGGCATCATCCATAGCGGACTGTGACAGGAAATCCACGTCCTCAGGCTTTACGATTTCCTTTAAGTCGGCCGGGATACCTACGTCAGCGGACAGCTTCTTTACCGCGTCCACTGCTGCCTTACGGTACTCCTCCTGTGTCATGTTCTCAACACCCTCCACGCCCATGGCAGCAGCAATGTCCTTGAACTTGGTTCCTGTGCAGGGTGCATTGTATTCCATGACGGTTGGAAGGATAATGGCATTGGCAACGCCGTGTGGGGTATCATATAATGCGCCCAGGCCGTGAGCCATGGAGTGTACAATGCCCAGACCGCAGTTGGAGAATCCCATTCCTGTCAGATACTGGCCCAGAGCCATGCCTTCCCTGCCCTCAGGCTTGTTCTCCACCGCATCCCTCAGGCTGCGGGCAATGACTTCAATGGCTTTTAAGTTAAACATGTCGGTCATCTCCCAGGCGCCCTTTGTGGTATATCCCTCGATTGCATGGGTCAGGGCATCCATGCCGGTGGCTGCTGTCAGTCCCTTAGGCATGGAGGACATCATCTCCGGATCAACCACTGCCACTGCCGGGATATCATGGGTATCCACGCATACGAATTTACGCTTTTTCTCCACATCCGTGATAACATAGTTGATGGTAACTTCCGCAGCGGTGCCTGCCGTGGTGGGAACTGCAATAATCGGCACACACGGATTTTTGGTAGGAGCAACGCCTTCCAGACTTCTCACATCCTCGAATTCAGGGTTGGTAATGATAACGCCGATTGCCTTGGAGGTATCCATGGAGGAACCGCCGCCAATGGCGATGATATAGTCAGCTCCGGATGCCTTGAAAGCCGCAACTCCGGTCTGCACGTTCTCGATGGTTGGGTTAGGCTTGATATCGGAATAAATCTCGTAGGCCAGTCCCGCATCCTCCAGTACCTTTGTCACCCTGCAGGTTACATTGAACTTAATCAGGTCAGGGTCGGAACATACAAAAGCCTTCTTAAACCCCCTTGCCTTTGCCTCATTTGCAATCTCCTGGATTGCGCCTGCGCCGTGATAGGATGTCTCGTTTAATACGATTCTGTTTGCCATGATTCTCTTCTCCTTTACTTTGACTGTACGCCGCCGGACCCATCTTAACTGTCCGTGGATTTGCTTGGTTGCTTTTACTTGGTTGCTTTTGCTCAGTTGCTTTTGTTAATATTATAACAACTCCTGTTTTAAAATAAAAGTGACAAACATCCCTGTCTGTCACTTTCTTTTAAGGTTTGTGCAGTTTCACCATTTATAATTATGCATAATCACCATTTTCAGTCTCTGCTGCGGCTGCAGGTATCCGGAACTTTTAGAGAAGCTTCAGTTTACCGAACACCTCTGCCAGCTTTGGCGGCATGGCTTCCACCAGCTTATCAGACATTTCACGGGGCGAGTCCTTCATGCCTCCCAGAACCCACTTCACAGTCATGTATACGGATCCCTGGCAGTACATCTCCAAAAGGAACTGGAGCTCCTGGCCCAAAGGCTGGCTGGTCTTTCTTGCAATCAGGTCCGTATAAAACTGGAGAATCAGTTCAAAGTCATGTTCCTTCAATGAATTCCTGTCATCGGACCGGAACGCCTCTGTAAAAAACACCTTTTCATTGAGGATGAACTCAAACTTCCGGGTCAGGCTCTCCCCCACCGTGTGCCCCATGCCAATCTGTTCAAAGGACTGAAGCACCAGCTTGTCAAAATACCAGTTTATCAGGTCGTATTTGTCCAGAAAATTCCTGTAAAAGGTCTGCCGGGTCACGCCGCACCCCTCCACAATATTTTTGACCGTAATCTTATCCACCGGCGCTGCCTTCATGCACTCCTTGACGGATTCCGCCAGCCTGTATTTTGTTTTCTCCTGCTTTCCTGTAACGGCCATGGTATTCCTCCTGCGGCAGGTACTGGATAAAAACGCCCCGGTACCTGTGTCATTTTGTAACTTATCCCCACACGGCGGCAGGCAGTGCAGCCATGGTCGCGCCGCACTGCCCGCTGCTTCTATGGACAGTATATCAAATTTTCAGTCCCGCTTCTACCTGTTTTTGAAAATGCTTACCATTGCCTTCCACATCTGCACCAGAACATTCCACATCCGCTTTAAGGGGCTTTCCTTGGCCTTGGCCACTTCCGCATCCGCGGTCTTGGCCGTGTCGTCATCCACGCTGATCTCATCGGTACGCATGACAATCTGCAATGTCTTAGGCGGCTTGTTCCGGTCCGAGGTAAAGGATACCTTGTCTGCGGACGGATCCATAAACAGGAAGCGGTTATCCGTATCAAACTTATCCAGCTCATTGTCAATGGTATCCTTCATTGTACGTCCGGCCTGGCGCATGGCAGTAGTGCTGTCCAGGATATTCAGGCTTTTATCCAGAAGCTCCATGCTGCCGCGCAGGCTGTCTCTGGCTGCTGCGTCAAAATCGTCACTGCTGTCTTTCAGGGTGTTCTGGATAATGGTCAGTGTACTGATTCCATTGTTGAGGGCATCTGTGGTGCGCCGCACCAGCTCCCGGGAGTCATCCAGGGCAGTCTGGAGGTCCGGATAATATACATCCAGAGAATCATTGAGAGCCTTTAAATCCTCAATCAGATAATCCATATTGTCAACTATCTCGGCGCTGTATTTCGCGGAATCAGACGTATCATCCATCAGGTTCGACATCCTGTCTGTCAGGGATTTGCTCTGTGCAGACAGATCCTGAAGGACTGCCACCTTTTCATACAGAGCCTGTTCAATGGCTTTTGCGGCTCCCTGCGGATCGGGACTGCTTACCAGAGGAATATTTTTCCTTTCTATGGATGCGGTTACCGAGATTCCTGCCAGGCCGGTGTTTCCAGTATTTCCTGCATTTTTCGCAGAACTAATGACAGTGCCGGTATCCGGGGTGCTGCTGCCGGTATCTCCGCTGGCAGTGCTGTTTTCAGCAGGGCTTCCGCCGGTATTTCCTTCTCCGGCTGTGCTTCCGCTTTCACTTCCGTTCCCGGTCCCGCTTCCGCTGACGCCTCCGCCTCCGGCTATGCTTCCGCTTCCGTTCCCGGTTTCGCTTCCGCTGGCGCCTCCGGTCCCGCTTCCACTTTCACTTCCGTTCCCGGTCCCGCTTCCGCTGGCGCCTCCGCCTCCGGCTGTGCTTCCGCTTCCGTTTCCGCTCCCGGTTTCGCTTCCGCTGACGCCACCGCTTCCGTCCGTACTTCCGCTCCCGGTCCCGCTTCCGGTCCCGCTGGTGCCTCCGCTTCCGTCTGTACTTCCGCCTCCGCTGCCTTCTTCGGTTCCGCTTCCGCCGGCACCCCCATCCGGATTATCTTTTCCATCCGTACTGCTGCCGGAATTTCCGCTTTCCTGGTCATTTCCCTGATTATTATTCTGGGTATTTTCCTGGCTGCCGCTTCCGCCGGAAGATGAGTGGCTTCCGCCATTTGATACCCCGTAATCCACATCCTCCATGTCCTCCAGCTCTTCCTCATCCAGTTCCTCGTCGTAGAGCCTTCTGGCCTTGGCGCTGGAACTCTTATACAAGCTGAGATACGTAAGCAGTGTGTCCTGGGATGCCTGAAGCTGGGTGTCCAGCGCAATAATGGATTCCATGGTCTTCTTAAGCTCCGGCAAATCGCTGCTGATACCGCCTGCGCTGTTTTCAATGTTCTTAAGTCTGGTCTGCAGTTTTCTTAATGGGTCCTGCATGTCTCCCAGTGTGCTGACAATGTCATTCATGCTGCTGTGAACCACCTCAGCACAGTCCTTGGCTGTCTGAAGATGAGGAATCATAGTATCCATCTGCTGAGACACCGATGTAAGTGCTGCCAGCGTCTGGTCATTTCCCGCCAGTATGCTGTCCTTGGAATTACTCCACTTCTGTCTGGCGCTCTCCGCTGAATCCATGCCCTGGCGGACCTGATTCACGCCCTGCCTCATGTTCTCCACAGACTTTGCCATCTGTTCCAGGCTGTCGTAAAGCTCATCTCCCGCGTCCTGCCATGTATCCTTGGCTTCCTTCAGGTCCTTGATATGTTCCAGATCCTCGACCGTTCCCGGCACCATGGCCATAATCACGCCTATGGTCTCAAAGCTGTCCGTGCCGATGCGCACTGTATAATCTCCATCCTCCCCCGGAAGGGCGGTAAATACCACTGCCGTGGTATCCCCCAGGTTCTGGGTCTGGGAACCCTCCGCCTCCACACTGTAGCACTTGCTCATATCCACAGGCACAGCCACCATAAGCATCATGTTGTTGCGGTAATACGCTCCGGCATTGTCATTGGGCTCTGCCTTCACATTGATTTCAATCAGGCCCGAAGCCCCTGCCAGCTTATCGGCGTCCGTGGGTACACCGTTCAGCTTATAAGATACGTCAAAGTCCCAGGGCAGTACCATTATGTCTTTATCCACAGCGCATTTATAATAAAATCTTCCCCTCTGGGCCTGTGGAAGCTGCCATGTAACCGTCCCGTCCCCCAGCACAGGTTCAATGCTGTTAGACATGTTAATCACATTTTCATAGGTCCCGTAATCCGTAAACTCGGTCCGGCCATTGAGCCCCACTCCCTTTACCACATTAATCTTATCTACCCTGCCATAATAATCCAGGTTCACATACATGGTTTCATCCACGTCCACGGAGGCCTCCGCTCCGTACGCGGGTAAGCTGCCAGTGCCGGTGCAAAGCATGACAAAGACCATTCCCGCTGCCATGATTCTATTATATTTCATTTTCATCACTTTCCACCTCCGCTGGTTCTAAATCAGTCCGCTTTAATGCGGACGCCTTGTTGACAATGGCGCCTAAACCTGCCTTTATCAGGGCTTTGCGCTTTTCATGGCGCTGTTTCAGATATTTCTGCAGGCGGTCCCACTCATTGCTGGTAATGATGCGGTCAAACAGCACCAGAAGGGCCGGCAGCACGGTCAGCACCAGAATCACGCTGAACAGCGCCCCCCGTCCAATCAGGTGGCCCAGGTCCCCTATGGCTGCTGTCGTTGATATGAAATGTATGATATATCCCGCCAATATGATAATGGTTCCCGAAGTAAAAATAGAAGGACAGGAGAGCATTAAAGCCTGGATACATGCTTCCTTCTTCTCCAGGGACTTTCTGCATGACACATAATTATTGGTCAGCAGGATGGAATAATCCACTGTGGCTCCCAACTGTATGCTGCTCACTATGATATATCCCATAAACACCATGGTATCCCCTGCCAGGTACGGCATGGCCATATTGAGAAAAATTGCAGCCTCAATGGGCACCATTACAATCATGGGTATGGCAAAGGACCGGAAACTGAACATTACCACCAGGAACACGCCCAGCATGGACAATAAATTTACCCTGGAATTATCCGCCGTGATAGTGGTCTTGATATCCTGTGTTGAGGGTGTTTCCCCCACCAGATAGGAATTCTCCGGATAATACCGCTCCAGAATATCCCGGATTTCATCCGCGCCCTTAAATGCCTGTTCGCTCTCTGTCTTGGTCCGTATGTAAATGAGCATCCTGCAGTAATCCTTTGTGTGGAGCTCGCTGGTAATGGAATACGGCAGGAATTCCTCAGGTATTCCCTCCGGAAGGGTATTGGACATGGACGTCACACTTTTTACATAGGGAAGATCCTCTATCTCATCTGACATCGCTTTCTCCGTTACGGCTGAAGTATTGGGATACATGGCCAGCATCATATTGCTTCTTCCAAATTCCTGGGAGATTACCTGGTCGTCCCTATAGACCTGAGTTCCCTCGCTGGCTCCCACCGCGCTGTTGCCGTACAGGAAATCATTCATTCCCTGGGCCACATAAGCGGGCGGCGCCAGAAACAGCATAATGATAAGGGAGGCATAACGCACCCTGTAGACCCATTCGCTGAATTTCCGAAAGGAGGGCAGGAAGGGGCGGTGCCTGGTCTTATCATTCCACTTGGAAAATTTGAGAATCATGGCCGGCATAAAAAACAGCACGGTTATAAGGCTGAACACAATTCCCTTTGCCAGCACCAGTCCCATATCAAACCCGATGGTGAACTTCATGGATACCAAGGCCAGAAAGCCTACCACCGTAGTCAGGCTGCTGGCAAATATGGAATTGATGGCAGCTTCAATGGCATTGATCATGGCCTGTTCTTCTGAAAGACCCTTCTGCTTTTCCCTGGAAAATGCATCCAGCAGGAAAATGGAGTAGTCCATGGAGGTTGCCAGCTGCAGCACCATAGCCACATTATTGGTCAGGAACGAGACTGTCCCGATAAAAATATTCGTGCCCCTGTTCAGCAAAATAGCCACTCCCATAACCAGCAGGAAAAGGAACGGTTCGGACCAGGCGGCGGTACTGATGCAAAGCACCGCAAATATCATGATGACGGCAACCGTGAGGATGAGGTTCATCTCGCTCTCCACATTTTCCGTCAGGGATTTATTCTGTACCGCCATTCCCACATAGTATCCCTTATCCCCTGTAATGGCCTTCATCTCGTCAATGGCCTGGGATGTCTTCTTTGCCGTATCCCCCTGGTCAAAGGTGATATCCATTACAGCGCAGCCGTCCTTGTAGTAATCCTTAATATCCTCCTGGCGTATAAAATCCTCGCCCGAATAGATATTCACCGTACTGTCGCACCATAGAATCTGATCCACCCCATCCACGGCTTCCAGCTTATCCTTATACTGCTTTGCCTCATACAGGCTCACATCCTTGATCATAAGCCTGGCAGTGCCCGGGTAGCCGAATTCATCCTCCATCAGGTCCAGTCCGATACAGGACCTGGCCGATGCAGGCAGGTACTCCGTCAGGTCATAATTCACATTTACAAAGAGCATCGCTATCAGGGAGAAAACACACCCTGCCGCAAAGACACTCTCAATCCATCCTTTTTTATGTATGATAAACCTGGCCATGCGGAAGGAAAACTTATCCCCCTCCTGCATCTCCTGTCCTTTTACCCTGTGCATTCTGTCCTTTATCCTGCCAAACAGCTTCTGTCCCATACTCCATGCTCCTTATGTTTCCGCCCCACGGCGGCCATGCCCTGCGGGCCTTATGCCCCGTGCCGCGCATTTCCGCTCCGGCATTCTGCTTCCGCATTCCGCTTCCGCATTCCGCTGCAAAGTCCTTACGCTTACCGCATCAGAATCACCATAAAATACTGTTTTCCGTCCTTTTCCCTGTGAGCCATCCCCAGGCGGCGGTAATATTCCAGGGAATACTTCCGGTCTGTCTTTGACTGGAAACGCTTATCCAGCTTTTCCTTTATTTTGTCAAATGCCTCTGACGCGTCATCACAGTCCCTCACGTACAGCTCCAGACAGGAAGCACTCCTTCTGTAGTTGATAACGGACAGGTAATCATTAACAGTACCTTCGCCGGGAATCCTGTCATCCGCATATCCCCCTGCCATGGCTCCGTCCAGTCTGTGGCCCGCCGCCTTGTTGAGTGTCATATCCATTTGGAAGCCCGCATACCGGTCATAGACACGGTGCATATCGCCGTCATACTCATCCTCACGGTCCGGGTATTCCTCAAAGTATAAATCCTTCTTTTCCTCATTCAGCTGATCAAATAAATCCTGGGCCATATCGTCGTAGCATCCCGCATCATAGGCACCTCCGCCCGTATTCTCCACCCAGCCGGCAGAAACCAGGGCTCCCTGCGATGAAAACTCATATTTCCCGTTATCCAGTATCAGCTCTCCCAGGTTCATGCCTCCATCCCCGTGGAAGTAGTACCATTCGCCGTCCACTTCCCTCCAGCCCGTAACCATGGCCCCGTTTTCATCCATATAATAGGACCTTCCCTCTGTCCGGAGCCATCCCCTATGTAAATTTCCGTCCTGTTCCAGCCAATACCATCTTCCCTCTGCCTGGTTCCAGCCAGGAATAAATGAGGCGGTCATCACCTGTGCCTGCTCATCCGCCAGAGCCGTCACAGGTCCGGCCCCCTCAAGGGCCCATAGAGCTCCCGCCATAGCCAGAATGACCGCACATCTTCTATATCTCATACCCTTTGCCCCCGTTCCTTATATATATCTATTATACATCTTTTATATCGTTAAACAACTTCCGTTTTGTTAATTGACTTTTGTTTATTTATTGACTATAATGGATTATAATAAATTATGGCAAAAATACAATGATTAATTTTCTTAGTTTTGACGGTTAATCAACACTTTTTCCATTTTTGTGCAGAATGCAATTGTTAAATATTTGTAAATACACGCAAACCTATATAACCAAAAGGAGGAACAGATGATGGGCATTGAACCTGTGGACCGCCGGGTACGTAAAACCCGCAGACAGCTTCGTGAATGTCTTATAACATTGCTCAAGGAGAAAAAGGTCCAGGATATCACGGTCCGGGAGCTGACCGACATGGCGGACTTAAACCGGGGCACCTTTTATCTCCACTATAAGGATGTGTTTGATCTTCTGGAAAAGACAGAAGCAGAGCTCCAGGAAGATTTCAACCAATTGGTCCGTAAGCATGACGCTGTGGATCTGAAACAGCGCCCTTCTGTCATATTCAATGAAATATATTACTTAGTATATGATAACGCGGACCTGATTGAGATTCTTCTGGGTGAAAACGGGGATTTGAGTTTTGTGAACCGTCTGAAGCAGCTCATACGTGAGAAATGCCTGAAGGACTGGATGGAGGTGTTCCGATCCGGCAATGCGGCTGCTTTTGACGCTTTCTTTTCCTTCATTGTGTCAGGATGCATCGGCCTGGTACAGTACTGGCTCCAGACAGGCCTCAAGGAAACGCCGGAACAAATGGCAAAGCTGACAGAACACATCATCACCAAGGGAATCGGTGTCCTGGAAATCGACCCCTACGTATAATATCGTCTGAACGGTTTCCATTTCCTATATTAATGTCATGTATGCGTAGTGTCATGTATATCCATAAACCGGATGAATTTTTCTCCATGTTATGATATGATGGGAAATAAACCACAACAGAAAACAGGAGAATACGATGGAAACACGAAATGAATACAGCCCAAAGGCAATTGTCCGCATCCGAAAAGGACAGGGACGTTCCCTAAAGGCCGGAGGCGCATGGATTTACGATAATGAGATAGAGAGTATCAATGGAGCCTTTGAAAACGGCGACATGGTGACCGTGGAGGACTTTGACGGATATCCCCTTGGTACCGGCTACATCAATACCCGGTCCAGGCTGACGGTCCGCATGATGTCCCGCAGGAAGGATACGGTCATTGACAGCGATTTTCTGGAAATGCGGGTACGCAATGCCTGGGATTACAGGAAAGCGGTGACAGACACCTCCAGCTGCCGCGTCATATTCGGGGAAGCCGACTTTCTGCCCGGTATTGTCATAGACAAATTTTCAGATGTGCTGGTGGTGGAATCCCTGGCTCTGGGAATCGACCGTCTGAAGCCGGTCATTGTGGACAAGCTCAGAAAGGTCATGGCGGAGGACGGAATTGCCATCCGGGGCGTATATGAGCGCAGCGATGCCAAGGTCCGTCTGCAGGAGGGAATGGAGCGCCATAAGGGATTCATAGGAGATGCCTTTGACACCAAGGTGGAAATCCTGGAAAATGGGGTCCGTTATATGGTGGATGTGGAGGACGGTCAGAAAACAGGCTTCTTCCTGGACCAGAAGTACAACAGGCTGGCTGTTCAGAATCTCTGCCGCCGCATCAAACCGGAACAGGTGCTGGACTGCTTTACCCACACCGGTTCCTTTGCCCTCAACGCCGGTCTGGCAGGGTCCGCACATGTGCTGGGCGTGGATGCCTCGGAGCTGGCGGTAAACCAGGCCAGGGAAAACGCTGCCCTCAACGGCCTGACGGAACAGGTACAGTTTGAGTGTGCCGATGTTTTCGACCTTCTTCCCAGGCTGGAGCAGGAAGGCCGTAAATACGATGTGGTCATCCTGGACCCGCCGGCGTTTACGAAGTCCAGAAATTCCATTAAAAACGCGGTCAAGGGCTACCGCGAAATCAACCTGAGAGGCATGAAGCTGGTAAAGGACGGGGGCTATCTGGCCACCTGCTCCTGCTCCCATTTCATGGACCCGGAACTGTTTACCAAAACCATACGTGAAGCCGCCGGCAATGTACACAAACGGCTCAGACAGGTGGAGTACAGGACCCAGGCGGCGGACCATCCCATTTTGTGGGCAGCGGATGAGTCTTATTATTTGAAATTTTATATTTTCCAGGTGTGTGACGAGAAATAGGTCTAAAAATAAAAAAAGCCCTGAATACCGGTATGAGATGCAATGTACGCCATTGTCGGTATCTCGGGGATTTTTTTCTTTTATTTTCCATGAACAAACGGCAGGATAAACGGATAAGCTATAAGTGAGATGATATGATAAAAGGATGCGTCACTGTATGTATGCGGCTGAAGATTTACGGCTGTAGGTTTATGGCTGTAGGTTTATAACGGCAAATTTATGGCTGCACACTTATAGCTGTGCATTTCACAGAAAGGAGCGGACATGATTATACTCATTATATTTCTGATACTGACTGTTCTATCCATCCTGGTCTGCTGTTTTGTGGCAGGCTCAACGCCCTATGACAGGGAGGCCGACGATGAAGCGCAGCTGGAATTTCTGCGCAAATACAGGGAATCAAAAAACAGGTGAACAGAATCCCTTCTATCTTCAAACCACTTTCCCTTTTCCCAGCCAGCCGCATACTTTCCCGCGGATTCTCTCGTGGAACATGTCGATTACCGGACCCAGTCCAAAGGTGCACACGATGGTTCCAATGCCAATCTCCCCGCCTAAAAAAAACGCCAGAACCACGCACACCGCATCCAGGGACACCTTGGCGGTTCCCAGCCTCATCCCCCTTTCATGGAGAGCCACCACCAGGTCATCGGTGGGATTGGTGGGGAATACGCTGATGATATAGCAGGCCACTGCAAATGCAACCGCCGCCGCGCCTGCCGCCATAATGAGCAGGGAAGCTGCCAGCCCTGTACCCTGTACAGGCGCCAGAATTGTCTTCCACATATCCGTAAATATTCCCAGAAAAAAGGACGAAATAAATGTCTCCAGTCTCGGATATCCCTTTCTGATAAAAGCAGCCAGAAGCACCACCAGAAAGGCGGTGGCATAAATGGCAAGGGATGTATTGATATGGAGCCGTTCTGCCAGGGCAAAGTTCAGGGCGTCGTAGCCGCCGGCGCCCAGGTGGGCGTTGATGGTCAACACCACGCCCATGGGCATGATTCCCACGCCGATGGCATAAAGCGCCAGATTGCAGGCCCATTCTCCGGGTGTCATGAATTTCCACTTTCTCAGATTCATGATTCGTCCTGCCTTATCACAACATTCTCCAGACTGCTGCGGGCCGCCTGTCCCCTGAAATTCTTAAGCGTCATATCCCGGCATTCTTCCGCATACAAAGCATGGCTGAAATCATTTTTCTCCTCCCCCTCGAATTTCACCTGGCAGTTCCGCAGGATAACATGGTCGGCTCTGCGCATATAAAATCCGGAGGTCTTGATCTCCTCGATCCTCTGTCCGTATCCCGGACGCAAATCGTACATTCCTTTTGGCCATTTGCTCTTGGCTCTGACAACCACACGCACATTCTCAAAAAGAATATCCTCAATATGGTTTCCCCGGCTTCCTGACAGGAATACGCCGTTTTCAGAGTCGCAGGTTATGTTGGAAAACCGCACATTGGATATGTGTCCGGATTTGGTGTGTTCATCCCTGTCATGGGTGGATATGGTAATTGGTTCCGCGCATCCCCACCAGCATTCCGCAAACCGCCTTGTCTCTATGATAATATTTGAAAATGAAACATTCCTCACATTTCCCCCGTCCCGGATCTGGATGGATATACCGCGGTTGCTGTCACTGATGATGCAGTTATCCACAACCACATTCTCGAAATCCCCTGCTCCCTCTGTGCCGATTTTCAATGCAGCGGAGGTGGACGTGAGGGTACAGCCTGAGATAATTACATTTTTAAGAGGCCCGTATTCCATATTTCCGGAAGAGCTCTTCAGACATATACAGTCATCCGCGCATGTGACGTGGCAGCCAATGATGCGCACATTGGTAGAATGGTCCGGGTCAATGCCGTCAGAATTAGCCACATTCAAATCATTTAAAATCCGAAGGCCCGATATGAGCACATCGTCACAGCCAGCCGGATGCAGGGTCCAGAAGGGGGCATTTCTCATAATTACATCCTTAAATGAGATGTGATTGCAATGCTCCACATAGACCAGAGTAGGGCGCGGATAAAAGTCGCCCGTCACATAATATGGGCTCACCTGCCGCACAAAAGCATAGGCATTTCCGTCGATGGCTCCTTCTCCGGAAATGGCTATGTTGTCCGCATCCTTTGCGTAAATAAACACATAGGTAGGTTTCAGGGTCACCGGAGTTCCCACCCGTTCCACGCCGTCGTCTCTTTGTCCGGCGTTGGGATGGAAGTAATGCTCCAGATCCTTATGGGCCTGTAATACTGCCCCCCGTTCCAGGTGCAGATCCACGTTTTCCTTTAAGATAATGGAGCCGGAATAAAAATGCTTTCCGCCCTCCAGAACCACCCTTCCGCCTCCGGCCTTACTGCAGGCGTCAATCGCTGCCTGGATAGCAGGCGCGTCATCTGTGACGCGGTCCGCCTTTGCGCCAAAATCAAGCACATTAAAAGTCATAGTCAAACACTCCTTTCCTCTGTCCTACACAGCGCCGACCAGGGTCGGAATCACCATGGAGAACCAGGGCACATAGGCCACCAGCATCAGTGCGGCAAAGATAGCCCCATAAAATGGTAAAATAGGCTTTATCATATCCTCCATGTCAATGCCAGCCACGGAACAGCCGGAAAAGAGGGCAGAACCCACCGGCGGGGTAATATTGCCGATACCCAGGTTCATGATCATCATGATACCAAAATGAATGGGATGCATGCCAAAACTCTTTACCACCGGCAGGAAAATAGGCGCGAAAATCAGCACGGCCGGAGTAATATCCATAAAGGTGCCCACAACCAGGAAGATAATATTAATCATCAGAAGCACCACGTACGGATTGGATGAAATGCTTAGCATGGCTTTGCCGATGGCTGCCGGCAGTCCTGTAAAGGACATGACAAAGGACATGATGGAGGAAGCTGCAATAAGGAACATGATAACAGCAGTCGTCTCACATGCATCGCACAAAATGGCCGGCAGGTCCTTTATCTTAATGGTGCGGTAGCACACGATGGACAGGAACAGGGTGTAGGCCACTGCCACCGCGGCAGATTCCGTGGCCGTAAATATACCGGAACATACGCCGCCTACTATAATTACAATCAGCAGAAGGCTGGGCACCGCATCAATAAACGTATGTATGAATACCCTGGCCGGAACAGCCTTGGTAGTCGGATACTTATTCTTCTTTGCAATAACAAAGGCCACCATCATACAGGCAATACACCACATAAATCCGGGAATATATCCGCTCATAATCATTCCCACCACGGAACAGCCCGAAAGCACCGCGTAGATAATAAGGATTCCTGAGGGTGGGATAATGAGTCCGGTAGGAGCAGAAGCAATATTGGCCGCCGCCGCGAACTTGCGGTCATATCCCTCCTTTTCCTCCAGGGGAATCATTACGCCTCCCACTGCAATGGAGGCTGCCACAGAGGAGCCTGATATGGATCCGAACAGTGTGCTGCCCAGGATATTGGTGTGGGCAAGGCCGCCTGGAATAAAGCCCACGAACAGCTTGGCAAAATTAATCAGCTTTTGGGCAATACCGCCTGAGTTCATAAGGACGCCGCATAAAATAAAGAAAGGAACGGCAATTAAAGAAAAACTGTCCACGCCCGTAATCATTTTCTGGCTCGCCACAAAAGTAGCCAAATCCAGGTCCATGACACAGGCCGTTGTCAGGACAGACGAAACAATAAGACTTATGGATACGGGAACACTGAGGGCCAGCAGCAGAAAAAATGTCCCGATTAAAATTAAACCAACTTGTACCACAGACATTGTCATGATATATCGTTCCTCCCATTCTCATTTTTTGGGGTATCCGCCAGGTGTGATGAGTTTTTTTGTTCCGCAATAGGATGTTCTGCTGTGAATTGCCCCCGGTTATCCCTCAGTTCCTTCACATCCTCCCCGATAAAAATAAGGGCATAGAAGATAAAGAGTACCGCACCCACCAGCAGGCAGCTGTAGATATAAGGCATGGGAATCCCCAGAGCCGCGGAAGACTGATCCGCGGCAGTGGCGCAAAGTCTGAGACCTCCCATTACCATTACCACGATGCAGAAGACAATGACGAGGCACTGCACGCCTATATCCACGATTTTCTGCATGGACGGACTGACTTTTTTCAAAAGTATATTAATGGAAAGGTGCTTCCTCTTTCCGTAGGCATAGGCTGCTCCCACCATGGTGGTCCACACCAGAAGATAGCGGAGAGCCTCCTCTGTCACTGTACTTGGATTATTTAAAATATACCGGGTGATGACCTGCCAGCATACAGCCGCTGCCATGATGCCCATGATGGCTGTGCACAGAACCCGGATGATACTGTCAACTACATTTCTCATTTCCTTACCCCCTATTCAGCATAGCTCAGAAAATCCGCCAGATATCTGGCATTGTCCCCACTCTCAGCGCAGAATGCATCATGCTGGGACTTTACCGCCTGGATAAACGGCGTCTTATGGATTTCATAAAATTGGACCCCGAGTTCCTTTGCCCCCTGGATATTGCGCTCCACAATTTCCTGCCATTTCTCCTCATGTTTCCAGAAACTCTCATCCATGGCCCTGAGCAGCGCCTCCTGGTCCTGCTCTGACATAGATTCCCAGGTCTTAGTGGAAATGATGACGATATCCGGCGTGTACTGATGCTGGGTGTAGGTATAGGACTTTGCCACCTCCCCATGCCCGTCGTCCACCAGCACTGTCTCATTATTCTCAGCGCCATCGATAATCCCCTGCTGGAGGGAGGTATAAACTTCTCCGGATGACATGGGCGTGGCCGCCCCTCCCATATTGCGTATCATTTCAATGGAAGTAGGGCTGTCCTGGGTTCTGATTTTAAGTCCCTTCAGATCCGCCGGACTCTCCACCGGCCCCTCCTTGGTTGTATAGACGGAACGGGCTCCTGAATCATACCATCCAACGGCAAAAAATCCCTGGTCATATGTGGATTTGAAAATTTCCTGTACTGCCCGGCTCTCCTCCATCACCTTAAAATAGTGTTCCGTGGACTGAAATACATAAGGCAGTGAAAATATGGAATAGGCCGGGTTAAACTGTTCCAATGAGCTGGCGCTGACCTTGGCAACATCCAGTACGCCGGCTTTCACCATCTGAATCATATCACTGTTGCCGCCCAGCTGGCCGTTGGGATATATGGAAAATGTATACCCCGTATTCTTTTCCATCTCATCCTTCATATAAGTCAGCCCCACATGGACGGGGTGGTTTTCGTTGTGGGAATGGGCCACCAGCAGATGGGTTCCGCTGCCCCCTTTACTGCAGCCGGTCAACGAGACCAGCATGGATGCCGCCAAAAGGCAGTATAGAATTCCTCTCCTCTTTTTCATGTTCCTGTCTCCTGTTATTTACTGGAATTAACATAGAGCCTGCTCTGGTGCGCGTCTGGGACGCACTCTGGTACGGTACCGTATGAAGTGTTTACATTTTTCACTTCCCATGTTATAGTTCTATTATAATTGCAAACTCTTTCAAAGAAAATTGAGTTATTTGGTAAAAACATTGCAAATCTTGGAAGATTGAAATTGAAAATCGAAAGGCTTTGTGCGGATGTGCTAAATTAGCCAGATGCATTTTATGCAATGCGCCGAAGAATAGTTGAGATAAGATATTGAATTGAGAGGCAGGAGACTTATGGTTACATCATCCAACCGCGAAAAAATGCTGAAGCATTATATGCGCAGCAGTGATTTTGAGCTGGACCACCACCGGGACGTCACCTATCCCGCGGTAGAACCCCATTATCATGAATTTTATGAACTGCTGTACTTTATAAGCGGCCACGTGGATTACATTATAGGAGATGAGATTTACCATCTGCAAAACGATGACCTGCTAATCATACCGCCCAATATCATGCATAATCCCATCTTTGCAGATTTCCGCGTACCATACGAGCGGTACGTCCTGTGGATATCGCTGCCGGCCCTGCGGCAGCTGGCTTCCATCGATGAGGACCTGAACTACTTTCTTATCGCAAAGGGGATGAAAAACTATCTTCTCAGACGCCACACCACTGCCTGGGGCAACTTCCGCACCATCTTCACCTCATTAGAAGAGGCCCTTGGAGAACAGAAGCCTCTGAGACATGCACAGGTCAAGGCATTCATCCTGCACCTGCTGGTAGAATATAACCTGGCCCTCATGGAAGATTCCGGCACGGCCCAAAGCGGGGTAAAAGATAACCCGCTGACAGATATCCTGCACTATATACAGAACCATCTCACGGAGGATTTGTCCATGGACACCATTTCAGATGCCTTCATCATGGATAAATACAACCTGTCCCATATGTTTAAGGATAAAATGGGAATCTCTTACTACCAATATGTGATTCAGCAGCGGCTTTTGACTGGCAAGAATCTGATTCTGGAGGGCATGCCTGCCAATAAGGCTTGTTTCGCCTGCGGGTTTAATGACTACTCCAGCTTTTTCAGGGCGTTTAAGAAGGAGTATGAGGTGTCGCCGGCGGCGTTTAGGAGGATTCATGAGGGGATGATTGGGTGAAGTGGGGGCCCTGTTGTTCGTATATTTACCGCCGGAAACGCGTACAGATACAAGTGTTCATCCTGTGTACCAGGCAAAAGGTATCAATGCTGCCCGGGCAGAAGCAATAGCAGCTATACGCCACAGTGCACTTGATGTTTTTGTATATTCTGGTAAAATAATAAGGGAGGGGAGCAGTCGGCCGATATATAAAAACAAAATGTGAGGTATGTCAATGTCAGAAACCAATGATGAAATAGAGATCTGCATCCCGGACCTGCTGCATTCCATCTGGGAGCTTCGCTGGATTGTATTATTCCTTATTATGCTGGGAGGTATAGCCGGCGCTATTCTGTCCTGGGACAGCAGCCCTCTTACGAAGCAAGAGCTTCGATGATAGTAAATGCCAGAAATATTAATGACCTTTATCAAAATGGGTCGGATATTCCCAGAAATGAAGATATCCAAACAGCGAAAAATCTTGTAAAAACAGTGCAGCTTTTAGCAACAAGCAATCGTGTTCTGGAGTTGGTATTGGATACGGATGAATACAGCAGTATTCCTCTGGAGGAAATAAAACAGGACATTTCTGTAACAGCTGAAGATGACACTGCATTTAGATGGAGAAAAACGCAATGAGCCCCGCATAGGTGAAAATCTAAGACAGCAAGTGGAACAGATGTATAATGGTATTTACACCATACAGGGGTTCTCTCAAAAAAAATATCTTTCAGGTTGATAATCAGATTTTTCCAGCCATTCAATCCATGAAAGATACATATAACTATATTCTGATTGATACGCCTCCAATAGGTACTCTGTCTGATGTGCAGCTGATGCGCGGGCTAATGGACAGTGTTGTTTTAGTTGTTCGTCCTGGTTGGGTATTACGCAGCGCCGTGGAGGAATCTCTGGCATTCCTGAAGAAATCCGGAATCCCGTTAACTGGCGGTATTGTAAATGGCAAAATACCGTTGATTGGAAATACCTTAAAACGCAATATTCAAGCGAGAAAGTCTTAAATCCCTGACGGTCAGCCCCTGGCCTGAACCTCGGAGATTTTATTTCCCCGTAGGCAAAGGAGCGGAAAATATCCTATCAATACCCACCCGCTTGCAGCAGCCCAGCCTGCCACAACAAACGCACATATTCAGGCATAAAACTGTCTGCATTTTAACATTATAAATGAATACATACGAAAAATAAGAGCCCCTATTAGCGTTCCTAACGTATTAGTTACAATATCATCAATCTGGAAATGACCTCATTCTGTAATCAACTGTATCATTTCAATGATACAGCTCAGACAGAATCCCAGAAAGGAGCATACAAACGGATTCCTCAACTGTTTCCATTTTAGTGGAATAAAGATTCCAAAAGGGATAAAAAGAAGTACATTCTCAATCACATATGCATTTGCTCTGGGTCCTCCTAATGCCTCAAAGAATTTAAGACTTATTCCCGTACGCGACCCTGGTTCACGCTCAAATATGGTTATGATAAAAAGCATTATAAAGTAG
>UMGE01015532.1_pt1 | contig 21380 bp, 17 predicted proteins | sample 1965191 | NCBI WGS metagenome assembly UMGE01 (sample SAMEA4836065, study PRJEB28245) | human gut metagenome | biome: gut microbiome; material: fecal sample | place: Denmark | collected 2008 | reverse complement strand
TATGCTCGCGCTGCTTGGATTGAAACTGCCGCCTAAAACTCTCCGCTGATTTATGGATCAGTTAACCGGGAGTTCCGGTGTGCGCCGAAGAAACTTCCGCTCAGGCAGTCAGCCTCCAAATCAATTAGGCCTGTTTGAGGAGTTCAAGTAGCTCATCCACATGCGTTTTGGCTTTGACGCCGCGCAGGGCATGAATGATTTTGCCTTGAGGATCAATGACAAATGTGGAGCGCTCAATCCCGAAACACTTGCGGCCGTACATCGTTTTTTCTTTGAGTACGCCATAAAGGTTGCAGACGGCTTCTTCCTTGTCGGAGAGCAGCGGAAAGTTGAGGTTCTGCTTGTCGCGGAACGAGCAATGGCTCTTCACGCTGTCTCTCGAGACGCCGAGCACCTCATAGCCCAGAGCCTTGAAGTCGGCGAGATGGTCACGGAACCCTTGAGCTTCAGTCGTGCAGCCCGCCGTATTGTCTTTCGGATAGAAATAGAGCACGACGCCGTTGCCGCGCAGGGCCGAGAGCGAAACCGGCGTACCGGCGTCGCTCTCGAGCGTAAAGTCCGGTGCTTCCATGCCGGCAGTAAGTTCTGTCATCACTTAGTCTCCTTGAAATAGGTCGCAGTCAAACCGTGCGGGCGACAAAGCACCCGCTGACGGTGCGATGAGTGTTCATTCTAAGAACGTTGAACTGGCCCAAGCCTTTTTCAAAGCAACGAAAGGAAACAGAAATAGAGCGGTCAGAACGCTGCCACAGTGCGGTTCACGCCGGAGAGCAGCTGCGCACCGGAGGCGATCATTTCTGGAATACGGCTCTGGGCAAGGTATTCTCGCGCCGCTTCCGGAAGCAGAATTTCGCTGCCTGTCGATTGCATGTAGTCGTGAAAAACGTCGGCTGCAGTTGGCAGAATCCATTCGCCGTTAGCTTGTCTGACCGATGTTTCATGAAGGCGCGCGGCACTGGTGCCGCACGTCCATACTTTGTAGTTGCGCATATAGGTGCAGAGGCAGCACTTTTCTTTGGCCGGCATTTCAGATGCAGGTGTGCCGTTGGCAGCGGCTTCCTGACGAAGACGCCATTCTTTCAGATAGCTGCAGTCACCATGATTGAGAAGATATCCGTAGGCCTCACAATTTGGCCGAATGTCACCCGTTATGGCCGGAGACTGACGAAGCATGCGCATAGGGTAGTCAGTGGGCGAAAGGTGGTTGACGACGATGTCTTCAGGCTTCGCATTGAAATAGGCTTGCTTGACGGCATAGGGCAGGCCGCTCTCCTGCGCAACGGCAAAACGGGTTGCAGCCTGAATGCCGTCACAGCCGGTATCACTCATCATCTCGGCGGCTTCCCCGCCGGTGAAAATGCCGCCAGCAGCAATGACCGGAATATTGAGACTGCTTTTGGCGAGAAAAGCCTTCACGTCCTTCACAATGTCGGCAAGCGAATAGTTTGCCCAGTCCATGCCGAAGCCGAGGTGGTCGCCGGCAAGCGGTCCCTCAACAACAACATAATCCGGCAGCCGTCCTGTGGAGGCACTCTTTTTTAAAAAGAGGTTCAGCGCCCGCGAAGAGGAAACAATGATGCCGATGAGCGCATCTTTAAAACGCGGGTGATCGGCCATGAGTTTCATGCTCGAGAGGTGAAGACCGGCTGAAAGTGTGATTCCGTCGATGCCGCCGTCAAGTGCAGCCGTCAGACGTGCACGCAGAGTTTCGAGCCCCGCATTCATCGTGAGCTTTTCCATGCAGTTGATCAGGACGAGACCATGTCCGGTAGTGCGGCTCATGACGTCGCTCACATAGCGGCGGGCCGCTTCCTTGACATTGTCAAGGTTGAAAGTCACGGCGCTCTTATCCATGTTGTCGCGTTCAGAGGCCGTGCGTTTAGCCTTTTCGGCAGTAAAGCGCGTACCGAATAGACGATCCGAAAGGTCCATCAGCATCGCGTCGGAAAGGTGCGCGATGCCGCCGAGCCGTTCAACGGCCAAAGCCAGTTCGGCTGTGGAGATATTGGTACCCATGCCGCCAAGCATCAGCGGGAGGAAGCTTCGTCCGCCGAGCATGAGACGATGGTTCTGAAGTGCAGTTGCGTGCGTCATATTGGCTCAAATCCTTCTGTTCTGTTTTTTTCCGGCCGTTCTGATGCAGCTCGGATGGAAGCAAAGTTTTGCAGGCAGAGCGCTAAGAAAATCGTTGCAATTTCGGGGAAATATCTGTATAGGAAGCTTCGTTTTTCTACCTTGCTGTGTGCTAAGGCGAATTGACGGCATACGACTGCAGGTAGATTGAAGCATCCTGTTGCATAATGCGAAGCTTGATATGAAGGGCGAACACGATATTCAGGTCTTTGTGCTCGGCAAGGACTTCGCATTCGCTCCAATTCCGCAACGCCTCACTGCCTTGAGGCTGCTTACGCAGTCCTGAGGCGGAAGAAACACACAAAAAGAATCATGGAACCCTACGCCGCTGGCTGGCTTTCGATCGTTCCGCCGATCGTTGCCATTGCACTTGCGCTGCTCACGAAGGAAGTGCTTTCCTCACTTCTGATCGGTATCCTTACGGGCACGCTTATCTACGCGATCGGCACCGACGCCAACATCATCATGGGAACGCTCGAAACGACGTTCAAGCTGATGGGGGATAAGGTGGACTTCAATATCCTCATCTTCACGTCGCTCTTGGGCGCTTTGGTCTATGTCGTCGGCATGTCGGGAGGTACAAAGGCATACGGCAACTGGGCTGTACAGCGTGTGAAATCGCGTCGTGCGACGCTTATGTCGACTTCAGGTCTTGGCATCCTGATCTTCATTGACGACTACTTCAACTGCCTTTCCGTGGGCACTGTGATGCGTCCGCTCTGCGATCGCTACAACGTTTCGCGCGCAAAACTTGCCTACATCATCGACTCGACAGCCGCGCCGGTCTGCATCATTGCACCGGTGTCGTCTTGGGCTGCCGCGGTGGGCTCTTCACTTAAAGGCAACGCTGTCTTTGAGTCCGACATGGCTGCTTTCATCGCATCGATTCCATGGAATTTCTATGCGCTGCTGTCGATCTTCATGGTCTTCTTCATCATTTTCACAGGACTCGATTTTGGGCCCATGCGTACGAGTGAAGAGAAGGTGCTTCAGGGGAATGTCGGCGGCATTCAGGGCGGCGGCGCTGAGCCGCCCAAAGCCAACCCGAGAGGAACGGTAATGGACATGCTGGTTCCGATCACCGCGCTGATCATCTTTGCTGTTCTGGCATTGATGTATTCGGGCGGCTATTGGGGCGCGGATCCGGCGTACCATAGTTTTGCTGCATCCATTGGCAATTCGTCGGCTGCTGCCGCGCTGGTGTGGGCAGCCTTCGGTTCTGTTCTCGTTGCGCTTTTGCTCTACGTCCCCCGTCGGCTGGTGCCTTTTGGCGATTTTATGCAGGGGTTGGTGGAGGGCATGAAGCTCATGCTTCCGGCCAATATCATTTTGGTGCTTGCTTGGACGCTTTCAGGTGTCTGCCGAGACCTACTGTCAACGCCGCAGTTTGTTGAATCTTTGGTTTCTACGGCGGGCGGGGACTTTTCAGTGTTCCTTCCGGCTGCGGTATTCATCATCGCGGCTTTTCTCGCCTTTTCGACGGGTACTGCCTGGGGTACGTTCGGCATCCTGATTCCAATCGTTGTGCCGGTGGTTCAGGGCATTGATCCCACGCTCACGATTGTTGTTCTCTCTGCTACGCTCGCGGGTTCGGTTTTCGGCGACCACTGCTCGCCCATTTCAGATACCACGATTCTTTCGTCTGCAGGTGCCGGGTGCAATCATATTGAGCATGTTTCAACACAGCTCCCTTATGCGCTGCTTGTTGCATTCTGTTCGGCGGTGGGATATCTCGTTGCAGGCCTCTCCGGCGGGAATCTCTGGCTCTCGTTTGGCACGTCTCTGGGGCTCCTTATTGTTGCAGTGATCGTGCTTCACAATATGCGCCGTCGCAAACCTAAGATTCAGGCTGCCTAATAGCAGCTCAACATCTGCGCAGACTAACTGGATATACCGGCTAGGTTGGCACATAAAAGAAGACCCGCTAGGATTTTTTCCCGGCGGGTTTTGTATTGTGCGTCCGGCTGAAGTGGTATGTATTTTTTGGCACATGCAGAGTTCAAACCAAGCACATAACGCAAGAACTGAGGCAATAAGTCTGGAGAGGCTGTCAATATATTCAGTTAATTGAGTAGTGATATGGAAAGGCGATGCGTAGATCATGCATGGAGGACGCAAACCGCATATGTGATATCCGAGGAGATCTCTCCATATTCGTGAAAGTTACTAATGCCGTAAGGGGGGAGGTGGATATTTAGAAAGAAGTTGGCGGGGTTTTAGAGATAAAGCCTCTTAGGAGTGAATCTGAAATGATAAGTAGATCATTCTAACCTAATCATGCTTCCGTATATGGAACCATTTTTAAGATTATAAAATATTATTTTAAGAAAAGTCGTCGACTATTATTTTTTGACTGATTCAAGAATGTAAATTAGAAACATGTCATCTACGTTTCAATAATACGTTGGAAATATAAACTAGATCAACTTCGGTCAGAGAATGCCAACAATCCTTACGACATCAGTCGCTTTCAAGTTCCCCACGACGACCATCTCTATGGTTCAGACCCCATTTTTCTTGGTGCTTAGGTTCATAATAATGTTAAAAATGTTCTTTTTCGCGACCCAAGCGTCATACGAAATCGGAACGTGCCGAATTTCTTCATTAGAAATTCTTTCGCAAATATCTAACTGCAGACTGGCCTGCGGTGCGTCCCATTACTAAACAATTGGTCAGTGCAGCTCCTCCGAGACGGTCTGTTCCAAAGATGCCTCCCACAACCTCACCACATGCCAGAAGACCAGGAAGAACGGAACCTTTAGGAGAGAGCACCTCTGCTTTAACATTGGTGCGGATGCCGTCGAGTGTTGTGTGAACGTAAACGGTTTCTAGTCCGTAATAGAACGGCGGCTGAGAGATGGTTTGTGTAAAGACGCTCTTTCCAGTTAGTTGATCGAATCCCTGATGCACAGCTTCGTTATATTTCTGAATTGTTTGGCGAAGAATTGATTCGTCGACCTTCATGCCTCGTGCAAGTGATTCTATGCTCTCTGCTTTTTGGACAATACCATTAATAAGTTTAACGCCGAGCGTTGCCCCTTTGTAGGACTGCTTGTCGGTCAAAACCCAAAACTGGCGCTTAGGTAGCAGCAGAATCTTTTCGGCAATTGGTGTCCAATGCTGGGATTCATTAACGAAACGTCTTCCGTTTAAGTCCAAATAAATATCGCCTCCTGCATAGTCAAGAAGGCGACCGCCCCAAAATGGCAAGAGTTGCAATCCGAACCCATCGATAACTTCGGCACCGGCGGATTGCGCTAAATTCAAACCATCGCCATCGGCTCCATCGTATACAGTGCCGTACGGATTGGCTGATGTCAGTGATGTCTGCACTGAGGAGTGGGTTGATCAGCATCCGTCGCTTTACATTAGCTGTAAAGCCCCCAGATGCTATGACTACTGCATGCGTATACAAAGTTAGATTCTGTTTTGTATTTCCTGAAAAGATCGATTCGAAACGACGATCTTCAACCATTACTTTCCATCCATTCTTTGGGCTTGGTGTTAATCCGACAACTGCCGTATTCATACGGATGGAAACTCCGAGTCTACGAACGTGGCGCTGAACAGCAAGCACGTAGCTTCGTCCTGCAGAGTTGCCTGGCATTGCAAAGCTACGAGGATTCAGCCCAGAATGAGCAGTAAAAGGTTGCCCAAATGTAATCCCAAGTTGAGAAAGCCACTGCACGGCTTCGTAAGAAGCCTTAGCAAGATGGAGAAGAATTTCAGGGTTCCCCTTGTTACCGCCCACCTTGAGAGCATCCCTAAGAAAAGCTTCTGGTGAATCTTGAAAGCCACCTGCCGCCGGAGTAGGAGAGACCGCAGCGATTGACCCTGAAGAATATAGGCTGTGCCCCCCTAAAAGAGGTCCTTTTTCTAAAATTAATACACGCGACGCACCAGAAGATCGCGCAGCCGCAGCCGCAGTAAGACCAGCCAAACCTGAGCCAATCACAATGACATCCCAATGGGAGTTGACCATAGTCTTTTCTGGAATAAAGCCTGATGTCATTGCAGGCAATATATTTGGAGTTCCATTGCCAAGCACAAAGATAGACCAGAGTAAGGCTTTTCGTCGCGAGAGACTTTGGGTTAATACCGAAAGCGAATTCTCCATATCAATTGCTCCCGGGATTTTTTGATGTGGCTATTTTGTTTGAATCGAACACTTCGAGCCATCGGTAGGCTTCAAGCGCACTCTGTACCCCAAGTTTCCCAAAGGCATTGGCTCGGTGCATCTTGACGGTCTCAGTTCCAATACCGAGTTTGGTTGCAATGATTTTGTTCGGCACACCAAGAGCTGCGGGAAGAAGGACATCACGTTCTCTTGCTGTAAGAGAATTAAAAATCTCTTCGCGACGCAAGGTCTCATTGATTTGACTTGCTACCCGTAGTGATTGCGTGCAAGCTTTTTCGACGGCTTCTTTGAGGCGCATGGGATCTCCATGTTTTTCGATGAAGTCGAAGGCTCCGGCTTTGAGTGAATGGACAGCCGTTTCAATATCACCGTGCCCAGTAAGAAAAAGAATGGGATGTGATACACCACATCCGATCTGAGATAGTTCTTGATGAAGTTCTATACCGTTCATGCCCGGCATGCGGATATCCAACACAATACAACCAGGTCTTACGAATTTTTCTTCTGCAAGGAAAGCCGCGGCATTTGACCAGCCCTGAACACTGAAACCGAAAATACCAAGAAAGAGTATCTGGCTTTGCCGGTAAGTATCGTCATCATCTACAAGACGAACAAGTGGAGCTCCTGTCATCTTTATCATCAATGTACCCCTTTACTATTTTCGACATCATTGATTTGTAACTTGCAGTCTCCTTGCCACTCCATTTCAACCACAACACGCAGACGGGAATGCAGTAAACCATTAGTTTTATCAAAAACCCCATGGTCTGCGGCCTCAAAGTGCAGAGAAGCACAGTGGCTGTCTGCAATACCACGACAGATTGACAAGCCCAGTCCTAATCCGTGCTCATTACAGTCGTTCGCATTGACGATTTCGCGGACAGATGTCATGTTTGGCTGCAAAATATCGGCAGCAAGGCCGATGGAGCAATCATTTAATGCAGCGATTCGTTCCAGATTTATCGGGAGTGTTGCATTTTCAATGCTCACTCGTATACGGCGCCCAATAATTTCAATAAAGATCGATATTACGTTCCTATGGACAGGAAGAGCTGCACTGCGTTGAGCTTCAGTAGCGTTCCGCAATAAGTTTAGAAACAGAATTTCCAATTCGAGCGGATCTCCTAATACACATAGGCGAGTTCGATCACAAATGAAATGAAGGCGAAAGTAAATGCCTGCATCATTAGGTAGTTCTCCCTGAATTGCACGCACACTTTTATCAAGAATTTGGGCAAGAGAACATGGGAAATGCCGTGCGCAGGTGCGTTTCGCATATGCCCGGACTCGTGCAACAATGTTCGCGATACGCATGGCTTCACACTCAATTCCATCCACTGCCTGATGCAACGCCATACGATGGGGATCTTCTGGGGATGCCGTATCTAAGTTGAATCTTTTGCGAGCTACTTTAAGGATAACAGCGTAAGTACGGATTGCTCCGATGGGGCCATTGATTTCATGAGCAATCATCCCGGACATTTGTTGTACGACGGATCGACGCTCAAATCGTGAAAGAATGGTGCGTGTTCTCCCTGCTTCCAATGCAGACCGCTTCTGTTCGGATATGGCACGTGAAAGTTCCTTTGTTCGTTTTCGGACTAGCACATGGAGTCGCAACTCATTGGCACAGAGAAGTACAAGAAGCAATATGCATATCAGGATCTCGTGACGCCAACGGGAGAAAATGCCTGCAACACTCATATCGCGTAAATAAGAAAATGGCCCCGTTTTTAGCGATCGCATCAGGTTCTGGACGCTCGTGAGTGGTACATTCGTCAGCCATTCACCTTCTTCCGTAGAACGAAGGCTGAGAATTGCGATCGTGACATCTCGGACGGCACGCTCTGGAGCTGTTTCAAGAGCAAGAAGGCTTACATCTGGATAAAGAGCCGTCGAATGTAGGCACGATAAGCCCTCGTTTTTTGGGGCTGCGACGTCAAGCGCGAATGCATCAATGAGTCCTTGTATCTCTAATGTTTCAAAAAGACACGAGGGCAGTATGGCCACGTCAATTCGGCCTGCAAGAAGTGATGAAATGACATCGGGATACGCATTGTTGCGAAAATCGATGTGTGAAAAGAAATGTTCTGGGTCATAACCTGCCGCCATAATTTCTCCAGCAGCAGCCAACCATCCATCTACTGCTGTGGGGAGACTTGCACCAGCTGTATGACCACGCATATCTTTTAATGTATGGATGCCCGCAGTACGCCTCACAACGAAGGTACATCCAGTCGATGCTTCCGCCTTTTCGGCATTGGGTGTTTTGCGGGTTGCTATGCGAAAAACTGTTGGGTTTTGCGTTAGTAAAGCCGAAGCAGCGAAGCCTGAGGGGGCAAAAAGAAAATCGGGCCTCGCAGAAATAATGTCCTGAGTTGCTTCAGCTGCCGACAGGGAGATTGTTCGCCAGCGATACTGCGGCAACGCTGCTCGAAGTTTCTCGGATGTTTCGTGTAGATAGAAGCTATCGTAGGGATTTATGAGCGTATCGAGAATGGCGACGGTCAGTAATGGACGGCTATCGCCTTGCGAACGAAGATGCTCTGAAAAGGTCGCAGCCGAAATAGTGTCAGGGCTACCATCATTTGACGTTGTGGCATCAGTAATGGCGGCCTCTCCAAAGTGTTCACAACTGAACATGAGTACTGCAACTACGCATAACTTAAAGCAGTACGGATGACACGTGCTCAGTGTGTGAAAACGAAGTGGCATGATCAAGAATGATAACTAAGACATTCACAGTACAGGAACAAGTTTCGCGGATCTGCAATCAGGTTTATACCCCTCGCGGAGGGTAGTGTTAAAAGCATTTTGACTTACAAAATGAATTAAGGATTTTGAAGTGTCATTTTTATAGCAATGCCTTCTTATCCTTGGTCTCGGTCACTCTTCATCCGAGAGAATGTTGGAGTCCAGTCCATTTTCTGTATAGAAGTTGCGAACAGTACTGTCCGCATCAAGGGGAAATACAAATGAAGTTCAAATACCTTGCCTTCTCACTTGCACTTGCAACCTGTCTCTCCATTACAGCACTTTCGTCAATCGCTGCCGAACCTTATGTACGTCCTCAACCGACAGAACCTGTGAAAGCTGCGAATATGATCCTCGGTTCAGCGCAGCCTGTAATTGCCGTTCCACTTGTCGCTCAGACTCGGGATGCAATTCTCAAGGAGGCTGCTGTTGTTAAGGCGCTTAAACCTGATTTGATTGAAATCCGAGCTGACTATTGGGACTTCATTGAAGATACAGATAAGTCAGTAGTTATGCTTCAGGATATCAAGAACGTGATGGGCGAAATTCCGATTTTATTAACAGTTCGAATTAAAGAAGAACGTGGATTCAAAGATGTTTCGAAAGAAGCGAAGTTCGCTTTTTATGACAGGGCAATTATAGAAAAAATTCCAACACTTATAGATGTCGAGCTTGCTTATGGAAAAGATTTTATTAGAGCTTTTAAATCAAAACTTGAAGGATCAAACATTAAGCTCGTCGTCGCCTACCATGATCTGAAAGCAACTCCTTCGGCCAACGAAATTAAACGTATCATGGAGCAGGAAATTTCTGCGGGTGGAGATATTGCCAAAATTGTTGTTAAGCCTAACTCTGAAGAAGACGTACTTACTTTCCTAAATGGAACACTTTCCTTCCGCCGCGAACATCCGCAGTATCCAATTATTGCTTCTGGGAGCGGTAATATTGGGCGTATTACACGATTGATTGGAGGGTTGTTCGTTGTAGATCTTACCTTCGCATCTGGTGTAAAGGGATCAAATCCCACTCAGATGCCTGTAAATGTTGTACGTCAAGTCAATAATATTATTTACCCGATTGAATAATAGATACGTATTGATTAATTTTTCTAATTTCCGTCATTGAAGCTACTCAAAACAGCGCGAAATATTCGCGCTGTTTTCAAATAACTAGATTAAGTCTCCAACTGTTCATTGATTTTCAAGGCTGTATGGCAACTTCTCGCAGAATCTTAACGTTGCGAGACAAAGAGTAATGGGAATTTTGAAATAGGATTCTTTTGCCTTTACCTAAGCTTATTTCTTCGAGTGGAATATTTGGTGAGTTAGAATTAACGGTGCGATCCAATAACAACGATCTGCCAAATCGTGGATGACATTCAGACTGAGGTATCTCGAGAAGTAAGTTCTTTGGGAGCGTTGATGCACAGGTGCCTAAGCCAGACACTTTTGTTTCCGAAGTGACGGTCGTCAAATTTCGCGTGAGAGCGTCTCAAACAGTCAAAACGAGGAGAAGAGTGTACGAGGGCGAATTTGCAGATTGACGGAGTGTGATTGATTCGGAACTTCATGCTTCTCACTGCAGTTTGACGGAGAAACCGCCGGCAACAGACGCACCGCGCCGGCGGGATCCGTGGAACGGTGCAGGATTGAGCAGCCCTTGGATATCCGACGGCCTCTCACGAAGGAATTGGTTGTCGTTATTTGGATCGGCAGAGACCCGATGTTTTATGCGGCAGGTTCATCCTGAGCGCGATGCCATTCAATCGTTCCGCTTGTCTGCAGTTCATCTTCGGCACCAGGTAGCTCATTGATAAGCCGCCACTCGAAGCCGAGTTTCCAGGAACCATCTTGATCGCTCATAGTGGGAATCGAAGCCGGCAGCGTAAGCCGCAGGCGCAGTTTTGCGCCGGGACGGATAACAGCTCGGAACTTCAGTGTCTTCACTTGAGCGGGAGCCGCATCGGGCGGTACTTAGGTGAATTCTCGGGCGGCAGTCTCAACGAGAAGAAGCTGTGCCACGCCGGGAAGAATCGGCATGTCGGGGAAGTGTCCTCTGAACCACGCCAGTTGGAGCGATGCTTCAAAACGAAGTGTGAGCACTCGCTTGCCGTTCTCAGCCGTGTCCGTCTCTATCAGCCATTCTGGTCGGCGCTGATCAAAGAGCGTACGCAGACAAGCTACCGTGACTTTTCCCTGTGGATCAGCAGGCAGCTGATCGACAAATCGCCAGCGCCGCGGAAGCGCAACAGCAGGAAGCGATCGCTTCAAGTGCGTCTTCAAGGGCTCGAGCAGTGCGGCCTTGCCTTTTGTAAACAATAGTTCGCGTCCTGCCGGCGTAAGCACGACAGCCGCATGGAGTGCATCGCGCTGAGATTCCGCACCGATCGTTTCCAAGAAGACTTTGCTGTTGGAGACGAGACCGGTTTCAAGCAGCAGTTTTTCCACTTCAGGGAGCGCTACGCGTTTGCCTTCAATTTTGACGATGCGGTCAGCCCGGCCGAGGAGTGAAAACAAACCGTCTTGCAGCGCAATGCGGTCTGCACCGTCGATCCAGCCTTCATGGTCAAGGTGGCGGCCGGAAAGCGCAATGAGTCCCTCTCCGGCAGGCAAATAGCGGCTGTTGACTTTAACGGCTGCCTGGATCCCTTCAACGGTCTTCCAAGCTGACGCGGCAACGGCGGATTTTTCATTATCCGTAAAACGTCGCTGCCGCCAAGCGATGCCGCCGGTTTCAGTCGAGCCGAGCACTTCAAAGGGAAAGTGCCCAAAGGCGCATTTGGCGTTTATTGCGCCGGCATCATCGAGCGGGCCGGTCGATGAAAAAACAGCTGCCGCAGTGCCTAGTGACGGTGTGAAGAGAGACTCGTCGCCGAAGCGCTTCAGATGCGCAGGCGAACTGATGACGACAGCCTTGCGTCCTCGCACAGCGCAATTTTCAAGAGCTGCCTCAAGCGACTCAGGATAGTGAAGCCTCGGTCCCACTGCAATGCCGCGTTCTTCCATCAGCGGCCACATCAAGCGAAAGAGCAGCCCATAGATATGCTGCGCGCTTACGGTGCCGAGCACTTCAAATTCGCCCCACGCAGCCGGTGATTGGCCGGTACGTTCAATGACGCCGGCATGGATCGCTTCAGGCTCGTAGAAACATTGCTCGAGCCGCTTTCTGATGAGTTTGGGTTCGCCGGTGCTTCCGCTCGTTAAGAGCGATAACAGTTCTGCTTTGTCGTCCAAAAGCGGAAGGTCTGCGCAAGGCGGCAGGCGGTTAAAGTCCGAAAAACGGCATTCAGGGGTCATGATCGACCAACTGCAGCTTTCGTCCATTGCCGCGGCATCGAGCCCAAGCATGGTGTTTTTCGCGGTCAGCCCGGCTGCGCTGAGGCGTTCGAGCGTTCCAGGAAGCGCATCGCCCGGGAGAATGACATGCACACCGGCTGCCCAGCATCCGAAAAGTGCCGGCAGCAGTTCAGCGGCATCTTCGGCGTAGAGCACTGCATTAGGCAGGCGCAAATGCTGAGCTGTGCTGCGCCAGACCGCGGCACCGGCGAGAAAGCCTGTCATGGAGAGTTCCATGCCTAGTGTGTTTCTTGCAACAGGGCGGTTCGCTGGGGCATGTTGAAGGATGCGGCTCAGAATGGTGTTCTGCATGGAAAAAGCGTTGGTTGAGAATGCACTCTGGAGAGGCCCTCGGTATGGAAGGAGAAGACAACGTTCATCGGTGTCTGAGGGTTTGCCGTATCAAACCGTTCATCGACTTAACCGTCAGGATGACGGAACGTTATTTTTGTCTTTCACGCCGGTGCATGACGATAGTACGAAGAAGCCATTCTCCCGCAAAGAGCACGCCGATGGCGATATAGGAAAGACACCCGTTCCAGAGTACCCACGTCTCTCTGGAAAGAAAAACGGTAACGAGCGCAGCTGCACCGTTGAGAATGAAGAATCCGCACCAGACCTGAGTAACGCCTCGGCACCACCGAACGGCTTCAGGCGGCAGCACAGAATCTTTCATCCGGGCGAAACGTTCGACCATGGGCATTCGATTGGGGAGAAGCGTTGTGCCGAAGGCCCAGAGAAGAAAGGCATTGACAAGGACTGGATATAACCGCATGGGTTCTTCCAGTCCGGAGAATGCAGCTGCTGCGCATAGACAGGCCGCGATGACCGAGAGGATCCAATCCTCCCGCGACCTTGTCACTAAAGCGCGGCAGAAAGTAACTGCGGCAAGACCAGCAGCAACTGCTGCCGGTCCCCAGTGCGAGAGACCGTACCAGGCCCAGAAGGGATAAAGGACGAGAACAGTTCCAAACGCCGCGCGCAGAACCGCCTTGAGCGGCAGGGCCATGGCTGAGGCTGACAACTGTGTGTCAGGCGGCAGGATCGGGTTCTTCCATGATTTTGGCAATCACGGAAACGACATCACCCAGAGTGCGTACAGCCTTGAAGGCTTCCGGCTTCACTGTGCGGTTTCCCAAATAAGGCTTCAGCTGCACAATCATGTCGACAGCATCAATGGAGTCGATGTCAAAGTCCTCGTAAAGACGAGCTTCAGGTCGGATCTTCTCGGCCGGAATATCGAATTCGTTGGTAAGGATTTTGGAAAGAGCGGCGTAGACCTTCTCTTCTTGAGGCGTAAAAGTCGTCATGGCATTTAAGGCAAAGAGTCAGGCCTGTTCGCGATGGGATTCAATATAGTCAGCAAGCGAGCGAACGTTTTTGAAAACGGCGCGGGATTCTTCGCTTTCTGCTGTAAGCGTCACGCCGAAGCGCTTTTTGAGTGCAAGGCCAAGTTCAAGCGCATCAATGCTGTCAAGGCCGAGTCCTTCGCCAAAGAGCGGTTCATCGGGATCAATATCTTCGGGTTGGGCGTCTTCGAGCGCGAGCGACTCTACGATAAGGTGCTGCAGTTCGCTGATAAGGGGATTGTCCATGGCTGGATTGATTCTCTGAAGGTGAATGATTCGGCGGCGGGCAAGCGCAGCCTTGATCGCGGTTGCGCTTCACTCACAAATGCGGGAAAAGCGCCCGGCCGACGGCATTGGTAAGTTCGACGGCAGCGCGGCGAAAAGACTGATTATAAGTTTTTTGAAATGTCTGAACATCGATCTCAGGAAGCGCCTCAAAAGTGAGGACCATCGGTTCCTGCGGAAGGCGCCACCAAACGGCATCCTTAGTGAGCCAGCGAGGATGGGCGGAGATTCTTACCGGTGTGATAGGCCGGTTGGCGTGCAGTGCGAGCTGCGCCGTGCCTCGATGCATCTTGGGCATTTCACTCAATTGAATAGGTGTGCGGGTGCCTTCAGGAAAAATCACGAACGAGACGCCGCGGGAAAGTTCTGCTTCCAGAAGAACGAGTGCTTCGGGACCGGCGTCGTTGGGGATGTAGCCGGCTCCCAAAATGGGGGCTCGCGTAAACCAATTCTTGAGGAGCGATGCTTTGACAATAGTGGTTGCTTCTGGAACGATGGATAAAAGGCACACAATGTCGATCAGTGATGGGTGGTTGGCCGCGAGAATCGCTCCTTTTTTCTGGAACGCTTCGGGGTTTTTGACCTCAATGCGTACGAGACCGAGTGAGGTGACAACACTGACAAAGAGCCCAAACCAGCGTTTTACGACCCGTCTGGCCAGACTTTTCTTTTCTTCAGGCGTGCCGCCCGCCATCTTGAGCCAAGGCGTAAGGAAAAAGCCGAAGACTATTCCGCCCAGGCCAAAGAGCGCAAAAGCGAAAGCAGTAAAGGCCAGACGAAAAGGAAGGAGCGCTCGGCGGCGGAAGGCATGCATGGAAACTGCATTCATTATGGGTGCCTCGTCTCGGCTTCAAGTCTGCTGGTTTTTGCCCAAATGTGCGCCGCATGGCGGTCAAAATGCGTAAAAGTACGTTCGTCCGAGCCGAGCAGCCAGGCCAGTACTTCCAATGCCGGAGAAGAGCCGCCCATCGTGTCGAGGCGATTATCGGGTGTTTCGGGGGCCGAGAGCGGCCGGGTCGTCAGGGCTGCGTAAGGACCCTTTGCACACGCTTGGCGCCACTGATCGGGATCGGCTGTTTCATGCTGACGGCCAAGCAGCAGCCCGACGGCATGTGTCACGCCGACAGCGTTCGTCTGTACGGGCGGCTTCAGGTCGGCACAGATGAGCAGAACCTGCGGAGCTTCAAAGAGCAGACCAACCGCGGATTCAAAGGCGGCTTCGAGCGAAAAAGGACCGCCCGCAAGCGCAGTGAGGTTGCCGGTATGCCCAAGCGCAATGGATAAGAGCGCCGGAGGGGCATTATGCACACTCGTCGAAAAAGCGGCCGGCGAAACGGTTCCGCCGGCGGCAACGCTTTCGAGGGAATCCACCGCCAGCTGCAGATCGCCCCAGCGGGAGGCATAAACCCACGGCAGATTTTTATCCTCGGCCGCAGCAAGAAGCGGTGCGGCCGCTTCGGCAGCTGCTCTCCCTAAAGGCGAGAGCCGGCGACGAAGCATCGGCGGGACAAGGGCTGCCGGCGCTTTGGGTTCTGCGGCGTTCAATGGAGCATATTCGCTCGAAAGCAGTCCAAAGTCCGCACCGTGCGTGCGGAGGGCGGCAAGCCAGGCTGCCCGGTCAGCCAGACCGGGTGCCCAAGCGGACCAGGCAAGAATCTGTGCACAGTTGATCATGGAATGATTGTGTTTCGGATTTTTGCCTGAATTTTAAGGAAGATGGATGCTATTTGGCGTAGGGCTTCCAGTCTCCGTCTTTTTGTTTGAGATATTCCTGCCCCTTATATTCGAGTACTTTAGCCTGTCCGTTTTCAGAGACCGGGTTGGTTTCAGGCAGATCCTTCACAAGCGATTCCAGCGGCGCGGCACCGCCCTTCTTTGAGAAGAAATTCGTTTCGAGCGTGCGTCCGATCAAGGTGGTCATTGCAAGATAGCTCGTCGGCCCCGTCACGTGGATGGGCGCATCGGGGAGTCCCTGCAGACCGACGAACTTCACCATCGTCGGCACTTCTGTGATGCGAAGAGACGGGATGTCGCGCAGACGCGGCGCCTGAATTTTGTCGCCGCGGACGGCTGCGCCGTGTTCGGGCACGACGACGACCATTACTTTGCGTCCTGAGCGCTCCAGTTCACGCAGGAATGTCTGCAGATCATCGAGCAGCTTCTGGGCGCGGGGCTTAAAGGGCTCGGCACGGCCGTGACGCGGCAGGCGATTGCCGTCGTGCAGTGCAATGAGGTTCATGAAAGTAACCGTGCGCTTGTCTTTTGCTCGTTGCAGAGTGCGCTGCCAGTAGCGAAGCAATGCAAGGGTATCGGTGAGTTCCTCATCGTCAAATCCCATGTAGCGGACGGCAAGGTTTTTCCCCAGACTTTCGAGATCCGCAGTGAGGCCCGTTTCGTTGCGCAGCGTCGGCAGGAAGCTGTCGTATTCGCCAGAGTGGTCAAACATCATGTGCTGGCGGTAGCCGATGGTGCCCAGACGGTTGAGAATTTCGCATTCGGGACGGCGTTCGCCGTAAATGCCCTGGTGTGAAGGCTGTCCGCAGGCCCCTGTGAGGAGTCGAATGGCAGCCGGCCCCGAATAAGAGGTGGCGCTGTTGAAGCGGTCAAATCGGATGTTGAATTTCTCGAGGACCGGGTGCTTGTCGAGCTGAGAAGCGACCAGGTCATCATTGGAAAGCGAACAGATGTTGAGGAGCAGAATGTCAAAGGGCGTGTCTTTATCGGGAAGCCCTTGAGGCAGTTCAGCGCGGCGCTCCTTTTCGTAGTTGAGGAACGCCTGATACCACTCTTCAATGGTCTTTGAATCGGCAGCTGCGCCGGCCGGCCCGCCCTCTGCAGTTTCTGTGCCGCCAGCCGCGGCTTCACGGGCCGCGGGCGCAAAGAACGCATCAAGATAAGGCATGGTTACCATCACCGCGAAGTAGCAGATCGTGATGAATGTGATGCGCACGCAGTTGCGAAGCAGATACCAAAGACAAAAGATGAGCGCTGCCCAGCCGACCATCTGCCAGTTGATGAAGTCGAGGGCAAAGTCAATGACGTAGTTGAGCGAGAATCCCTTCACCGCGGCTGCGTTCGTTGTGAGGCTCGCAATGGGCGGCAGCCAGCTTTCGCTGTAGGCGAGCGCAGCACCGGCCGCAATGGCGGCAAGACCGCGCAGTGCGCTCAGCCACCGATAGGGAATCGGAATCAGCAAAAAGACGAGCAGAAGCGCATTCCAAAGAACGTCTAGATTGAGATAACTGAAGTAAGCAAGCGCAAACTTCAAAATGAAATAGACGTTCCAGATGCCGAGCCCGCGCCAGGGGAGCTTAAGCTCGGCGGCTGCTCGAGGCGTCTTTTGCGGCGGCATCTTTTGAGTCGGAGGACTCGGCTGTGTATCCGGCGTAGTATTTTTGTCGGTCATGACGATCTGATCAGTGTCTGTAGCGTTCACTTGGCGCCGCTCTGTCGAGGCAACACAAGCCGTCCGTCAGCATCGAAGGCAAAGCGTTTGTCGTCGAAGCCGAGGCCGTAAAGATTCAGAACGTTGCCGTAGTAACGGTCCGGACTGACGGGATCGGCAGCGAGCGTCGTGCGGATGAGGCCTGCAGTACGGTCATTGCCGAGAAGTTCGAGAACACAGGCGCCGAAATAGGCGGGACCGGGACCAGAAACGTCTCCAGTCGTCACCGATACTTCTTCGGGCGGGGTGTTCATGCGGCGAACGATTTCAAGGAAGGGACGGAACTGCTTTTTGAGCACCGGACTGGCCGGGTCAAGCGGCGACATCATGCCAACCCAGAGATAAGTGCGGATGGCGTTGTAGCTGCCGACTTCGTAATCGCTGCCTTTCGGGGGAACGAGGCGGCCTGACTTATCAAACTGCGCCCATTCAGGGGCGTAGCCGCTCGGAGCGGAACGTACGAGCATGCGCAGTGAGCCGTCATACACTTTTTTCCAATAGGCATCTTCCAGGGCAAAGCGTTTCAGGATGAAAAGCGGGTAGTAGCTTGGATTGAGCTTGACAAGACCGTTCTTTTCAAAACCAACGCGTCCCGGAAGAATCACGTCGCCAAGACCATCAACGGTGCGGACTTCTTTTTTAAGAAGTTCAAGCATGGCGCGGCCCTTGGCCGTATAGCCGTCATTTTTCCATAGACGCCCGGCTTCAAGCAGGTTGTAGGCGATCCACATGTCGGAATCGGCAGCATTATTGGTATCCAGAATCTTCCAGGACCGGGACGCTTTGTCTTCGCCCCAGAGCCAAGCAGGAAGCGTCTTGGTGATGTCGCCGCCCGACAGGTTTTGCTCTGTCCAGCTCAATAACGCATCGAATGTTGTGCGGTCGTCAGCGGCAAGCGCGAAAAAGAGCGCATAGCTCTGACCTTCGCTCGTCGTGATTTTGCGCTCGTCACTGCGATCCACTACGCGGGCGTTGTCAACGCTTGCCGTCTTGAAGGCATCCCACAAATCCCAGGCATGAGCCGACACGGCTGCTGTCGCGCCAATGGCCGCACAGAGTCCCGTAACGATGAAGTGCTTGAGTTTAGACATCATGCTCTCCGACCGACCCAGCGGCGCATAAGGAAGAAGGCGGCAAAACCGATGATCGCGGCGGAAATGAGCGCGAAGAAAACGAGCCAGCCGGGGTGTTGTGAGAGCCGCATCCAGATTTGATGCTGCACAGGGAGGTTCCCCACTGCATAACGGTCGCCGACACTGAAGGCTGCCAGACCGTCCATTGAAACGACGGTGGTAGAACCGCCCGCAGCGGCGAGCCCCTGAGCATCGCCGAGTGCATCTGCAAGCACCACAGCACCGGCTTCGCCTTCAGCAAGGAGCGCTACGACAGAGTGCTCGGAACTCAGCGGTGATTTGAAGCCCGAAATAACGCCGACGCCCGGTGCAAAGATCGACTGCTGAGGCGGTTTGGGGAATTGTCCTGCTTTAAACGCTTTCGCGGTTTCTTCCTGAACCTTGAGGGCATCGTCTTCATTGATGTCAGCGAGCAGCGCCGGCATCGCCCCGACTAAAAGCACATCACGGTCCTTGAGAATGGGGTCGGCAGGATTTCCGGTCACCGCGATGCGGTTGCCGAAGGCGCCGGTGGCAGCTGACATGCGGCCGACGGCATTAAGCATCGCACGGATGGACTGGGGTTCAGCATTGTCCGCAATGAGCACTGCAGTTTCAGCCAGATCGGCGTAACGCGTGAAGGGATAGCCCGTCTGTGTGAAGAGCTTTAGGTTAGGCATTCGCGCGTAGTGATAAAGGCCGGAAATTTCGAGCGTCGATGTGGGTTCGACTTCAAACTGGTGCGGGAATACCATGATCGACTTGCAGTTCTCGGGCGACCCGCCTTCATACGTGCGTTCGTAGTGCATCTCGAACGTGAAGTCATTGGTCTGCGCAAGCGCGAGCGCGTCATTGGTATTGTTAAATAGGGCGCCGTAAAAGCCCGGGAGCGAAATCACGCGCGAGCCATGACCGTCCTTCGTCGGCAGCGGATCGGAATCAATGAGCCGGCCGTTGACCAAAGCGCGGAATTGTCCGGCTTCATCCTTCATGGGCTTGGAGGCGCGGTAGTCGACCTTCATTTCCAGCGTGGCATTGTCGACCATGAAGAGGTCTGGGGCGAGCCGCACGGGCAGATGCACGGGCGGCATCTCATAGCCCTTGGCGGTAAGCTGACCCGAATATTCGATTAAGCGGCTGAAGGGAACCTTCTGATCCGTGTCGAGCCAGCGCGGGGCGTCGTAGGCTTTGCGGCGCTCGGGTTCCTGCTGTGCGGCAGGCTTGAAGGTGTCGCCGATCATCACGCTGCTGCCTCGGCCGAGTGCCTTCATAGCGGCGATTAAATCTGCATCGTCGCGGCCCGCGACGATGAGCATTTTCTCAGCAAGACTGTTGGGCGCATCGCCGACAGAGATCTGCGGTCCCTCAACTTTTGGGAAATCTTTCAGAAAAGTCGGGCGGGCAGTATTCGTTACGAACACAACGAAGTGCTCGCCTGCCGGAGCTTCATTGAAATATACGGGGAAATCTGCCCCGCGCCAGTAAGCGAGCCGGCCTGCCCATGAGGCCGTCAAGGCCGCAGCAGTCTTCATGGCGGCTGACGGCGCAGACGGAAAGACCATGGGCAGCACCGTTGGGTCACCGGTCGCGGTGTCAATAAAAGGCGCAGGCAGTTTGCCCATGTCGCTGCCGAGACGGATGCGCTGCTTTTCGAGCACCAATCGGCTTTGAGCATTGATGTTGAGCCAGAGTGCATCGTCCGCAGGATTCTCGCACGTCGACTGAATGTGTCCCACGAATTCAATCGAGACTTGGTTCATCGTCTGCATTGACTTCGGATTGAGCGAGAAAACGAGTTTGCTCGGCTTCCCAATCATGTCTTTCGTCAGGACGGCAGTCTGCTGGAGCTGGCCATTCAGATAAATGTTGAGCTGGGAGGTAGTATCAAGAACCGATGGCGAGGCAGTGAAGGACAGTTCGAGATCCGCACGGGAAATGACATCGTCCGAGCGAACGCCAAAGTCAAAAAACTGATTCTTGACGAGCCCTGTGAGCTTCACGCTTTTTGCTTGTCCGCCGGGCACTAAATTCAAAAGCGGCTTGATTTCCGTCCGGGTTCCTGTCGCGTCGGTGCGCCAGACGGGCGCAAAATCGGCCGCAGGCTGCATCGGCGCAGCACTGGGTGCAGGCGTGTGTAAGGCTAAAAGAACGAACGCGGAAAGAGCAGCAGCCTTAAAGGTCTCTGCTCCTTGGCGGAAGGAGGGGTGAGCGAACATCGTGGGGGAGGTGCTGAAGTGATCAAAGCGGTTTGAGCACCAATGCTGCAGCGCTGACGCGCAGAGTGTTTGAGCGTTCGGCAGCAGAGCGCGGGACTTCAACCACAAGCTGCGTTGCGGAGGTCATCGTAAAAAAAAGGGATTTTACTAAATAAAAGAGATGTGCAGGAAGATTGAAAGCAGTGTGCGGCACTGAAAACCAGATGTTGAAAGCTAAAACTGGCGGGTATACAGTAAACAGAAAGACCAATTGAAAATGGGCCGGAATAGGGTTTCTTTGCCGCACTGAAATCCGTGGTGAACGGAGGTGCTGCGATGCACTTCGCTGCAACGTGAGATTGCTTTCAACCGAAGATTAAAAAAAGCGCTGAACACCCCTTAGAGTCTCACTTTGCTCAATCGTGGCAAAATTGTGCCGAACATTCTCAAAATGGATGGTTCTGCCTGCGGCAGAGGGAAATTGATTGATTTTGAATACTATGATCCAAGCGGTTAATTGCTTGTATTGGGTCGCTTAACGGCTGGTGCCGTGGCTCGCAGCTCCAGTTTTCAAAATCATGTTTCTAGATTTCAACAGGACCGCCGCAGGAGTCCCCTTCCTAATGACATGGAC
>UMGE01008070.1_pt1 | contig 21432 bp, 12 predicted proteins | sample 1965191 | NCBI WGS metagenome assembly UMGE01 (sample SAMEA4836065, study PRJEB28245) | human gut metagenome | biome: gut microbiome; material: fecal sample | place: Denmark | collected 2008 | reverse complement strand
GATTTTGTCATGCCGATTGAAGAGCACCGCGACCGCGCAGCGATTGACCGGTTCCGCCGCATTACGTCGCCCTTTCTCCTCCGCCGCGTGAAGACGGATCCGGGCATTCTGGATGAACTCCCAGAAAAGAATGTGGTCGACTACTTCACGACGCTCACGCCCAAGCAGGTGGCGCTCTATGAAGAATGTCTCAAGGCCAATCTGGAGTCGCTCGAAACGCTTGACCGCGAATCCCGCGAGCAGGAAGCCGCGGGCGACAGGCTCCATGCGGCGCAGGCGCGGCTCTCACGCCGCGGACAGATTCTGCGCATGATTCTTAACCTTAAGCAGATCTCCAATTCGCCCTCGCAGTTCCAAAAGGAATTTGTCGATAAACCCGACTCCGGCAAGGCTGAAGCGCTCCTCGAACTCCTACGGCGCTGCCGCCAGTCCGGGCGCAAGGCGCTCGTCTTTACGCAGTTCCGCGAAATGGGCGAACGACTGGTTCGATGGATTGAAGATGCTACGGGCCGCAAGCCCGAATTTCTCCATGGCGGTGTGCCTGCGGCCAAGCGAATGGAAATGGTAGATGCCTTCCAGAACAACCCGGACTCGGAAGTCTTCATTTTGTCGCTCAAGGCGGGCGGCACGGGTCTGAACCTCACAGCCGCCTCGGCCGTCATTCACTATGACCTTTGGTGGAATCCGGCTGTAGAAGATCAGGCCTCGGACCGAGCATGGCGAATCGGTCAGCGACGGGATGTGGTGGTCTATCGCTTCATCACAGCCGGCACCTTTGAAGAAAAGGTGAACGAAATGCTCAAGAAAAAGCGTGAGCTTGCGGATCTTGCCGTCGGTGTCGGCGAATCCTGGATCGGCGACCTGACAGACGACGAAATTAAGTCCATCTTTTCGCTTTCTTCGTCCGGCATTTAACGCTCGAACCTGAACCATCGAATTGGAACCCGAGAGCCATGGACAAGAGCATCGCCCTTTATCTCTTCGTTTCTTTCGTTGCCTGCGTCACGCCGGGATCCGGCGTGCTCTATACGATTGCAAGCGGATTCCGCGGCGGCATGAAATGCGTTTTGGCGTCTCCGCTCGGCACGTGTTTGGGGTGTTCATTAATGTCAGCGCTTTCCGCTACGGGGCTTGGCGCCCTGATAGCCAATTCCCCGGCGGCTTACAGCGTGCTTCAGGTGGTCTCCGCACTGGTATTGGTGTGGTTCGGCTTTCAGAGCTGGCGCACGGGCGCGCTTGACCTCTCCGATGCCAGCAATTCCGCCGCGCGCGAGGGACTGCGCTCCGGCCAGGAGCGCTTCACATTCCGGAAGATTTTTTGGGGCGCCGTCGTTCTCCAGGCCTCCAACATCATGCTGATTGTGTTCCTGCTCTCACTGATGCCGCCCTTTATCCGCACGGATCAGGCGTACCTTCCGCAGGCGGTCATGCTTTCGGCGCTTTTTGTGCTCGTCTGCTTCGTCGTGCATTTGGGCTACAGCTGGATCGCCGCTGCCGGCGCCAAGCGGCTCGCCGGCCCCAAGTTCTCTTTCTGGCTCAACCGCATCAGCGCCGTTCTTTTCTGGCTGCTTGCGGTGAGCGTTATCTGGAACGCCTTTTTCAAGAGCTGATAATTTGCGTCAGCAGCGTGCGGTTTGCCTCAGATCCATGCCTCGGAGCATTACTGTCCGCCTCACTGACGGCGCGATTGGGCTGGCTATCTCCCGCATCCGTTTGGTGTTCGCACAATCAGAAAAGTACTGACTTCCTGAAACGCCGGCAGAGAGCGGCATCGGAATACGAAAATTCCTGCGTTTTGATCGCCAAAATAACTAAGCTGAAATATCTATTTTTAGCTTTTTTTGCATTTTCATAAAAGAAACAAGATCTAACGTCATTGACTTTAAACGCAGGGCTCTTTTAGGCTTTGTAAACCATCTGTTCGACCCCCAAGCGGCAGCAGGCACATCGAAGTCCGATCTTTAAGAGGATCCTTTCCCATTGCTTTGATGTCTGCTCTGCCGTCCAAAAGACCCCATAAAAATGCTGCTTTCTTTGCGGCTCAGCCGGAGTATTTAATGAAGCGAAACCGAGTCGGCATTGCCCTTTCCGCTGTAGGCATTCATGCGTCCATCGGCAGCGTCTATGCCTGGAGCGTACTGACGAAGCCTGTGATGGCAGAGATGGGCATCTCGCTCTCGAGCACGACCTGGGCGTTTTCCATCGCCATTTTGTTTCTCGGGCTGTCTGCGGCGTTCCTCGGCAAGTTCGTTGAACGCATCGGCCCTCGTGCTTCGGGCCTCCTTTCCATGCTCTTTTTCTGTTCCGGTCTGATCGGCACTGCGCTGGCCGTTTCGATGAAGAGCGTCGCGCTCCTCTATTTCTTTTACGGTGCTATCGGCGGCATTGGGCTCGGCATCGGCTATATCACGCCGGTTTCAACTTTAGTCAAATGGTTTCCCGCTCGCCGCGGATTTGCCACCGGATTGGCCATTATGGGGTTCGGCTTTGCTTCGCTCATCGGCGGACCGCTGATGCAAAAGCTCACGGCCCTCTATGGTCTATCAGCGAACTTTCTCATCATGGGAGGGGCGTACGCGGTTGTCATGACGCTCTCCTCCCTTTATTTAATGCCTCCGAAAGCTGGTGAAACGGTTGATCTCACCAAGCTTTCCGACGATGCATCGGAAAAACTGAAGAAAGCCGCTGCCGCCCAAACCGGCAGACAGTACACGCGCCGCGAAGCCGTCCAGACCTGGGAATTTTGGTCGCTTTGGTGGCTTTTCTTCACCAACATCACCTGCGGCATCGGACTCCTCGCTGTTGCCTCTCCGATGGCTCAGGAAGCCGTCGGCATGAATGCTGCCGGTGCTGCCGCGCTCGTGGGCGCCATCGGCATCGTCAATGGTCTTGGGCGGCTCGCCTGGTCAACGCTTTCCGATTGGATGGGACGTGCAGCGACATACGTGCTTTTCTTTGTGATCGAAACGGCAGTCTTCTTTGCGCTCGCCCAAACCCCGTCAGAAGCCCTTTTTTATATCCTCGTTCTCACGATCATCAGCTGCTACGGCGGCGGATTTTCCTGCATGCCGGCCTTCCTTTCGGATTTGTTCGGTGTTCGTCAGCTCTCCTCTATTCACGGCATCATGCTGACGGCTTGGGCCTTGGCCGGCATTGCCGGGCCGATGCTTTTATCCGTCATTAAGGAAACGACCGGGAGCTACCACCAAACGATGCTGGTTTTTGCCGGTTTGATGTCGGCTGCCCTCGTTCTTTCCGTCATCTTGAAAGTGAAGAGCACCAAACACTGAGGAACGGGCTATTGGCCAAACGCGCTCTTTTTATTCGAATGGTCGTTTTGATGCAGAAATATTCTTGAGCAGAAATGCATTCTGCACCCCAAATGAAGCCGTCAATCCCAGCTTGATTCAATAGTGATGAGCTGAATAGACGGCTTCAGCGGTACCGCAGGCGTCAGCCTTGTCAAGTACGGGCGGAAATGATTTCGGCCATCGTCAGACTGACCAAAAATCGGCTCCTTCAATCCGCAGGGGCCGCAGCAAAAGTTCTCCAGAAGCTTCCCCAAAAGTCGAGAAAGGCCGAGAAAGACCGGCTCGTCGTCCTTGCGGCCGTCTTTGACCGCTTGATGCATCAATGCTTTTTGGAGAGACCGTTCGTGCGCTTAAAAGCGACGGCATTCTTATGGCTTTCCGCCCAACCGCAAATCGTTTTGTCCGCGCAATGGCCCGCTTCGCCCGGAGCTGGGGCTTACTGGTTAATGCCGCCCTCCTCCTGCGCCCTGGAACTAAACACCGATCCCTGCAGACCTTTTTTGGCGACATAGGCTTCTACCCACCGCTTCACGCTCGTCTGTGATGCCCCGGTCATTTCAGACACTTCTTTGAGGGTATGGCCGGTCAGACGCAAACGGACAGCCTTCTCTTTGATGTAGCGGTTATAGCGAAAGAGCGACGGCGATATTTCCGTTTTGAAAGTGCCCTTCTTCCAAGCGTTTGACCAGTCTTTGACGGTATTGGCCGGAATATTGAGCATCCTCGCTGCCCGCACGTAGCCAGACCCGGCTTCAAAAAGCTTAACCGCGCTTCCGCGGAGCTGGGCTGGGTTGCAGTACTTCGGACACAGCCGGTTGCGCACGGACGTTTCGGGCGGAGATGAAGGAGCTGAGAACGGCATTTGAACCTCGCAATCCGAAATCAAGGTAAAAAAAGCCCGTCCCCCGCACAAGCGGCAGACGGGTGCGAGATAGGAGGCGGGATCGAACTGCCGGGCAGTCCTTCTCGCTTCAGTTCATTGGTTGTTCACCCGCCTCCGCCGACCCTTGGAGTACGGCTGACGGAGGCTTGGAGCTCACGACTGAGGAATAAGTTCCTCAATTCGATGCGCGTTCTTTAGAACGTGTAGCGAGCGTTGGCGTTGAACGAGTTGTTCAGACGATCGTCGGAACCGGCGGTGAGGCCGTAGTTGAGACCAAACGTCCAGGCGCCGTTCTGAGCGGAGACGCCCAGCGTGGCCTGAATCGGGTTGGTATCCACAACGCGGGTGACGCTCTGGATGCCGCCCGTGTAGGTTGCAACCGCATCCTTGTCGCCGAAGGCCGGGACAACAGAAAGGTCAACCATCGGAGCGAGCTTCCAGCCGTTCACATCGAAATTGCCCGAGAAGGCAACGCCCAACGGCAGTTGGTAGACCGTCATCGTGTCGTAGTCAGCACCGTACTTGGAGTCATCCATATCGATGCGGCTCAGACGGATGCCGGCATGCGGCGTGATGTTGAGCGTGCCGAACTTGGCGAGGTACTCGGTGCCGAGGCCGAACGTGAAGACGTTGGCATCAAGCGATTCCTTGTAGGAGCCGAGGATGTTGTTCGTCGACAGGTCGTTGGAAACCTGGGTGTAGCCCAAGTCAGCCTTGACGTTGAAGTCACCGAAGGTCTGTGCACCGTAGAGACTGAAGCCGTAGAAGTCGGCATCGTTGTCAACCTTGGCGCCCGAACCCACGGAGTTGCCGTCCGCCTGACCGACGTTGAAGGCAACGCCCAGCGTACCGCCGCAGGCAGCGGTGTAGTCAAAGCCCAGAACAGCACCGTAGATGTCGGCTTCATAGCCGGCACCGTTGCCGTAGAGGCGCTTGGCTTCGTTGGTCGTGCCGAAGACGTCCACCCAGGGGGTGAAGCCTTCCACACGCTGCGCGGAGGTGCGGCGGCTGACGGCAGCCGTGACCTGATCATTGATGTCGAGCGCCGTCGTGAATGCGCCGCCAACAACAGCCATATTGACGGACGTGTTAGCTGCATTCACGATGGTCTTGTCAAGGTTTTCCTCCATTTGATTGAGGTACTTCAAAACGTCACGTGCCGTTTTTTCAGGTTCCTTCAGGAGAGCGACAAACTCTGCATCTGTATCCGTGTCTACGAAATCCTCAAAAGTGACATTGTCATTAAAGACACCCTGAGCCTTAAGGGTTTCAAAGGCAGACTTATCGGCATTTTCATAAAGCTTGTCCAAACCGAACAGTACTTTATCGCCAATGATGCTCTGACCAAACTGAACTTGACGGACAGAGTTTTCGATATCGCCTGCAACCAACAGACCGGCATCGTAGACATCGTCAATGAAGTTTTCATTGACGTTAAAGGCGACAACACCGTCGGCATTTGTCATAGTTCCGTTGTAAGCTTCGGTACCAAAATCAACACTAAGGCCGCTGGTCAAGCCGGTATGGAATTCATAAAGGCCCGTATCCTTGTTGACCGTGAGCACATTATGGTTGATGTCCTTGAGGTTGACGAGGTCAAGTTCATTCGCGCCGGTGATGCTTACGTTGTCAGCAAACTTCACGAGATTGACAACAGTATTTTTTTCGCCAGCTGCTTTGTAGCCAGAGTTAACGACAGAAGCGATGTCGACGGCAATCACATCATTAGGCTCATTGGACGTAAAGCGGACATTGCTCGTAAAGGTTGTGGCTTCACCGATCCACAGAACGTTCGAATCAACGTTCTCAGACTTGTAGGCGCGTGCAGCAGCGAGGTGGTCGCCAGCAACGACGAGACCGCCGTTCTCGTCTTCGTCAGCCTCAACAGCCACGTTGCCGGCATTGATCTGAAGATTCGTGTCGGCGACCTTGCCTTCACTATCTGCTTTCAGCTTCGTGCCGAGAACATTCAAGACGCCGCCTTCAACCGCAAAGGCTCCGTTTGCAGTCGTTGCCGTATTATTGACGAGCGCAGTCGTCAAGATGCCTGTAACGGAGAGGGTCGTGTCAGTGCCAGAGATCGCGATACCCTTTTCATTCGTGAACTTGAAGTCACCAACGATCTCGTTCGTGCCGTTCTCAAACTTGACCAGATTGTTAATGGTGCCGCCGTCAGCAGCAACTTCGCCGAAGTTTGTGTTGTTGGCAATGATGTCAAGAGCCTTGCCATCCTTGTCAGTGAAGCCCTTGAATACCTCAGTACCGTTGCCGCGGATCGTGATGGTCTTAGTGCCGGCAGGATATTCGCCGGAGGAAGCCCAGGTATAGTTGAGATGGAAGTCTTCTGCATCAGCCGTTGCATCAGCCTTCTTTACAAGTTCCAGCGTCTTGATAGTGACGTCTTTGTCTCCCGCAACAACGGCAGGATGTGCGGTGCCGTAGTTCGTCACAACGTCCGTATTGCCGGCATAACCCACCAACTTGGCATCTTCAAACGTGGCGGCTGCAACCTTGCCGGCTGCATCTTTTTCACCCACAAGAGTGGCGGAACGGAAATTGACGTTGCCGATCTGTTGGGCGAGCTGAGTGTACTGTTTGGCAGTGAATGCACCCGTATAGGAAGTGTCATTAACTGAACCAGTATCATCCGAGTCAGCAAGCGCTTTACCCAGTTTAGTGACAGTCCAAGTGGTCTTCCCATCCTTGGTTTCAGACGTAATCAGGTTGGCGATGGAGGTGTTGATCGTACCCTCATTCTTCACCGTAACCGAATCCACTCCCGTGGCATAACTCACGGATTCAAGATTCAGGACACCAGTCTCTCCAATTTCAAGAGAGGAACCGGTGGTTGCAAAGGCGAGCGTACCGATTTCAGAATCGCCATTATTGATGAGCTTGCCGTTCGTGTCGGCTGTTTCTGAGCCAGCCTTAGCCTTGCCAAGGGTGACAGAGGTTGCCTTAAAGGCACCATCCTGAACGGTAGTCTTGTCGTTCACGAGAACTACATCATCAGTGACCAGCGTACCGCCATTGACCGTAACCGTACCGCCGAAGTACTTTGCACCAGCGATCTTCGTCGTACCCTCTTTCAGTTCGTAGGAGCCAAGGAATTCAGAGGCATCGGCAATCGATACGTTCGCTGTACTGGAAGTAATCGTTGAGCCTTCAACACCGGCGATCGAACCGCCGAAAGAAATCGTGCCCAGGCCGGTGAACGCAGCGATGGCTGCCGTTCCTTCCGGACCTGCACCATTCGCTTTACCAAGATAGAGATCGGAACCAGCAGAACCTGTGATGGGTTTACCGTCTTTCTGCGTGAGCGTATTGCCCGAGAATGTGATGGCTTCATTTTCGCTGGCATTAAGGGTCAGACTGGCGTTGTCGCCCACATAGATTGCACCGCCCTGGAAGGCAGAGTTACCCGAGAAGGAACTATTGCCCTTAATGGTCACCGAAGCGGCTTCAGCATAGATTGCGCCGCCTTTACCGGCTTCATCCGTTGTTTTGTTGTTGGTGAACGTGACACTATCAAGATTGATTTCGTCATCATGCCCATTGAAATCTGACTGCGCCATCACACTGACCGCACCGCCGGAGGACTTGGCGGAATTTCCCGTAAAGGTCGAATCAGTGATGCTATGCTTCAACGTTCCGTTCTCATTAGGACGAACCCAGAGCGTCACAGCGCCGCCAACATTGTTCGAACTATTGTTGGAGAACGAACTGTCAACTAAATTGATAGACGCTCCAACCAAATCTGTAGTTGACGAACTACTTGCATGGTACATATTGGTAAGGACGCCATAACCAGTGGCGCCTTCAACCGTTTTGAAACCAGATGCATTGACGGTCAACGCATTGAAGGTTTTGTTGTAACTTACCGTGCCGTATTTCGCATCGAGTGAGCCAACCACTCCATCTGCACCCATCGCAATAGCGACACCGGGGTGTGCGACTGGAGCAGTAGTTGGCTCCTCAGCGGCCATTGCTGCTCCGGCGACAAAAGAGGCAACAGCAGCGGCAACGACGGTCTTCACCGCCTTGCCCTGATAGGAAGAAGCCTTTTCGCTCGTCACGACGACGCCGCGTGTGAGCGACTTGGCAACTTTGAATGTACGATTCATTATTCAATTACTCCAAGAGTGTTCTTACATCTCGTCAACCCGCCGTTTGCGGGCTGCGAGGCAGTGCAAACAGCACTCAGAGCAGTCTATGAAGTCGCATGAAAACGTATGGGGGGGGGGTAACCCTATGTTTCGCATTCATTTACTTGGATAATTTCCGACGTGTCTAACGAATAAACATTCGTGGTAGAAACCCTATATTTCCTCTTTGTTGTAAATTCACGACGCAGATAAACGCCGTTCGAAAACAAAACCAAGGACCGCAGGCCCAAATGTCTTCAGTGTCCCTAAGCTTCGGGCAGTACGTAAACAGAATGGTGTTTTCGAAAATGGCTCCCCTATCCTCAGCATTGAGCGCCTTCAGCATTTATTCGTCCAGACACTGCTCAGCATTATTCAGCGGCACCCCGGCGCAAAGTCGAATTCTCGATAAGGTGATGCATCCCGCAGGCCAATCTGATGCTGACCGCGTATTCGCCAGGATCTGGTCTTGACAAGATCAGTGCACTGCGTTTCCTGGTGCCTGAGCCAAAACGCACGGCATGGCTGCCCGGCCAACGATGAAGCGACGAACGACTTCCATTGCGTATCAGCGCTTCACTGTCAAGCCGTCATAAACAGGAGCGCTTTGACAGCTCAGCTGATCGCTTTATCAGACTGCACACACAAACATCAGCCAGTCATGCTGCCGAACGCGGCCAGCAAGGGGACAGTCATTCAAAGGCAGGGACACTCCCAGCAATCAGCTTGAGCCGCAGTCCTTTAGCTTCGCACGGTCTGAGTTTCCGGCACGCCCTTGGCATCCACCTGCGCGGTCATCTGAGTGCGCAGGGAGAGCTTCCACTCTGCAACTTTCCAGCCGTTTTTGCGGGCTGCGGATTCGAGCACTGCGTCCGGATTAACGCAAACGGTATAGCCCGCGCGTTCAGCGAGCGGCAAGTCATTTCTGCTGTCGGTAAAGAAAAGCACATCTTCAAAACCGATGCCGGCTTCGGCGAGCCGTTGAGAAAGTCTCTCGACCTTCCCTTCCTGAAATGTCGGAATGCCGACAATTTCACCGGTACAGAATCCGTCTTTAAACGCGAGCTCAATCCCCATTGCATCGGTGAGTCCAAAGAGCTTCGCGATAGGCTTCACAATGAAGGCTGCTGAGGCCGAAAGCACACAGGCTGGGATATTGGCCTGCAGTGCGTTCTTTGCCCATTTCTTGCCGTCAGGGAAAATCAACGGCGCAATTTTCTTTTTGGCAAACTCCTGAGCCAATGCATGGAGTTTTTCCTCTGGAATGCTGCGGAACGCTCCGGCATGTTTTCTGCAGAAATCGCGGATGTCCAGTATGCCTTTGGCGTAGCTTTTCACCATATCGCGGTCGTACTGACGCCAGATGGGATCAGTGACGATCTTTTTTTCATAAAGAAATTCCGTCCATAGGATCGTTGCGTCGCACGCGATCAGCGTGTGGTCCAGATCAAAGACCACGAGCTTCGGGGGCCGGGACGTACCCGGAAGCATCAGCGGAAAAGCGGCCATGGCAGTTAATTCAGTTAAAAAGACTTCTAAAGCGGACGGATGAGGGATGGATAGTGAGAGTCATTGTGCAGAATTCATGCCCAATCAGCAAAGCCGATTTTGCCAATCGATCCCAGTGAAGTTGATGCAGGTCTATCAGAAGGCAGAATTCATCCTTTTGAAACATGCTTCAAGGCTTCTGATGGGCAATGAAAACGGGACGCAGCAGCCCGAAAGCCATTGCGTCCCATTTTTTCTGAATTCGGCTGACGCTTTTTACACATCAAACCGATTCCGTTCAATTGAGCGAAGTGCGCTCAGCAGCAACGCCGGAAATTACTTGTCACCCCAGACTTCATCAGCGATTTCGCGCACCAGGCGAACCTTCGCCCACTGCTCTTCTTCGGTCATGATATTGCCTTCTTCCGTGGAGGAGAAGCCGCACTGGGGCGAGAGGCAAAGCTGATTGAGCGGCACATATTTCGTCGCTTCTTCAATGCGGGCTTTGACAGCGTCCTTATCTTCAAGTTCAGGGAACTTGCTGGTGATGAGACCGAGCACAACGGTCTGGTTCTTGATGAAGCGCAGCGGTTCGAACGAACCCGAACGGTCGCTGTCATACTCGAGGAAGAACCCGTCCACATTGCAGTGCGAGAAGAGAATGTCGGCCACGGGTTCGTAGCCGCCTGACGAGAACCAGGTCGAGCGGAAGTTGCCGCGGCAGATATGCATCGTGACGGTGAGATCTGCGGGCTTATTGGCCAGGATCTTGTTGATCACTTCAACGTAGCGCTTGGCCACCCAATCGACGTCAATACCGCGTGCGGCGTAGGCTCCCCGCTTTTCGACCGAGCAGAATTCACCCCAGCTCGTGTCGTCAAACTGCAGATAGCGGCAGCCGCGTTCATAAAGCGCAAGCATGGCGTCCGTCCACGTCTGTGCAAGATCGTCAAAAAGCGCATCGGGATGCTCAGCATAAAACGAGATGGGCTTATAGGTCTCACAGCGCACCGCACAGATGAGGTGGAGCATCGAGGGCGACGGGATCGTGTACTTGATGGGGGTGTCGCCGGCAATTGCCTTCAGACGGTCATAGGCTTCCAAGAACGGATGATCCTTGGGGAAACGAATGCGGTCTTCGATCACCACCGTTTCAGCCTTGGGCTGGAAGCCTTCAAAATGCACCGACCAGTGCTCGGCCTTGACATGATGCAGACCGGAAAGACCGGCGAGAAAGTCCAGATGCCAGAAGGAGCGGCGGAATTCGCCGTCGGTCACAGCCTTGAGGCCGTTCTTCACTTCCTTTTCAACGAGATCCTTGATGAGGCGGTCTTCGAGCGCGGTGAGAGAGGCACGATCGAGCTTCCCGGCCTGAAAAGCGTGACGCGCGTCGAGCAGTTCCTTGGGGCGCAGAAAGCTGCCGACAACATCAGCACGATACGGGGGATTGACTTGGGACATTTTTCTTCTCCGGCATTGGGATGGCGCACTCAGCAAAGCACCCTGCTTCGCGGCATGGGGCGGACATCCTGTTGTATTTGGTGAATGAATTATGGCCTGCCTGTATTCGTTTCGGTCAGCCTAAACGCGTCTGCCGGACGTAATACCGCAAGCTTCGGCACAATTGCCGGGGCTCCTATTCACCGAGGGAGGCGATGCCACCGCGCAGCCATATGCCTCATGGCCAAGCCAAAGAAGACTGGGATGACCCAAAAGCACCACTCGGATACGACCGTCGGAAGCAGTGCTGCAACAGAGCTAAGAATGATGAGTCCGCCCGGCACAAACCCAAGACCCGCAAAGAGACTCGGCCGCCCGCCCGTCATGCGGTGGTGCGCAATTCTGCGCTCGAGCATGCCGTCGGCAAAAAGCGCAATGAGAAAGACCCCCGAAAGGAGGAAATAGACCGTTATTCGACCCGTCCGACGGATGGCGAGCAGCCCCATGAGCCGAAGATTTTCGATATAGGGCGACGCTGCCGCTCTCGATAAGCTCGTCTGAATCGGATCCGCCTCTCGTCTCGAATCATTGCCTGACCACCCTGGGAGCCGCGTATGGGCTCCTCTGCCGAGCGACGTCGGAAATAAGCCTTGAGTTCCGGATGCCCATACGGCGCGCAGCGCATCCTCTGTCCATTGAGCGGCGAGAGACGCCCTTCCGTCCAAAACCTGCGCTGCGCCATATGCATCGGCATAAATCACCCGAATGAGCCGCTCGGGCGAAGTTCCGGCGGCGCCAAACCCGGCGGTGAGGAGCATAGCGGCTGTCCATAATCCTAAAAAGGCTCTCATTTCAGACTGTCTCCTTTTTCACCATTGGAGTGACGTCCGAGTGCCGCCGACCGTTCGCTTTTGAGGCACTTCACGCGAGCCTCAAGGAACGCTCGCCAACGCTCGATGGGCGCAGGTACTTTCGTTACCTGCGCATAAAGATGGAGGCCTTCGAGCGCGGGATCCAGAATCGGCATTCTCCCTTTCCAAAACCGGCCGCCCGAGAGCGACGCAAAAAATTCAAGGTTAGGCAGCTGACCGAGGGCTTCGAGCGGCACGACGGAATCGCGTCGGCCGCTGAGACTTGATGATGCGGCTGCACGGAAGGCGGGGAGCGCACTCGCGCCTGCCGTTGTCGTCACCGAGGCTGCTGTCTCCCAAATCGTCGTCCGGCCGAAAGCTTCAGCAACGAACTTTTGCGTCGCTTCATCCTTCGTGCGCAGCGCAATGAGGTTATTAAGATTGCCAAGCGCCATGCGTGCCTGAGCCGCAGAACCTAAGCGCGCTTCCAGATCGCTGATGGTCTGCATGGCGCACACGCACTGAAAGCCCGCCTCCATGCCTTTATTGAGGATTTCAATCAGGGGCGGATTGATGACGTTGGCGGTTTCATCCACAAAAAGACTGGTCCGCACGGCCTCCTGACCGCTTTCTTCCGTGTTGTATCGGCGTCCGGCTGCGCCCGAAAGGTCTGAAAGCAAGAGCGCCCCCAAGGCCGAAGCCGTTTCGGCGTCAGGCAGTGCATCGAGCCCTAGATAGAGGACGCCCTGCATGCTGATCACGTCTTCGAGCGAAACGATGGGACGCGGATCGTCAGTTTTGCCCGAGAGATCACATTCCGGCGAGAGACTTTCGCCCAACGCGCCGGCAGTCAGCATGGAAAGTGCCGGGAGAAGCGACGCGGTGATCTTCGCATAATGCTCCCTGCTGTGGCGATAAACGGAGAGGAGCCCTTCGACGGCCGCTTCGGGCAATATTTCGATCCTGAGGAGCCCGCGGTGCGCTCCCAAAGCGCCGCCATAGCTGCGAGCTCCATCCCGCCGCCCGCACCCAACGGCACCCGGATCTCACGCGACTGCTGCAGGAGAAGAGCCTCGAGGCGCTCTTCCCAAAAGGGGACGCGCTTACCCAAATCCTTGCGGAGCGCCGCCTCGAGAAGCTCCTCAATGCCGCGCTCGAGTGCCGCGCGAAAGCGCCGCAAGGTGGGCGGCTGTCCCACAAAGAGCATGCCTTCGGTCATGACAAAGACCGCTCGCCAGGCAAATGCGGTAAAAGCGCCGTCCCCGCGGGGGAGCACTGCGCAGATGCGGCTCGCGATTTCAGTGCTGCGGGTGTAGCTCCCCAGAGGGTTAAGCCGCACGCCGCGCTTTGGGAATACCGGATGAAATTCGAGCGGCTCGGGCCGCCCGGCGGCACGGCAAGCGCCGATGACGGCGCTTCGGAGGCGTTTGCTCGATTTGGGATCAATGACAATGACCGCGTCGCCGCGCAGAATCGCTTGACTTACGAGATTCGTGAGCACGACGCCTTTGCCCGTCTGCGTGGTGCCGACGAGAAGCGTTCCTCCTCCTAAGCTCGAGAGCGGCCGAATAATGCCGGGCTCTTCTTCTTTCCGTCCGCGCTGCCAGGGCGGACAGACCGGCGACGGCCCGACACCGTGCAGGACGGGAATGCCGGGCGAAGCGTCTGGGAGTCCGGGATGCTGAGTAAACCAATGCCGCCAACTTTCCGGCAGAAGCATGCTTTTCCAGTCAATGCGCGTTAATTCATACAACCGCTGCGCTTCAACCGGTGTCCAGCGAAACCCGAGCCCAAACCATACTGATCGAACGGGCGCTTCAGCCGGCGCGTGAAAGAGCGTCCCCGGGTCTGCTCCTATCAGACGAATCGCCGCCGCCCTCGTGAGTCCCATCTGGCGAATGGCCGACCGGGGTTCATCGGGCGAGAGCCTAGGCGCCTCGAAGCTGCGCATCACGAGCGCCAGATCAGCAAAGCTCATAAAGGCCGGCGCATGGCCCGAGAGCCGCGAGCGTTCTTTCCAAATCCGCTGCGCCTCCGTGATCCGCTTGAGCGCCAGTCCTGCCGGAATGCCGCCTAATGCCAGTGCGGGGAAGCCCGAGAGCACTCCGCTGCTCCAAAGTCCCAAGGCAAAGGCCGATGCGGTCACGTGCCACAGTAAGGGACCGACTTCCCAAGCGGGCCGCCAGAGAGCCAAACAGTCCGCAGAAGCTTCCGACGCCGGCCTGAAAGACTTGGCGAGCGGCCCTCTTCTTTTCAGGAAATCCATAACATTAGTCATCGCTCACATTCCAATCCACAGCGCCTCGACGCCCTGCGCCGTGAGGCACCGGCGCGAGTCGCCCTCGATCCGCTCACTCCCGCCGGCAGAATGCCGGCGAATCAGCGTGAGTGCGGCGGGGTTCAAAAGAAGGCCGGCCTCCACTAAGCCGTTCTTGTCCGCGCGGTGCCAAATCCAAGGGACAAGCCCCGCATTCGCACCGGTGCGGCGCACTAAAAGCGTCGAAGCGGAGAGGAACGCCCGCAGGCGTTCAAATGAATCTTCAAAAGCGCTTTCCGGGAGAAACACGCCGGGGGGATTGAGCGTCGTGATTTCGGAAGTGAGCGCACCGAAGTCTTTCAGGTGTTCCAACGCAGCCGAAACTGCATCGCCCGCCAAACCCGCCTCGGCGCCCAACCCAATGATCCACTCGCAGTCGTCGAGCTGCGGCATCGGTATCTGAGGCTCTTCCATCACTCGAAGTTTCGGCTGTGAGTGCTCTGAATCGAGGGCATCGTCATCTGCCTCCGTTCCGTCGGCCTGCTCAAAGCAAAAGAATCCGCAGCCTTCTTCGTGCTCGGTGTTTTTGGGTGGTTTAGCTGCCGATACTTCTGGGCGCGGTATGAAACCGACAGGATTCCCCGCCATATGCCGCCCTCGGGCGCCATCCGGACCCAGTGCCCGGGCAATGGGCTGAGCCGCTTGGGCGAGCCGCATTAAACGAGCATCCTCAGCCGCCCAAAGTTCATTCGCGGTACGCGCGCTGTCAGCTCCGCTTCCCGAATTCTCGGTTTCAAGGGACTCTGAAAGTGCCTTCACCGCTCTCGCCCTATTCTGATGCTGCTTGGGGCTTAAGCGAGACCGTGCGGCAACCGTAAGAAAAGCAGCCTCAAGTTCGCGCGAAGGCCTTAAAGGAAGGGCCGCCGGTTTGTTCGGGAGCTTAAGTTTCCGCGGCTTTATCGGCAGAGATACCGAAAGCCCGAGAACATCTGCAGCCGCAAAGAGCGTTGCCGCTCGCAGAGAGCGCTCTTCTCTTTCGTCTTCGTCTTGACCGTGAAGCCCCAGATACGGCGCGGCAGCGGGATAAATATCGACCGCGGTCTCCGCTAAGAGACGCCCGCCGCGGGGCCATTCGAGCCACCAGCCGTCAGCCGCCCACCACAAACGCGGTTTTCGATGCGCTTCGGTTGTAGCTGATTCATCCGGTTTCTCTTCTGTATCGTCTGTCGAATCCTCAAGTGACCCTCGTTTGCGTCGAGCGGCAAATCCTTTTTGGCCAGCCTCATCCGCCGCGGCATCGACGGGAAGCACCTCACCGTCAGCGACCTTTTGGGCGAAAGCTTTGGAGAAAAGCGTTCGGCCTTCGGCGGACGAAGCCAGGCGAAGAATCTCGCTCGGGAGCTTCGGCGCACCGCCAATAAGTCTTCGTCGGCGAGCATCTGTCAAAATGCGGGCGAGAAGCCGCCCTTCTTCACTGCCCGCCGGCAGTCCCAAAAGTTCGTCATCGAGCGCCGCTTCCCAGCGCCGGTCAAAATTCGTCTCGGTGACGCTCATCCATTGTGTCACTGAGGCCCTGGACCTCGAACTCGCTCTCCGGATGCGCGCAAGGATGCTCCACAACGCTCGCCTTTTCGTTTCGCCTTTTGGTTGTTTGCTGCTGATATCAAAGGGCCCCGCAGACGGCTCTTCGGCGCATCTTCCTCGCACGATTCGGCCGATTCGCACGCTTCGGAGCACGAATTCAGCCAAAAAACCCGTTTCGGGGGCCCAGCATTCCAACGGCTGCCAACGGTCCGCTCGTCCCTCGCCGGCTTCTACGATGATCTCGGTTATCGGTTCCCAGGCGACAGCCAGCGCGCCCAAAAAGACCGTCCGCCGGCGGGCCTGACGCAGCTGATCGATTTCGACAGGATTGAGCCCGGCCGGCTGCGGCAGAGCTGCTGCGGCAGCTGCCGCGTCCCCCATCAATGCCAATCCTCGGGCAAGGAGGCTTTGGCCGAACGCTTCATTTGCCCAAACCGCGCAGTCGGCCGCAAAGGCCGTGAGCGCCGAAGCGCCCCAGGCATTGAAGTCTGCCCGGCCGAGCGAGGCTTCAATGCGGGACAAGGCTTCCGGATGACGGCGCAAAGCGGCGAGCGGATTGGCCGGACGGCATCGCTGTACGGTTTCACCGAACACCCCGCCGGCACTCCGCCAATCCCCGGCTGACCCATAGGCCGCTGATGGCTGCGGCATTAAGCCGGGCTCGAGGCAGGTGTTTTTCGTGACGAAATGCGGAGTATGAATGGGCATCGTGACGGGAGTGATTTGGAGAAAAGAAAGGGAGAAAGAAAGGAAAAAAGCCCGAAGCTTGGGGCTTACATAAAAAAGCCCCGCCGAATGCCTCGTGATCGGTCCAAAGGACCGAAAACGGGAGGCATCCGAGCGGGGTGCGATGAAGCTAAATGTCAGAGATCGTCGCCCGAAAGCGCCGTCAGTCCTCATTAGGGATGGCGGCGCCGCCAGTCGCTAAGCACATCAAGGAGCGCGAGCGGAATTTCCGCTGCGTTTCTCACTAGACGTGTTTCCTTTTCGAAGAGCCGGCGGCCGGGTGCGGTCTGATGCAGATTTAAGAGCACTGCCGCCGTTTCAATGCCGGCGAGCTTTAAAGCTGCTTCCTCCGCCCGACAGTCGTCCGCGGCAAAAACCCCATCGGTAAAGAGGATGAGGAGTTTCGTCGGCTCAGGACGGTTTCCTAGCGAAAAAAGCGACCAGAGAAGCGTTTGAGTGATTGGCGTCGGTCCCCTGGAAGGGATCGAAGCGAGCACCCTGCGCGAGCCGCCGGGCGGCGTCTCCCACTCGGAAGCGAGCATCGGGCCTCGGCCGGCGGCGTCCGGAAAGACAGCCGTTCGGCAGTGAATGCCTGGCGTTCGCTTCAAAGCTTCCTCGAGCCGGGCTGCCGCCGTCCGCACGATCGCACCGCCCTCGACCCCCACGGATCCCGAAAGATCGATGAGGATTTGCACGGCGGCGTCGCAGGTGGGCGCCCGGCCTTCCCGCAGGAAGATTCGGTCGTCGCCGCAGACAGCGCGCTCCAAGAGATCATCGTCCGCGTCCCAGCCCGAAGCTGCGCCGCTCATTGGCACCGGCACACGTCGGCGAAGCGCCTCGGCGTACTGCAATCCAAGATCTGATGTTTTGGGCCAAACCCTGGCGTAAGCACGCTGAGCCGTCTCGATTTCTGCGGACAAATACCCTTGAAGGAGTGTGAAGACGAACTGACGCCATCCATCGAGCCGGCATTCGCTAATGAGGCCTGTTCGCAGTCTCGCGCGAAGGCCTCGGCATAGCTCTCCTCGGCCGCCGTCGGATCAAATTCCTCTTCGGACTTTGCCGTGATGGACGAGAGGAGCTCTTCGAGCCCCGCTTCAGCATCGCAGGACGATGGCGTCGGGTTAAGCGATGCCTCCCTTTGGGACGGGCTGCCGGACGCTGGAACCCACCCCGTCGGATCCAATAAACGCCTGAGGACGGCGTATTCCGCCGCCGGCGCAAGATCCTCTGCCGATGAACCGGACCCATCGTCCGCCGCCGCACTCGAAGGCGCACAGCCGCTGTCGAAGAGTGAAAGCTGAAGCGACGCCGCTCCCATACGGGGAGAGAAGCGCGCTTCATCTTCCGCGCTTAACAAGGCCGACTCGACTTGGGCGGTTTTCTTGGCCATCCGCATGCGGTCGCTGAGGAGCTCCACCAGGTCCCGGGCCAAACCGAGGCTTTCAGCCGTATTGGCGAGCGGGAGTCTCCCCATCACGAAACGAAGCGCCTCATCGAGGAGACCCCCGCCGAGTTTTTCTCGGGCCAATTGATCGGCTCGGACGAGTATGCCCTCAGGGAGCTTGACATTCAAAACCTTAGCCTCGAGGACGCCGAGCATCCAGCCGAAAAAGAGCTCGGGGAGCTTGGTGGTTCCGTTGACGGCAAATGCCGCCTTCCCTGTCGTGCAGAGCACAACAAAGAGTGCTTCACGCCAAAAACGGTACCCGCGGCACTCCGCCATTCCCAATGCGTCCACGCGAATATCTTCAAAGAGGTTGAAGAATGCGCTTACTCTCGGGTCTGAGTACGCCTCTGAGTCTGCCGCATCGAAGTTCGTATGAACCACGTGACAGCGCTCATGAACGCCATGACCAAAGAGATAGATGGGCGCAGCCGGATGACTGAAGTCAATGGGCCCGAGCCAAATCGTGCGGCCGTCCGTCTGCGGGCGCCCTTTGAACTTGACGGCAATGCCGTCTCGTCTGCAGAGCGCCGGCAGCGCGAGCATGGCCATGATTCTGGCGGTATCGGCTGCGGCCGGACCGCCGGCGCCGAGTTCGGCGGCAGCATGTTCAAGGAGCGGTCTGGCCGCTCCCCAAAAACGCCGGCCCTTGAAAAGCTTTTCCGCTTTGGCGTTGACCTCGCGAAAGGTCTCCGCCAAACGACGCTTTTCGGCGCCCTTGACTTTCGCGCGCAGCCCGTCCAAACGATTGAGCTCGGCATAAAGCTGAGCTTCTTCCGGCGTCGTCGGGTCTCCGAAGCGAGCTTCGGTGTAGCTGGGCGGGAGGAACCGTCGCTTTTGAGCGGCTGGCGCGTTTGGCTGAGCCAAAGGCCCGCACCCTCTCGCGGCGATGTGTTTGGATGGACGGTCTTCGTCGAGCGGCAAAGCGAACTGAACGCTGCCCGTTGTCATCATGATGGATCTCCTATGAAGAAGTGGTCTGCGCTTTCATTTGCCGGGCAACCGATATTGAAGCCCTTCTCAACCCAAGAAATGCCCCGAAACCAGCGGTCAGGGGCATGCATGAGCTTTAAACGGCCTAAATAGGGCGCCTCGGCAAAGGGCTTCACGAAAGTGCGGGAGTCTCAGTGCAGGCCTTCGGTCTCGAGGACCGAGGGTTTCTCCGCACGGAGGCCGAAGACTCCGCGCGCATCTGCCGCAGTTCCGTGATTCGCTCGCCGAAGATCGTTTTGAGATACGTGACGAGCGCATCGCGCACCGGGCGGTCGAGCGCGTTGCCGACAGCGGTGTCTGCGGCAGTGGCAATGGGATCGGCCGAGACCGGCAAATCCCCTGCCGCATACCGCAGCGTGAGTTCCGCGAATCGGCGGGTAGCGCGAATGGAGAGCGCAAAGGAGCGGTTCTCAAACCCCAGGGGGGATTCCGCTGCCTTGCACCGAGAGCCGGCTGCCGCACGCGCGGTGAGCGCACAGATTTCTTCGGCTGCGGCCTCACCCGCACGCTCGACGAGATTCCCTTCGAGCGACGCCAGGAGCACACGCGCTTCGTCGGCCTCATGGAGTCCTTCGCATCGCAGGTGCCACATACGGTCAATGACCGATCGGTCTTGGATCTGCCGGCCGAAATAGCCCGCTGCGAGTTCCGTCGAATGCCCGCGGGTATTGTCGGTAAAGACAATGCGCGCGAGCGGATGGCGGTCTATCACCTCGCCCGTCTGATCAATTTCGAGGGGAAGCCCTTCCAAAAGATCATTGGCGGAGACCCAGACTTCCGGGGGCGCCGCTGAGAACTCATTGATGAGGAGTACCCAGCCGTTGCGCCATGCGAGCGCTGCCGGGCCGTCGACCCAAGTCATGCCGCTGGGTCCGAGAACCCAGCGGCCGATGAGTTCACGGCGGTCCATCTGCGGCCGGGCCGTAAAAACTACGGCCGGCATCTGCATCACTGCGCAAAATGCGAGCACCGAGGCTGTTTTGCCGGAACCGGCGGGTCCGGTGATGAGGAGCGGTTCAGCTCCGCCCCAGTTCCACCAGCCGGCGATGCCGTCATACGCCTCGGGCGCAAAATGCCATCCGCGCGGGAGTTCCGGCACGCGCAGCGCACCTTCTCTCGTGAGATCGTCTCTGACATAACCCCTGGCAGCGGGATGCGCCTCATCGCTGAGGTGCAGCCCAAAACGGCTGGCCGGGACAGCTGCGATTTCCTGCTTCATTGATTTTCTCCAAAAAGAAAAACCCCAGAGCGCGTACGCGCCTGAGGCGAGCTTCGAAACCGAACCTGTCCTGCGAGGGCGAACGCCCTCAGGGGTTCAAGTTTTATTGATGTGCACGGATATTGACCGGAGTCTTGAAGGCCGTGCGTCCTTCAGCTGTAAGCGTTTTCAATATTGCAGGAGTTGCGCGGATTTTGCAAGTGCGGCAGCAGAGCTTCGTGAATCGCTGAGGCCGGCAGGCTTTTAAACGGCCTGCCGGTTATTGAAGCCGCTCAGTCTGCTTTGGGGAGTTCGAGCTTCGCGCCGTCGCGCCAGATGCCCGTCACCCGAAGTTCAGCGAGCTTAGAGGGCGCCGTCATGAAGGGATTCCCTGAAAGCCGAATGAAGTTTGCCCGGGCTCCCGGTTCAATAACGCCGATTTGGCCGTTTTCGGGCATGACAAGTGCGGCGCGGCCGGTGTAAAGCGCGAGAGCCGTGCCTACAGACACTGCCTCATCAGGCCCAAAAACGCCGTCGTCGGCGTCGCGGCGCGTGACTGCGGCCGCGAGAGAAACAAAGACGCTGTCGGGATCCGCCCAGGTCGTGCACGGCGCGTCGGACGACAAAGCAAAGGCATCCAATCTTTGGGCGATGCTCTTTACCGGATAAGCCGCGTTGAAGTCGGCGTCGGAAAGCGATGCACGGTAGCTGCGCCATTCGGCAAACGGAAAGATGATCTGCGTGGTGAAAGCGGGCTTCAAGCGCATCTGATCAATGCGCTCGAGCTGATCGGGCCGCAGCAGACTCGCGTGCTCGAGGCGAACGCTCGGAACATCAGCGAGCCACGGATCGACATCCGAAAGCCAGTCGAGCACGGCATCGATTGAACGGTCTCCCATGATGTGAATCGAGAGCTGCACGCCGTTTCGGCGCGCATAAGAGAGTGCGGCGAGGAATACGGGTTCTTCGAGCGTCATCATCCCGCAGGGATAGTCGAGCTTTTCGCCCTCAGCGGTTTTGTAGGGGTTCCGTACGGCCGCTGTTTTGCCCGAAATTGAACCGTCGGCAAAGAGCTTGACGCCCGCATATCGAACCGGGCCCCGCAGTTC
>UMGE01022903.1_pt1 | contig 21751 bp, 18 predicted proteins | sample 1965191 | NCBI WGS metagenome assembly UMGE01 (sample SAMEA4836065, study PRJEB28245) | human gut metagenome | biome: gut microbiome; material: fecal sample | place: Denmark | collected 2008 | reverse complement strand
TTCCAATGATGCCGCCCTTTTACAAGATTGACTTCAGCGATGTGCCGTCCATTATTGCCCTGTTCCTCATGGGGCCAGCGTCCGCCGCCTGGGTGGAAATCATCAAAATCATCATCAAGCTTCTCACGGTCGGCACCAATTCCATGTATGTAGGGGAATTTGCCAATCTTATCGGGGTTGTATTATTCGTAATCCCCATGTGGGCAGTTTACAAAAAAGGCGGAAAGACCCGCCGGGCAGCAATCGCGTCATTGGCAGTCAGCGTCCCCATCAGGACCTTGTTTGCCTGTTTCTGCAATGCATTTATCACCCTTCCCCTGTATGCAGCGGCCATGGGGCTCCCTCTGAACCAGGTGATTACCATGGTGGCTGCGGTAAATCCGGCCATCAGCGATCTGACCACCTTCATCTTTATGGCCACCATCCCCTTCAACCTGATTAAGCTGGGGCTCAACTGCTTTGTGGGGTATCTGCTGTACACCAGACTGCTGGCAGTTTATCCGGCTGTGAGAACCGCGTGAGGAAATACATGAGGAAACGCTGTAAGGAACGAGGGCTGAAAAATCCAGTCAGGAGGTTATATACACATGATTCAAAATTATAGCGATTTAACCCGGTTAGAGATGGAACAGGTCAACAAGGATGAAACCATTGTACTGATTCCCCTGGGTGCGCTGGAGCAGCACGGAAACCAGGCTCCGCTGGGTACGGACGATATCATCGCAGAGGCCATGACAGACTATATACGCAGGGAGTTGGAAGTGGAAAATTCAGATTTTCCCATGCTGATATTTCCGGTCATCCCCGTAGGCTTGAGCACGGAGCACAGGAATTTCTGCGGCTCCATCACATTTAAACCGGATACCTACTACCATATGTTATATGATATCAGCACCAGCCTGGTCCGCCACGGTTTTAAGAAGCTGGCTTTTCTGGTGTGTCATGGAGGAAATGCTCCCATTGTACAGGTCTTAAGCAGGGAGCTTCGCAGCGAGTTCGGCATCTCCCCTTTCATTCTTTCATCCGGGGCCTTTAGCCATCCGGATGTGACGGCCACGATTTCAGAAGGAAATATCTGGGACTTCCATGGAGGTGAAATGGAAACCTCCATGGTCATGGCCGTGGACCCGTCCCTGGTAAAGTCAGAGACCTCAGAGGCGGGAATTCCCACTGCATTTAAAGACAATCAGGCGCTGAAACCTTACGGAAATGTATCCATTGGCTGGGTATCCGAGGATTGGAAAACAGAAGACGGCAAACCCATCGGAATCGGCGGGGACCCCTCAGGCGCCACAGCTGAAAAGGGACGGATCATTCTGGAAACCAGCGCTAAGGTGCTGGTGCCGGGGCTTAAAGAGATTCGGGCATGGAAGGGATAATGGAAGTATGCATTCTTTGTACATTCTAACAAGATTATGGAAGGGATGGGGCATGCCCCATCTTTTTTGTTGTACGGAATTAGTTTTACCTAACCTTTTTGCAGTTCAAAAGGGATTGCGGCGTTTGCGAAAAGGGCAGAGGAGAGGGCAACTGGATGTAATTCTGTAATTGGCGGATTTTTAACTTGCTCCGACGCGAGAGCGGAGACGCTATTATGTGAACGGCTATGAGACTACCCCGGAATTTCAATCCACTCCACCGCGAGGGTGGAGACAATGATATTGATAAAATTATTTACACTCATGTCATTTCAATCCACTCCACCGCGAGGGTGGAGACAGTACCGTGCAATTAAGGAGGGCCAATGAAAAAATTTCAATCCACTCCACCGCGAGGGTGGAGACCCTGCCGGGGACTTTTGGAAGGTGGTAAGGATTGGAATTTCAATCCACTCCACCGCGAGGGTGGAGACGACGACGATTTAATAGTTTTACAGGATATTTTAATATTTCAATCCACTCCACCGCGAGGGTGGAGACTGACCCACAATGGCCTTGCTCATCTGCTCATCACAATTTCAATCCACTCCACCGCGAGGGTGGAGACTGTAAACAGCTGTTCCCGCAGTTCAACATGGTATTAATTTCAATCCACTCCACCGCGAGGGTGGAGACCTTCAGTTACAGCCTGTTTCCCCATATTCTTAAATTTCAATCCACTCCACCGCGAGGGTGGAGACGACATTCACAACGGAAACATTAAACCCTCCAAATGATTTCAATCCACTCCACCGCGAGGGTGGAGACTGGGTAGGTATCCCGTTGTTATTCAGTTCATTGGATATTTCAATCCACTCCACCGCGAGGGTGGAGACACGTCGTATTTGTTATTTATATAACGATTAATTTATTTCAATCCACTCCACCGCGAGGGTGGAGACAGTCACGTCAAATATGATAGGCATATCAGTATCCACATTTCAATCCACTCCACCGCGAGGGTGGAGACCACGCCAAGGCATTAAAAAATTTCACAATGTGATGATTTCAATCCACTCCACCGCGAGGGTGGAGACTACATATCGGTATATTCGGGGAATGAAGTGGGAATTTCAATCCACTCCACCGCGAGGGTGGAGACATTACCGGATGGGCAGGAACCGTAGCGGAAATGCAATTTCAATCCACTCCACCGCGAGGGTGGAGACAGGGGCATACCGGGAGCCGGTGACGATTGAGAAATTTCAATCCACTCCACCGCGAGGGTGGAGACAAGATAACCTACATAGACCGGTTCCGTAGCTCCAGATTTCAATCCACTCCACCGCGAGGGTGGAGACGTAAGTGGGGTAATTCGGAGGATTACGGGTTAAGAGATTTCAATCCACTCCACCGCGAGGGTGGAGACCTGCCAACAGTTATGGATTGAATACCCCTTTAAATTTCAATCCACTCCACCGCGAGGGTGGAGACGTTGAACTGAAGCAGCAGATGGGCCGTGTAGCTAATTTCAATCCACTCCACCGCGAGGGTGGAGACGGATAAGGATGGGTATTACTGTATCCCTTATATATTTCAATCCACTCCACCGCGAGGGTGGAGACTATCAACTATAATGCCAATAAAAAAGCAATTGATATTTCAATCCACTCCACCGCGAGGGTGGAGACATTACATCAGGGCCACGGCCCGGTTTGTGGATTGTATTTCAATCCACTCCACCGCGAGGGTGGAGACGCATTCCAAAAACAGGAAGAATATGGCAAAAAAATTTCAATCCACTCCACCGCGAGGGTGGAGACCTGATTAAGGATGGCACCTGCATTGTGCCGGATGATTTCAATCCACTCCACCGCGAGGGTGGAGACGAGCCTGGCGCAAGGTCAGATGCAGACTATTATATTTCAATCCACTCCACCGCGAGGGTGGAGACCGGTGTCTTCGGCTGATGAGATTTTAAAATATAAATTTCAATCCACTCCACCGCGAGGGTGGAGACCCCTGTGCAATTGACACGATATCCTTTCCAAGTGATTTCAATCCACTCCACCGCGAGGGTGGAGACCGAAGAAATCCCACAAGTAATAGGGGAGGTATCATTTCAATCCACTCCACCGCGAGGGTGGAGACGCTCTTTCAGCCGCGGGAGGCAGCCAGGGTGGAAAAATTTCAATCCACTCCACCGCGAGGGTGGAGACCATGTCCGTGGAGGTGATTGCAAATGAGTGATAAATTTCAATCCACTCCACCGCGAGGGTGGAGACGCTTGGCACAGGGCAGGTCTCCATCCCTTCCTATTGCATTTCAATCCACTCCACCGCGAGGGTGGAGACGATACTGTAATTCTTGGTACCACGGGCATGGGTATTTCAATCCACTCCACCGCGAGGGTGGAGACCCCACAATCATCGGAACACCTTGAATCGAACAAGGGAATTTCAATCCACTCCACCGCGAGGGTGGAGACGGTGGATTGGATGGGAAGTAGCAGATAAGGTTGGATTTCAATCCACTCCACCGCGAGGGTGGAGACGATTCCTTTGGCGGTCAGGTATTCAAGGAATGGAAATTTCAATCCACTCCACCGCGAGGGTGGAGACCCGGAAAGACGACCACTCCGTGGCGTATCCTCATCATATTTCAATCCACTCCACCGCGAGGGTGGAGACAGTTCAGGAGTTATGATTTCCCCGTACTTGTCCAGATTTCAATCCACTCCACCGCGAGGGTGGAGACCTTGCTTTTCTTCGATGATATCATAATATCACGATTTCAATCCACTCCACCGCGAGGGTGGAGACCCCACATGCCCGACACGGCCCAGAGATGTATAATAATTTCAATCCACTCCACCGCGAGGGTGGAGACAGAAACATGGGGGATCGTTAAGGGATTCATCATGGATTTCAATCCACTCCACCGCGAGGGTGGAGACCATGATATTTGTATGAGTCCTCCGTTCCCGCTGTGATTTCAATCCACTCCACCGCGAGGGTGGAGACGAAGGACTGGCATTTGATTAGTCCTGATGGAAAAATTTCAATCCACTCCACCGCGAGGGTGGAGACTTTCGACGAAAACACAGCCTTGACCAAGGAGGCAATTTCAATCCACTCCACCGCGAGGGTGGAGACAGAGTATCCCAGGGCGTGGCCGGGCAGTATGATGATTTCAATCCACTCCACCGCGAGGGTGGAGACTTGCAAAAGACAGTTTTAACCTCACTGAGCAGGATTTCAATCCACTCCACCGCGAGGGTGGAGACGGATGGAAAGGAACCAAGCGTGTTTATTGCTGATATTTCAATCCACTCCACCGCGAGGGTGGAGACTTAATCACCACCTTTTCATGCTTTAAGTATAATACATTTCAATCCACTCCACCGCGAGGGTGGAGACAGTTAAGTACAGATATTTTGAGATTTCCTGAACTGATTTCAATCCACTCCACCGCGAGGGTGGAGACATCGCACGCCTTCCAGGGTTCCGATTTCGCCATTAAAAAATTTCAATCCACTCCACCGCGAGGGTGGAGACATGACATAATTCTAAGGTCTCTCATTAATTTCTGATTTCAATCCACTCCACCGCGAGGGTGGAGACTAAAGCAACTGAGGCAGAGAGAAGCGCTGAGGAAGCATTTCAATCCACTCCACCGCGAGGGTGGAGACCCTCCAAATGCTAATATTGCTTATGTCAGTATGTCATTTCAATCCACTCCACCGCGAGGGTGGAGACAATGACAAGCAGGGGAATCTGAGCCAAGCCATGGATTTCAATCCACTCCACCGCGAGGGTGGAGACGAAACATGCTGATGCTGATTAGGGCGTTAGCAGAAATTTCAATCCACTCCACCGCGAGGGTGGAGACGTCTATCTCTTCCCCTGTACTGAGCTGATTGATTCTGATTTCAATCCACTCCACCGCGAGGGTGGAGACCCTTTAAAGCGATATCGAATGAAATCATAGACAGCAATTTCAATCCACTCCACCGCGAGGGTGGAGACTCTTGTTTCAGCAACTTTGTAAGGTGGGTCTTATTATTTCAATCCACTCCACCGCGAGGGTGGAGACGCTAATTTCTCAGCACGGCTATGGAAACAGAAGATTTCAATCCACTCCACCGCGAGGGTGGAGACGTCCAGGAGCTTATCAATTTTTGTATCACTATCATTTCAATCCACTCCACCGCGAGGGTGGAGACTTGGAAACCGATGTAATTCAAAAATGGGTGGATGATTTCAATCCACTCCACCGCGAGGGTGGAGACGGTGGTATGTATAGTACAGGCAGCTATGTCCACGATTTCAATCCACTCCACCGCGAGGGTGGAGACCATCCTCCTATAACAAGTTGACACAATACATCCCCAATTTCAATCCACTCCACCGCGAGGGTGGAGACGGAGGATGCGGTCACCATCAGCATGACCTCCACAGATTTCAATCCACTCCACCGCGAGGGTGGAGACGTCGCTGTTGGATTTCTGCCACCGGGAGATAGGCATTTCAATCCACTCCACCGCGAGGGTGGAGACAATGTCAGACCAGGGAATCCTCGAAAATCAGTACATATTTCAATCCACTCCACCGCGAGGGTGGAGACTTTGACGGGGAGGCCCTTGTGACCTCGGTCCGGGTATTTCAATCCACTCCACCGCGAGGGTGGAGACTCGGTTATGCCATCTTTAAACCCTTGTGTTGTCATTATTTCAATCCACTCCACCGCGAGGGTGGAGACGCTTTTTCCTCGTTATGGCGCATGGTGTTTTCCATATTTCAATCCACTCCACCGCGAGGGTGGAGACTTCTCCAGTTTCACCCGCTGCGGCCCCTTCTCCTTCATTTCAATCCACTCCACCGCGAGGGTGGAGACTCTGACAGATTATCAACAATAATCTGTATGTTATATTTCAATCCACTCCACCGCGAGGGTGGAGACAACCTTGGTGCAATTGTCTCCAGGCGCGTCTGTCAATTTCAATCCACTCCACCGCGAGGGTGGAGACGCTTTCGAAAATTGACTATCACAACCAGGAAACAATTTCAATCCACTCCACCGCGAGGGTGGAGACTCATAGTCCACCATATCAATAACGAACACATTTTCCATTTCAATCCACTCCACCGCGAGGGTGGAGACAACCTTCCGGCTGATGGTGAGGCCGGATGGTTGGCTATTTCAATCCACTCCACCGCGAGGGTGGAGACCAATGGCGCTGGCCGCTGTCACTCCGGATGTAGTGATTTCAATCCACTCCACCGCGAGGGTGGAGACGATAATGGAAACGGTCTCCTCAGGCAAGTACTTGCTATTTCAATCCACTCCACCGCGAGGGTGGAGACTTAATCAGCTTCACGGCAATATGGTAGCTCTTAATTTCAATCCACTCCACCGCGAGGGTGGAGACGACAAGGCAGCCGGCTACAAGGTGTTGGATGATGAGATTTCAATCCACTCCACCGCGAGGGTGGAGACACAAACAACAGGGATTCCGGATGAAGCCCTGCAAATTTCAATCCACTCCACCGCGAGGGTGGAGACAGCAATACTACACAATAACCACTACTATTCTTCATCACATTTCCACAAACAAATCATATCCCACCCCCCTCAAATCACGGCCAACCATCCCTGCACACTCGCAAATCCGTTCTCATTGTGCAAATTTTCCGGTGCGAATCCCCCCGTAAATCCATGTTTGCTTCAGGTTCGCACCAAAATACTTTATACCGCTTTACCGCCCGCGGCCAGGTCAGAATATCAGCGGTTCTTCCACATTAATCCCCTTATTCATCCCAACATGGTTCACTTTTGTAGTGTGTTTATTCCCAAGGTTGTAAAACCTAAGGCTGTCCGTCTGTTCATCAATTATATCTGTCAGTATCGCCTTTAGCTTTATCAGCTGGGCATTATCCAAAATACATTCAAATACGGAGTTCTGGACGCGGGTGCCATAATTGACACATTGCTTTGCAACCTTTCTCAACCTGGCCCTGCCTGCGGCGGTTTCCGTATTCACATCATATGTAATCAGTACCAGCATATACCTTCCTCCTCCGGCCCATCTGTCAGGTGTCTTTCTATTTCCAGAAAAACGGCGGGTATTCATCTATATCGCCTCGCAGATATCTGGACAGAAGCATGGCCTGAACAAATGGAATCATTCCCCACTCCACCTTCTCATTCAGATATGGATGGGTAATCATCTCCTTTTTCTTGTTCTGCCATTCTGACAGCAACAGCTTCCGTGCCTCATCCCCCATAATGACAGCGCCGTCTTCTTTCCGGGAAAAATCCTTTTTGTTTACCATCTTCCGGTTAATCAGGGTAAGCACAAAACGGTCTGCCAGAACCGGCCGCAGCTCCTCCATTAAATCCAATGCCAGGGAAAGGCGGCCCGGCCGGTCCGTATGCATGAATCCCACGTAAGGGTCCAGGCCAACTGTTTCCAATGCTGACGCAACTGTATTGGCCAGCAGCGTGTACACAAATGACAGCATGGCATTCACATTATCCAAAGGCGGCCGCCTGTTCCTTCCCTTGAAATAGAAATCCTTTTTCTGCTGTAATATGAGCTGGTCGAAAACCCCAAAGTAAATACTGGCATCCTCCCCTTCATACCCCCGCAGCTGAGCCATGTCCCGGCTTTCCTCTATGCGCCTGAGGGATTGTTTCAGGAATCCGGCCGCATCCTTCACCTTCTCTGTGTCAATCTGAAGTCCATGGTCTCTCACAGCTCTCTCCAGAACCCATCTGGCATTGTATACTTTTCCAAGGATACAGTTTCTGGCTATCATCAGACTTGCGTCCTGATTCATGGAAACCTGGTACTGTTTCCTGCGCAGAAGTACGTTTCCCCGCACACGTCCGGTCACACGGGCCAGAAATCTTCCCTGAGGCGAAAGGACGCAAAGTGATATGTCCCGCTCCGCGCATCCCCCCATGAGGGCCGGGCTCATTCCCCTGTATCCAAAGGACACTATTCCCTCCAGATTATGGAGCGGTATCCGTCCCAGTTCCGTATCGTTGTCATAGATTACCACATTTTCCCCGTCCAGCGACAGATAACTGTCAGGAGAAGTAACATACAGGGTGTTTAATAACTTCCTCATACATCCTCCTCAATCTTCCCACGGATATAATCCCTGACAGGTGATGCTTTTCCCAGTTTCGGCATACATATATCTTTCATGGAGCAGGCATTACAGCTCTTTGACCATCTGACCTTTGGTGTATATCCCTTGTCATAAAGTTCATGCATCTCCTGAAATATATCCCTTACCCGTTTTCGCAGTTCATCTGTAATCTCCACCACATTCCTGCGGTGAATCTCTCCGTAATACAGCGCCCCCGCTTCAATCCTGGCTGACAGCATTTCCTCCAGGCACATGGCCTGGGCCGCCAGCTGCAGTATATCTGCTTCTGATTCCTTTGGGCTCCCCTTTTTATATTCCACCGGAAATACCCGGAACAGTCCCCTGTGCCCATGGAGTCCGATTCCATCCTCCGCCCTGTGAAACTCTACAATATCGCATTCCCCGCTGACACCCATACTCCTGGAATACACAGGCAATGCCCTGCTTATCATCACATCGCCCCGCCTTTCTGCCAAATATGGATCATGGGCCTTTTTGTGGAGCAGCTCTCCTTCTATGGTATGCTCATTCTCTTTCCACTGCTGTTCAATATGTATAAGGGCCCACTGGCGCCTGCAAAAGGTGAAATGCTGGATACCGGACACCATGAGGAAGTCATCCTCCCTGTATTCCATTATATCTTCTCCGAAACTTCAACCGTTTCCGGAATCTGGTCCCTATGGACGGCAACCGTGTAATCCCCGTATTTTCTGGGATACTCCACTTCCTCATTCTTTTTTACTTCCACGGCATCAAAGAGTTTGTATGCAGGGCAATCTCCCAATTCCTTACTATGTTTAAACACGATGAGCCGGCGGACCGCCATTTTTCCCCTGGCTGCGGAATGGTCGATTTCAAACATATTGATGATGGCATCCCACAAAAGTTCCAGATCCTCCTCTGAAAAGCCCGTGGATTTTCTGGCCAGATTAGCTGATATGTAGCCCTCCGCGCGGTACAGGGCGTAGGGAACGATATTCTTTCTTCCCATTTCCGTACTCTTATTTTCCGCGTCCTTTTCTGTGGTGATAGCCACACGGGTAATGGTCACTTCCTGACTCACAATGGGGTCAATGCTTCTGGCAAATCCCAGCTGTACAGGCCCACGCACCTGGCCGCAGTTTAACGCTGCCTTTACAAAGGTTGTCATGACCGCGCCAAAGGCTCGGATATCGAAAAAGTTACGGCACATAAAATCCCGTATTTTCTGGTCTACCTGAGGGTCTTTCTTTTTGAGTTCCTTGATTCCCTTTTCATCTGTCTTAAGCTCAATGTACGCGGTATTGTCACTTCTGTTTAAGGGTACATCCTCCCGGATATATATTTTATACCCGGGCTCGTCTTCCTTCAGTGTCTCCACATAATTGCGTATCTTACGTTTTAAGCACACATCCGTCACGATACCGTATCCGCTCTCCGGATCAATCCTGGGCAGATTGCCTGCATCCGGGTCGCCGTTTGGATTCCCGTTCTCCACATCAAATAACACCACAAATTCATACCTGTTCTTAATCACCTCTGCCATTTTAAGCCTCCTCCTTTATCTTCTTCTCATATCTCTTCTGAGTCTGATGGTAATATCCCAATATGAACATTCCCTGCTCCTCCAGGGTAAGCCGCCTTGGGCAGGCTGCCTTCTGTCCCTCTGCGACAGTCAGCCTTCCCTGTAAATCACCCAGTATTTTTTCATAATATATCTCCTTCGCCCCATTATTCATCTTCTTTATGTGGCTGTTTTTCAGCTTAAATAAAATGGGAAAGATTGCCGCCGGCGTCGCGCATGCAGAGTTAAAATACTTATCCTTTATGGTGGCGTTAATCCCCGGATTGGCGTCCTCCTGGATTGCCTCCAGAACCGCAAACTCCCTTCCCAGGATGTACGCGGTATTATTACTGTCTTCATTCAGCGCCATGGTTATTTCCTCCTTTTCATTTCCATTTTTCAGCAGATATGCTTTGATAATGGCTGCCCTTCCCCTGGTTATCTTATAAATCCGGCTGTCCCCGTCGTCCTGCTCTGCCCGTATCCTGCCAAGCACGGCCTGATACAGGGACGCCGGATACCGGCTGCCGGATATGATTGCCCTGTACACTGCCCCGGACATACTGGGAATCGGCTTTTTATCCCTGGACTTTTTATTGACGGTCTCCTGCAGCATACGCCACATTCCCAGATACTCCACGGCGTCGGCTGCCGGACGCACTATTTCCATTCTGTCATAATGTTCTTTTATATGCTTTAATATATTTCCAAAGCTGTCCTGATAGAAAAAACGCACTGCCAGCCTGGCTGCATTAGGCGCCAGACCTAATATATAAAATTTCCTGTCCATATCAAGACTGTCCTGGACATCCTGAGCCGCAACCGCTTTTCCCTCTGCCAGGTTCTTGAATACCCCATCCACTATTTCCTGGTTCTCCATCGTTGGCTCCGATACGCACGCAAATATATTCTGGTATCGTTCGTCGCCTTCCTCGGACCAGTAAACCACTGCCGTGTCACCGATGGTTGTCCCATGAGTCCGGTCCCCAAGGAGATAATTGAGCGCCGTGGTATAGGCATAGGCCGCATATGTTCCCACCGGTGCGTTAAAGCTCTGTTCCTTGCCGTATGATTCAAAGGCAGGTGCATTAAAGGAAACCAGCGCAGCACCGCTGGACTGGGCCCCCTGGACTCCTTTTATGGTGCCGTGAATCCTGGCTATTTCCTCCCTGCGCCCTGTCACCAGGCAGACGCCCACAGGTCCTGTGCCTGACTGACGGCTGTATTCTTCCCAGCACTGCCTTATATCCGGGTCCTCATGGACATATTCCCCATCCATCATGAACACCAGATTAGAACCAGATATAATCTCCTCCAGTTCCGGTATCAGGCATGGGTTTTCCGCTGCCTGATCCGGCGCCCAGCGGTCAAAAAACCGGCACACCGCCCCGGCCGCGGGGCTGCTGATATGCTCTAAAATGTCCTTATGCTTCTTTTTGGCGCACTCAAAACATTCCCTGGACCGCTCCGGTTTCCCCTTATTATCAATTCCCAGCATATAACCGGAATGGTCGCACAGGAAATTGGCGGATACACCGGAAGAACGGGAAACCATCTGGGGTACCGTAAGGTTCTGCGGTACCGTGACTGTCTTTTTACCCTTCTGCCGCTCCTGCTTAAGGGGAATGACGCTCTTAAGCTCCCCCTGCTCTGAAATATCCAGCCCGTACGCTACCTTTGCCCTGCACCAGCCCGGACTGGTTATCTTTCCCTTCCGTTCAAGGGCTTCATAATATTCAACAAGCGCCTGGAGAATCATCGCACCACCTCACAATTCCTTACATCCAGAACACCATCCTTCATGACGGCCCTGAAAAACATGGGTTTAATGTCCTCAGTATCTGAGTAATCAAAGTCAAACAGCATATACCCCAAATCCCTCTCCGTTCCGGCATATGCAGTGTCTATCTCATCTTCTTCATAAAGGGCAAACTGGGCAGGAAATTCCCGGCATCCAAAATACGGTCTGTGATAGCACTCACCCTTGCGGAGCCGGCGCATAATAATGTCCTTAAACTTACCCTCATTATCCCCTGGGACTGCCTTGGGGGTCATCTCAAAGTGAGCCTCAACCACATATTCCACATCCCGCAGAAGAATGGCCGCTCTCTGTACGATTTCCTCCCTGCTGCTTATATACAACGGTTTTCCTCCCCCGTTTATAGCAGACAATACATTTCCTGCCAATACCTTGCTCTTTACCTCATTTCTCCGGATGCTGGTAAACTGAATGGGTTTTCTCACATATATTTTGTCAATCACCCACCGCATCCCCGGATGCCAGTAGATCGCCTCCAGCATACCCCTTGCGGCGGAGGGAGTCATCACATCATAGCTGCACCGTTCCACCTTCATCTCAGGGCGGCTGAAAAGGGCATAATCCCCCCACATCCGGACCCGTACTCCTCGGCTCATCACTTCACTCCTTTCCGGCATACGCCATTTTCATGAAGGGGACTCAAAACATGACGGCATCGCCGCGGCTTACGTCAATCACAAGTCCTCTCTCCCTTGTATACTGCTCCTTATTCCTCAGAACATAAAATTCCTGGTCTATCTGTTCAAGGCGGCCCGCGCCGTTTAACGCTTCAAAATCATGTTCAAAAACATTTACACAGTACTGTCCCGCCTGCCTGATAAGCTCCCTGTTATGCTCTCCCCGCCGGATTTGCATGGCAATCTGCGCTGCTTGCGGCTCTGTATCAATTAAAATGGTCCTGGTATTGCTCTCAATCAGGCGGAACTCGGAAGCCACCGATGCAAATGGAAACATGAAGGAATGGCTTCCCTGCTCAAACTGCTCCACCACATCCTTTGCGTCCAATCCCTCCCCTTTATACCGGTACAGCCTGGTGAAATATTCTCCAATGGCCTCCGGCGATGATATATCTTCATACTTTTCCACAATCTGCCCCGCAACTGAAATAGGCAGTTTTAATTCCTGTGGTATATGGATATCCTCCTCTTCCTCCAAAGTAAATACCTGGATAATGCATTCTTCCGGATCCCTCTTTCCCTCCCTGTTGCACCTTCCGGCAGCCTGGATCACGCTGTCAATTCCGGCCAGCTCCCTGTATACGGCCGGAAAATCAAAATCCACGCCTGCTTCCACCAGGCTGGTGGAAATAAGCCGGCACGGTTCTCCTGATGACAGACGGCCGCGAATCTCCTTCAAAAGCTCCTTCCTGTGCTTTGGATACATCAATGTGGATAAATGATACGTTCCCCGGTCCTCAATGGACTCGTAGATACGCTGTACACGCTTTCTGCTGTTCAGGATACAAAGGACCTGATGCCGGCCTTCCAGCTCCTTCACCAGATGCTCCTGGGATATCCGTCCTGCCAGGTGTATCCTTGTTCTTTTGAAAAAATCATATTGTCCTTTTACATCCGGACATAGTTCCGCCGCCTCCAGTTCCTGTATCTTTGCAGGAAAGAAGGGCTGCAGGGACGGCTGGGTAGCCGTACAGATAACAGCCGTGCAGTGATAATTACATATAAGCTCGCTGACAGCCCGAATACATGGCATCAGATATTTCACCGGCAGCATTTGTGCCTCATCAAATATGATCACACTGTTGGCAATGTTATGCAGTTTGCGGCATACCGAAGTCCTGGAGGCAAAGAGTGATTCAAAAAATTGGACATTTGTAGTGACCACCACCGGCTTATCCCAATTCTCGGCGGCCAACTGTTCCAATTTTAACTCCCGGGCGCTCTCATTGTCCTCATACGTCACATTACAATGGTTTTCCAGAACATTTTTCTTTCCCAGGATTTCCTTAAATACCTGGGCGTTCTGTTCGATGATACTCGTATACGGGATCACATAAATAATCCGGTCAAGACCATGTTCCACTGCGTGGCGCAGGGCAAACCCAAGGGAGGATATGGTCTTGCCTCCGCCGGTAGGTACCGTGAGCTGGTACAGTCCCTGCTTCCTTCTGCCTGCCTGCAGACATGCCTTCAGTATAGCCGTCCTTCTTCCATTTACAGATATCAAATCATCATTGGAAAGCCAGGATTCCACATGGCTTTCCAGACGCCTGAGAAGGACGTCCATACAATCATGGTCCCCCCTTCCCGCATCGTGTCCCAGCATAAATTGCTCCGTATCCAGATAATCTCCGTCCACAAGGCATGAAAACAGCATTCTGATGAAAAATGACAGGCTGAATCCTCCCTTGCCTATTTGTCTCAAAGGCAGCCCGGGAAAATCCGGCATCTCAACTTCATCCTTGTATGGGCTGTAATCCTCTAACTGCTTCTTAAGCCTTCCCTGAAGCGTGGCCTCCCCTGCCGTGTCGCCGTTCCTTCCCCCGTCCAGAAGTCCCGAATGGTGGCCGCTGATACAGTAAGCGGCGCAATAAGCAGCCAGCGGGTTGGTCCTGGCATACAGCCCCATCATCTCCTGGGCCCCCGCCGTGGCATGGTCTGTAATGGAACCGCCTTCCAGACGCTTTATGAATCCCTGGGTATATTTTCCAATGTCGTGCAGAATTCCGCATCCATACCCCCATGCTCCGCACCGGAAAGCCTCTGCGAACAGTTCAGAACGCCTGGCCGTCCCTGTCAGATGCTCCTTCACTGTCTGCCTTCGCATCTTGTCGTCGCTGATGTGCGCGTAGTATTGCATATGTTCCCCCCTTCCCTTTACATTGTACAAATTATAACATATTTTTATCTTAAATTAAATAACCTTGTCAAATATCACCATGTCCGTTTTTGTATAAAGATAAATATTTCTTTTATTCCGCCATAACCCCAGATACACCTACTCTTCCCCCGCAAACAGCGGAAATCCATCCTCGGCCCTGCACTCCCCGGCCTGTACCATCTGAGTCTCCTCATCCGGGTACTCAATACAGCACCCCTTCCCTCTGGCCCGCACGCACCCGGGGTATTTGGGACAGATAAATTGATAACATACTTTATCTGGACTTTTTGGCTTCATTTCAATTTTCCTCCTTGATTTTTATTTTTTTCTTTCATTATAGCGTGACTTTCCCTTTATTTCAATTTATAATAACTGAAAATTTGTTAAAATAAAAACTATTATGAAAACAATTTAACAAATATTGCTTTTTTTACATGAAAATGATATGGTAGTTAATGTAATCGGAAGCAAGGCTTTTATAAGCCTTATTTATAGGAGTGCAACAACACAAAACAAGGAGGTATTACATGAACAAACCAGAACTTCAGAACAGGTATCAGCTTTTTATAGGGGGACAGTGGCGTGACGCTTCTGATGGTGAATTCTTTACCACAAAGTGCCCTGCCAATGGAGAAAAGCTGGCTGAGTGTGCTCAGGCTGCCAAGGAAGACGTGGATGATGCTGTCAGGGAAGCATGGAAAGCATTTGAGACATGGAAGAAGGTTCCTACCAGTGAACGCGCTGCCATTCTGAATAAAATTGCTGACATCATCGACGCGAATACAGAGCATCTGGCTATGGTAGAATCCCTGGACAACGGCAAGCCAATCCGCGAAACCATGGCCATCGATATTCCGCTGAGCGCAAAACACTTCCGCTACTTTGCGGGCTGCATCACGGCAGAGGAAGGCAGCGCCAATATACTGGATGAGCAGTTCCTTTCCCTGATATTACGTGAACCGATTGGCGTTGTAGGACAGATTGTTCCCTGGAACTTCCCGTTCCTTATGGCAGCGTGGAAGCTGGCTCCGGTCCTGGCAGCCGGATGCTGCAGCGTATTTAAACCATCCAGCGACACATCCCTTTCCGTCCTTGAATTTGCCCGCCTGGTACAGGATGTCATTCCTAAAGGCGTATTCAACGTGATAACCGGTTCCGGATCCAAGTCAGGCCAGTATATGCTTGACCACAAGGGCTTCAGAAAGCTGGCATTTACCGGCTCCACCGAGGTAGGACGTCAGGTAGCCCTGGCCGCAGCCGGCCGTCTCATCCCGGCCACCCTGGAATTAGGAGGAAAATCCGCCAACATCTTCTTCCCGGACTGCAACTGGGAGCAGGCCATTGACGGTCTCCAGTTAGGCATCCTGTTCAATCAGGGCCAGGTATGCTGCGCGGGCTCCCGTGTATTCGTACATGAGGATATTTATGATAAGTTCCTTGAGGACGCTGTAAAGGCATTTAACAATGTTAAGGTAGGCGTATCATGGGATCCTGAGACCCAGATGGGCAGCCAGATCAACGAACGCCAGCTGGAAAAGATTTTAAGCTATGTGGAAATCGGCAGGCAGGAAGGCGCCCGCCTGATCTGCGGCGGGGAACGCTTAACAGAAGGCGAACTGGCAAAGGGCTGCTTCATGCGTCCCACCCTGCTGGCTGACGTGACCAATGATATGCGTGTTGCCCAGGAGGAGATCTTCGGACCGGTGGCCTGCATCCTTAAATTCAAGGACGAGGACGAGGTCATCCACATGGCCAACGACAATGCTTACGGCCTTGGCGGCGCTGTCTGGACCCGCGACTTAAACCGCGCCATCCGCGTATCCCGCGGCATTGAGACAGGACGTATGTGGGTCAATACATACAATCAGATTCCGGAGGGCTCACCCTTCGGCGGCTACAAGGAGTCCGGTATTGGCCGTGAGACCCATAAGGTTATTCTGGAGCACTACACACAGATGAAGAATATCATGATTAATCTGTCCGAGGCTCCCAGCGGATTCTATCCTGCAAAGTAATACCATATATCCGGTCTGCTGCGCGGACCGCTGAATTCATAAAACATATTGTCCTCTCACCTGACGTCCGATTTTCCAACATTTATATTTCTAGTTCCATTCATTCCAAACCCTCTATATTGCATCAATCCATAAATATGGCGCATTCTAAAAACATCCAAAAAGGCATTCAAAAAATTATCCCGTAAAATAGTACCAAATATCACTTGACATATAATACTGTAACTTTTATAATTACAGATAGTAACTGATGTTTATTTGATTACAGTTTGCTCAGAAAGGAATTGCCATGAACAACAGCCTCACCGGATTTCTCGGTACCTATGCCTCGCCTGAAAGCCTGGGCATTTACCGTTTTACCATTGATTTAAGAAACGGTGCAATGTCTTATCCTGAATTATATTATGAAGCCCCTGATTGTAAGTTTCTTTCCCTGAAGGATTCTCTGCTGGCTTCCCCATTAAAAAGAGAGGGCCGGTCCGGGATATGTCTTTTAGATACGGCCCATAATAAAGATAATGCCTCTGCCTCACCGGCAGCGGAAGTCTTTGAGGAGTCCTCGCCGGCCTGCTACGTGGTCCGGGATGACCGTTATATATACACGGCTAACTACCATGAAGGTACCATACTGATATACGGGATAAAATATGAGGCAGGTTCTCATGGACATGAAAAGCGGCCCGCCCGCCCGTACCTTGAACTGGCCAAAAGAATCCTCATTGCGCCCAAGGCTGGATGCCATCAGATTTTATTTCACAGCCACTATATGATGGTTCCCTGCCTGCTGCTGGATAAAGTGATGGTGTTTGACTGTCAGAAGGATTTTTCCCTTGTATCTGAGCTGGCCTTTGACACGGGAACCGGTCCCCGCCACGGAATTTTTGACAGGGACCATAAGCAGTTGTTCCTTGTCAGTGAGCTGAGCAATCAGGTCTTTGTCTACAGTCTGACAGAAGATGCTGCCGCAGGGACGGACAGCGGCCATAACAGTATATCCCTTCCTGACTTTTCCATGAGGCTCCTGCATATCCGTTCCATCCTGCCTTCGGACGCAGTATATGAGGAACCGCCTGCATCGGCTGCCATACGATTATCGCCGGACGAACGCTTTTTGTATGTGTCCACCCGATTTGCCGAGGTCATAACGGTTTTTAAGATTGACCATGGCTGTCTTGCGCAAATCCAGCAAACAGGATGCGGCGGCATCCATCCCCGCGACATGGTTCTTACGCCGGACGGCCGGTATCTATTGGTTGCCAACCGCACACGGGGCGGCCTTGTAAGCTTTCAGATTAACCAGGAAACAGGTCGGCTCATGGACATATGTTCCCGCGTACCTGCGCCGGAAGCTGTTTCCATTGTTCTTTCCCAACATACTATCTAACCCGGATTTCACCTGATAGGAGGTAACAGAATGACAAAACTTGATATTGGAATCGTAGGACTTTCCGTTATGGGCAGAAGCCTTGCCCTGAATATGGCTGACCATGGATTTAAGGTGGGCGGTTATAACCGCAGCGCCGCTGTCACACAGCAGGTCATGAGAGACCATCCTCATGAGAACCTGACTCCCTTTTATGACCTGAACAGACTGACAGACGCCCTCTCACGTCCCCGTAAGGTAATGCTGATGATCCAGGCCGGCAAACCGGTGGACGCCGTCATAGAACAGCTGGTTCCCCTTCTGGAAGAGGGGGACATGATACTGGACGGAGGGAATTCCTTTTTTGAGGATACCAGAAGGCGGGCAGCCCTGCTGGCAGAGAAGGGAATCCACTACCTGGGGGTAGGCATCTCCGGAGGGGAGGAAGGCGCACGGTTCGGTCCCTCCATCATGCCCGGAGGCAATGCTGGTGCTTACGAATCAGTGCGCCCCATACTGGAAGCCATTGCCGCCAGGGCCATGGATGAGCCCTGCTGCTCCTACATCGGGCCGGACGGGGCAGGACATTATGTAAAAATGGTCCATAACGGGATTGAGTACGCGGATATGCAGCTGATTGCAGAATCCTATCTGCTGTTAAAATATGTGGGCGGGTTCACCAATCAGGAGCTGGCTCATATCTTTAAATCCTGGAACGACGGGGAGCTTCACAGCTACCTGATTGGCATTACTGCCGGTATCTTCCGGGAGGCTGACGACCTGGCGGACGGAGAGCTCATTGACCGCATCAGAGACAGCGCCAAACAGAAAGGAACCGGAAGGTGGGCCAGCATAGAAGCCCTGAAGCAAGGCGTGGATATCTCCATGATTACCTCTGCCTGCACGGCCCGCATCATGTCCAGCCATCTGGATGAAAGAGAAAAGGCATGGGAGCTTATCCATTCCCCGGCTGTCAGCCTCTCCCCTGATAAAGAGGCATTTGCGGCCATGGTCCGCGAAGCCCTGTATACAGGGAAGATCATCGCTTATGCCCAGGGTTTCTCCTTGATGCAGGATGCATCCAGGCTGTACGGCTGGAATCTGGACCTGGGGAAAATTGCTTCCATATTCCGGGCGGGTTGCATCATACAGGCTGTTTTCTTAAATGACATCACCCACGCATTTGAAGCTGAGCCAAAGCCGGAAAGCCTCATATTCGACCGTTTCTTCCTGTCCCGCATCAATGAGCATCAGGACAGCCTGCGCCAGGCTGTATCCACAGGCGTCATGAACGGCCTTCCCATTCCCGCCCTCTGCAACGCAGTGTCCTACCTGGACGAATTCCGGGCAAAGGCAGCAGGCGCCAATTTAATCCAGGCCCAGCGCGACTGCTTTGGAGCCCACACCTATGAGAGAACAGACCGCGAAGGCGTATTCCACCATGAATGGAGGTGGGCAAATGATAATCAGCACTAACCTTACCATCTTCGGCGGCACCGGGGATCTCACCTTCCGCAAGCTTCTTCCCGCTCTTTACACCATGGATATCACCGGAAAGCTTCCCCAAGACAGCCGCATCACCATCATTGGCCGCCGCGACTACGACAGCAGCCATTACCGTCGGATTTCCAGGGACTGGGTGGAGAAATTCACCCGGCTCTCCTTTGAGGAAAAAGCATTTGACCGTTTCTCAGAAAAAATAGATTATTACCGGATGGATTTTTCCCGTTTGGAAGCATATCATGGGCTGAATCATTATTACAGGGAAAATGATATCAGCTCCCACATCTTTTACTTTGCTGTGGCTCCCCGTTTTTTCATCGCCATCACAGAGGGACTTAAACTGGTCCATGGTTCCTCCTCCGGCAAAGTGATACTGGAAAAGCCCTTTGGAGAGAATCTGGCCGCGGCCACAGCCCTTAACACAGAGCTGGAGGCATTCTTTGGCCCGGAGCATATTTACCGCATCGATCACTACCTCGGAAAGGAAATGGTCCGCAATATCCAGGCAATCCGGTTTTCCAATCCTATTTTTACAGACGTGTGGAATTCCCGCTATATTGAATCTGTGCAGATTTCCGCCCTGGAGGACATGGGCGTGGAAACCCGCGGCGGTTACTATGATGCCAGCGGCGCCCTGAAAGATATGGTACAGAACCATCTGTTCCAGATTCTGTCCATCATGGCCATGGAGCGGCCGGAGGAATTTAGTCCCAGAGGGCTGCACGATGCCCAGCTGGATGTCTTCCGCTGTTTGCGGCCGGCGGATGAAACGTCCATAGAAAGCACTCTGGTCCTGGGACAATACGAGGGCTACCGCGGCGAACCTCTTGTAAAACCGGATTCACAGACAGAAACCTATGGAGCCCTGCGCCTTTTCATTGACAATGAACGCTGGAAAGGAACCCCCTTTTACATCCGGACCGGAAAAAAGACAGGGAAACGCGAGATTGAACTGGCTGTCATTTTCCGCCGGCCTTATCCGGACGTGGAGCCCAACATACTAATCATTAAGATTCAGCCGACGGAAGGCGTTTATCTGCAGTTTAATATTAAACGTCCCGGTGATTCTGAGGATATCATTCCGGCCAAGATGGATTTCTGCCAGAACTGCAGTCTCATTCATCAGCTCAACACCCCGGAGGCCTATGAACGTCTTATCACTGCCTGTATGGCGGGGGAGCGCTCCTGGTTCTCACAATGGGACCAGATAGAGCTGAGCTGGAATTACATCAGCCATCTGAAGAAACTCCATGCGGGAAAGCAGCTTCCGGTGTATCCTTATAAGCCCGGAACCCATGGACCGGCTGAAGCGGACCGTATGCTGGAACAGTACGGGCATAGCTGGCTGTAGGCGGCCGTGACGGCTGCAGGCCAGCCGCAAGGCGGCCTGCACGTTCATGTGGCAGCCGCGTCCCGGACATGACAGGAGGCGCTGACATGGATTACCCCATGGCAGCCGTCCGTCTCAAGGCCATGACCGGCATATTGGAAACAGGGCTATTTGACGATATATGCGGGAAAATCATAGTCCGGACTGAAAACGGAACCGAAGAACATTTTCATAACTGATATGCGGATTCAGACTTTACAGAAAAATCCCGGGCTCTGCTTCATGCAGAATCCGGGACCTTTTAATTATATATATGATTAATCTCGGCAGACAGCGCAAACAATCAGACAATTCATCAAACTGCCTATGCCGACTTTGCCCTAGCAGCCGCCTTATCCTCCAGCTTGGACACAAACACCGTACCCGCAAGATCTCCCAGGCAGTTGTTGGTGGTGGTTCCCATGTCAAACAGGCGGTAGAACGCAGCTATGATTCCCACAATCTCTGTAGGCAGGCCAAATGCAGTTACCATGACCAGAAGCTTTACGATACCGCTTCCGGGGATACCGCCGCCGCCAGTGGAAAGAATGGCCGACATCAGGATGATTTTCACCATGGTTCCCAGGGTGACAGGAACGCCGATGGTCTGGCTGATAAACAGGATAACACAGCCGTACAGTGCCACACTGGAGCAGGTGGAGATGGTGTATACCCACAGCTCGGCACTGTCCTTCAAAAACTTGAGCGGATTGATTCCTGCCGTCACCCAGATGACCGTACAGTAAACCAGTACCACATGCACCAGGCAGGCCAGATAATAGG
>UMGE01013771.1_pt1 | contig 22240 bp, 17 predicted proteins | sample 1965191 | NCBI WGS metagenome assembly UMGE01 (sample SAMEA4836065, study PRJEB28245) | human gut metagenome | biome: gut microbiome; material: fecal sample | place: Denmark | collected 2008 | reverse complement strand
GCCACCGTACGCAGCGGCGAGGCCAGTCCGGCGTGCTGCAGCGCGCGCGTGGCGTCGATGAAGTCCTCGAACGAATGCTTCTTGTTGAGCAGATGCCCCTGCTCGTACCAGGCGCGTCCCATTTCGCCGCCGCCGCGGATGTGCGGCACGGCGTACAGCACGCCGCGGTCGAGCATGCTGATGCGTGACACCGCGAATCCCGGATCGGAGCTGATCTCGTATGCGCCGTAGCCGGTGATGAACATGGCGGAATCGCAAGTCGGCACGTCACGTCGCCATACCAGCGAGACGGGGATGCGTTCGCCGTCGCGCGCGGTGACCCACACCCGGCGTTCCATGTAGTCGCGCGGATCGAAACCACCCAGCACGGTGGCGCGTTTGAGCAGACGGTCCTCGCCGGTGTCCGGATCGTAATCGTGCAGTTCGCCGGGGCGCGTGTAGCTGGCGAACGAGTAGCGCATGCGCGGCGCGTCATACGAGGGGTTGCCACCCACGCCGATCGAATACAGGCGGCGCGTCTCCCCCGGCATGCGGTCGGCGGTGGCGCCGTCCGACGACGTCATCGCCCGACGCGAGACGCCATGCACGGCCGATCCCTTGCCTTGCGCGGCGGCGGCCGCGTCCAGTTTGCCCCAGATCTCGGCGCGTTCCTCGTTGATCTCGTCCACGGATTCGTCGACGTCCCAATCGTCCTCCAGCGCGTGCGGCACCAGTTCGGTGAACCGCCATGGCCGGCCGGCCAGGAAATCCTCGGCGGCGGCCCGTTTCGTCATCACCGCGATGTGCGGCAGGCTTTCCGCGCGGTACTGCAATGCGACGAAATGCCGATGGATCGAGATACCCTCGATGCCCAAGCCGTGCGCGCCCTGCAGAATGGCGGGATTGCAGGGATTTGAATACGGGGTGCCGATCGGCATGGAGGAGACGCCCGGCTCCACGTCGTCGCCCTGCTCGCAGCCGTAGGGCGAGCCGACCGCCACGCGCACGCCTTCGCCCAGCCGGTATGGAGGCTCGTGCGTCCGCATATCGATCACATCGATCTCGAAATTCGGATTCAACGCGTTGTGGTACACCACGGCGAGCGGAATATCCTCGCCATGCTCCCCCGCGCCTTCGAAGCAGGCGAAGCTCACGTCGTATTCCACGTCGGTTTCGCGCGGAATGAACGCCCGGAACGAGCCCTCTGGGGTGTCCACCGGCAGCATCAGCACCTCGGTGGTGGTTTTCGACCCGGTGCCGATCACGATGTTCCGTTCGTCGAAGGACAGTCCGATGCCCACCCAGAAGCGTTCATCCGCCTCGCGGTACACCTCCACGTCATCGGTCACGGGGGTGCCGACGCGGTGGCGCATCACCGCGTATGGACGCCACGCGTCGTCCAACAGCACATAGAACACCCATTGCGCGTCCGGCGTGAAGCAGGCTCCGCCGATGCCTTCGAACCGCTCCTCCAGCTCGTCGCCGGTCTCAAGATCACGGATGCGGAAATCGTAGCGTTCGTCGCCAGTCGTGTCGGTGCCGTACAGCATCCAACGGCCGTCCTTGGAAATGTCCATGCCGCCGATGCGGAAGAAATCGTGGCCTTGCGCCTCGGCGTTCGTATCGAACACCACCTGTTCGCCGTCGAGTGGCACGCCGGCCTCCACTGTCGGCGGATCCCAATCGTCCGCGCCGCGGATCGGCACGCGGCATTGCGTGGCGTATTGCCGCCCCTGCATGGTGCGGGTGAAGTACCAGTAGCCGTCCATGCGCGTCGGCACGGACATGTCGGTTTCCTGCACATGCGACTTGAATTCCTCGAACAACGTTTTGCGCAACGATGCGAGCGGTGCCATGCGCTGTTCGCAGTAGCGGTTCTGTGCCGCCACGTAGTCTTGAACGTCCTGCGATTGCTTGTCGCGCAGCCATTCGTATTGATCGATGAAGGTGTCGCCATGGAAGGTGCGCTCCTTCGGCACCCGTTTCGCGCGCGGAATCGCGCCGAACCCATCCTGCTCCGATGCGGACGGGTCGTTCATGCCCCGAAATTCACTCATGCACGCGATTATACCGGCCTGCGCCGCCTAACTTTCCGACGGCGATGTGCGCCGATGCTTCCGGCAGCCGCACCGTGCAGCCATGCATGCTGCCGGATTCCGGGCCGGTCAGTCGGTTTCGCCATCCGCGGCTTGGGTGGCGCGCAGGTACGGCAGCATGGTTTTCATGATGTTCGACCCGGTCGCTCCCGTAAACACCGGTACGTCGGTGACCGGCATCGGCTGCGTGTTCGCGCGCCCCGCAACGGAACCGATGTTGCCCGCCACCTCGCGCGGCGTCAGCTGGCGGATGCAGATCGCCAGCACGCGGCCCGGATAGCGGCGTGCGATCGTGGCGTATGTGGTCGGATCCTTCTGCCCGTCGTCGCCGATGAGGATGAATTTCATATCCGGAAAATCGGCCATGAGCTGTTCGGCGTATTCCAGCTTGTGCTGCACGCCGGACGGCACGAACGTCTTCGGCCTCGGGTCAAGGTCGCGCAGCAGCAGCGGCCCTTCCGGGAAGCCGTGGTTCGTGATGAAATGGCGGATCGAGCTTTCCACGTTCCAAGGTGACGTGGACAGGTAGAAGAACGGCGCGTCCGGGAACATGTCCGCGATGCGGTTGAACAGCAGGTTCATGCTGGCCACCGGCACCTTCTTGCGGGGGTTGAGCAGCAGCAGATTGTAGGCGGCCTTCATCAGACGCGGCGCCTGCGTGACCATGATGGTGTCGTCCACGTCGGAGATCACGCCCACTTTGGTGCCGCTGGGAATGGTGAAAAGATTGGCGTTGACCGGCTTGCGGCTGCGCACTTTGTACGAGACGTTGTGGATGCCCGGTTCGAGCGAATGCTCGGCCACGAGGTCGAGGTAGCCGGCATCGTCGGATGCCGCGAATTCGCTGGAAATATCAGGATTGCTGTCGATCGCGTCGTACACTTCCGACGCACCCACCTGCACTGTTTCGATGGGCACGTCATCGATGGCGATCCGCACTTTGGTATGCGGGGACGGCACCATCAGCATGCCACGGATGCCGCGAATCAGGCGGCCGGCCTGCCGTTTGAACGGGCCGTATACGGTACGGCAGATCAGTCGGGAGTAGTGTTCGGTGCCGTAGCCGACGTAGGGTTCGACACGTGGATACCAGTCGAGCGACCGTACCAATGCGGTCGAGAATTTCAGCCAGACACTGAATGCTTTGGTGATCGTGCGGCGGAACAGCCTGGTCAGCGGCGGTTTGACTTCAAGACGCTCATGTCTGGAGGCCGCGTCGAAGGTGGTGACCACCTTGCGTGCCGGAATCGGCACGGTGGGCATGTCATCGCAAGAATCGTCCATCCGCTCCCCCATACGCTGCTGTTCGCGCTGCTGGTCATGCTGCGGCGCACGCTGCGGCGGGAACTGCGGCAACGGCTGAATTTCACTCATATGCCCACTATAGGGGTCGCGTTCGAACAAACAGTAACGCCACCGAGAAAATCAGGGAACTTTCAGGGCCCCGCAAGGCACTTCCCATAAAAAGGCTGCGGCCGGCGGGTGCGATGCGCGACCGTAAGCCCGGCCGAACGGCCTTGAGTGTGCCGCGCATCGCACCCGCCGGCCGCAGCCGTAATTAAAACTAGACGTCCGTGCTATTCAGTCAGCCACAATCTTGGCATACTCGTCAGCGCTAAGCAGGTCAGGCTCGTCATCCTCAAGCTCGATCTTGAAAATCCAGCCCTCGCCGTACGGATCGTCCGTCACAATGCTCGGATCGTCCGCAGCCTCGTTGTTGACGTAGCGGATGGTGCCAGCCACCGGCGAGACCAGCGCGGTGACCGCCTTGGAGGATTCGAATTCCGCCACTTCGTCGCCAGCTTCGACCTGCGTACCGACTTCAGGCAAATCGATGTACACGAGTTCGCCGAACTGTTCGGTGGCGTATTCGGTAACGCCCACCATGGCGGGTTCAACGGAGGAATCCACCCACACGTGCTCGTCGGAGTATTCGAGGTGCTCGGGCACGTCGAGGTTCACTTTGCTATCGTTTGCTTCGCTCATGCCGCCCATTGTACGGCGTATGCGAACGCCGCGCACCCGCGCCACGCGTAACGGGTCAGCGTACCGGTCCGGATGGCATGGCGCCGACTACCTGCACGATGGTGCCTTCCGGGCAGTTGTCGTAGATCCACTTGGAATCGGCTTCGTACATGTTCACGCAGCCGTGGGAGCCGTAGTGCGCCGGGTCGCCGTGGGCGATGCCGTAATTGTTCCAGCTTGCCGTGTGGAAGCCTTCGCCGCCGTAGAAGTAGCTTACCCACTTCACACCCTTGGACAGGTAGCGCGAGCCGTCGTCGTTCAGGCCGGTCATGTCCTGGATCTGATACTTGAGGTAGATGTAGAAGGTGCCCAGGTCGGTTTCGTGCTTGCCGGTGGTGCCCGTGCACACCGGGAAGGTCTTGACGGCCTCGTCGTTGTGATACACAGTGGCAGTTTGCGCGGTACGGTCCACCACGATGCGGTATTCGCTCTTCTTCTGCACGGTTTTGAAGTTCTGCACGTCGCCGTCCACCGGAATGGTGGCGCCTTGGCCGTTTTTGAGCGCTTCGCCGATCTTCGGTGCGAGCGCCTCCATGTTCTTGACCTTCACGCCGTTCACGCCTTTGACGATGGTGGCCAGCACTTTGCCGCTGTTGTCGACGGCGTCTTCCTGGTCGACCGCGTCCTGGTTGAGCTGGGCTGGGACCTGCTGCTGCACGTAGTTGGTGATGGCGTTGTCATCGTAGGACAGCGAAAGCGTGCCGTGTTCGAGGTCGGCGTCGGTTTTCAGCCATGAGGCCACGACTTCGGCTGGAATCTGGAAGGTCTTGCCTTGTCCGTTGTCCAGCACAATCGGCGCATTCAGTCGCGCGTTTGCCTGGTCGGCCACGTTTTGGGCTTCAGGCAGTGCGACCGGCACGTCGATGGTTTCGTACGTGATCGTCACGCTGCCGCTGTGCCCCGGGTTCGCGATGGCTTTGGCGACCGTGTCGATCACGTTGTCCACCTTCGGGGACCTGCCGCCGCGGCCTTCCACTGCGACGAAGGCGCGCGCGTTGGCATCGTACGATGCGGTGGACGGTACCGCGCGGTCGGTGTCCTGCACGAATTTGTCGGTGACGAACGTCCTGAGGGCTAGCTTGTTGGACTTGGCGTTCAGCGGCACGTTCTTCTTGACGAACGGGTTGACTTCGTTGATGTATTCGAGTGCGCCGTTGGTCTGGTGCTTGGCGGCGAGCAGTTCCGTGACCGTCTTGTCGACGTTGTAGCTCACGCCAAGGTCGCTCAGGCTGCCGGAAGCGTTGTTGCCGTTGCCGTCCTTGATGTTCACGGTGGTGTTCTTCACGGCGGCCGTCACCGTGTTTTTCAGCTGGTCGGCGGTCTGTCCGGCCACACTGGTTCCGCCGAAGGTCACGCCCGGCGCGGCCTTGTCTTGGAAGTACCAGCGTGCGGTGAAGAAGCCGGCGATCGCGGCGACCACCAGCACGGCGAGCACGATTCCGGTGATGATCAGCGGCAGTTTGCGTTTCTTGGCCACGACGGCTTCTCCTTCGACCGGCATGGTGAGCACGGGAATGGCGGGAGCGGGCGTGGATGAGGGCATGTCACCGGTAGGAATGGCACCAGTGGGAACAGCTCCGTTGGGGACAGTTCCGTTGGAGACAGTTCCGGCAGGCGTGGTTTCGGCGGCACCGGCCGTCGGGAATGACTGGAACGGCTGGGTCTGGTCCGATGCGAAATTCAACGGCGGCATGGTCTCGGTGGCGGCGTTGGACACGTCGTCCTGTTCGGACACATCGGCCACGTCGGCGAGATTGATCGTATCGCCGTTCTCACCAGACTGCGGCGGCACGGCATTCACCCCTTCAAACGAGATGCCGGCGAAGCTGTTGTCCGTATCGTTCTGCCCACTTCTATCAGACATGTATGTGGTTTCCTCATTCACTCTCTTAACGGTACATACCATGCAGCATGATACGCAGACGAGTGCCCAAACGAATACCTAAACAAGCTCCCCCGGCAACCGCCCCGAAGACAGGCTCAGCCGATACCACCTTTTAATGGCAGGTCTTGTCACGGCAGGTCGTGGCCGAGCCATTCCTCAATCATGTAGCGTGCGATCGTGGCTTTGCCCGGAGCCTCCATACGTCCCGAAACCAGTTCGCTCATGTATTCGTCGCGTGTGACCCAACGCGCCTGCAACGTTTCCTCGCCGTCCACGTGCACGTCGGTGGTGACCGCCACGCCTTTGAACGCCATCATGAGAGACGAGGGGAACGGCCACGGCTGGGAGCCGAGGTATTTGAGTTCGCCTATTTCGATGCCGACTTCCTCTTTGGCTTCGCGCCGGCATGCGTGCTCCAGGTTTTCGCCAGCCTCCACGAATCCGGCCGAAACCGAGTACAGGCCGTTGTTGCGCCACGCGCTGTTGTGCTGCAGCAGCAGACGGTCATCATGGTCGACGATCGCGGTGATCACCGCTGGCTCGATTCGGGGGAACAGCAAACGATTGCCATCCTCGTCGTTCGTGCAGTGCTGAGCCCAGCCGCCGAGCGCCGGTTCGACGGGCGCGCCGCACGTCGGGCAGTGACGCTGCCGGGCGTGCCACATGCTGAGCGAGATGGCGGAGGTTGCCTGTCCGGCTTCGCGTGCGCTGGCGTGGGGTGCGAATCCGCGCAGGTCCACCCAGTCGAATCGGGTTGCCGCGCTTTCCAGCAGCGATTTCGCGTTTTCCTGCGATTCATGCGCCGGCACTTCGGCGAACGCGTCGTCCGCTCCCCCGCTGCGAGCCGTCGCAGCCGTAATCGTCGTATCGTTCGGCTGGACGTGCGTCACGTCCACGGCGACGACGTGCTCGCCCAATCGTCCGCCGTACGAGCCGAGGAATATGGCGAGCGCCGATGGGTGCGATTCGAGTTCCGCGGCAACGTACGCGCCCGGCAGTTGGGCGAGGCGCATTTTCACGTTGGCGTAGTCGGCGATGGCGCCTTGGCCGTGCGGCACGGCCACTTTGCCGTCTTTGACGAGGATGACTTTCGTTGCCGGTTCCGCCAGGACTTTGGCGAACAGGTCGGGTTCGCCGCGTCGTGCCACTTCGTAGTCGATGTCTCCTTGGGCGAGTGGCAGGAACGGCAGGGTCTGCGTCAATGCCAGTGGTGAGAACACGCTCATGGTTGTGTTGCCTCTTTCATGCGTGTTATATACGGAATATATTCGTTATACATACGCAGTACATATTCCGTATATACGTTTTATATATTTTCTCTATATCTTGTCGATACGCCGGATGGTCTGCCACAGATAATCGTCGCAGCCGGCTCAGCCGACTCGCTTCACCAGTTCCAGTAACGCGGCGGCCACCTGGTCGGGGTGTTCGTACGCGCTGAAGTGGCCGCAGTCGTCGATCACCGTCATCGTCACGTCGGTTTTCGTCATCGCGTCGGCGACCGGCTTCATCACTGCCGGCGGGCTGGACGGGTCCTTGTCGCCGCAGATTACTGCGACTGGCACGTTGATGTTCGGCAGCACGTCGTTCAGGTCGGGACGGCCAGCGGCCATGCGTTCGCGCCAGGCGATGCCGTCGGCGGGCTGTTCGTTGATCCACGTTTCGAACTGCCTGCAGTAGGCGTCCGACTGTTTCACGGTGGAATCGGCTTCCGACGGCACGGCGAATCCCATGACCGGCTCGTGTGTGCCGGTCGTTTCGCAGTCGGTGGCGATTGCGACGCGCTTCAATCGCATGTCGGCGGAGTCGGCGTCGGCTTTCGTGTCGCACAGGGCGAGCGCCGCCACCGCTTCCGGATGCAGGCGTTGGATGTCGAGAATCAGGTAGCCGCCCATCGACAGGCCCACCCAGATGGCCTTGCCGTAGCCGGCGGCGTGCAGCAGGCCCACGTACGCGTCCGCCATACGGTCCAGTCCGTACGGGAACGCGCCGTCGGCGTCCTTGCCGCCGCTGTCTTCGTCGGACGGAATCGGTCCTTCGCCGGCGCCGGGCATATCCGGAGCCCAGATCGCAAATGGTTTCACGCCTTGTTTCACAGCTTGGTCGCGTAAAGCCGCCGCGCACTCGTCCCACATGCGGTGGTCCACCGGAAAGCCGTGCACGAGCACCACCGGCGTGGTTTCGGTATCGTTGCCGCCGTCCGCATATACGTTGTTGTTCAGTTCAATCGTCATATTTTTTTCTAATCCTCCCCTATCTGCCTGTTCGCCTAGTTTGACTAGCTCTTGCCTCGCGTGCGCGGCTTGTCCTACTTGCCGGTCCATGCGAGCGCCTGCCGCACGATGGTGCCGTAACCATTGGCCATCTGCCCGACGAAGGTGTCGAGCATGTCTCCGGACGGGTCGACCCATTCCACATCGAGCGTCTCGTCCTGCGGCTTGCAATCGCCGGCGATCGGCACCACGTAGCACAGCGCGATCGCATGTTGGCGTGGATCGTAATAGTCGGACAGGCCGGGTGTCGGGAAGAATTCGGCCACGGTGAACGGCTGCAGGCTGATCGGCAGCTGCGGCAGGGCGATATCGCCCAAATCTTTTGCGACGTTGCGCGCCACCGCTTCACGCAACGATTCGTGATAGAGCACACGTCCGGCGATCAATGTGCGTTCGATACCGCCGTCGTCGGTGACGCGCAGCAGCGAGCCGATTTGCGCCACCCTGCCGAGATCGTCGGTGCGCACCGGCACGACCACGACGTACGGAATCGGTATTTCGTGGCGCATGCGGTTGATTTCGTCCGATGGGAGCCATCCCGGAGGGTTGCCCATTCCGCGGATGAAATCCTCCGGCGTAATGTCGTCGAATTCCCCGCGATGGCGGTTGGCGTCGAAATCGCCCTCGTCGGGCACTTCATCATTCATCACTGGCATGGTTCCATTATCACGCACGGCATGTGAATGTCACGTGCTTCCGATTCTTCCCATAGCGCAATCGGGTGCGGCAGTGTGTTTGCGTGGCGTGCGGCTATATACTTTTCGCAAACGGGCTTTCGCAATATTGCGCAGCATTGCACGATATTGTTTTTTGAAATCGGCTTATAGCGTAAGCCGGGGAATGGGGAACGCATATGGCAACGCATGCAGTCACTTCGCAGGATTTCAACCAGGTCGTCGAATCCAATGATCTGGTGTTCGTGGATTTCTGGGCCACGTGGTGCGGTCCGTGCCGTGCATTCGGCCCAACGTTCGAGAAGGCAAGCGAGGCGAATCCGGACGTCTATTTCGCGAAGGTGGATATCGATCAGAATCCCGATCTGGCCGCCGCGGCCAAGGTTCAGGCAGTGCCGACGCTGATGGTCGTCAAGAAGCAGCAGATCATCTTCCAGCAGGCCGGCGCGTTGCGCGCTTCCGATTTGGATGATCTGATCAGCCAGGCCAAGGCGTTGGATATGGATGCGGCCGCTTCCGATGGGGACACCGCTTCCAGCGGAGACGCCAAAGTGAAAACGCCAAGTAGTCAGTCGGAACGATGATTCGGCCCGTCGCCTGCGCGTTGCATACGTTATCTTCAAGTTCCTTGGGGTGCGGTAGACTATATGCAGTTGCGCGCATTCCGGCGGAACCCTAGCGGTTGTGCGCCGTGCCCTAGGCACGGAATCCGCCGAGGAATTGTACCCGATGTAGGAGCAGAATGGCTAGCCATAAGAAACATGCCCAACCAACTACGTTTGCCTTGCCGGGCAAATCTCAGATGGTGAAGATTGTCGCAACGGTTGCGGCAGTGGGGCTGTTGGCCACTGGCGGCATCGTGTCGCATAATCTGTACGCCACCGCGGAGAAGTCTCCTGCCAAGCAGGTCACCGCGTATTCCGTCACCGACAGCATCGAAGCCTCCCGTGGCAACGCCCGTGAGGCGCTTTCCGGAGATACTTCGTACGTCACCGTGAAGATCAACGGCAAGACCCGCGTGGTTCCCGGCATGCATTTCACCGACGTGAAGTCCGTGCTTGACGCGGGCGACATCACCCTTGATACGGAAGACACCGTTTCCCCGTCTTTGGATACGAAGGTGAACGAGAACACCGTCATCAAGATCGAACGTGCCGGCGCTTCCGTTGAGGTGTCTGATACGGATATCGCGTTCAACACGGTCAAGAAGGAGACCTCCAGCCTGCCGAAGGGCCAGGAGAAGGTCGAGACCGAAGGCGCGAACGGTGTTATGGAGACCACGAACCTCGTCACCAAGTCCGGCGGCAAGGTCATGTCTTCCAATATGATCAGCTCTTTCGTGAAGAAGGCTCCGACCGACAAGGTGATCCTCGTCGGCACCGGCTCCTCGTCCACGCCGTCCGCGGCCGCAGCGTCGATCGGCACCACCGTGCCGGCTGGCGAAATGCAGCAGTGGGCTCACGATTATCTGCTGTCCAGCGGCTATTCCGAGGCCGATTTCACCGCCACCGTGTACATCATTTCTCATGAGTCCGGTTGGAATGTCGCAGCCACGAACCCAAGCTCCGGCGCGTACGGTCTGCCGCAGGCGCTGCCTGGTTCGAAGATGGTGAGCGCCGGTGCCGATTGGGCCACCAACTACCAGACCCAGCTTAAGTGGTTCTGGGGCTACTGCGCACAGCGCTACGGTTCCATCCAGGGTGCCTACACCTACTGGCTTGCCAACCACTGCTACTGAGTTTTAGTTTTTCAGACAGGAGAGGCTCCGCACACATTGTGCGGAGCCTCTCCTGTCTTATATGCCTCTTTTATATTTCATATGGAAAGATGCAGGCCATTCATGGCGTTACGGTTGTTTATGCACGCAATTCATTCATCGCTTTTATCGCGGCCCTTTTGGCCATCTTACGTGTGAGCGAACGGCCAGACGCAACGTGCTCGAAAAAGCCATCATGCTCTTTTTCCACCGTCCATCGCCAACCAAGCACGTTTTTTTGAGCGACTCGAATACTGAACGAAAATCCTACACGCCCACTACCTGCCACATTCATTCCAAGCTCCCTTTTTCAGGTTTTTTGGGCTGGATGCATACGTACTCATTATTAGCGTTTATGAACGTTTCGCACAGCCTATCAAGATACTGCATATAGTACAGCACTCACATCAAGAGAACTGTACTATATGCGATTTTTCAAGCTGAGCGGAATATTGTTCACTTACTCGCCATCTTTGGCTGTATGATGCGAACCTTTGCGGGGACCGCGCTTGCCGGACACACCCTTTGCGGCATCGGCCACAGCAAAAATGACAACCTTCTCATCCGGGTAGGACTCGCCATTCATGGCGAAATAGGCGATCTGGTCGTCTGCGACCGACGGGAAGGTGAAATACTTCTGCACCGCTACCAGCACATCGGTGGTACGCACGGTCACGGAAGAAGCCTTTCCTGCAGCGTCAGAGTCGACGCCATCGGCCTTGCTTCGCTTGGTCTTGCAGAACTTGATGGCGTTCTCGTCTTTGGCGTCGCATGCCTGGACTGCGATCTTCTTCTGCTTGTCATTCACCAGCAATTTCACGTATGCCGGGCATCCGAGCGCTTCGGTCACGCCTTTGGAAAAGCGAACGGATGATTCCATGACCGTCATGGTCATCTTATTGGTGGTGGTCTTTTCTCCCACTGCTTCAAATCCGTCAAGAACAGACATGCCAACCCCTTGAAAATATAGGATATTAATTACATGCAATATAATACAACAATTCGCATAAATACACCCTTTTTTCACTAATAAAATAGGGGGTATCTCCGCTTTCCAGCAGAAATACCCCCTGTATTTCCAAGAATTTAGCAATAATTCATAGACTTCATTGAACAAGTTTTCATTGAGATGAATTCAAGGAAATCATGCACCAATAATGTCGAGAATTACCGCGCCATATTTCAATAGTTGTATTTCACATCATTGGTCATTTTGCCACACGGCGTCTGATCGAGCTTCATATCAGCCGTGGCCTTGTCAGACACGGTCACGTCGAACTCGTACGTCACGCTCTTGCCAGGTGCGATGTACGCCATACTGGAGTTCAATGGCTTGCCGTCCATGGTGGCATTGCTACGGTCACGCACATCACCGGTCACGGCGATTGATCCAATCGAACCACCTGCAGGCGCGTAAATCAGCACACGCTGCGCGGATGTGCCACTCGGCGCCACGGGCACGCCACCAACGCCCTTCTGCTCACCACCGAGAATGTAACTCGTGCAGGTAGCCATTTCCGTGGAAGTCATACGGTTGGTCAGCGTGTACTTCACGTGGTAGGTCTTGTCACCTGTCTTGGTCACTTCGCTGGTACGGTCGATATACCAACCCATCTTCGAAGGATTCTGCTCGCTGATGTAAATGCCCGTTTCCGGATTGGTCTCGCTCTCAGGCGCATTCTTGGCGAGTCCAGCACCTTGGAAGTACTTCGCTTCGTCATCGTGGAACGTGTAGGCGTAGAAGTGGCGGTTCTCGGCCAAATCACCGATGCTTTGCGCCACCTTCATCATCTTGTCCACAGTCATGTTGCCAAAAGCGCCGTCCATCACCGTTTTGGCAATGTACTCGAAGTATTCGTCCTGCTGTGCCACAGGAACGTCCTTGTAGATGGTGTTGAGCATGTATTCGGCGGTGTTCTCGCCGGTAAGCACAGTGCCGTTGGACAAGGTGACTGGTCCGTTGATCTCCACCATTTTCTGGATGAACACCGGATCCACGGAAATCAAACCGTCGATGTTGCAGGCATATTGCGAACGCTGCCATGAAGCGTTGAGCATTTCCGCGTTGCGGGAAACATCCGGCACCGCGAAGGTGTCTCGCACGTCGAAGGAGAAACCCAACGGCCTGTTGAATACCGCATGTTCCTCAGCGGTGCCGTTGTTGCCATTGACGAACTCACCATTCGGGTGGAAGTCCCCCACCGCGATTTTGCCATTATCCGCAGTCATGGTGCCGAGAGAGCCAACCAAGCCGCCGCCGGAACGTGTTTCGGATGTGGTCTGTGCCGCCAGCAAGTATGTGCGGGCACCGTTCTGGCCGAGGAAGGAAGGCAGCATGTGAGTGGCGTTGCTGACCTGTCCAACCAAATCGGCGATATTGTCAAGCTGGTCCTTGCCCTGCTGATAGGCTTTCTTCACCATGCCGATTTTCGGCTCGGCAAGACTGTTATACTGCTTGTTCTGCTGCTGCACCTGCTGGTTGAGCTTGTCGAAGTTACCTTGCGCATCGGCGATTGGCTGCAGATTAAGTTGCCCTTCCGCACCGGAAAGATTGGCCCCGGCAAGCTGTTGCACCGCAGTGGTCAACGATGGCAGTGTCTGCTGTGCAAGATTGTCCACGACTTCCGTCATGCCTTGCACAGTGGCGATGTCACTGCCGACGAACGGCATTTTCGCAGTCACGTTCCATAATGAACCGTGCGCAATCTGCTTGGCCTGCGCCGTCTGCTGCTGAGCCTGCGCGATGGACGCCTGCAACGCGGCGGCATCCTTGAGCTTTGCAGGGTCATTGATTGCGGATAGTGAGGATATGGCTTGCGATTCGTGTGCCTTGACGCTTTTTGCCTGCTTATACAGTTGCATACCAAACACTGCAGCAATGGCAAGTAGCACGATCAGCACCGCAAGTACAATAAGCGTCACATTCCGTGCCGTATGTTTTTCCCGTATTGCTTGAGCATGTTGCCCCATGCTTTGCTCCTCAAATCATTAAGCACTCAATTTGACTATTCCAGCGCATTATTGTGCCACATGGCACCCCTTTTTTCGGCCGCCAAATGAAATTTCCCTCTGTTCCGTCACAAGAACAGAGGGAAAATCACAGAAAACCCACTTATTGGCTCAGTACGATCCACGGCCAGTGAAGATTACCATCACGGTTTTGGCAAGAATCGCAAGATCTCCAGCGATGGACCAATTCTCAATGTAGGAGACGTCCAAATATTCGCTTTGCTCCTGTGAAAGATCCGACCGGCCGGACACCTGCCACGGACCGGTGATGCCCGGCTTGACCAGCAGTCGGGCGGAATATAGGGAACCATAGCGGGCCACTTCTTCCGGCAATGCCGGGCGCGGACCGACCAGAGACATATCGCCCTTGAGCACGTTGTAGAACTGCGGGAACTCATCCAAAGAAGTCTTACGGATGAAGTGACCTACCTTGGTGATACGCGGATCATCTTTCATTTTGAAGATGAACCGGTCTTCCTGCCCAGTTTCCTCAGCGAGTTTCTTCTTCAGCTCCTCAGCATTGGTGACCATGGAACGGAATTTATACATTTTGAACGGCTTGCCGTGCAGTCCGATACGGGTCTGAGAGAAGAACACCGGACCGCCATCATCAAGCTTGATGGCGATGGCGACGCCGAGAAGAATCGGAGAGGAAATAATCAGCGCGCACAGTGAGCCGATGATGTCCAGCAAACGCTTGATTACGTTCGCAGCTCCCGTGTACTGCGGCAGGGAAGCCAACAGAACTGGCTGTTCCGTGGTGTTTCGCAAGATACAAACGGTGACCGCTCACATCCGCCAGGGAGACCGCCAAGGCAAGTTCCATACCCAGCGACTCCACCGCAAGAGAAAGACCATGCAACATTTCGGAATCACGCGAAAGCACGTCAGCCACATAGACTTCCTGTACACCGAGGCTTTCGCAAATACGTGGGAATGCCGAGTTGAAAGGAATCACCTTAAGTTTGCTGGAGCCTTCGATATTGGCATCCGGTGTGTATGAGGTAACCACATAAGCGTCTTTTGAAGCTGGATCCGCTTCAATTGGGCATACAGCAACTGGTTCGTACCCCCAATTCATGCAGTTGCGCATGGTCTGCAAGGCTTTGTTGATGCCATCGGAAGATCCGATGACCACCGTTCTGTACTTGCAAGAGCCTTTGCTGCGGTGACGATGCAACGCTTGACGCATCTGCCAACGTGCGATGATATCCAAGAAGAAGGCGATGACTGGCGCGATAATCAACGCAGTACGGGGCAATGCAAGTTTGAAAATAAATGCAAGGCTGCAGTATGAGATGATGGTCAGCAACGACGCATTGATGATTTTGGCATACAGCTCATAGCCGTCCGCCATAACATGGCGGTGGTATGTGCCCGCGAATGCCAAGCACAGCAACCAAATCAGGCTGAACAGAATGAGGAAAAGCCAAAACGGCATCACATCGCCGATGGCATCGAAAGCAGCACCGTTGATTACAAGGCTGACGGTCAACGAAAGCAGCATCACTGCCAAATCGATGGCGATCAGGCTGGCGACGAAGGCGAAACGCCACCGGGGAGTCGATTCAGCCTTGCCGCGCCTATGTCCTTCCTTTTCCGCAGGAAACGGGGTATTGGAAAAAGTCATCGGCTCGAACTGCTTTTGCAGACGCTGATTCTGCATGGACGCGTATGCCTGTCGATGCGCATTGGACGAGACGATATGAATCTCTTGAGTCCTCATACCTTGCTCGCCGTTTGGTGCGCCGGATTCACCGGTATTCACGCCTTGCATGTATCTCCCTCCCCTTCAGCTGCATACGGCAAACAATTTACCACAGCCCCCCCCCCAGAAATTAAGAGGGACCTATGGGGGTACCATTCGCTATATCCAAATCCTTCTCCGGTATGGCTTATTCGCCAGCAGTACCTGTATCTGAATCGCCGTTGCCGTTGCCGGTCGAACCACCATTACCGTCATTCGAATCGCCGTTACCGCCGCCGTTTGAATCGCCGTTGCCGTTGCCGGTCGAATCGCCATTACCGTCATTCGAATCGCCGTTACCGCCGCCGTTTGAATCGCCGTTGCCGTTGCCGGTCGAATCGCCATTACCACCGGTTGAGCCACCATTGTTATTGCCACCGGTCGAACCACCACCGTTCACACCGTTTCCAGAGCCCGGACCAAATTGCCACGTATATGTGTAACGCCGGTTCGTAGTGCCGTTATTGGTATTCGAATTGGTATTCGACTGGGCATTGGCCGCAGTTTGCTCCGCCACAGACTTGTTTACGCCGTCAGAAGTCGAGGAAATCACCTTCGAAGCGTTCTGCATGGCCGCAACATCGGTGCTTTTGCCATCGAGGAGTTTCTGGGCAGCGTCAATCGCCTTGGCAAGCGCGTCACGTGTCGACTCGTCCGCAACCTGGCCTGCAGAACCGTCAAGCAACGTCTTTGCGTCGGCAATGGCCTTCTGCAATGCGGCAGTCGTCTTATTCACTTCCAAAGCTCGCTTGCTGGCGTCCACAGCTGTGGCTGCTGCGGTAACGGCCTTGGTCTGTTCTTTGATATTGCTGATCTGCTTGCTCATGCTACGGGCGTGCGCACGCAGTGTGGTTTCGGACAGCAACACCGAACATCCGCCGACCGTCTTGAGATTTTGCGCCTTGGTCACGGCCTGAGTGAGCTGGTCGATTGTGGCGGCATCCGCCACCTGGTTTGCCGCAGTGCCCTGCAGACTGGTCGCCTGTTCGATGGCGTTTTGCAGTTTTTCGTTGGCTTTGGAGTATTTGGATTTCACCTTCTCGCATACCGCCACTGCCGCACGCTGTTCTTTCGAATTGATACGATTGCGTACCACGATGACGCCGGCGACAGCAATCGCCACTGCCGCAATCGCAGCGACAATGGCAATAATCTTCCACTTGTCCGCAGATGGCTCTTTCGGCGCGACCGGAATGGTTTTCAACGGATCATGTTCCGGATCTTCCGCGGCCAGCTCCTCTAGGTCCGTTATGCCATCCGAAGTGTCAAAGGCCTGAGTCGCTTCGGCGTCCTGTTCATCTGTCGAAGAGACGAGGGGTGGCAAAGTGGCGGTTTCCTCGGCATCGGCTGGTGCAACCGCTTCATCGAAATCGATGGTGTCGAGCGGCATGCTGGGTATATCCGCGATTGTTGGCGCAGCCGAAACCGGCTGTTCCGTTTGCGCAGGTACGGAGGAAGCGATGGTGCGGGGCTCAGCAAGCGAAGTCTCATCCGCACCATCGGCCTCTTCCGAATCGGTAGGCTGCAATTTGGGGAAGGTCAGCGGAGGAATATCCCAGCTGGTGTCCACCACATCCCGAGATATGTTGGACAGAATACCGTTCATAGACTGGGAATCATCGTTCTCAGTTGCCATACACCCCTCATTCCGTGAAGAAGGAAAACGTCAGATCCTCTTCTTCTTGCCGTTTGCACGATGGCTGCTACGCGGAGCACCATCTTCATAGTAGTAGTAATAGTTGGAGTGGGAGTTGACCTTCTTCGGATCTGCACGGTTGAAGATGAAGCCAAGCACCGGCACCTGCGCGGTGGCGAGCGTGTCGGCCGCCTCCTGCAGGGACTTCTTCTCGCACACGTTGCGGCTGACCACCAGCAGAAGGCCTTTGGCCCAACGGCCGAATACCGCTCCATCGTTGGACACCGTCAACGGGGCGGTATCAATAATCACGTAATCGTATTGGGTGAGCGCCTGCTCCACCATGAGCTTCATGGTTTCGGAGTTCAGCAGCACGCCAGCGTTCGCCGGCCTCTTGCCGCCAGGCAGAATGTGCAGGTTCGTCTTCCAGTAGCTCTGCACCACGTCCTTCGGACCCATCTGCCCAGACAGCACGTGCGCCAGACCGGCGGCACCTTCAATACCCAAATGATGGGCGACAGACGGGTGGCGAAGATCAGCGTCGATAAGCAGTACTTTCGCACCATCTTCAGCAAGGGCCACCGCAGTGTTGATAGCCATGGTGGTCTTGCCTTCGGACGGCTGCGCAGACGTGATGACAAGCAGCTGGCCCATACCTTCGGTGCGGTCGGTCTGCAGGAAATCGATATTCGTATGGATACGACGGAATTCCTCGGCAATAGCGCCGTTAGGCTGGCTCACCAGCACCGGACGCTTATCATCAAGCGAAGCGTCCATCGGAACGGAGCCAAGGGAGGATGCTCGGACGATGCCGCGCACGTCGGAAGTCTCTTCAACCTTGGTGTTGAGGAGGTCCTTGATGAGTGCGGCGAACACGCCGATGATGATGCCGAGCACCACACCGACAGCCAAATACAGGGCAGTCTTCGGCGAAGACTTAGACGTCGGGACCTGTGCCTTCTGCACGATGGAAAGCTTCACCGGGGACTTATCTCCGGAGTACAGGTCGCTTTCAATGACGTTCTTCAGCGATTCGGCAACGGAATTGGCGATGTCCGCGGCCTGCTTCGGATCTCCATCCACCACGGCAATGTTCACGAATGCGGTGTTAGTCGGATTGGTGACGGTGACCTGGCCGGCGAGATCCGTCACGGTTTCATCCAAGCCAAGATCATCGATGACCGGCTTGAGCACCTTCGAAGTGGTGGCAAGCGTTGGGTATGAGGTGATTTGGTTGGAAATGTAGCTGCCGCCAGCGGACTGCTGGTTAATGTCGACACCATTTTGAGAAGCATTGTAAGTAGCCATGGTCTGAGCCGTAGCCGTATACTTCGCCGGAGCGAGGAAGGTATAGGCGCTCACGCCTGCCACCACCACCACGAATGCGATGATCGCGGTGACCAGATGCTTACGAATGATTTTGAGCAGATCCATCAGAGTGATGCCGTCATCCGCTTCCTCAACTACCCCTTGCGGTGCGGTAGGCTGCTGCACATTAGCGTTCTCTACAGAAGTCACTGAACTTCCCCATCTCACGTTGACAATATCTTTTCCAAGAGTAATCTTCCCCCTCGAACTATTCCTCATCCCTTCATACATTGAACACATTTTTTGGGAACTCAAACAGATGGGCTGTGAAATAAGGAACATTCCCTGTCGATATCGTGCGCGTACGAGACTTATTGGCAATATTCTGTAGCTGATTTTTGGCGGCCTATTTCTGGCGACAAGAAAAAGTACCACCGGCCGACCGTGCCAAGTGAACAAGGCCGCCAACACCTGCTGTTAGCCTTTCCTACGCCCAATTTAAGGCGATTTGGGAGAACGACAAGGCAAAGCTGGAAGAATACGCTGTCCCGCCAGCAAGGCGTGTACATAATCACCAATACCGATAACGGGAAACCGTATGTGGGAAGCGCCACCGGAAGGAACGGCATATACCAGCGGTGGCAAGACTACATCAGCAATGGTCACGGAAACGATACGGGGCTGATTGCCATTGTGAAACAGCACGGGTTGGAGTACGTGCAGACGCATTTCCGCTACACGCTTCTGGAACATTACGACTTCACCGTGCCTAAAGACGTTGTGCTCGCCAGGGAATCCTATTGGAAGGAGGCTCTGGATACGCGCAAGCATGGGTATAACGGTAACTAGATATCTCCAATACGGCAACAATAAGCACAATGAAACCACCGCCTTTAGCAGAAAATTGCAAAATGAGTATATTTCTGGATATAATCTCAGTATCAAAGGAGCAAAATATACTTACGAGGCAACCCGATGCTGATTGATTTTAGTTTTTCGAACTTCAGGAGTTTCCGAGACGAGCAGTCTTTCTCCATGACTCGCGAAAAACGGTTCATGGAATCTGATGAGTCTCTCCATTCTCCAATCGCAGCCATATACGGCGCCAATGCATCGGGAAAGTCCAATTTTCTGAAGGCATTGCGCGCTATGCGCAACATGGTGGTAAATAGCTACAGCCAAGGGGATGCAAGCAGTCCTATTCCCAGGGAACCTTTTCTGTTACGAAAGGATCCTTTCTCGCATTCGTCCATGTTCTTCCTTGCATTCATCGCGAACGATGGACTGAAATACCAGTATTGGTTCCGCTATGACAATGAACGGATTCTTGAGGAAGATCTCATCTTCTTCAAAAAACTGCAAGGACGTTTTTCCACGCACTCCTCTCTGCTGTTTTCCCGTTCCTCAACGGATGGGGTGAAATTCGGTCCTTCCTTCAAAGGACCTCGCTCACAAGTACGCAAGACCATAGAACTCAGGCCGAATGCACTTCTGCTTTCCGCAGCCGCAGCTGCCGGTATTGAGTCCATTCGGCCGGCATTTTCATTCTTCCAAAGTGGCATAGCCTATTACGAAGCAAGCGCTTTCGAACAGGAGCAGCCTACGCTGTTGGATGAGTTCAAGAAAGAGACACCACTTTCGAAACATCTGGCCACATTGATTAGGTATGCGGACTTCGGCATCAGTGACGTGAAAAGCGTTCCTGTGGACGTCCCACCGGATCTCTGGGCTCAGTTCAAGGAAGAGATGCATAAGCAACTCGGCATGGATGAGAACAAAGTGGATGAGACATTCAATGTCAAGAACGCTTCCCAGCTGATGTTCACTCATACCGGCGAATCATCTTCCGCAGGATTCGGTCCTGATGATGAGTCCAGGGGCACCGTTGCTGCGCTGTCATTCTTCTCGCTTGCTCTTCGCCAGCTGTCGAAGCAGTCGGTGACGCTTATCGACGAGATCGATACCAGTCTGCATCCGGCTCTGGTGAAGGAGCTGGTGGCGCTGTATGCCGACGCGGAAACGAATCCTCACGGTTCCCAGCTTATTTTCACGACTCATGACGTGTCGCTGATCAATCAGTCCGGTTTGGCAAAGCGTTTACTGGCACCAGATCAGATCTGGCTTGTGGAAAAGAACAAGGAAGGCGTTTCGGAATTGTTCCCGGTGACCAATCTGGGTATTCGGAATATGGAAAACATCGGTAAGAACTATCTCAACGGCGTGTACGGCGCCATACCACGGCCTGATTTTCATACCGCTTTCGCCCAGATCGTGAATGTGGTTGATGCCTGATGTCGAAAAAGCGAAACGTTCCTGCACATGGACGTAAAGCCGCACGGTCGCGCCGACCGCGCAAGAGACGCTTTCTTGTCGTGGCCGGCGGAGCAGTCACTGAGAAACAGTATTTCAAGCAGCTTGAGTCCCTATACGATGTCATCATTGACTATCAACAGAAGAACAACAGCCCTAAGCAGCTCGCGAAGCTCGCTGTTAAGTTGAAGAGGGAAGACAAGCGAGATACTTCTACAGATTGTTATGAACGAATCTGGGTGGTGGTCGATGTTGACGATTTTCACGACCACGGCGAAGCAGCGAGAATCTGCAATGACAATGGAATCGAACTCATCATTTCCAATCCTTGCTTCGAGGTCTGGCTGCTCGACTATGTGAAGGCTTGCCCGTCAAGCTATACACTGACACCTGATGTCGAGTCAGCTGCAGCAGAAGCTAAAGTTGTCGGCGGAAACCGTAACAAATACATCAACACCGAGCTCATTGACAAAGAACATCTCGATGCCGCCATACGCAATGCAGCCCGGCACAATACAACGGAAAACCGCCAGGGGCGTAACAGACTCGCGCCTAATCATGAGCAGGAATACGCCCCTTGGACCGATATGCCAAAAGTAATCGAAGTACTGCAACAAGCTTCAGATAACAGCAAGTAACAGCTCGCCCATGGCATGAGCAAGGAACTTTGTTGCTGTTGTCTTCCCGTGCATGATACATAAGACCATTCATTCAGCGAGAGTACAAACCCCACGAACCGATGTTAAGTCAGATTGCTGGTCTCCGCACAAGACCTGCTTTGAAGCATTGGATTAGAAACACTGCGGAATAAACGGCCACCTGAGCCTTCTCCTTAGAGACCACTCCAGAATCCGGACCGCCGTGACGGTCGGGCTGACTGTTCATCAGACCACTCATAAGTAATTGGATGACACCGCCAGGAACATTGTTTTCTTCCCGCGCCTCGATCTGGAATTCCCAATGTTGATCCCGCATGACCCGTGACGCCTTGCTCAGGGTCGAGTCCTTGTTGTTCGGCTCCACCATGGGCAAAGCTATCGACTCGACGGCCTTGATGGCGGCCGCGTACGCAGCGGAATAGTTCGGTTCACGGCCAAACATGTAATGCCACGCTTCGGAAAGCTGCTGTCCGTATCCGCTCGATGAATCCATGGCATTATCCACCATCTGCTGCATAGCCGGGTCCACACGCTCTTCCAGTCCACAGATTGAATTCCGCTCCCCCACCTTCCATTTGGAACCAGACTGATATGAACTGATTTTTGTTCCGCATTTCCCCTAACTCGATGGGAGATGATGGAACCATGGCAAAAGGAACGAGATACACGCCGGAGTTCAAGGCGAAGGCCGTCAGGCTGTCGACCGAGTCGCGCGGCTCGTATTCGTCGGAGACCAAGGCGATCGAACAGGTCGCCAAGGATCTGGGGGTCGCGCCGGAGACGCTGCGCCGTTGGCGCGACAAGACGGACGCCACGGTCGCGGCGGAGATCAAGCAGTCGGCCGGAGACGCGATGGCGGAGTTGAGGAGTTTGCGGGCCGAGG
>UMGE01002876.1_pt1 | contig 22378 bp, 29 predicted proteins | sample 1965191 | NCBI WGS metagenome assembly UMGE01 (sample SAMEA4836065, study PRJEB28245) | human gut metagenome | biome: gut microbiome; material: fecal sample | place: Denmark | collected 2008 | reverse complement strand
GCTGCGCCGGCCGCCGAAGGGAGTGATACGGTATTATGAGACAGTGCTACATAGACAACGGGCGTCACGGGTGTGACGGCAAGAGGACGAACAAGGGCAGGATACGGTACGGGTGCTGGGCGTGCCCGTACCTGGATGCGGGAGGAGGTGATACCGGTGGACAAGGAAATACTGGTTGTGTTTGCAGATGCCAGAGCCAGAATAAAATTGGTACGGGAACAGACAGAGAAGAAACGCCGCAGACTTGAGAAGCTGGAGCAGAAGGGAGTACGGGTATCGGATTCCGTGTCCTGTGGAAAAAGAGGAAAGAAACCACTGGGGACGGTGATGATTACTGGATATCCGCTACCAGAGCATGATAGGGCTAAGCATGAATACGAAAAGCAGTACAGTAATTTGATGCAGGAGGAGCAGGAACTTCTGGAGTTGCAGACACGGGTTGAGGAGTACATAGCCAGTTTAAAAGACATTGAGATTCGGAACATCATGACGTTGTATTACGTGGAAGATATGACATGGGTGCAGGTTGCGCATGGTATGAATCGGCTGTATCAAGGCAAGAGAAGGTACTATACAGCAGATAGCTGTCGAGGAAAACATGACTATTATTTAAAAAACTTTTAGTTTCACGGTTTTCACGGTTTTAATGTGGTAATATTTAAACTGGAAGTGGTGTAAAGGCCATTTCCTCCTCCCAAGGATATTTGCCAGGAGCCCCCCCCCACATCCTGGCACTGATGCGAGGTAGAGCAGCCTGGCAGCTCAATGGCCTCATAAGCCATAGGTCGGCGGTTCAAATCCGTCCCTCGCTATTCGGACAGATACATTTGACATTGTATTTTCTCCCTTAGGGCCTCCGCCGAGATGTGGAGGCTTTTTCCATGCAAAAACAGCCAGATAGGAAGGTGAGGTGTTTGGGATATGAAGACATAAAAGACAAAGGGTTTGATAAACGAACCACAGGCGAACTACTGGAAATTGCATCGAAAGGCGGCAAGGCATCCGGGGAGGCTAGGAGGCGTAAAGCGAATCTTCGACAGACAATGAATGCCATCCTTACATCTGAGGTGGATATACCAGAATGGACCCAAATTTTGGAGGCATTAGGATTGGACAGTACACTGGAAACAGTCATCAGTGCAGCCATGGTCAGGGAGGCCATGAACGGGAATGTCAAAGCATATACGGCTATTAAGGATGTCCTCGGCCAGACCTCAAAATCAGAAACGGACCTGGAGGAGCAGAAGGTGCGTATGGCAGCCACTAAGGCTAAGATGGGTGTTGATGACGATGAAGATCAGGAAGATGATGGGTTCCTGGACGCATTGAAAAGTACTGTTGAGGATGACTGGGCTGACGATGATATGGAGGAGGGCTGGTCCGATGAAGATGAAGAAACGGCCAATATTTAAGTTCAAGCCGTTCTCAAAGAAACAGAGGATGGTCCTCAATTGGTGGATGGACAACAGCCCTGTCAAGGATTATGACGGTATCATAGCGGACGGAGCCATCCGTTCCGGAAAAACAGTTGCCATGTCCTTGGCATTCGTATTCTGGGCTATGGAATCGTTTGACGGCCAGAACTTCATCATGGCCGGTAAGACAATTAGTTCCTTCCAACGTAATGTACTAACCAACCTCAAGACCATGTTGCGGAGCAGGGGATACAGATGCATACACCATCTTTCTGGAGAGACCCCCAATATGCTGGAGGTTACCCGGAAGGGGGTTACCAATTACTTTTATATCTTTGGAGGTAAGGACGAGGGCTCCCAGGAGCTGGTGCAGGGCATTACGGCAGCCGGTGCCTTTTTCGATGAGGTGGCGTTGATGCCGGAATCCTTCGTCAATCAGGCTACAGGCCGATGCTCTGTGAAGGGAAGTAAGTTCTGGTTCAATTGCAATCCGGCGGGGCCGATGCATTGGTTTAAGGTTGGATGGATTGACCGGGCAATTGGATTCATTGGGCAGAGATGGGCCGGGGAATTGCAGGAGAAGGGACAGGAAGTTAAACGGTTGCTATACCTGCATTTCACAATGGATGATAACTTATCCCTGGATGAGGAGATTAAGGAGAGATACCGGAGCATGTACACTGGTGTCTTTTTTTTACGTTATATCCGAGGGTTATGGGCTGTAGCTGAGGGCCTGATATATACCATGTTTACAAAGTCCAACATCTATAATGATGAGACCCGACCAAAAGGACTGGAATATTTGAGCGTCCGGACAGTAACCTTGGACTACGGTACTACTAACCCGTGTGTGTACCTGGACATTTACGATGATGGAGATATCATTTGGGTGGACCGAGAATACCGGTGGGACAGTCGCGTGGAGAAGGTCCAGAAAACGGACAGCCAATATGGTGATGATATGGTGGAGTTCATGGGGAGCAATCCTGACCTGATGGCTGACATCATAGCTGACCCATCGGCAGTCAGCTTCATCACAGAACTGCGCGGTCGGGGCTATGTCGTGAAACCGGCTAAGAATGATGTGGAGGACGGCATCAGGGCTGTGTCATCTATGCTGTATCGTGGGAAGATACGAATACATGAGAGGTGCACAGGTCTGATTACAGAGATGCGGTCATATGTCTGGGATGACAAGGCCAGGGAGCGCGGAGAAGAGAAACCTGTAAAGCAGATGGACCACGGACCGGATGCATTGCGATATTATATTTTCACGAAGTTACCGGAATGGAGGATAGGGATATGAAAACCTTCGACTTGATGTTTGTTTATCTGTACAATGTAATCCTAGCGTTCAAATGTCACCACAAGGGAGAGAAAATAGATGCAGTATACTATCTTGTTTAGGCAATGATTATGTATGTGTGTGCAAGTCAATATTGATGGAGGGATATATGTCAAAACGTAGGAACACCCGTCATGTGCGGGCAGACACAAAGCAGGCGCCCGCCACAACGATGGATGCCTTTTCTAATCCAATAGCGCGGCTGGGATACGGCACACAGGACCTACTGCAGGCCACGCAATACCCACTTACCCGTATGACCCAGAATTACCAGCTGCTGACCAGCCTGTATAGGGAGAACTGGATTGTCCAGAACATCATTGAGACGATACCGGGAGACATGGTCCGTAAGTGGTATACCATCCAAAGCAATGTCGCCCCTGAATACATAGATGACATGCAGCGGCTGGAACGCAAGGTGCACCTGCGCAAATCCCTCCTTGAAGGGATGTACTGGGGCAGACTGTATGGAGGCGCGGCTGGTATCATTATGATACGAGGTCAGGATGACCTTTCCTTGCCATTGGACTATGGCCTGGTACTTCCAGGATGCTTTCTGGGGCTCATGATACTGGACAGATGGAGCGGCATCTATCCGGAATTGGGACAGGTGACGGACCCATCGGACCAGGACTTCGGTCTCCCGGAATACTATACCATCCGGGATGAAGAGAGCGGCACGCTCATATCCAGGGTACACCATAGCAGGGTACTGCGTTTTGCTGGCCGGGAATTGCCTTACAACGAGAAAATCGCAGAGAATTACTGGGGAGAGTCAGAGCTTGAAGCCATTTACAATGAACTGGTAAAGCGGGACAATGTATCCGCTAACATAGCATCTCTGACCTTCCGGGCCAATGTTAACTACATGGAAACAGACAGCCTGGACCAGATGCTTGCAACCAGCAATGCGGAGGCACAGCGCCGGTTCTGGCACACCCTCCAGGCTCAGAGCGTGATTGAAAGCAACTTCGGTACGCGCCTGGTTAACAAGGGTGATGTCATGCATAACACCCAGTATACATTCACGGGACTTCCGGAGGTATACGACAGGGTGATGATGGATGTGGCCGGGGCGGCAAAGACTCCCGTCACGAAATTGTTTGGACGGTCACCAGCTGGCATGAATGCCACGGGTGAGAGCGATATGAACAACTATTATGATTATATAGATGGTCTGCGTGAGAACCAGTTACGTCCAATTCTAGAGCGTCTGCTTCCAATCATGGCCCTGTCAGCCTGGGGGATTGTTCCAGATGACTTGGGCATTGACTTCCCACCACTTCAGACCCCGGATTCAAACGAGGTTGCGGATATTGTAGAGAAAAAGACGCAGGCGATATTGGCATCCTATCAAAGCGACCTGATTGACGCTGCTACGGCCCTGAAGGAACTTAAGGCGCTGGCTAATGAGACCAGTATGTATAATACCATATCGGATGAGGCCATCGAGCAGGCGAAGGGCAGGACATACTCAGATTACAAGGTCATGCAGGACCCTATGGCAGGACTGACGCTTCCAAGTACGTTTGGGGAAGAGGTGGTTGAATAATGCCAAATCTTATAAGGCCTCCGGATAAACAGGATGCGACAAGGTTTCTGCGTATGCTGTTCTTACGTACTGAGCGGCGTCTGATAGCTGAAATCAATCGGAAACGTATGCAGGGGTATGTGGACTATGCGGAAGTAGCGGCTCTGAAGCGCACCCAGCAAATCCTTCAGGAGATGGTGGACGAGAGCTGGAACTATGTGCCGACAATGATAGAGTCCATCTTCTACCGGTCCGAGGCCGCGGCTAATGGGTATGCCAATGCGGCAGGGCTCACAGCCACGCAGATGGGGATTGTAGAGCAGCTGTCCAATAATCTGATTGGAGAGATAGTGGAAGCATCCACCATGGCGCAGAAGACAATGGAGGAAGTATTCCTGGTCGGAAAACGGCAGGAGGGAACATTACGGAATGCAGCCTTACAGGCAGTGGCAGAACAACAGGCAGCAGGTCATGGGACCAGTAAAGCAGCGTCCAGCATGGTCCAGGAGTTGGAGCGCAATGGGATAACATCCTTCGTGGATAAGTCAGGACGAAAATGGTCTTTGCAGGACTATTGTAACATGGCAACCCGGGCAACTGCCAGGCAAGCTGAGGTGTCAGCCATCCTGACAGCGGACCCAGAGCATGACCTGTATAAGATCGTGAAGATTGGCAGCACCTGTCCGGTATGCGCCCCTTTGGAAGGCCGGGTGTACAGCCGTTCTGGGGATAATCCAGATTATCCGGCTTTGGCAAAGGCTTTTGGGAAGGTAGACCCAAATGGACCGGATGACCTAAGCAATACATACCTTAACATCCATCCAAACTGCCTGCATTCCCTGGTCAAGTATACAACCATGGGTAAAACGGATAAGCAGATTCAGATGGACAAGGACTTCTCCAGCTTTGAAAAAAACCCGATTACAGTGGACCCACGAACCAAGAAGCAGATTGCGGCATATAAAGAGAAGGTAGGGAACCGACAGAAGCTGTTAAATGATTACAAGCAGTATAATCGGTATCGAAAGGTATGTGGTAATGACATGCCGAAAACCTTTGAAAAGTTCAGGGACATGAAGTATAATGAATCTGTAAAATGGAAGGAAACGCAGGCCATTTACCGGAAATCAAATGCATATGGAAAGATCATTGCAAAAGAACCGGAAATCACTGCTGATTTGACCAAGATATCAAATGATACAGGGGTGTCTATGATTGGACTGGAGCACCGTGTAAAAACGAAGGATTCCTTCCTGCGCAAGGTGGGAACAGACAGCAATCATAGCCTGGATGCACAAGCCATTACGGACACTATTAACTCCACAAATGATGTAATCCGGTATACCTACCAGGATAATCCACTGAACCTAACAAATGCATATGTAAATGTCACGGATGCAATGAAGGCAAAAGGATATAAGGTGGTAAGGGTGAGAAATACCTGGCTGGATAAACGGTCTGCATATAAAGGCGTTAACTGCATATTCCAAGCTCCTTCTGGTCAGAAATTTGAGATACAGTTTCATACACCAGAAAGTTTCCAGGTTAAAGATGGCCCGATGCATAAACTGTATGAGGAGGCCAGGAAGGACACCACGACACCCGAGAGAAGGGCAGAACTGAACAAAAAGATGTTTGAGCTATCTGCGCAGTTAGAAGTGCCGGTAAATATTGACCGGATTAAGTAGGAGGTCATATGAAAGATTTTTATTTTGTTTATGGTTATGATAGTAAAAAGAAAAAGGCCAATCGTCTGTATCGCTTCCTGAACGGTAATTTTGAACGGTATGATAAGCGGTTGAGAAAGTGGATTCCTGCGCCAGAGCAGTCTTGTATTTTCATCGGAGAGGATTGGGAGTATGATGAGGTATCCCCTGAAGATGCGGAAAAAATAAAAGAGATGTTGATTGTGTAATGCTATCGGTCAGGCGCTGGTAGCATTTTTGTTGCGATATCGCAACAGGAAGGAACTGAATAAGATGCTTGCATATTATGGCTATACGATAAGCCCCAACCAGATGGAAACGGTTGAGGGCTTTTTAATTTGCCGCAATGTGCCTATAGCCAGAACTGGCGAGATGGAGTACCTGGAAAGCGAGTTGAAACAGGACGGGGATATTTCTAAGGTGGTGAAGGTATACCGTTCACCGGATGAGGTCTTTTCAGAAGCGGCCTTATCCAGTTTTGAGGGTAAGCCAATCACGGATGAACATCCGCCTGAACTTCTCACACCGGACAACTGTACCCAGTATGCCAGAGGGCACGCCCAGAACATCCGGAAGGGAGAAGGGGAATGGGAGGGACATGTGATAGCGGACCTGCACATCCAGGATGAGGAATTAATCCGGGCGGTTCAGGGCGGTAAGCGGGAAATAAGCTGCGGATATGAGTGCAGCTACACGGAAAATGAGGATGGGACCTATTCGCAGCATGATATCCGGGGGAACCATATCGCCGTGGTGACACGGGGAAGGGCCGGGAAGCATGTTGCGATTTTAGATTCAAAGAAAAACGTAGAGGCCGTGAAAAGGCCGGAAAGGAATGGGAAGATGAAGAAGAACAGTTTATTTTTCAAGTGGTTTGCCCAGGCGGCTAAGGATGCATCACCGGAAGAGCTGGAAACGATGGCGGCAGATGCGGCAGCGGCAATGGATGAGGGTGCGGCGCCACAGGAACCTCCTGCAGTGCCTGTACACAAAGAGGAGCCTCCGAAAGAAGGCGCGCAGGATTCATCCAGCCTTGACGGGAAACTGGATATGCTGATGGATATGATAAAGGGACTGGCAGGTGAAAAACCCGGAGTTACTATTGAGAAGCCGGCCGAAGACCCACTGGACAGCCTGGTAAAGGAACTGACGGGGGAAGGCGGGGAGCCATCGGCTCCAACAACTGAGGCGAAAGTGGTTCCGGCAGAAGAACTGGATAAATCAGCATGTGCAGCAGATAAGGCAGTCATGGCAGCTGTCGTAAAGCAGCTCAGGCCGGTTATTGCAGGGATTAAGGATGAAGATACAAGGAAGGCCGTTACCGATTCCCTGGTATCCTGTCTGACCGATAAGGATGCGGTAAGCGATATTACGAAGATTGCCCAGGCGGCCCAAAAGAATGCGGCAAAGATGGCTGACCAGAAGCCACAGATGGATTTAGATGCGTATCAGGCTGCCTATGATGCCATGAATCCACACAAAAAGAATGGAGGTATGAAGTAATGAAAGGACAGGTTATCGGAAAGAACATGACACATGGCTATGCAGGTGATTATGCCAGACAGCCAGATATGATAGTGGATACCCATCCACTGGGAGGGAGTGAAGCGGTAGTGTTTGGCACTCCTCTTGTTTATGACAGTAATGAAAAGGTAGTGGCCTTCGGGGATTCTGGAACGGCTGCTGATTTTGTGGGAATTGCTTCCCGCGAGTTTAAGAGCGCTACATCCTATCTTTCACAGTCCGATGGAGAGTATAGGCCGGATGAAGCGGTGAGTGTGTTCAAGCGCGGATGTATCAACGTGTTGTGTAACGTAGGAACACCAAAATTAGGCGGAAAGGTATATATTCGCACTGTTGTCAATGAGTCAATCCCTACAGGTGTTATAGGAGGTTTTGAAGCGTCTGAGGATTCTGGTAAGACCGTAGAACTTACGAACTGTGAGTGGCATGGTGGTAAGGATGCCAATAATGTAGCAGAAATCAGGATTATGTCCTGCAACAGAGCATAAGGAGGAAAAACACAATGAGCAAATTTCAGAGCATGGGGACCTTTGACGGTGGCGTGATATCATCCTCACCAACTGGTGCGGCCGCTCCACAGCGGTTCCAGACAATGGATTCGGCGGCAATTGCCAATGGAGGTGCGCTCCTGCAGTCCGAACTTGAAAAGAAGGATAACGTCATAAGGAAGCCCCTTACCAGTTTCACGTACAGCCGTGATATTCCAATGAGAGTGGGCGGCGGCTGGGCCGAGTTTGTAAGCGCCATGAATGTGGGGTATGGAGTGACCGGAGGAAGCGAGGATGGCCTGGTACATGCAGGCGGGGCCAACGGTATCCCGATGGTACAGGCTAATTTTGATAAGGGATTATTCAAAACCCATATTTTTTCTATCGGAATGAGAATCATGTGGGTGGATATGCAGCGCGAGAAACTGACTGGACGTAGCTTGGAAAGCATCCTGCGGGATGGAATCCGTATGGCCTATGATAAGCATATGGACGCTAATGTATACGTGGGCATCAAACGCTATGGTTCTACTGGCCTTATCAATAATCCGGAAGTCACCACGGCAAATGCTGCGGCAACCGGAACAGGTAGCTCCACGAAATTTAAGGATAAGACACCGGATCAGATACTCCGGGATATCAACGATGCCATTCTGGCTGTTTGGGAAACTGCGGAGTATGACAGGGATGCGGTCCCGAACCATATCATCATGCCATACGAACAGATTAATTACCTGGCAACCACGAAGGTGACGGAACTGGCCGAGAAGACAATCCTGCAGTTCCTGCTGGATAACAATGTGGCCAAGACTAACGGTAGTGACCTGTATATCGGGGGATGTTCCTGGTGTAAGGGTGCCGGCACGGGTGGGAATGACCGCATGGTGGTATACATTAACAAAGAACGGTATGTGGCTAGCGATGAACTGGCCCCATTAAGCCGTGCCATGACACAGCCGAACGCGGAGAATGTGTGCTATGACACAGCATACATGGCAAATATATCTGAGGTGCAGATGTATTATGAGGACATCATGCGCTATGTGGACGGAATCTAAGGGAGGGTAGCCATATGTTCATAAACAGTAAAAAATGTTTTGAAATCCGCGAGGGAGACCAGAAATTGCTTATCCCCCGCAATTTTATCGGTACTATTCCTGATTGGGCATCAAAGCACTGGATGGTACAGGCAGCCATCCATGACGGATCCATTGCCACGCCGGATAATACAGCGGATAAGGCGCTGGAAGCAGCGGACACGGACGCTGGAGAAAAAGCAAAAGAGTACGATATCAGACCAGAGGTAGCGGACACGGACGCTGGAGAGCAGGCAAAGCAGACCGGAAGGAAAGTGAAAGGTTAAGGAGGGACGGGAATGGATGGAGCACAATTTAATGGAGTGATAGCTGCAGCGACCAATATGCCAGCGCTGGGTGAAAAGGGTACATACACATCTGTGATGTTCCTGGCAGATTTCCCACAGTTTAAAAGGTCCGGAGAGTCTGAGGGAAAAAGCCTGGTACCGGACCCCATACTGCAGCTGTATGTGGATAGTGCAAATTCCACCATCCTTCCCATCCGGTACCATGACATGTGGAGATACGCCGCCGGGCTGTTTGTGGCTCACTACAGCACGCTGTATCTTAAGACCTATTCGGATGGCTCCCCATCGGCTGCGGCTGCGGCAGCCAAAGGCCAGCAGGCCGGGTTGATTAAAGAGGCATCCATGGGAGATACCTCCATCAGCTATGATAATGAGGCGGTTACGGTGGCAATGGCAAAATGGGGAGCCTGGAACTCCACGCAGTACGGGCAGCAGCTGGCCACTATGGCCCGCATGATCGGGATGGGAGGAATGTATGTTATTTGATAATCCAATCTTTAAAGGATGGTATACGGATACGGTTGACATATACCGCGTAGTCCCAGACAAAGAAGGAAACCTGACGAAACAGAAGCGACAGAAGCAGAACACGGCCCCCATCCCGTGCAGGGTATACAGTTCTAAGCGAGACGGTCCTATTATGGGAGTGACAGCCGCAAAGGAACGGTCCATGGAAAAGATGGCGTGTGACCTGTCAGTGGATATCATGGCTGGTGATGAGTTAAGGATTGTCCGTGGCGGGAACCTGGGGCACGCAAACCAGGCAGAGCGGTATTTCGCTGGTGAGCCGCAAAGATACTATGACCCGGTGGGCGGTGCTCTTACTGGTCTGGAGCATCAGAAGGTAGGCCTGCTGAAAGATGAGATTGTGAGGTGAATGCATGTCAAGTTTTGGAAGCCAGATGCGCAAGAGACTGGAAGAACTTCATAAGGCAGGGCAGGATGTGCCGAGGATTATGGCCGATGTGGCCGAAGGCGCTATGATCGCAGCAGTGGAAAAGGCTACGGAAAGGACCCCTCCAAACGGAGGCGCCCCTATTTCTGGTACCGGGACCCGGTCTGGTGAATTGGCGCAGCATTGGTCAACAGACAGTGTGACGAAACCAGTCATCTCGGGTGCCAGTGTGAGGACAACACTGGCTAATAACATACTATATGCATCCTATGTCAATGATGGGCATCGGATGGACCAGCATTTTGTACCGGGATTGATAATCAACGGGAATATGCTGGAAAAGGTAAATCCATCCATGGGTGGGATTACCGTTGGAACCAGGACAAAGTATGTGGAGGGAAAATACATGAAAGAGGCGGCCATTGGAAAGTACCGCGATGTGGTCCGTATGGAACTGGGAAAACGTGTGAGGGAGGCGTTCAGATGATATTCACATTAGAGAACATTATAAATAGCCTGGCCGGAGTACTTACAGCACAGTATCCGGATTATCCGGTATATGCCAGCCCAAACCAGCAGGGGACAGACTACCCTTGCTTTTTTATTTTTTTCATGCCTTCCAAAATTGAAAAGCATATGAATGATAGGTTCCTGCGTGACCTGGGTGTCGATATCGTGTTTGTGCAACAGCGTAATATAGTTAATGGAAATGCGGAAATACAGGCTATAGCAGAGTACCTGGATGGGATGTTGGAGCTGTTTGATTATGCAGACAGTAGTGGAGGGACAGCCAAGATACGTACCTTTGAGCGGCAATGGCAGACAGAGGATGATGAAATGCACTATCAATTCCATATCCGGCAACGGGTAAGCGCCCCAAGAAACAATGAACTGATGCAGATAATGGAGGAAAACAATGCCAGCATCAAATAAAATTAAAGGCTCTATTGCGATATCGCAACAGAAGAAGCTGAAGAAATATCCGACCGACAAATTACTGCATAGTAAGGTCCTGTCAGGATATCAGCCGGATTTTGCCAGGGTAATCCTGCAGGAGCCGGAATACACCATAGAGGACGCGAAGGCGGCCCTCGACAAAGTTTTGAAAGGAGGTAAGTAGACATGGCAGGAGGTACATGGACAAATCAGAACAAAGTGCAGCCCGGTGTGTATATCAATGTCAAATCCAAAGGCAACATCAATACCAATGTTGGGAATAAAGGCATTGTGGCAATCGCAGAACCCCTTTCCTGGGGACCTGTGGAAACCATTAAGGAAATATTGCCTGGTGAAGATTTAAGACCATATATCGGTTATGATATCACGAGTCCCAAGGCCTTATTTTTGCGAGAAATGATGAAAGGAAGCGATGTCAGTGCAGGGCCTAGTAAAATCCTGTTGTACAGGCCTAAGGGAAGTGGCGGAAAGAAGGCAACGGTTACATCAGGAGCCCTGACCATCACGGCGCTGTATGAAGGTATCAGGGGAAATGACATCTCTGTTATCGTGCAGGAACAGGCCGACCAAGATGGGGCATTTGATGTCAGTACTGTAATTGATGGGACCATAGTTGATGAACAGGCTATTAAAAAGCTGGATGACCTGAAAGCAAATACGTGGGTAACGTTTGATGGAACAGGAACTGATATAACTGAAACAGCTGGGGTCACATTGGCAGGGGGAACCGACCCAACTATATCAGCGTCTGATTATGCAGCATTCCTGACAGCCATTGAACCTTACCAATTTGATACATTGGTCTATGATGGCACTGATAATACGACTATACAGGCGATTGCAGCATTTGTGAGACGTGTATCAAACAGCATTGGTCAGAAATGCCAGGCTGTAATGGCCAATGCACATACGGTAAACAGCGAGTGGGTGATATCCGCAAAAAATGGGGTCAAGCTGTCAGATGGTACGGCGTTGACTGCACAGCAGGTCACATGGTGGCTGGGGGGTGCGGAGGCAGGTGCAAGATATAACCAGTCGTTGACGTATGCACAATATCCGGATGCAATTGAGGCTAACCCGAAACTGACTGATGGGCAGATAACAGCAGCCATACAATCTGGCCAGATTGTGTTCATTGACACATTTGGTTCCGTCAAGGTATGTACAGATATCAACACACTGACATCTTACAGTGTGGACAAAGGCCAGGAATTTTCCAAGAACCGGGTAATGCGGGTGCTTAACCAGTTCTGCAACGATGTATATAAACAGTTCAGCCTATACTACATCGGAAAGACTGATAATACTGAAACCGGGCGCAATCTTATGAAGGGATGGATTGTAGGCTATCTGAACGAGATACAGGCCGGCAACGGTATCCAGAACTTTGTCGCAGATGACGTACAGGTGAGGGAAGGAAGCAGTGTTGATTCCGTGCTGATTGATGTTGCCATCCAGCCGGTGGACAGCATAGAGAAGATTTACATGACAGTGACGGTATCCGTAAACACTGCCGCGCAATAAGGAGGTAGAAAATGTTTCTGTTAGAACGTGATGCCCTTAATGGTAAATCCGGGAGTGGATTCATGACCATCGATGGGGAAAACCATGAAATGTTTGGGCTGAAGAAATTCCAGTCCAATGCAGAATTCCAAGAGAGCGATTTTAAGGTAGTGGGGACGACTCTGGTACAGAAGAAAACAACCGGGGTTTCCCTAAGTGGGTCCATGACGATTTATTATGGGAGCCCGTATTTTTTAAGGCTCCTGCAGGAGTACTTAAGGACCGGGAAGTTGCCATATTTTACTATCCAGATAACCAATGACGACCCAACAACCAGTGTTGGGACCCAGACCGTAGTATTCTACAATGTGAAGCTTCAGAAGCTTCCTGTGGCCATGTTGGATGCAGATTCGGATTTCCTGGAGATGGAAGTGGGATTTTCATATACTGGAATTGAGGTCCTGAACTGGTTTAATGACCCAACACAATTAGGAGGATGATAGCATGTCAAATATTAAGGCTTTTTTACAGCCACCAATCATGAATGAGACTAAAGAGGTGATTATTTCCGAACGGTTTAAGGATGAGGAAGGGAACGTTGTACCTTTTGTAATCAGGATTATTGATCAGGAAACCAATAATAAGCTGACCACAAAAGCAACCAAGAGGGAGAAAATTAACGGACAGATTGTCCGGGAATTGGATAACGTGAAATACGGGAAGCTTCTGGTGGATGCCTGTGTCGTGTCTCCTAATTTTAAGGATTCGGAATTGTGCGATTACTATAAGACAGCAGACCCACTGGATGTACCCGGAAGAATGCTCTCTTCTGGGGAATATGGGAAGCTTGTCCGGGAAATTAATAACTTCAATGGTTTCATATCAACGGATAATGAACTTAATGAAGTAGAGGAAGAAGCAAAAAACTAATTGCTGGGGACACACTGGATTCAAGGCTGTGTCAGTATATGCTTTGCCAACATGGTGTGTTCCCCACGGATGTTATTTACAGGGGCCTTAAAGAAAAACTTCTGATGTGGGAGCTGATTAAGAAGGAGGCGAAGGAGGTGAAGCATAAATAATGGGTGTAATAAATGAGACTTTTGTCCTGACGGATAATTTTTCCTCTACTTTTAAAACATTTGAGGCAGCCGGGAACCGCACCCTGAACCAGATTGTCACGTTGGACAAGAGCGTGTCGGATTTATTCAATAAAAATTCTGGGGAAACCGTTACGGCAATACAAGATATAAATACATCTCTTTCCACAACTAACCAGCTCCTCCAACAGGCGAATAACGCATCATTCATGTTAGGGCAGAACCTTACACATGCCATGGGGCAATCTGCAGGGGCCATCATAGGGGCAATCCGTCAGCTGGGCAGCCAGATGCAGCAGACGAACCAGACGTTGCTGCAGATTACTTCCAACCAGCAACAGGTCGTCTCCAATCAGCAGGCACACACCCAGAGTGTCAAGGAAACCAACAACGAGGCAGGGAAACTACTGTCCACATTCAGACGAATATTAGCGGTCACCGGTGCAGTCAAACTTACCGAAATGTTTTTGGGAACAGCTGATTCACTGTCCCAGGTAAACGCGAAGCTGAACCTGATAAACGATGGACTCCAATCCACGGAAACACTCCAGGACATGATTTTCGCATCAGCTCAGAGAACACGGACCTCCTATCTGGATACCGCAAATGTTATTACAAAAATAGGTCAGAATGCCAAGGGTGCATTTTCCAGCAATGCGGAACTGATTCAGTTTGCCGAAAACCTGAATAAACAGTTCATCATTGCAGGGGCGAGCCAGCAGGAAATTGCTTCCGCCTCCCTACAGCTCACACAGGCATTAGGGTCCGGGGTCCTCAGGGGAGAAGAACTGAATGCAGTATTTGAGTCAGCCCCCAATATAATCCGCACGATTGCTGACTATCTGGGGGTAAGCGTGGGAGAGATAAGGGGGTTGGCTTCAGATGGGGCCATCACTGCTGAGATTGTAAAAAATGCAATGCTTAAGGCTACCGATGATATTGAAAAAAATTTCAGGGATATGCCCATGACATTAAGCCAGGCTTTTACGATGGGAAAGAATGAAATCCAGAAGAGCCTACAGGATAGCTTTGAGGGGTGGAACAAGTATCTTCAGACAGATGAGGCACAGCAGGCAATGACAAGGTTAATTAATCTCTTTTCTCTGGCAGCTAAAGTTGGTGTTGGAGCCTTAAGCATTATTGGGAAAGGTGCACTTTGGGTATCGAACAACCTGGATTTTATTATTCCAGTTCTGGCAGCCATTGGGATTGCCTTCGTGATACTACAGGCACAGGCCATTGCAACGGCGGCAGCCAACATAGGAGGGGCGCTTGCGACAGCTGCAGCCTGGGCAGTTGCTAACTGGCCGATTCTATTGCTGATTGCGGTACTGGCCGGGGCTCTTATAGCAGCCCAACAGTTTGGTTTTGGAATGCAGGAAGTAGGCGGATGGGTAGGGCAGGTATTCGGCATGATTTACGCGGTTGGATACAATATATTTGCTACACTTTGGAATGTCATTGCATCCTTTGCGGAGTTTTTTGCCAATGTATTTAATGACCCAGTAGCTGCAATTGCGCATCTGTTTGCAGATGCCTTGGATGCCATTCTAAGCATGGTGGAAACTGTTGCAGGTGCCATTGATGCACTTACTGGAAGTAACCTGCAGGGAGCTGTTTCGGGATTCCGGGATAACCTTAGTAGCTGGGTGGATAATACATTCGGGGAAAATGCCATCCAAATTAAGCGTATGGCAAACTTGGATGTAGGTGCAACTGCAGCTGAATGGGGCAAATACGGCGCTGATTTAGGCTCTAAGCTGGATAATATGGATATCAGTCTTGATTCCCTGAAGGATACGTTCGGAGGGTTTGATGCATCTTCCATCCCAGCGGCCGGTGACTTGGATGTGGGGGATGTAGACCGGGTAAAAAAAATAGATGGGGATGTCAACCTGTCGGATGAGGATATAAAGCTATATCGTGACCTGGCTGAACGGAGATATATGAACAACGTGGAGCTTCAGACACTGGCTCCGCAGATTTCGGTATCCATTCCGGAATCCGCTGCGAAAAACCTGACCTCAAAGGATATCGCGGATAAGCTTAAGGTATTGCTCATCCAGCAGGCCGCAGCGCACACATCGGTATCACATGGATAGATAGGAGTATACGTACCATGGCAAAAATCAAAAATGGCTGCTCCATATATATAAAATTTGGAAGCAGGAAGGTAAAACTGCCTGTAAATCCAGAAGAGATAGAAATCAAGTACCCAACTGACCACAAGACATATTCTGTAATCGGTATTGGTGAGATAGTGGTTCCCAGGAAACCATCATTAAAGGTGGTTTCCTGGGAAAGCTTTTTTCCTTCATCTGCGGATGACCCTTATGTCAATGGCAATGCAAAGGCCCCAGAAGACTATGTCGAATATTTTGAGAAAGCATTAAACAAGAATCAGAAGTGCCGTCTAATCATATCCCGTTCAGGGCTCTATGACACCAATATCCGATGCATCATCAGCGATTTTAAGACAAAGGATAAGGGCGGTGAACCGAATGACATCTATTATGAGGTGGAATTGACCGAATATAAGAACTATGAGCCGGAGGTGGTGTCAATCATCACCACGTCTGCCACGCCACTTGCTGATGCCCCGGAAGCCACTACTGAGGTAGCGCGGGAGGTGGAAACACCAGTGTTGCGGGTAGGTGCCCCCTGTATTGCCAATGGAAAGTATTGGAGTGACAGTTATGGGGCAAAGCCTTATGGCACGGCAAATAACTTAAGTACAACCGTGACCCGGATAGTAGAAGGGAATCCCTATCCAGTACATATTGGCTCATATGGCTGGCTGTCCGCAGACCAGCTGCAGATAACGGGGTGATACGATGGATAGTTTTTCTTTGCGGGTCCAGACCGTTGGTCCTGCCCCTGGTGGGGCCACACAGACCACAATTACTGAATATGCAAACATCATTGAATCAGCCGAACTTACTACAAACCGTTTTGATTCTCCTGCCAAGCTGGTGTTTTCGTGTGTTGATGCTCCTTTGATTTCGGAAGGAAGTTCGGTGGAACTTACGGTAGATGGGATAAGGATGTTCAAGGGATATGTATTTACAATTACAGAGAATCAATTGGGGGAATCAGAGTACACCGCATATGACCAGCTGCGATATCTGAAAGCGAATGCAAGTTATACTTTCATTAATATGACCTTGGCGCAGATTATCCAACAGATTGCGGCTGATTTCGGATTGACAGTTGGGAAAATGGAAGATACAGAATATGTTTTTCCATGTCTTATCAAGGAAAATGAATCCTGTCTGGATATCATTTTTGGTGCTTTGTCTGAGACAATCATCCAAACAGGAAAGATATATAATTTTTACGATAATGCCGGAGCATTGACCTTGGTTGAAGCGAAGGACATGTTCGTCACAACTGTAGTAGGGGACAGGAGCCTGGCAACGGAATATACTTACAGCCGGGATATTGATTCCGACACATATAACCGAGTGAAGCTGGTACGGCCCAATAGTGAGACTGGGAAGGCGGATACCTACATCTACGAGGATACGGAAACCATATCCAAATGGGGACTACTCCAGTATTACGATGAGGTGGATGAAAACCTTAACGAGGCACAGATTGACCAGATGTGCAAACAGTATCTCCAGTATTATAACCGGGTAGTGCAGACATTGACCATGGATAATGTTATTGGGGTCCCGGGAATCAGGGCGGGGACCATAGTGCCTGTCCGGATAAGTAGGATTCAAGATTTATCCATGTCCAGGCTGGTGCTGACTGAAAAGGTTGTACACAGCTTTGAGGCAGATGACCATGTCATGAGTATCGAGTTTAAGGATTTCCAACAGTTGGGAGGGATAAATATTGTCTGAATTGATTGACGTGTTGAATATGATTGTACAGGATAATACTAAGGCAAATAAGCAAACCGACATAGTGTATGGTACGGTCTCATCCATTGCCCCACTAACCGTCAAGCTGGATGACACAATGCTTCCGGTTCCGGATGTGGCACTGGTCCTGACGGAAAACGTAAAATCCAGGTCAGCCAAGGTACAGGGGGGAGGCGGTGGTACTGTTGTGATTAATGAGGGACTGGCCATAGGCGATAAGGTGGTCATGCTTAGGGTTTCACACGGGAGCAGATACATCATTCTATCGAGGGTATAAGGAGGCATGATATGGCAACATTGCCGGAGGGGGTAGGGCTGGACACTTCATTGACGTATGTAGACAGACCTACAAATACATTCATGATTGACTGGTCATCCAGACAGATTAGTGGGATGGGTTCCGGGCTTGCTGCCATGCGGCAGGCGGTGGACATCATCCTGAATACGGAGCGGTTCCGGTGGCAGATATACAGCCCTAATTTTGGGGTTGAGTTAGAGGAACTGATTGGCGAAGAATATGATTATGTAACCAGTGAGATTGCGAGGCGGGTGGAGGACGCATTTTCTACAGACAGCAGAGTGCTGTCCGTAGGGAATTTCGTTTTTACAGACCAGGGACAGGGTGTCCTAAAGTGCGTATTTGATGTAAGTACAATTTTTGGCCCGGTGCAGGCAGAGGTAACGGTATGATAGATTTTAGTGGAAAAACGTATGCAAATATATTATCAGACCAGCTGTCCAGGGTGCCTGATGATTTGGACAAGAGGGAAGGCTCTATTATCCAGACAGCCCTTGGACCGGTAAGCTGGTATCTTGAAGGGGTATATATGGACATGCAGCGGTTACAGGACAATGTCTATGCAGGAACAGCGGGTGGAGAAAGCCTTGACCGGATTGCTGAAGCATATGGAATTGCACGAAAACCCGCTACCTATGCACATAAGCAGGGTGTTTTCAATGTCCAGGTCCCAATTGGGTTCAGGGTATCTGCAATTCAGGAAGAACACATCATATATCGGGCAGTTGGATATATAGGAGTCCTGGAGGGCTCACACACGTATGACATGGAGTGTGAAAAGCAGGGAGAGATAGGGAATGGATATACTGGACAGCTGCTCCCAATTGACCATGTTCAAGGGTTGACCTCCGCAATGCTCACTTCAATTCTTATAGCAGGTAGCGAAGAAGAGAGCGACAACGCTTTGAAGGCGCGCCTGTTGAATGTGATACAGAAACCGTCCACCAGTGGCAACCGGTATGATTATTATAACTGGGCCATGGAGTGTGAGGGCGTAGGCGCGGCCAAAGTCTTTCCACTGGCCAACGGACCGGGGACAGTCAAGGTCATCATAGCGGATGCCAACATGTCGGCTGCAGGTACCGGCATACTGAAGATGGTACGGGAGCATATCGAGGAGCTACGCCCCATCGGCGCGGATGTGACCGTGGCATCTGTCGTGGAAAAGGCGGTCAATGTATCAGCTGGAATCAAGCTACAGGCAGGCATGAACCTGGGTGTCGTCCAGAATGCATTCCAGGCTGCACTGACTGAGTACCTGCACAAGGAGGCCCTGGACCTGTCCTATGTGAGCCTGGCAAGGGTCGGGAACCTGCTGCTGGGGACTGAGGGCGTGGAGGATTACTCAAATCTGTTGCTTAACGGCGTATCCGGTAACGTAGCCTTAACAGAGGATGAGATTGCAGTGACTGGAACAGTTGCATTGGAGGTGATGTGATGCAGGTGAGTACGTTCTACGAGAAGCTGAACAAGGTTGATGGGAACATATATGTCGTGGAGGAGGAAATCCACCTTACCAATGGCGTGTATGAGGCGGAGCTGCAGCATGATAATATTAACGAGGCTACGTTTGCGGTATTCACCGGCCCGAAGCTTACAGGAACCCGCTTGGAAACATATACCCTGTCTACACCCAGCCTGGCGCCATGGAAACGGATTGTCCGGGTGTATGCAGACGTACCGGTGGCCTACATCAGTTATGAGACGGATGGGGACACTGTTGAGGGAGACGATATCAACCGAGTCCAGGCAGCCGTTGTAGAAACGCAGAAGGCGCTGAATACGGAAGAAGCGCGTGCCTTGTCTGCTGAGATGGAACTGAATGGGCGGATTGATACAGAGGTCAAACGGGCAGAGGATGCAGAACTGACTTTAAGGAATAACCTGGCCAGTGAGATTACGAGGGCGAAGGCTGCCGAGAAGTCAATTGGTGACGCTGTTAATACGCACATCAGTAATAAAAGTAATCCCCATGGGGTGACAAAGTCCCAGGTGGGACTGGGAAGCGTACCCAACGTGGCAACCAATGACCAGGTACCGACCTTTACGCAGGCAACCACTCTTGACAATCTTACCAGCGGAGAAAAGCTGACTGTTATGTTGGGAAAAATTGCGAAGGCAATCGAGGATTTTATCACTCACAAGGCAGATGCGGTCCAACACATCACGGCAACGGAACGGACCAACTGGAATGATGCCAATAGCAAGAAGCACTCCCACAGCAACAAGAGCATTCTTGATACGGTTACCCAGGCTATGCTGGATAAGCTTGCAGGGATTGCGGAGGGAGCAAATAAGTATGTACATCCCACCACATCAGGAAATAAGCATATCCCGTCCGGCGGTACTAGTGGACAGATACTAAGATGGAGTGCTGATGGGACTGCGGCCTGGGGAGCGGACAATAACACGATCTACAGTGACATGAAAGGGGCAACGGCCTCCGCAGCTGGTGTACACGGTCTGGTCCCGGCACCGGCTGCGGGAAAACAGGAACAGTTCCTGCGCGGGGATGGGGTTTGGGCAGCTCCGCCGAGCGCAAGTTATACGCATCCAAGCAGCGGTGTATCAGCTGGAACCTACCGGAGTGTCACTGTCAATGCCCAAGGCCATGTGACGGCTGGCACAAATCCAACCACCCTGGCCGGATATGGCATCACGGATGCGGCTGCCAAAAACCATAACCATGACATCACCTACCTTAAAAAGGGTGCCGTCACCTGGAATGACTTGAAGGGGGTGTAAGGCATGTATGGTAAGACATTATACGGCCGTGGCCAGTACTCTCAGGAAGGCTCAAGCAACGTTGTCCCGGAAAAGTACTTTGTGGACCTGGCGAGGTATGCGCCGCCCTTTCTGGCGGAGATACGCGAGATGGCGGAGATATATCGGACGCAGGGCTATGAGGTGGGGCAGCTGCAGCATGACCTGGAAGAGCTGATTGACCAGTGTTACATTGTGACGGCCACCTGGGGACTATCAAGATGGGAGCAGATGCTTGGCGTGGCCACTAATATGTCCCTTACATATGAGCAGCGCCGGGAGATACTGATGGCCAAGCTCCGGGGCCAGGGGACTACAACCAGAAAGATGATAGAGGACACCGCGGTGGCATTTTCCGGCGGTGAAGTAAAGGTGATTGAGGACAACCCCAATCACCTTTTTGTTATCCGCTTTGTTGGAATCAAAGGTATCCCACGCAATATGCAGGCCTTTATCACAATGCTGGAGGACATTAAGCCGGCGCATCTGGCGTACCGGTTTGAGTACCGATATACCACATGGAACGAACTTAAACCATACATATGGAACCGTCTTGGGGACATGACCTGGGATGACGTAAGGACATTAAAGGAGGCATAGAATATGCAGTTAACACCTAACTATAATCTGAAAAAGCCGGAAGGTACGGACCCGGTTGATATACAGGATTTCAATGACAATGCAGATTTGATAGACACGGCGCTGAAGAAGAAGGCAGAATCCTCAGGCGGGGATATATCCGAGATGACAGTAAAAACACTGGACGCCATAACCACAGAGTTCCCGGTTCCAGTGGCCGGGGAGAAGCCGAAGACATTCCTGGGAAAAGTTAAGAAATTCTTTGAGGACACAAAAAACTGGATGACCGGTGTTTGTTTGATTGGCCAGATAGTGAATAACTGCGTGACTAACAACGCAAAATTGCCGCTGTCGGCTGCCCAGGGCAAGGTGCTAATGGACCTTTATACTGTGCTCAATACCAAGATAACGGATACATCCAGAGCGGCGAACGCAGCTAATGCTAAAACAGAATTAAATGGTCCATTAAAAATTATTGCCTATGGAAGCGACAAAAATAAATGGGCGTTCCAGCAGCAGTTTCCCGATGGTGTCATATTGTCGTTGGGTATTAGTGAGACAGAAATATTTTACGATTATTATGATGGAGCAAAGTGGGTTCGCAAGTGGACTAGGTAATCATCTTATTGTTGATTGAGATTATCTAAAAAATATATTTGACGCGTTTTGATATATCCAATATAATATTGTTATATACTGAGGGGGATAGTATAACATGAATGAATTAAGCAAAAACAACAGGAAGATATATATGGATGTATTAAGGATTGTGGCCGCATTTTTTGTGATTTTTAATCATACTGGAGATAAGGGATTTTTTTTGTTTTCGGTAACCGATAATCCATTTGAATATTGGCTTTATTTATTTTTGTCTATTCTTTGCAAAATTGCAGTTCCCCTTTTTTTCATGATTTCAGGGGCGTTACTGCTATCGAAGAACGAACCATTGTATAAACTTTATTATAAAAGAGTTTTAAAAGAGAGTATGAAAAAAAGTCTGTAAATTGAGATCTTCTAT
>UMGE01007335.1_pt1 | contig 23603 bp, 18 predicted proteins | sample 1965191 | NCBI WGS metagenome assembly UMGE01 (sample SAMEA4836065, study PRJEB28245) | human gut metagenome | biome: gut microbiome; material: fecal sample | place: Denmark | collected 2008 | reverse complement strand
GTATTTTCCTTTCGCTTCTGCTCCGATTTTATACGTGACACCCCGCAATGCTACGGGGCACGGCAGGGGAGGAGTGTAGAAATCTTACAATAACGTTGCTATACTGTTTTTTAACCCCTCCGTCACTGCGTGCCACCTCCCCTATATTTTGCGATGCAAAACACAGGGGAGGAGTTTTAAAATATCTCCGATAAAATGATAACTGAGATGCTCCGAAATGCTACGGGACACGGCAGGGGAGGAGGATAATAGTTTTTTGTATTTCAGTTTTTGGGGTAGTCCAGATGAACAGGGGGAGAGATTAGATGAAAATTCGGGCAGCCTAAAAAGGTAAGAAGGAGGTAAAAACAATTTTACGAAGGAAGAGCCGTATCATTACTCGAAACAGAGTTTTGATACGGCTCTTTGGGGTTTAGCGGTTACAATCTGTGACTTTTCAGAACGGTCATTTAGTTTTGACGCAATCGCTTCGTCGTTTTTATGGGTAGTAGAATTTTATTCGAACTTGCGTTGCCAGAACCACATTTCGTTAAAAGTGAGGCTTACCGATATTCTGAAATGGTCTTCGGTAATGAGTTTAACAGGGGTGCATTGGCGATTGATGTACTCGAACGATACGTTGACTACCGATTTGTCTGTGGCAAGGGGAAAACCGAAACCGCAAGTGGCTCCGATTTCGTCCATATCGTTTCCGTTTATTTTCAGATAAGAGCGATTGTAGAAGATACCTGCCCGGTAGTTGACGTGTTCGAAATAGTTTCCTCCCATGTTTTTCGGACGGAATTCGGCTCCCAATGCTATTTTTAATCGGTTATTGAATTGTCCTTTGGAGGATTGTAACTGTCCGGCGGTGAGATTCGTAAATTTGGCGTCGGCCCAATTCTGATAGGTTACGTCGGCCGCTATGGTAAGGCGTTTGTCGTAGTTGTAACTGATACCGCCGCCGTATGTCGAGGCCAATGAATAATTATTTTTCATTTTCAGGGTATCGGCGGTGGTCGCCGTGTTGGAGCTTACATCGTAGGTACTGCGGTATGCTCTACCCAATAGGGCTTTCCCGGGGGAATAAACCGCACCGAGCGTGATCGTATGCTTTTTGTTCCATTCTATGGCATATTGGGCGCCGAACGATAAATGGTAGTCGCGTACTTTGAGCATGGTTTCGAAAACGACGCTGCTGCCGCCGTTACCCGGTATTCCGGTGTTGGTATTGGAGAGGTTCCCGAAGAGGTAGCTGATGTTGGCTCCTATCGAGAATCCTTTGAAGGGTCTACCGCTTACTCCCACATAGGCTTGTGAGATATTGCCATCGCCCGACCGGCTATCCGAGCCGTTGTCTATGCCGGTTATGAAAGAGTAGCCTACATTGGAATAGGGCAGGAGCCCCACGCTACCGGCCATGTATCGTCCCAATGGAAACTGCATGACGATGTAGTCGAGCGACCCGCTTTGGCTGTTTTCTTTTAGCGAGCCTTCTCTGGTGATTGTATTTTGATAGGTGAGTCCTATATCGAAAAGAAAAGTGAGCGAATCCATGCTTGCATAGGAAGCCGGGTTCATCACATTGATTTGCCGATTGTTGTGCAAGGCATATCCTACGCCACCCATAGCTCGTTGAGCGCCTATGGCGTTGTCACCCAAAATACCATATCCGAATCTGGAATAGGGTGAGCTTGTCCCGTTTTGGGCAAAGGCGACGAGCCCTATCGACAAGCAGATAAAGAGAATTTTATATTTTAGCATTTTCTTGTAAGATTCTGTTTAAGCCGGTTAGTACCAAGTTTTCGTCCACAAAGATGCGACTTTTTATTTTTGCAGCCAATTTTAAGGCATCTCCCCCTGTTAAAAAAACGAAAAGGTCGGGATAAACCTTGTTTAACCGGGCTATATATCCTTCTATTTCATAAGCGACACCGAGCACAGCTCCTGCCCGCATGGCGGTTTCGGTGCTGAATCCTATTTCGGGTGTCTCTCCTGCATCGTCGATGAGGGGGAGTTTTCCCGTGTGTTCGTGCATGGCCCGTAATCTCAATCGGATGCCCGGTGCTATGTTTCCGCCGGCAAACGTGCCATCGGCGGTGAGTAGATCGTAGGTGACGCATGTGCCTGCATCGACGATGAGCACTGCTTTGTCGGGGCATTGCATGACGGCTCCCACTACTGCGGCGATTCTGTCCAGACCTAATGTTTCGGGGGTGGCATATCCTATTTTAATGGGGAGTTCCGATGAATGGTCGAATTTTAAAAAGTAGGGTAGTCGCTGTCGCAGTATCGCTATGGCTTGGGGATCGTACTCGGTGACTGTCGAGAATATGGCGGCATCGACTTCGTGAGCGTCCAAGAAGTCGATAACGGTCGTTGAGTCCCATTTCGGGTAGAAATAGACATTTTGCAATCGTCCTGCCCGAAAGAGTGCCATTTTGGTTATCGAGTTTCCTTGATCGATGATAAGATTCACAACTTAAAATTTTAGACAAAAGTACAAAAGAGAATGTGTATGCATGCATGAACGGTTCTTTTTTTTCTCAGATTTATACTAATGGGGCGATTTTGTCTATTTTCTTCTATTTTTCAACTCCCTTTTTATACGCTTGTGTTTTCGGAATGGGGTTGTTTTTTCTGCTCGTAAGGCTGGGTAGGGGGATACAAAGGACTTTCTTTCCCAGCCAAAGAAAGTCCTTGTTACACTAATTTACGTTATTTGTTCATTCTTCTCAGCAGCGAGAAGAACGAACCAAGAAGCGCCGCCGCGGTTATCGGGCTTTTGGCTCGTCGCTACGGTCGCCGTCGGGGTCTGCGGAACTCGCTTCGCTCGGACAGTCCTCGCCCTTTTCCCTCCGTCTTCCTTGCGTCTTCACCGCCCGATAAAGGCGGAATCGGGGATTGTGCTCTTGCTTGTATTCTAACCCCCTCTGTTTTATTAACCCCTCCGTCCTTCGGACACCTCCCCTATATTTTGCTGTACAAAACACCCCGTAATGCTACGGGGCACGGCAAGGGGAGAGGGTGATACTCGGTTTGTTGCTGTTACAGCCGATGTTTTCAACTCCTCTGTTTTTTAACCCCTCCGTCACTGCGTGCCACCTCCCCTATATGTCTTCGCCACACAGGGGAGGAGGGTGAGATGTATTTTCCTTTCGCTTCTGCTCCGATTTTATACGTGACACCCTGTAATGTTACGGGGCACGGCAAGGGGAGAGGTTGAGATTTGATTTTGTTGCTATTGCTGTTTTTCAACCCCTCTGTTTTATTAACCCCTCCGTCCTTCGGACACCGCCCCTGTGTTTTGCGTAGGGAAATATAGGGGAGAGACCGAAGGAACGGCAGTTCCGGAGGAGAGGGGTTGAGAAATATTACAAGGTAATTTTTATTTGTAGGGGGTAGAAATATCGGTAGAGGTAAATAAATATTATAGAGGAGCTTTGAAAAAATAAGAGGGGAAGTAGTTGGATTTACCATTCTAGGAAATTATATTTGTAAATCATTCTAAATGAGTTATGAAACGAAGTTTCAACAGAAAGGAGAAAGAGGTCCAGCGGAAAGAGTTTCGTTCCAACGGGACAAAATACGAAGCGACTCTTTGGCTGATATTGAAAAACCGACAAATCGATGGAGTGAGATTCCGCCGGCAATTTTCGGTGGGTGAGTATATATTGGATTTTTACTGTCCCGAATTGAAGTTGGGAATAGAATTGGACGGGCAAGGCCATTATACAATCGAAGGGAGCCTTAGAGACGGGAGCCGGGATAACAGGTTATCTGCACGAGGGATAACCGTATTGAGGATTGAAAATCGAGCGATTTTCGAGAATCAGCCGGCTGTGATAGAGTTGTTGAAAGAGACTGTTCGGAGATTAAAGGTTTCTGGTCAAAGTGTTTAATTGGAATCATTTGTTTTTTCTGTTTGTGTAATTTTTTTTAACTTCTCTGTTGTTTTAACCCCCTCGCCCTGCGGGCACTCCCCCTATATTTTTGCTGTGCAAAACACAGGGGGAGAGTGTGATACCCGGTTTGTTGCTGCTGATGTTTTTTCAACCCCTCTGTTTCTTTAACCCCTCTGTCCTTCGGCCACCTCCCCTATATTTGCTGCGCAAAACACAGGGGAGGAGTGTGATACATGTCTTTCTTTACAGTTCGATGTGTTTTCTATATAACAATATAAAACATTCTCACCTTCTCCCTCTATATTGCTGCGTGACACGGCAGAGGGAGAGTGTGAGATTTGATTTTGTTACTGTCGCTGTTTTTTCAACCCCTCCGTCCTTCGGACACCTCCCCTATATTTTGCTGTGCAAAACACAGGGGAGGAGGGGGAGAAGTATCGAATGTTAATTGAATAAACGAATTGAGTTAAAATTTTGATAAGATTAGCGCTATTTGGCGATAATACGATTATAGTACGTCTTGTTTTATATTTTATTAACATAGAATACTTCTCGTTTATCATATTATTTTATAATTAAATTAAGAATTATCTATTATATTGTTTCTTAATAAGTTAGTCTTGTTGTGAAAAATGTATATTTATGAATCTCCGAAAAAAGAGAATGGGTTTTATCAAAAAGAAAGCCCGAAAGGTATGTTTTCTTTCAATTTGATTTTTATATTGAGGTTTTTTTGTTATCTTTGCATGCTGAATACTTCTATGGGAAGTTGATTTGAGCATAGAGATTCGCTATTTTTATTAAGTTTTATATATATAATAAGGTTAAAAAAGGAAAGAAAAGTTTTAGAGTTAGTAGTGTGTAATGAAAAAAAACTTGACAAAGATTGTCGAGTGTGTGTAATGTGAAAAAAGAAGAAGGAATAATCGTTTATTTAAATTTAATTTCAGTCGTATGAGAAAATTAACATTGTTATTGTGCGCTCTGTTGGCTGGCATTTCGTTAGCGGTGGCTCAAACGAGTATCTCCGGTACGGTGTTGTCGGCAGAGAATGACGAGCCGGTTATCGGTGCGTCTATCTTGGTGAAGGGCGCGAATGCTTCTACTATTACCGACACGGACGGTAAGTTTACAATCAAGATCCCTGCCGGGGCATCGAGGACTTTGGTTATTTCCTACATCGGTATGGAAAAACAGGAGGTTTTTGCGCGTAATGGTATGGTCGTTAAATTGAATTCTGCCGATCATACTCTGGACGATGTCGTGGTGGTAGGTTACCAGACGATACGGAAGGAGGCCAAAACGGGTTCTATCGCAACGGTAGATGGTGATGATCTGGCTTCTATCCCCGAGACTTCGGTGGACAAGATGCTTTCCGGTAAAATGGCCGGTGTGTCGGTTTCGTCGAGCAACGGGCAACCGGGATCTGTGGCTACGATTCGGGTGCGCGGAACCAGTTCTATCGGCGCCGGTAACGACCCTTTGTATGTAGTTGACGGTATTCCCGTAGAAAGCGGTGATGTAGGCGGACTTTCCAACAGTATGAACGCTATTGCCTTGATCAACGCCAGCGATATTGCTTCGGTGACGGTGTTGAAGGATGCCGCAGCCGCTTCTATCTATGGTTCGCGTGCTGCCAATGGTGTGATTTTGATTACCACCAAGTCGGGAGAAGCCGGGAAATCCAAGATTACTGCCCGTGCCCGCTACGGTGTGTCCACGCTTGCCAATGACAATGACTTCGGTATGGCCAATCTCGAAGAGTATGTGCAATATCAACGCGATGCCCGTATCAATGCTGGATATAATCCCGATGATCCCTCGTCGGAGTATTATTTCCCGCAGGCTATGGCCAGCAGACGCGCGACCAACTGGATGAAAGAGTTGACGCGTAACGGCAGCCAGCAAGAGTATGAGTTGATCGCTTCGGGCGGTGCGGGCAAGACTACTTACTATACTTCATTGTCTTATAATAAAACAAACGGTATCGTACCGACCGTGGGTTTCGAGAAGATGCAGATTCGTGCGAACCTCGATACCGAGTTGAACAAATGGTTGAAAATGGGTACTCGTCTGCATGGCGGTTATATGAAGGTTTCCGATGTGACCAACAGTTTGATCGGCGATAGCGGTTTGGCTCCTTCGAACCCCTTCTATTCGGGTATGGCTTTGGCGCCGACCATGAATGCTTACAATGAGGACGGAAGCTACAATTTCGATTTGCCTTTCGTGTTCAACGTGAACCCGATCGCCGCTATTCGCGAACAAGACAAATATGACAAGCAGTATAAATTCAACGGAACCGTTTATTTGGAATGGAAACCGATCAAGCAACTGACGTTCCGTACCAACAACTCTATCGAGTATGCCACGACTACCAGCCGCGCTTACAGTCCGGCTTTCGTGAACACGGCTTCTTATGGTGCTACTTTGAACACGGCCGAGAGCCAATATCGCATATTGACTACTTCGAATACGATCACTTATGACGACCTGTTCAACGACGACCATTCGGTGAATGTGTTGATCGGTCAGGAAGCCAATGCATATGAGTCTTCTTTCTTGCAAGGTATATCTTATCATGTGAACCAGCAACGTCCCTACCACTCTGTGGGTGTCTCGGTAGAAGACCAACGAGTGGGTGACGGTCTTGCCGAAGCGGCGATGGTTTCTTTCTTCGGTGTAGCCGAATACAATTACAAAGGCCGTTATTATGTAAAAGGTTCTATTCGTACGGACGGTAGCTCCAAGTTCGGTCCCGACAACCGTTGGGGTACTTTCTGGGCTGCCAGCGCTTCGTGGAATATTCACAACGAAGATTTTATGCAGGATATCAAATCGGTACTTAATCAATTAAAATTGCGTTATAGCTATGGTGTGAACGGTAACGACAATATTGCGGCCTATGCACACTACGGTTTGTACTCCGACATCGTGTACAACGGTATTACCGGTCAGTTGCCTTCTCAGTTGCAGAACCGCAAATTGACTTGGGAGACCAACAAGACTCACAATATCGGTATCGACTTCCGTCTGTTCGACCGTTTGAACGGTTCTATCGACTGGTACACCCGTCGTACCGAGGATATGTTGATCGCGGCTCCTCTGCCTTATACGACCGGTTTTGCTTCGCAAGCCCAGAACGTAGGTAAGATTCGCAACAGCGGTGTGGAGGTTCAGTTGGATGCCGATATTTTCAATACCAACGACTTCAAATGGACAGCCGGCGTGAACTTTGCGGCTAACCGTTCGAAAGTGCTCGAACTTGCTCCGGGTCAAGATTTTATAGGAACGACTTTGCGTTATGTCAAGGGCGAACAGCTTTATACCTATTGGTTGTATGACTATGCCGGGGTGAATCCTCAGAACGGTAACGCTTTGTGGCGTAACGAAGAGGGCTTGTTGACCGAGAATTACGGAGAGGCTCGCCGTATCAATGCCGGTTCTCCCGAACCTTTGTGGACGGGCGGTTTCAATACCGAGCTTTCTTGGAGAGGCATATCGCTGGGCATTCAGCTCGAAGCCCGCTATGGTAACAAGGTGTTGAACCAAGACCGTTCGTTGTTCGAAGCAGACGGTGCTTACGGCGATTCGAACATTTGGAAAGGCGCCATGAATTATTGGAAGAAACCGGGCGACACCAATGTATTGCCGAAACCAGTTTACAACAATTCGAGCAACAGCTCTAACATTTCTACCCGTTATCTCGAAGATGGCAGCTACTTGCGTATCAAAGATATTACGTTGGCATACAGCTTGCCTTCGAAATGGACCAAAAAGGCATTGATGAGCGGTGTTCGCATCTATGCCAGCGCATTGAACCTCTATACGTTCCACAACATGAACTACTGGGATCCCGAACATGGAACCACGGGTGCTACCATCATCAGTTACCCGATGACTCGTTCGATGATCGTGGGTGTGGATATTACTTTCTAATCAATTAAAAAAGGATTGTTACAATGAAAAAAATAATTTTATCGATAGCAGTTTTAGCGTTGGCTCTTTCTTCCTGCGAGGACTTTCTGACGAAGGAGCCACCGATGGATCAGTCAGACGAATTGGCTCTGTCGACCTTCGAGGGCATCGACGGAGCGACGGCGGGTAACTATCGGGCAGTCATCTCGTGGTATGGAGCATCGTTCCCGTTGACATTCGACGTGATGTGCGGCAACGGTATGGTAGGCCCAGTCAATACAGGACGTATGCGTCAGGAACCGGCCTGGAACTATACTTCGACCAGCACGATGGGCCTTTGGTCGAGCGCATATAGCGCGATATTGGGCTGTAATAAAGCCCTCACGGCTATTGACGAAGGAAAATTCTCGAGCGACGGGGTAAGCGACGAGCAAATCAACAACATCAAAGCCGAGAATCTTTTCTTGCGTGCTTTGGCTTACTTCGATTTGGTACGAGTTTACGCCCAACCCTACGGATATATCAAGGAAAAGGGTCTTACCGGAGTAGAAGCGATGGGTGTGCCCATCGTCTTGAAGGACGACCTTTCGGCCCGTCCCTCTCGTAACACGGTAGCGGAAGTGTATGAAAACCTCATTATACCCGACTTGGTGGAAGCCGAACGCCTGATGAGCGACAGCTATGTGCGCGCAGGGGTGAAAGATGTCGTGGCTACGGTAACGAAACCGGTTATCCAAGCCTTGATGGCACGGGTATATCTGCACCATGAAGATTGGCAGTTGGCCGCCGATTATGCGACGAAAGTGATCAAGAACGGGCGTTTCCGTCTGCTTTCGGGCGACCGCTTCGTATCGATGTGGGACGGCTCGGTAGACGTAGCCCCCCAATCGGGCAGCGAAATCATATTTGAAGTTTATGTATCCCAAAGCGACGGCAGCCGCAGTGACCTCGGAGACTACTTGACAGCACCCGAAGTTGCAGGTGGAGCCGGTTACGGCGACGTTCGAGTATCGAACGACCTCATCGGTTTGTATGACGCAACCGATGTGCGCCTGACCGGATTGACGAAAACCAACAGTAAGTATCCGGGTTATCGCTGGTCGACCAAGTTCCCCGGTAAAAACGGACTGTTGGCCTACAATAACGTGCCGGTATTGCGTATCTCGGAAATGTATCTGATACGTTCGGAGGCTATTTACCGCGGAGCCACGGTGTCGGGCGTAACCGCCATCGACGATTTGAACCGCGTCGCCACGAACCGTAATGCCGAGGCTTACGCCACGGTAACGCTCGACAACCTGTTCGAGGAAAGCCGCAAGGAGTTCTTGTTCGAGGGGCATATATTCTTCGATATGAAACGATTGCAGAAGTCGTTGGTTCGGACCGATTACGACTTGGATCCGCTCATGAAAAATATCGATTTCCCGAGCTATCGTTGGGCATTGCCTATTCCCGAGAACGATATTTTGAATAACAAAAACATGGATCAGAATCCCGGTTATCAAAGCAAATAAATTTTAATAGAAGACAATTATGAAAATAAGTAAATTTATATATGCGGCTGTTGTAGGAGGGGTATTAGCTTCGTGCCAATCGGTGGATACTCCTATGTTCAGCGATAAAGATGCATTCGTGGCTTTTGACAGCAAGACCACTTCCATAGCCGAGAATGCCGGTAGCGAGGTTAAAATACCCGTTTCGTTGGTCGCTTCCAAAGGGCTCGACGTGTCGGTGGGTTTTGAAATCGATACGACTGCCTATGCCGGTAAAAACGCTGCGAAAGAGGGCGTGAATTACCGTTTGAAAAATACGTCGAATACTTTGTCGTTTGCCGCTGACGGCGAGATGGTCGCTTACATATCGATCGAACCTATCGATAACGGCGACTACAATGGCGATGTGTGTTTCGACATCAAACTTTCTGCCCCCGAGGGCTGTAATTTAGGTGCGAACTACACGACTACCGTCACCATCAGCGATGACGACCACCCGCTGGCTGCTGCCGGAATCTTGGGAACTTATACGGCTTCGGGTGTATCGCCATTCCAAGAAGACAATGGTGCTACATTCACTTGGACTTGTGAAGTCGTGAAAGACGCAGACTATGTAGATCGAGTTTGGTTTACGCAGATCGTTCCGACAGTGAGTGGTGCGACTTATAAATCGGTAATGGGTACGGTAAGTGCCGATTACAGGTCGATAACGATTAACGCCGGTCAGGATTTGGGTACTTATGGTAGCACTTATACTTTGTCCCTCGATTTCAATGGCGCAAGCTCGGCGACGGCTTACGTGTCGAATAACACGATTGCCATAAATACATTCGTGTTGGCTTCGGCTGCGTCCGGTGGTGAGACTGTTGGTTATCTCACGGGCGTAAGGACTCTTACATTGACAAAAGTTGAAGAATAATTAAAATCATAGAGCAATGAAAAAATATATTATAGGATTATTCTCTGCAATCTGCCTCATGGGGGCAGGTTGCACCGAATTCGAAGACTTTACGCCGGTGGATATGGGCGAAGGTCCTGCCGTAACGGTGACGGCTGAAAAAACAGCCGTGGATGCTTTCAAGGTAACCATTACTCCGGCAGAGGGAACCGTATATTATTCTTATATTGTGACCGACGAGGCGATGACTGTCGATCCCGACCAGTTGTTGCAAGCGAAATACGAAGGTTCTGCATTGGTGAAAGCTGCCGAAAAACCCAGCGTGAGCGGTACGCTTTCTAACCAGAATTTAGGGGCTACGTACTATGTATATGCCGTGGCATCCAATGAAAAAGGCGTTTGCGGGGCTGTGGCTTCGGCATCTGTCGAATTGCCCGACGAAGAGGCTCCTTATTTGGTGAACGTTCCCGACGGTAATTTATATAAAGCTACGAACGGCGGACGCAGTGTCGTTTTGACTTTCAACGAGACCGTTGTTCGAGGAAGCGGTGCTATCACCTACGATGTGACGAAGGGTAACCTTACCTCTTATGCCAACGGTACGATCGAGAGTGTCGCTATCAATAATGAGTCTGTTACGATTACTTTGCCTGAAAGTGTAGTGTTCGACGAGAACGAAGCCGTATCGTATGTATTCCTCGATTTTGCCGAGGGCGCTTTCGCTGATGCCGGCGGAAATGTGTCTGCTGCATTGGTTGGTGGTGTCGATGAAGAAACTCAAACCGTTGCGGCTCCTTATTGGGGGTATACCGCTGCACAAGAAAGTGATTTTACAGGTACATTCGGATTCTTGTTCTATCAATATGATTTTCAAACACAACAACCCGGAAGTACACCTATGGGATTCGATACTGAGTTTTCATTAAAACATGCAAATAATCCTGATACTCTTGTAATAGACCATTTCTATTTTAAGGATGGGTATTCCAATCAACTGGAAGCCGAAGTGACCGATAATGGTTTTAGAATTGCTGATTTACAAATTATGGGAGTTATGCAGGTAGAAACTAATGTCGGAATGGTTAACGCTATTTTCACTTTCGCAGGACTTCCAGAGAGTGAAACCGATAATTTTGAATATGTAAACTTCGCTGAAAAAGCACAAGGCGACGAGGTTGTGTATGCGCAAGATCGTTGGTGTGGACTTTATTGCTTTAATGCCGATGCCGACCCCAGTGACAGCAATTTTAGCTTAGGGTGGTATGATTTGTGGAATGCATCTCTCTTCTTTAAAGGATCTGTTCAAGCCGCAGCCGCAAATACTAATATCCCGTCGTCGATAAAGTTGTTGAAAAACGAGATGAAATTGTCGGAAATGAAACCGTTGTCTGCAACAGAAAAACTTCATATGCAGTCCCTTATCAGACAAAATCTTAAAATGAAAAGTATTCGTTGATCCTTTTAAGGATAGAGTTATTGAGCAGCCGGTCTTTTAGAGATCGGCTGCTTTGTTATTGTCAGTACCGAGTCTGTCGTTGTAGAGTAAATCTGCGGAAGCTGGATTTAGTCGAAATCTTGTGCCTTCTCGTGACGAGAAACTTTTCGTATTTTCTTGTGAAATTTGTATATCCTTTCGTAAATAAAGGACTCTGAATAGCCGAGACATCGGGAGATGTTTCTTATAGAATCTCCGTGTATGTATTTTTTAACAATAGACCGATCGATTTCGCCGAGTGAATAGAATATTTTTGTAAAATGTTCTATATCAATCATGTTCGCTGAACAAATCCACTCCCGGATTGTTCTTAATAATCTAAGCCGTAAGAAAGAATATTTTGTCATCGCTTTTTATATAAAAAAGCCTCCGACCCTGATGAGTGAGTAATTGATACTGTAAATGGACTCCTAATGCAAATCGCTATTTGCATCATCATGGACCGGAGGCTATATAAAACCTCCTCTCGTGGTATATCTGTTCGATACCACCGCGAGTCCATTTACGGTATCAACACAAATATAAGCATATTTTTAATTAGTTTATAGTGATTTCTTAATTATTTATCGATTTTGTAATAAATAATTTTTATCTATCTTGTATTCAGATTGATAGATATTATAAAGATGCAACATAAATTTATCCTTATTTACTTATTCCTCTTTTAGACATCGACTCTTTTTTTTATTCTTTTCTAACCCCTCCGTCCTTCGGCCACCTCCCCTATATTTTGCTGCGCAAAACACAGAGGAGGAGGGGGAGATGTATTTCCCTTTCGCTTCTGCTTCGATTTTATATACGACACCTCGTAAGGCTGCTGGGCACGGCAGGGGAGGAGTTTTAAAATATCCTTTCGATAGTGGAACGTGAATCCTTATTTTAAGAGTTGACTTTCCTATTTTTTTTCAGAATATAGGAGGAAGGGAGATTCTTTTTCTTTCATGGTCTAGCATTTTTTATGTGGTGAGCGGGAACTATTCAACCTTCTCCCCTGTGTCGCGTAGCGGTATAGGGGAGAGACCGAAGGAACGAAGTTCCGGAGGAGAGGGGTTGAAAAGATAGCATAAGAATTTTTTTGATTGTCTGGTTTAACCCCTCCGTCACTGCGTGCCACCTCCCCTATATTTTGCGTTGCAAAACACCCCGTCATGCTGCGGGTCACGGCAAGGGGAGAGGAGTGAAAGTGGTATTTCTCTGTTTTAACCCTCTTGCTCTGTTGGGCATTTTCCTATATATTGTTACGGAAATATTGGGGGAGTGGGGGTAATTCTGCTTTTGTTATGAGGGTATTGCCATGTAAAGAAAATAAATACTTCATTTTGTCGGATAAAAAACATAGAAAATGTTAAATTGTTGCAGAATATATTCGGATTGCCTATTTTTGTCAGTCAATACAAAGATATATTTGTAAAACGAAACCAAAAACCGATTATGAAATATAGATTATTGTTATTAGTGGCAGTGCTTTTCTCATGGATAGGTGGGAATTATGCGGCGGTAGTGCCCGAAAGCACGGCGGTAGAGACGGCCAATATGCTGTTGAGTCAACGTGGCGGCGTTATGTTTAAAGGAGGTAAAGCCCAAGTGGAAACCATATTTCAAGGAAATGAGCCGATGTATTATGTCATTCGGTTTGAAAAAGGAGGGTGGGCCTTGATTTCGGCCGAAGATACCGTAGATCCCTTATTAGGGTATTCGTTCGATAGCGAGTATGTTTCGAAAGGTCAACCGGAATGGATAAAAGGTTGGTTGAAAGAATATACCGACCAAATAAAAACAGCTCGTCAAACCCCGGCACTCCAACGTCATTATCGTTGGGCGGGTGACTTGGTGACGCGGGCTGCGAGCGATAGAATAGACCCGGTTGTCAAGGTCAATTGGAATCAACCTGCACCGTATAACAAATATTGTCCTATGATGCAGGAAGGACAGGCTTTGGTGGGCTGTGTGGCCGTGGCTATGGGACAGGCTTTGTCGGTGGTGCGTTATCCGCTGCGAGGCCAGGGGACGAAATCATACACAGCTCCGGGGATAGGTCTTTTGTCGGTCAATTTCGACAATGAGCCCGATTATGATTGGGATGCTATTTTGTCGGGAGCCAACAATTATGACGAAGTGGCTAGGCTGCTCTATCATTGCGGTGTTTTGATCGATATGAATTATGGTGTAGATGGTTCCGGAGCCATTACAGAAAATATACCTCAATATTTTCAGCGGTATTATGGATTTCCCGAAACTTGTGTGGCTTATGCCCGAGACCGTTATCCCGGTGGTGACGAGGCATGGCACGAACTTATCCAGAGCGAGTTGAAACGGGGGCGTGCGGTGATTTATGCCGGAAACGAAGGCAATCAGGCCGGGCACTGTTTCAATTTGGCCGGTTGGGACGGATTTACCAACTATTATGTGAATTGGGGTTGGGGTGGAGTCAATAACGGTTGGTTTACCTTGGATAATTTGGGAGATAATATACAAGGTTCTTATCCCGATAATCATCGGGCTGTCGTGGGAGTAGCTCCGAAATCGGAAACCCCGTATGACATACGTCTGAGCACGACTCGCGTGAAAATAGGAACTCCGGCGGGAGTCGCAGTCGCCGATGTCACGGTATTGAGCGACATGCCTGATGCCGAATATGAATTCGAACTGAAAGGAATGATGCAATTCGGCGGTACTTATGCCGAACCGAGTTACGAAGTCCGTGACGGTAAACTTTATACGACAAAGTTGATCGAGGATAAAGCCGTTCACAAAACTGTTTATATCAAGGCGATTCATAAAGAAAGCCGTAATTCTTATGAAAAGAAATTCGATTTGCAGCTTTCGACTTCGGGTATCGACGAAGTGCTTGCCGAAGATGTTAAAATTTATCCGGTTCCTGCCACCGATGTACTTACGATAGAAGTACCTTATGCCGAAGGCAAATATGCTATCTATAACGTGGCGGGTATGGCGTTGCAAAGCGGCGAGATTAACGATAATGTGACGACTGTCGATGTCTCGAATCTTTCGAAAGGCAGCTATATGTTACAATACTCTACGTCGCAGGGAGTCGTGGTAAAATCGTTTATCGTGAAATAATTTGTATGATTAGCCATAGTGTGGAAACGCCTCGGGGAACCGGGGTGTTTTTTTAATCCCTTGTGTCTTCGCCGCCCTATGAGGGCGGGTATTTTCTCTGTGCTTTTATTTTCTTCTCAACCCCTCTGTCTTTTTAACCCCCTCGCCCTATATGGCTTCGCCACACCCTGCAATGCTATGGGGCACGGCAGGGGAGGAGTGTGATACCCGGTTTGTTGTTGTCGCTGTTTTTCAACCCCTCCGTCCTTCGGACACCTCCCCTATATTTTGCTGTGCAAAACACAGAGGAGGAGGGGATACTTGATTCTGTTGCTGTCGCTGTTTTTTAACCCCTCCGTCTTTTTAACCCCCTCGCCCTACGGGCACTCCCCCTATATGGCTGTGCCGCACAGGGGGAGAGGATTGAAAAGTAGTCTTTCTCCCTATGTTGTTTTGTAGCGCCTCGTAAGGCTGCGGGGCACGGCAGGGGAGGAGGTTAAAATATCCTTCCGATAGTGGAATGTGAATCCTCTGCTGTTTTAAGGATTGGCTTTGCCAAGAGGATAATTTCGTGGGATTATTTGCAGAGCCGTGTAACTATTTATAATTTTGTGACATAGTTTATCTGGAATGGCAAAAAAAGAAAATACCGATAGGTGGTTTATCAGTATCTCTCGTTTGTGGGTGGTAGCGTTTGTCGCTTTTCCTTTGTTGTGGAGTGCGTGTTCGGGGCCTAAGAACGAAGTGGTGAAGGGATTCGAAGATGCCGCGGAAGTTCCTACGTTGCGTACGCTCGATGTCATGACTCTTATTTCGGATTCGGGTGTGACGAGGTATCGTATCAATGCTCCCGAATGGTTGATGTATGAGAACGCCCAAGAGCCATACTGGTATTTCCCACGGGGATTGCATGTGGAGAAGTTCGATTCTGTTTTCGCTACCGAGGCCCTTATTCAGGGCGATACGGCTATTTATTTTAAGGACAAACAGTTGTGGCGGCTCGACCGGAATGTACGTATAGAGAATACGAAAGAAGAGGTTTTTCTTACGTCTCAAATCTTTTGGGATCAGCGCAAACGGGAGATTTACTCCGATTCGTTCATTCATATAGAAACTCCGGACGAAGTCATCGAGGGGTATGGGTTTACGTCTAACGAACAGATGACCCGGTATAAAATCCGTCGTACCAGCGGTATATTCCCTATCAAGCGGGATTCTGTCCCTTCCGATTCGGCGAAGGTCGATAGTGTTGCCGTTCCTAAACAAGCGATAAAGCCATGAATTGGATTTTGATTATTATCATAGCGTTGCTTTTCTCGGCCTTTTTTTCGGGTATGGAGATTGCTTTCGTGTCGTCGAATAAAGTGCGGGTTGAACTGGATATGAAACAGCAGGGCATGATGTCGAAGATATTGGGGCTGTTTTATGGAAACGAGGAGCAGTTTATCTCGACCATGCTGGTGGGCAATAATATAGCTTTGGTTATTTACGGTATGGGCATGGCGGCTCTTTTGGAGCCGGTCATAGCTTTGGTGTGGAATCAGGAGGCTTTTGTCGTTTTGATGCAGACGTTGTTGTCCACTTTGTTAATTTTGTTCGTGGGTGAATTTTTGCCCAAGACGATTTTCCGTGTTAACCCGAATGCGACGATGCGTTTTTTCTCTCCTTTCGTGTGGTTGCTTTATGTCGTTTTATATCCGATTTCGAAGTTTACGTCTGTCGTTTCCAAATGCGTGATGAGACTGGGGGGAGTGAAGATCGCACATCAACCTTATGGAGCCCTGATGAGCAAGATAGAACTCGACTCGTTTATCCAGAAAAGTATAGAAGAATCTGATTCGGGCGAACCGGTGGAGCCGGAGATGAAAATATTCCAAAATGCTCTCGACTTTTCGAATATTCATTTACGGGATTGCATGATACCCCGTACCGAACTTGTGGCTGTGGATATCGACGAGGTTACGGTGGAGGAGTTGTTACAAACGTTCATCAGTACCGGCATATCCAAAGTGGTGGTTTATCGCGAGAATATCGATAATATTCTGGGATATATCCATGCATCGGAGATGTTTCGTCGGCACGAAGATTGGAAAAAGAGTATTCGCCCGGCTGTTTTCGCTCCCGAGAGCATGTTGGCCAATAAGTTGATGCGCACTTTGATGCAACAGAAGAAAAGTTTGGCTATTGTGGTCGATGAGTTCGGGGGAACTGCCGGACTGGTAACTCTCGAAGATTTGGTCGAGGAAATATTCGGAGACATCGAGGACGAACATGATACTCAAAATCTTGTCGCCCGTAAAGTGAGCGACGACGAATTCGAGTTTTCGGGACGTATGGAAATCGAGCGAATCAACGAGGAGTTCGGATTGGATATTCCCGAATCGGACGATTATCTCACGATCGCCGGGTATATCTTGTATCATTATCAGACATTGCCGAGGCTCGGAGAGACCGTGGAAATAGGGAATTACCGGTTTACTATTTTACAACGAAAAGCTACGAAAATAGAACTTGTACGCATGAAAATAGAGAAATAAGAGATTTTTTTGTACTTTCGCTGCCGATATAAATCCAAATTTTTGTATCTTCGTGCCCTTAGTAAAAGAGGATAAAAAATAATAAAATATAAAACTAAAATTCATTCAAAGTAACAAATGGCTACGTTAAACAAAATCAGAAGTAAAGCCGGCCTGCTCGTGGTGATTATAGGGGTCGCCTTGCTCGCTTTTATCGTAGGGGACTTCCTGAATTCGGGACATACCTTCTACGCCATGAATCAAAACAAAGTCGCTGTCGTGAACGGGACGAATATCGGAGTCGAAGAATTTCAAGAACGTGTAAAGGTACGTACAGATGAATTACAACAAATGTATGGACAACGCGGAATGACTTTGCCCGAAGGGTATGTTTCCCGTATCAATCAAGAGGTTTATGACCAGATGGTGAATGAAATATTGTTGAGCGAGGAACTTGAAGAACTGGGAATCGTTGTCAGCAAAGAAGAACTTGCCGACTTGCTAAGCGGTGACAATATATCTCCGCAAGTGCGCCAGTATTTTACGAATCCTCAAACCGGAGAGTTCGACCGTCAAGGTTTGCTTAATTTTATGCAGGTGGTTCTCGATCCGGAATCTCATGGATACAATACACCGGAGTTGCTCGCGCAAATAGAGCCTCAACGCCAAATGTGGCTCAGACTCGAACAGGAGGTTAAACAAAATCGTGCCGTTCAGAAATTCGCCAATTTATTGAATCGTGCGATTATGCCGAATAAGCTGGATCTTGAAAATTCGTTCGAGGATAATAAAACTTCGGCCAATATAGCTTATGCTTTACAACCGTATACATCGATTGCCGATTCGACGATCGCTGTAAGCGACGGTGAGCTTAAAGCCGAATACAACAAGATGAAGTCGTTTTATAAAACGCCCGAACGTCGTTCGATCAAATACATCACGGTAAATATCGTACCCAGTGAGGCCGATTATGCCAAAGCTAAGGAAAAGGCAGAAATGAACGAATCGGTATTCGCTACGACGGACGATGTGGTGGCTTTTATCGCCAATAATTCCGATGAGTCTTATGACGATTCTTTCGTGGCTATTTCGTCGATGCCCGAAAAAATGAAAAAATTTGCACAAACGGCCAGTGTAAATGAATCGTCTCCGATGGAATTCGAAAACGATACTTATACGATGTATCGTTTGATGGATACGAAGGTCGCCCCGGATTCGATCAAAGTTCGTTTGCTTTCGTTTCAACCCCGTTCGACAGAGATCGATAGCGTTTTGAATGTGTTGAATCATGGAGGAAGTTTCGCCGAACTTGCTCCGAAATACAACGGGAATGATGAAATTTGGTTAATGGAAAATATGGCTTCCAGCGTGGGAAGACCTTTCATCAACAAAGTATTTAGCGAGAATGGAAACGGTTATTTCAAGGCCGAGAGCTTGGGCGGGGAACACATTGTACAAATATTGTCGCGTACGGCTCCGGTGAAAAAAGCCAAAGTAGCGGCTTATGTTTTGGCTGTCAATCCCAGTACAGAAACTCATACCGCTCTTTATAACCAGTTGTCTTCTTATAGTGCAGCCAATAATAATGCAGAGAAATTCAATACGGGGGCAAAAGAGGCCGGATATACGGTTAACAGCTATGAATGCAGTGCCGAAGATTATTCATTACCCGGAATCAATGATGCCCGTCAAGCCATTCGTTGGGCGTTTAATGCCGACAAAGGCGAGGTTTCGGAAATCTTTACTCTCGATAACTCGTTCGTGGTTGCTGCTCTTGACAACATTACAAAAGAAGGATATGCTCCTCTGGAACAAGTGAAAGATATATTGGCTATGCAGATTCGTAACGATAAGAAAGCCGAGAAAATTATCGGTGACTTGAAATCGAAGAATCTCAATTCTTTGGCCGGATATGCCGAGGCTATGAAGGCACAAGTGGATAGCGCCAAGTTCGTGTCTTTCTCTTCCCCGTCTATCGCAGGTGTCGGTTACGAACCGGTGTTGAGCGGTTTGGCTCCCGTTTCGGAGAATGGAAAGCTCGTAGGTCCAGTGAAGGGATCGAGAGGGGTGTATGTGTTTACGGTTACGGACAAAACCGTTTCGGAACAACCGTTCGATGCCCAGACAGAAACTCAGAAGATTCAGCAGAATTACGGCTATCTCATCAACAGTCGCTTGATGGAAGTTCTTCGGGATAAAGCGGAAATAGAAAATACGATGATTCGTTTCTTCTAATAAACGGATTTTTTGATAAACACAGAGTGCGTATATCGTGGCTGTCGGCTCGATACACGCACTTTGCATTTGTGTTGTAGAATCTCTCGATAGTCATGGAAAAGGAACATTTGTTGGGAAAAACGTTAGAGGAGTTACAGACGGTAGCCGAGGAGAACGGACTGCCTCGTTTCGCGGCGAAACAGATAGCTTCGTGGCTTTATGAAAAGCGTATAGATCATATTGCGGGCATGTCGAACCTTTCGTTGAAGCATCGGGAGTTATTGTCACAGCGCTATGATATAGGCCGGGAGGCTCCGGTTCAGTCTCTTCGTTCTACCGATGGAACGATAAAATATCTTTTTCGGGTAGGAGGCGATGATTTTGTGGAAACGGTTTATATTCCCGATCGCGACAGGGCTACTTTGTGTGTGTCGTCGCAAGTGGGCTGCAAGATGAATTGCAGTTTTTGCATGACCGGGAAACAGGGTTTTAAGCGTAGCTTGTCTTCTGCCGAAATAATTAATCAGATTCTTTCGGTGGAGTATAGCGATAAACTGACGAATCTGGTATTTATGGGTATGGGGGAACCGTTTGATAATCTCGACGAGGTGATGGGGGCTCTGTCTGTTCTTACATCGGAATGGGGTTTTGCATGGAGCCCGAAGCGAATCACCGTGTCTACGATAGGCCATTTGAACGGCATACGTCGTTTTCTCGATGAGAGCCGATGCCATTTGGCCGTGAGTCTTCACTCTCCTTTCCCGGAGGAGCGTTTGCAAATTATGCCTGTGGAGAAAGCATTCCCGATGACCGATGTCTTGGATTTATTGCGTCGGCGCGACTTTTCTCACCAACGTAGGCTTTCTTTCGAATATATTTTGTTTAACGGGTACAATGATAGTTTGGATCATGCCGATGCATTGGCTCGTTTGTTGAAAGGTATGGATTGCCGGGTGAACCTGATACGGTTTCACGCTATTCCGGGAGTAACTCTTAAAAGTACCGATATGCAATCGATGGAGGCTTTTCGGGATCGATTGAATAACCGTGGGGTAGTGGCTACTATACGGGCTTCGAGAGGAGAAGATATATTTGCGGCTTGCGGTATGTTGTCTACGGCCGAGAAAAACAAGAAATAGAATCGGGGTTTTAAATAGTTCTTATATCCGGCAGGGTATATCGTGGATTTTTGTTACCTTAGTGAGCTCAAATTAGGTCGGCGATCGTATGCCGAGAAAATTAAGTTATAAAGATTTGGAGTTATGGAACATAAAATAAAAGTGGGAATTACCCAGGGTGACATCAATGGAGTAGGGTATGAGGTTATCCTCAAAACATTGTCCGACCCACATATCGTGGAGCTTTGTACACCTGTCGTCTATGGTTCGGCTAAGGTTGCCGCCTATCACCGGAAGGCTCTCGATATTCCGGCTGTTAATTTTAATATTATTAGCGATGCATCGGCAGCCGATGAAAATAAAGTGAATTTGATTACTTGTGTCGACGACGATGTGAAAGTGGAAATAGGAAAGGCTACGGCAATAGGAGGGGAGGCTGCTTATGCCGCTCTTGAACGAGCTGCTGCCGATATGGAAGCTGGTTCGATAGACGTATTGTTGACGGCTCCCATAAACAAACATGCCATACAGTCCGATAAGTTTGATTTTCCCGGACATACCGAGTATCTTGAACGTCGCTTGGGGAACGGACAAAAGGCGTTGATGATATTGTTGAACGATACTTTACGGGTCGCTTTGGTTTCGGGGCATGTGCCTGTTTCGAAAGTCTCGTCTGTTGTTACGAAGGAAACCATTCTTGAAAAGTTGCAAATTTTTGAACAGTCGTTGAGGCAGGATTTTTGTGTGGTAAAGCCTCGGATTGCCGTGTTGGCGTTAAACCCTCATGCCGGAGACGACGGACTTTTGGGAACAGAAGAGATTGAAATCATAAAGCCAGCCATTCAAGAGGCCAATGCCAAAGGAATGCTTTGTTTTGGCCCTTATCCGGCCGATGGCTTTTTCGGAACCGGACATTATCGTCAATTCGACGGTGTGTTGGCTATGTATCACGATCAAGGATTGGCGCCTTTCAAGGCGATAGCGATGGAAGACGGGGTGAATTATACGGCCGGATTACCGGTAGTTCGTACTTCTCCCGATCATGGTACGGCATACGACATAGCCGGACAGAACCGAGCCGACGAGCAGTCGTTCCGTCACGCTCTTTATTTGGCGATAGATGTATTCCGTAATCGTTCTTTTTATAAAGAAATAACAGCGTCTCCGTTAAGGAAACAGTATTTCGATAAAAGCGGAGATAAGGAGGTGCTCGACCTGACGTCCGATACCGATAAAGGTGAATGAGTCGTTTTCTTGGAAGAAGAAAAAAGGGTTTGTGTCGAACATCGTTTTTGAGTGTGGAAATGAATAACGAATAAAAAAAACAGAGATATAAAATGGGAAAAGTACTTATTATCGGAGCCGGAGGAGTAGGAACGGTGGTGGCGCATAAAATAGCGCAGAATCCCGATGTGTTTACCGAAATCGTTTTGGCAAGTCGCACGCAGTCCAAGTGCGATGCCATAGCCGATGCTATTGGCGGCAATCATATCGTGACCGACCGTGTCGATGCCGACAAGGTTGAGGATTTAGTGGCATTGTTCAAAAAGCATAAGCCCGATATCGTTGTCAATGTGGCTTTGCCTTATCAGGACTTGACGATTATGGATGCCTGTTTGCATTGCGGTGTCAATTATCTCGATACCGCCAACTATGAGCCTCTCGACGAAGCTAAATACGAATATAAATGGCAGTGGGCTTATCGAGAACGTTTTGAGCAAGCCGGGTTGACGGCTATTCTCGGTTGCGGATTCGATCCGGGTGTGAGCGGGGTTTATACGGCCTATGCAGCGAAACATTATTTCAAAGAGATGCAATATCTCGATATTGTCGATTGCAATGCCGGTAATCATGGTATGGCATTCGCTACCAATTTCAATCCCGAAATCAATATCCGGGAAGTAACCCAAAAAGGTAAGTATTACGAGAACGGAAAATGGATCGAGACAGAGCCGCACGAGATTCATCGTCCTCTCACTTATCCTAATATAGGCCCCAAAGAATCCTATTTGATTTATCACGAGGAGTTGGAATCGCTGGTTAAAAATTATCCTACGATTAAACGTGCTCGTTTTTGGATGACTTTCGGGCAGGAGTACCTCACTCATTTGCGTGTGATTCAGAATATCGGTATGGCGCGTATCGATCCTATTATGTACAACGGAGTAGAGATCGTACCTATCCAGTTCCTTAAAGCCGTTTTGCCCAATCCGGGAGACCTCGGTAAGAATTACACGGGAGAGACCTCTATCGGTTGTCGCATTCGGGGTATTGGAAAAGATGGAAAGGAACTTACTTATTATGTGTATAATAATTGCAGCCATCATGCTGCCTATCTCGAAACCGGAGCACAGGGTGTGAGCTATACCACGGGCGTTCCTGCTATGATCGGAGCCATGATGTTTCTCACCGGCAAGTGGAAAAAACCGGGCGTTTATAACGTAGAGGAATTCGATCCCGATCCTTTCATGGAACAGCTCAACAAACAAGGTCTGCCGTGGCACGAAGTGTTCAATGGGGATATAGAGTTGTAATTATAGTAAATAAAGACTTTTTTGGATAGGGCTGTCTGTACAACGGATAGCCCTATTTTTTGAGAAAAAGGTTTGTGTTTTATTTAGACATATCAACCTTTACTCTTTTTATCTAAGTCGGTTGCATATTATCTACGGTTCAGTCGATAATTAGAGGGGATTGTCCTTGTATATTCCAGCCCCTCACCGAAGAAACGGCCGAAAGTATTAACCTCCTCCTCTGCGCACGAATGTGCGATAGGGGAGGTGGCACGAAGTGACGGAGGGGTTGAAAGGCTGTTCAAAATGTCTCCTTTAATCTTTTTCCTCTACTCATCGCAGATTCAATCTTTTCGTTTTTCTGTTTCTGTTTTAACCCCCTCGCCCTGCGGGTACTCCCCCTATATCGTTGCGCCACACCCCGCAATGCTGCGGGATACGGCAGGGAGAGAGGTTGCGATTTGATTTTATTGCTGTTGCTGTCGCAGTTT